>VOFG01001772.1_pt1 | contig 44520 bp, 84 predicted proteins | sample 5384171 | NCBI WGS metagenome assembly VOFG01 (sample SAMN12384726, study PRJNA508395) | human gut metagenome | isolation source: healthy gut F | host: Homo sapiens
TACTTCGTTCCGATTACGTATTGCCTTTATCGCTGGGTGTGTTACACAATAATTTTCAAACAATATACTATCAAGTAAATGATACAATTGTTTTTCCCCCTCGCTACAATTATCATCCAAATACAAATTTTTTGTCGTCGTGTAATTAAAGATACCTATAGCCTCTGCATCCATCGCAGAAGTTGATATTGATGGAATATCGATAGCTGTGATGTATATACTTCCTGCCGTTGCAATATTTACAGATAACTTTTTATTAACTTTTTCTGGTATAGGATACATATACCAGTATTAACAATTGTGAGATTATCTGAATTATACCTTTCTAACACTTTATTATTAACAGTAGGCCCACCTATAAATATCAACAAAAATCGTTTATCTGGATGCATTTTTGTATACTCTGGAATCTTTTTCAAGTAAAACTTTAAAAGGATTTTGTCAGTCCTCCCTACCGTTCCAATCACATAATCCACCCCACAACACTGCTCCATTAATACCTCATTACAATCAATATCTTTTATTGGATCATCCGAGGCCGCTAATAAATATTGCCTACTCTTTCCCTTAATGTGTTCAAAATATTTCAACATCATCCCAACAGAATACTACTTATTCCCGCCAGCTCATTCCGTATCGATTTAAATTTTACAAAATCATACAAGGAACGTTTCTTTATGCTGAAGTTCTCCTCTAAAAGAATAACACAAATGTTTAGCATTTATTCGTTCCCTATAAATTCTGCCCACTGTCCATTGTTATTGTCGATGATTCAATAATTGTATCACAATCCACGTGTGTCGACTCAATGATAGATGTAATAATTTTCTCCCGTTTTTTTTACAATACTACACGGAGAAAAGTATAGTTCTTCATAATAATAATGAGGACACGAAAAATTCAATATTTCTCGCCTTTTATATGACGTAACAATAACAACTTTAAAACCTTGTTTTCAAGAAAACAAGCTTTTACTATATATATGTCTGAGCTCCACCAATATCCTAATTGTTGGAGTAATAAAAAACATACTTATTTAACATTCTAATCTATCTATATGTTTTACGATTCGAATATCCTGTAAACATTCTAACAATAACATTGATGTATAATCCTAAAAAAAATTGAGATGCCACACTGTTTATACATATTGTTAGCTACATAAATTATCGAAGTATTCAATAAAAACAAGAGAGAATCACTTACATGTTTCCCTTGCCTTTATGAATTTTTTACCCCAATTACAAATGGAGATATCATCAATATTACACCAATCAATCCTGTATCAAGCCACAGCCATAACCATCCATTATGTACCCAATTATCTAAATTACTTCCCCGAATGATAGTAACTACGTCCAAAACCTATTCAAAAATCATATTTTCTTTTATTGCTGCAATAGATTGATTTATCTCTGTTATTCGATAATCCTCTTGTGAAAGAAAGGCATCTTTATCGAATAAAATATACAAATTATATAATGATACTTCACTAATTGTATTCAATATTGATATTTTACCTGCTAATAAAGAAAAAACAGCCCTCCTCCCAACAATATTATCCCAAAAATCAACAGTTTACGCAAGGTCTTAAAAATATTCTTTGAATATAAAAATGCAGAAATAATAAATGAGATGACCACTGTTATATATGCCTGCTTAGAATATGACATCAGAGCAGCAAGACAAGATAAAAATAATAATATAATAGCATATATTTTTTTCACTGGTATATTATTTTTTAAACAATATAATAATCGGTCCCACTCAACAATGGAAAAAATTAATAAACGATATCCCTCTTGATCTTGCCTTTGAATAACGGAAAATACAGTATTAAAAATATTGAAACAACACACAAGAATCAGTAATACAATTATCATTGAAAGATTTTTAATCATACACCGATCACTGAATCGATCTGATAAAACAATACTATATGATGTAAAAAAAAAAATAAAGAATTCCCATACATATCCTGTAATGCCACTCTTAATTTAACACCACTAAGTAAACCTTGAAACAAACAAAATACAAAATAATATAAGCATATTAATACGTAGGGTCTCATAAGTATGCGATACCCTTGAAACTTTATATTCAAACAAACAGTTAATAAAATTATTGAAAGATAAAACCAGTTCGAATAAACACTCAAACCAAGAATGTATATAACTATAGAAAAAAATAAAATAAATGGAATAAACCATAAGACATTTCCCCTAATGCGATACGCATTTTGATCGGTAACCTGAACGATAATATTCTTGTAATTAACCATCACAATATTCTTTTTTCATTGCTGGGTTTCCACAATAAAGAGCATTACTATCAGTATCGTGTGTCGCAACACTCCCTGCGCCAATAATAGTTCCATGTTTTATAGTAACACCCGGGAGTATAATTGAATCTGCACCTATCCAACATCCATCTTCAACAATAATGGAGTTAGCATAGTTTTTTACCTGCTCTTTTACAACAAGTTCCGACATGATGTGCTTCCGTAATAAAATGTACTCCCATTGCAATATAGACATTATTGCCAATACTAATTCGAGCAGTATTATCAAAAATCACGTTCCGATTTATGTAACACCCATAACCAATGCTTAATTCTTTGTGTTGTAATCCTACATTCTGCTCCAAAATTTTAGAATAACTATCGATTCCCAAAAAATTTGTATATAACACAACGTATTCTTTTGGGCATAAATCTACTTGCAGCTAAAATATTAACAAAAGAAAAAGAAAATTTTATTCATACAATGAACAAAAATGTTTATGATAATTCATGGACAAGATTAATTAATGGGTATAATTGATTTTTATATTCCATTTATTTTTATCCAAATTTATATTATTAATAAAATACGTCTTACCTTATCATCAAGTAAAGAACAAATTGCTTCGCGTAATCCGTTTACATCAATTGATACAGCAATTCCATATTGATTATCATTAATTATCTTTTGCTTCTCCATCTGGTAAAGATGCTAAAATCGGTAAACCAATATTGATATAATCATACAATTTTGCAGGAATACATGCAGAAAAATATTCTTTACTTAATGATAAAAAAGCAACATCTACATTAGTTTGCATATAAATAATATAATCACGATGACTCATTCTGTCAATCAACCGAATGTTAGATTTATCTGTAAATCGCAATATAGGTTTATAATTCTGATATTTTCCGATAAAAACAGCTTCTACACCATCAAGTCCCTCACAGCTTTCACCAAGAATTTCAGGAGATTGTGGCCATCAAAAATTTCCTCCATATGCAATTCTTAATATATTCTCTGCTTTTCTATTTGATTTCTCGACACTCTCTATCCAACCGAAGTGTGCGTTAACTAGACGGTTACTCAAAAAAGAGTATTTTTTGTGCAATGCTTCTAAATATGTATTACAGCATGTAACGACATAATCCGCATTGATCAGATAGTTACGTTCAGTCTTTTCACGTGAAGCATGAGGTTTCCAATCGTATTTATATCCATTCATTTTTGCATGCTTCACAGGATCATGTAAATGAGCAATATATTTACAATTATAGAGCTTTTCAATATACTAGCAAGCTTGAGTGTTCCTATTTCACCAACACTAGTCGCAATAAGTAAATCTTCTTGAGTCAAATTCTCCTTTTTAAAAAACTCTAATCCAGAACTTACCCATCGGTCTAGATAGTCCTCAGCCATCCCTATACGGGTCAGCAACGAACCTATACGAATTTTCCATCCCAGTGGTAAATATGTAACCTCATCATTACATTGCAGCATATTTTGATCTGTAGTTGAAATAACTTTAACATCATATCCCTCTTTCCGCAATATTTCGTATGTTGCTTTAGCGATAGTCCCTCCACTAGAATAAAGATGACTATACGTTGCCATTAATACATAAATTCTCATTTTTTCCTTCTCCTTGTATTCCACATTTTTGTTTCAACTCGCATTTTAATTACACTACAAGCCCTCTGCATAAAAAGAATCGCCATGATCGAAAACCTTTTATGGATATTATAGGTTCGCATGCATCTTCACTCATAATTGATTGATCAAGTAACTCATCCAATGATACAAAAGTCAAACTTGATTCCTCTTTAAATATTGCAAGCATCATATCAAGTTTTTTTATATTTTTCCTATTTACTCTTGGTTTATCTGGAGTTTTCCTCCAATCTAATAAGGAAAAACTATGTACAAACATTACAATTGGATCGACACAATCCTCCATTACCAAACGAGGTACTAAATATCTGAACTCATTCATTGCCATACTTGCATCTAATTTATCATTTCTACAATACGACCCAAACGTAAAACTTTTTATATGACGTAACTGGAAACTCTAACAAACCACTACTCAAACGTGTTGCTTTATTATACGCTACTGGTGGTTCAATTTGACACCATCGCTGACCAACAAATTCAGAAAAATCACATAAATATCCATTTTCTACTAAAATATCAAGAGTATCACGATTCGCTCCATACTTCCCCGCACGGAATGCTTTCGGTTTTTTCTCCAAGAATTTTGATATAAAAAATCTGTACATTTTTTAATTATCTCTCTCTGTTCATTTTTAGTATATTCCCATAAAAACAATCTATTAGTATCAGCCATGTGATCAGGATGAATATGTACACCGCAATCATGCCCTCTTCCCTTTATATATCGAAGTACAGTAGCAATTTCTGCTTCGCCATAATCCCACGCTTCTGCAATATCTACAAAAAAAAAAGACCTTTAATATGATGATAATCAAAAAATATCCATAAGTTTACCTATACCATAACTAGTACCATCCACAGTCTTTCCCATAATAAGATGTGTTACAGGATCACTACCATCATGTCCCTCTACGTCAACAGTCATAATTACTTTTTCATTCTCAAAAATTCCTAATTAAATTTGATTTCCTCAATTTTTAATTATATACAAATTATTATTGGTATTCTTTTTTTCACTAAAGCATAGTAGCTGCCTCCTATCACACAATTTTGTACTTAATATATTGATTATCCTTGCTACAAGGATATAAGTAAAGTATACCTTTCCGTATATACTCCTATTTATTATCTAAAATTTATTTACATTTTAAAAAAAATACTCATCCATGTAATTATACAAGATTTCCTTTTTCCCTATCTTTTTAATAGATTGTATAATACTCCAATCACCATTATCATTAGCTTCTATCATTAACCACCCTTTATCACTATAAGCTATATCCCAAGAAATTAAAGTTGTACCAGGAAGATGAGTTGCCATATCATGAACAAGTAGCAATGCTTCATTCCAACAAGGTAATTTATACCCAACAATCTGCACTCCAGTATCTGGGTGGATATTAAAATGTTTACCTCTATAATCTACAGCATCCGATTCAACAACTCCTAATTGGTAATCAATACTTGCATATATACCTCCAGCACCAGCATTATCCATAATAGATTCTCCTGTACCAATTCTCCAAGTAACCCCAAAATATACACTTTGTTATCAATTGTAAATGTAACAACTCTAAAAGAATTCACGGATTGTGGATGTACCACAGCTATTTCATCTCCTTGCGTTATCAATTCTTCTACAACAAAAGCTCCCTGTTTCAATTTTTCGTGAAAAAAAACTTGAAATAGAAATTACATCAAACTATATTTAGCAATACCATGTCCAGAATGTTCATTTAAAGGCTTATAAATAAAATCTCGATGATTTGTTACAAATTTTTCAAAAGCCACAAAATCTTCATCAGAAAAACACCCTAACACGTCCCGTTTAAAGAATCTTTGATATTTCAAATAGCATGTATATTTATTTGTCATCAAAGGCAAAATTTCTCTATCATTCAAAATATCACAATAATAATAACGCATTTTATCCGTAACGAAAGAATTACGACAACGATAATTTTTTATTTATTAAATCATATATACAATAATCTTGAAAACTAATCCCCAAACGATGCAAACAGTAAATCATATCACGTACAATATAAGATTCATTAAATTCACCCCATTCTCCTCTACGTAATTCTATTTCTTCTTTTATAAAAGGTAACCCTCCTTTATAATATTTCCTATCAAAAGATTTTATAATATATTACGTAAAGTTTTTTTCCAAAACTCCGATTTATCTGCTTTATAACCTAACCAATTTTCGAATGGAGTATCTAATTTCCATCGAGCAATACGTGGAGACATCCCAAAATACCGATCTTTTCTATTCATTTCCCTAATTTCAACTTATCTATTAATTCGCATTTTTTTAATTCTTGTTGAACTGCTTATAATATGACTCCTGCTCTTATTTTTACAACCGTCCATTGCTTTTTTTTTACTTAACGCAAAATCCCAAGAGATCAAGGTTAAGCTTTCGCTCTTATTTCTTGAACAACTCCACTATAAATTTTCAATTCATTTTTTATTTTAATTTTGGATAAATATAATTTTCTATACTATATGCATACTTATTCTGTTCTTCAAGTGTATGAAATTCAAAATCAATCCTAGCGACGGCATCCGTTCCGTCTTCACATATCAAGACCTTTTTCCCCTTTGTTAAAATTTTCTTCAATACCACATACAAAATCCTTTATTTCTTCAGCAATATATAACCCATCATATATCCCTTCATCCCTACTAAACACAGAGTGACGCGTCAGATATTTAAACATAGGATACCGACATTCATCCAATACATTACAATAGCTATAATCATTAACACATAATGAAACTAAGAGTTTTGTGTAATCTAAACCAGAATATTGTTCAATAAATTTAGGAACCCCTATTCCCCTTGCCTTGTATTAATTTCAATAACAAATAATTGGTTATCTTTAGTGAAATACATTTCTATATTGAATTGACCAAATTCAAGTCCAGCCCCTTCACAATTTTGGCCACGGTATCTTTAATTACATTCTTTTTTCTCACTTGACAAATGCAATGGAGAAATATCACTCATAGGTACCATTGGTGCACCAGAACTTCTTTGGTCATTAAAGATACCATCCCACAATATTTTACCATCATAAATGAAAATATCTCCCTCTATCACGGTCAATGAAGGCATTTCAACAAATTCTTCGACTGTAACTTTTTTATTCCAAGAATCTCTAGCACTATTTTCAAACGATTTTCTTATTAGAGATTCATCAAAACTATCTATCTTAGTTATTCCTCTCGATGCAGAATTTCTACATGGCTTTATCAATACTGGCAAACTCATTTCTTTTATTGCTTGGATAGCATTTTCCATTGTATCTACATCCGTCTGCTTTGGTGCAAAAAACTCCTATTCTATTTTGTAACTTTCTAAATAAATTCTTTTCTCCTATATTACGAATACTTTCTAAAGTATTACCACGCAGTCCCAACTCTTCACATACATATGCGACATTCTGCATTACAACTTCCGAATTCGATATTATCCCATCAACTTCTTCAACTTTTTGCAATTTGTAATACAACCTCCCGATCCATATAATCAACCTGATAATGTTTATCAACATATTTTAGACCAGGATTTGTAGTTGTCCGATCACAAACTATAACATAATAACCAAGTTCCTTTTGATTTCGATATCAAAAGTAGTTGATCATTAGCAGCACCTAATATCAGTATTTTTTTCATATATTGTTTTTTTGTAATAATCTTTTTTCCTCTCCCCAAAGCTTCTTAAACCGTTGTACTTTCATTTCCTCTTTAAAATACTCTAAATAATCTTTCCAAGTATATGATGGTTTATAACCTAATTCATTAACTGTTTTTAAATAATCAAGGACAAACTGTGTAGAATTTGTTTTTTCTGGAGCATAAATAATTTTAGCATTGGGATTAGGATTAAAAATTTCCATTATTCCTTTCACTCTTTCTTCGATAGTGCTTCCTCCACTCGCAACATTATAAATTCCTCCTTCATGGTCTACTTCCAAAGATCTTTCGATTATCTGTAAAAATCATAAACATGTACTGTTTCTAACAAACGTTTAGGATCTCCCCATATCTCCAAATCTTTACCTTCCATTGCACGATAAATTAAATACCTATCAGAAATAAGTACCTTTTCTCCGTCTGTATACGTGTATGGATTAGGATCATAACTATAAATTCTCGATAACCGAAATATGAAACGTTTCAAACCATATAAAGAATGATAGTGTTCAATCATGTCTACTGCTGCATTTTTAGCAATCACATACATTGCATGATCACCTTCATACGGAGCTTTACGTATAGAATTTGCAGGAATCGGAGTTTTTGTTCCAAATAAATAACTAATATCAAACAACGATTGAGGAAATATGATTCTATCCACATTGATTTTTCTTATATACTCAAGAATATTTAATGTTCCACAAATTATTGAAGATATATATAGTTCTGGATCGTAACCTTTCATAGAAGCAGGTAACATTCCTGCGAAATTCAAGACAGCATAAACATCTTTATGAGGAAGTTGATTAAAATCTTGCTTTTTACTAATATCAACCGAATAATAATGCATGTTATAATCTGCAAAAAAGCCATTATCATTTTTCCTATGCCCAACAGGAATAATTTCATATTTATCTTTCAGATGAAGACAAATATTTGCTCCCAAATTTCCAGTCGCACCAAAAACTATTATTTTTTCATTTTCAATTATTACTAATTTAAATACAATAAATTTACTAACACTATTTTTACTGATTTATAAACAATACATCAATTCACGTTAATTCGTACCCACTGATTCACACTCGTAATTCTTTCATTTAATTGATCTACTGAAAAAATCGAACAATCATGGTACCTATTGTATCATTAGCACCATTAAAAACAGAGACCCGATCCCCTTCTGTATCCACAAATCAGTTTCAACAACATAACATGCCACTTCTCGAGATATTTCTAAACCTACAAATATCCCTTCTTTATCGGCATGCAATATCACTTCTACCCAATACTCATTACAAGGTCGTTGCTCCACGTTTACCACTTCATCCCCCATTGCAGCCCTTACAGTATTACTTTATCAAATCCACTCCCATGGCATATTGTAACATTTCGGCCAAACGATTTCCCCCTCCTCGCGGAGATACTTCCATAATATATATTTTTTCCATTTTTGCCGATACGGGTTTCTACATTATAAATAGAAGTCCGCATCCCCAAAAGCTTCAACAATCGTTGTATTTCTGATGTCAACTCCTTTTCTTGTGTTTCAGTAAAAGTTGACGGCCAACTATATGCTGAAGGTGTATAAGGATTAGCTGCTTGATCATCAAAATGTTGTGCCGAAAAAGAAACAAATTTTAATTCTCCATCTACAGAAAAACAATCCGAATCAGAAGAACACCCTCTTTTTCAATAAATTCCTCAACAATCACCCGTCTGGACATAGAATGTAAAAACGCCTCATGCAATGCATACTCCAATTCTGTTGAAAAAAATCAACACGTGTAACCCTTTACTCCCCTGCAGAATCTGTTGGCTTAACAATAAAGAGGATAAGTAAAAACATCTGATTTCAACAATGCATCTTCTATGGAAGAAAAACCAAATGCCCAAGGCACGCTAAAACTATGCTCAGACAAAAAAGCACGAAACTTATCCTTATTCTGCAAAATACACACGGACTCATACGGTCCACAAGCAGGCAATCCCAATTGTTCCTGTACGTATGCAGCAGTCATAACACCAGGGTCTACCGCAAATGACATAATTCCATCTATCTGTAACTCCTTCGCTAACGTCAACACGGCCTCTTTATCAATAATACCACATTGTGATACTCATCTGCATATTGATGAGCGATATTACTTGAAGATAATCACACGTAATCACGTAATATCCTAGATTATGTGCTACTTTAATAACCGGAAGTAAATACCGTAATCCTCCCAACAATAATAATTTTTTTTTCCGTCTACCGATATTATTCATTACAATACAATCAAACTTTAGTATTCTATCTATTTCTTCCACCCCTAATTCATGATGTATCGGCAAACAAATAACACTATCTGCAATCTTACATGCTACAGACAAATTCTCTAGTCTGGCAGATTTAATAACCTCGATAAGTGGAAAATTCACTTATCAACGGGTAAAAATAACGTCGCCCTAAAAACCCCGTGTTCTTTCATTTTGAAATAAAGTTCATCCCGTGTCATCCCGTATTTTTTCTGCATTCACAAAACAGGAAAATAAGAGTAATTATGCCGAACACCCGGCATATCTTCCATAAAACTGATTCCTGGAACATCCCGCAAAACTTCACGATAGCAAACTGCAACCTTGCGACGAGCTTCTATAGCCTTGTCCACTTGTTTCAAATTCAACAGACCATAAGCGGAACGCACCTCATCCATTTTTCCCGTTGATACCAGGAGCCACAATCGTTGTTTCTCCTGCAAAACCAAAATTTTTCAAATAATCAATTCGCTGTTTAGTCTTTTCATCACAACAAACTAAAGCACCACCTTCCACCGTGTTGAATACTTTTGTGGCATGAAAACTTAACGTAGACATATCACCAACTTCTAACACGGACCTACCATCTACCTCCACTCCAAAGCATGCGCCGCATCATAAATCACCTTCAAACCATATTTGTCTGCAATCTCCTGAATGCGTTTCATCACAAGGCTTCCCATATACATGTACGGGCATAATCGTCGTCTTCGGTGTAATAGCAGACCTCAATCTTATCTACGTCAATATTGCATGTATCCGAATCGATATCGACAAACACAGGTTTGATTCCATTCCACCACAAAGAATGTGTTGTCGCCACGAAACTATATGGTGTCGTAATCACCTCCCTGTAATACGCAAAGCTTGCAAAGCACATATTAAGGGAAGCGTACCATTCGTAAACAAGCCGATATACGGCACTTTCAGGTACTCACAAAGCTTTCTCCAACTCCTGATGGTAATACCCGTTATTTGTAATCCATTTACGTTCCCAAATATCCTGCAGATAAGGCAGGAAATCATCCAAAGAAGGCAACAAAGGTGCCGTCACTGTTATTTGCTTTGAATATCCATAATTAATTACGTCTAATAATGGCCATTAATTCTTTCAAATCTCTGAGAATCTCAATAACCAAGCAGTCACACTATAGAAAAGAATGCCAAATCCTATACCAGCTAACAACTGGAAAAGAATATTTGTAAAAAGGTAACTATATAATAAACTCCGCCTCCCATAATAAAAAGTCAACAACAAAATAGGCGACAAATCCAATATCTGTCGAACAAACCCAACATTTATCAATTTTCCTGTATAATAAGTATTAATTACCAAAGAAATTAGCGAAGATGCTATTTGCCCTACACACATTGTCATTAATCCCATTGGTAATGTAATAACTAGTATTACAATTCCGATTATTTTTTATAACCTCAAACGTAAAAACAACTCCGATCGCCCTTTTACTTGTAACAAATTCAAATTAATCGCATGTACAGGATAAAACATCATGAATAGACATATAACTTTCAATAAATCTGCAGTAAACAACCATTGTTCCCTTAGCAAAAGAAGAACTAAAAGGTGTCGATATTGCAGCAAGACCAATCATAATAGGGAAAATAATAAAAAGCAACAATTCGCAATAATTTCCTATAACTTTTGAGCTAAACGTTCATTGTCATTCTGTAAATGACACAATACGGGATAAGTCACTCTCTGAAAGACTCCTGTCAAAGCCGAAGCTGGAAAGTCAGCAAATTGTTGAGCCCTTGTATAATAACCCAAATCAGCTTTAGGAAAAGCCTTACCAATTACAATCAAGTAAATATTACTCCATAAAGTACTCAACAAACCTGAAAGCATCAATTTTGAACCAAAACCAAACAATTCTCGAAACGATTTCATAGAAAAACATTTAGATGGACGCCAACGTGACACGAACCACAAAAACAATTGCATTAACGCCTATATTACTAAGCTGTTGTACTATAATAGACCACACACCACACCCACTATATGCCATACTTATACCTATAACACCAGATATAATAGATGCAATAACAGTAGCTTTTGCTTGAGTTTTAAAATCAATATTAATAGTTAAAATTGCCCGTTGCACAACTGTGAACGAATTAATAGCCATTCCAATCGCCATTACACGAGTTATATCAACCAATTCCGGTACTTTATAAAAATCAGCAATCAAAGGAGCAGCAACAAACAATACCATATATAAAAAGAAGCCAACCCCAATATTAAAATAAAATACTGTAGAATAATCTGCCTGTGTCCGATCTAATTTTCGAATTAAAGCTTATGAAAAACCACTATCTATTAAAGATTGAGACACTGCAATAAATATTTGCAACATTGCAACCAAGCCATAATCTTCTGGTGTAAGGACTCTAGCCATAATAATCATAATCACAAATTGTAATCCTGCTACGGCAAAACGTTCCACACTGCTCCAAACAACCCCTTTTACGGTTTTATTCTTTAGAGATTCAACCATCTAAGATAATTATCTTCCTAACCCCGGAGCTTCTTCTTGAATACCACCACTATCCGTCAATACAATTGTTGATTTTTCCATCAAAAAACAAAACGACAAATATTCTAATGGTTCAATAAAAAACCTGTTCTTCAAATTCGACAAATCTTTCCCCGAACACCTCATGTATAGGCTTTTCTCACATTAGGATTCAAATGCATCGGGTAAACAAAATCCACATCCGGATATTTTTCTGATAATGTCTTTTATCGCTTGACACATACTAATAAATCCATCCCCAAAATTTTCCCTTCTATGCCCGGTAATCAAAACTAATTTCTTACCATCATTCAAACGATCCACATCGTATACCCAGCCTTTATCAAGGAACAATTTAATCCAAAATCAAGCGTTTTATCATTTTTTAATTTGGTCTACAACCATGTATAAAGCATCAATCACGGTATTTCCAGTCACGGTTATTTTTCCTCTTTAATTCCTTCATCCAACAAATTCTGACGACTTAATGGAGTTGGGGAAAAATGATACGTTGCAATCCGTCCTGTGATTTGTCGATTCATCTCCTCCGGCCACGGGCTATAAACATTGTGTGTCCGTAATCCGGCTTCAACATGTCCCACAGGTATCTGCTGATAAAAAGCTGCCAAAGCCGTTGCGGTTGAAGTCGTTGTGTCCCCATGTACCAATACACATCGGGTTGCGTTTTTTTCAACACGTCACGCATCCTGATCAAGACCCCTGCTGTCACGTCATATAAATCTTGCCTTGCTTCATGATGTTCAAAGTCATAATCAGGTACGATTTCAAATAAATGAAGTACTTGATCCAACATTTCTCGATGCTGACCTGTCACACAAACAATAGTCTGGAATTGTTCCGGATATTTCTGGAACTCTTTCACCAAAGGAGCCATTTTTATAGCTTCAGGACGTGTCCCGAAAACCAACATTATTCTTTTTTCACGCTTATTTTTTATAGATTCCACAAAAATCAAGAATTACTTTCTCGATCTGTCCATGAGTAATTCTGGAACACATCATGAGCGACCAACATCACGACAATATCCGCCCTGGTCGTAAGCTTCTTTATAATTGGTCAATTTGAACACTTTATGCTCTCAAACGTTGGGCTCCACGACTAAAATATCTGCATTACTACAGGACTGCATCACTTTGGTTGTAATATATTTAGCAGGGGATCCCGCAAGTCATCAATATTAGGTTTAAAAAGCTAACCCCATCATGGCGATAACAGGCGTTTGCGATGATGTTTTAAGTTGAAATTTAAGCATCTCGTTCTGCACTTTCTCAGCGCACCAGAAAGCCTTATAATTATTAATTTCCCGGGCATCGGCAATAATTTTAGACTCTCTCGGGAAATCCGCTGTAATAAAAGTAAGGATCAACAGCTATACAATGTCCCCCCTACACCACAACCGGGTTGAAGGATATTTACACGAGGATGCTTGTTTGCCAAGTTTATCAATTCCCACACGTTAATTCCCGCTTTATCGCAAATTAAAGAAAGCTCATTAGCAAAAGCAATCTGCACATCCGAGAAGAGTTCTCGGTCAACTTACACATCTCTGCCGTACGAGCATTTGTTCTATGTAAGGTTCCTTGAACAAATTGCGAATAAAAAGCAATTGCTTTTTTGTAGATTCCTCGTTCATTCCCCGATAACCCGATCATTATGCACTAACTCATAAATCACGTTTCCTGGTAATACCTCGTTCCGGGCAATAAGCTATATATATTTTATCTCCGTAATTCCGGTCGTTCCGTGTAAATCAAATCTCTCATTTTTTCTGTTGTTCCACCGGGAAGTTGACTCGATCACATACAAATCATTCTTTTAATGCAAAGGCAACACAGCACGGGTAGCTGCTTCCACGTAAGAAATATCCGGCTCATGATTCCCTTTAAAAGGAGTGGGCACAACCATAAAATAAGCCTCACAAGCCTCCGGCTTCAGAGAAGCTTTTAAAATTCCCTGTTTCTACCACTTCCTGAAGATATGCCTCCATCCCAGGTTCTATAATATGTAATTTTCCTTGATTGGTTAAGGTAACAACTTCCGGATTTATATCCACCCCGGTAACCTTAATACCGTGTTTAGCAGCAATAATAGCTGTGGGCAAGCCGATATAGCCTAAACCCATAAAACAAGCTTTCATAAATTATTTTAAATTAATATATTCTTTTGTTGCTAATACATCAAAACATGAAGAAACGCACCTCAAATCCTTCCTATCAATATCTTTAACCCAGCCAAAAGGTTATTCAATAAATTCATATCTCCTAGTTGTACATCCCTTCCTCTTTTCCTCAATTATATTCTCATAAAATTCTTCTGCCCGATACCAATTCCATCTATTTTCCAATGGTTCTTCAACAGATTTTTGAAAATTTCCGTTCCCCCTCCTGATAATCTCCCCCGCCAGACTCCGCACACCTCCTTCTCCCCCGTGAAATAATAACAACTACACAACAACCGACACATCTCCGGAGTTCGACAAGGTAATACAATCTCATCGCTACCCTCCGGGGATATTATCCCATAAGCTGCATCTAAAGCTATATCCAGAAAATCCATGTCGGAATAGGTCAAATAAGTTTCCATCAAGTCGGCAATATGTCCAACTCGATCTTCCAATGTCACAGACGGATCTTTATCAAATCCGCTAACTCCCCTGCTATTTCCCGAATCCGTTCATGGATGTCCCATTGGCTACCATACACGTCTTCCAACCACGGGTTTACTTCCGCACGATGGAATAAATTGAGATATACCCATGCAATAAGCCGGACAACGCAGATGGAGGGAAAATCCCCGATCGGGATGACCGATACTTTCTTGTACAAATCATTAAGATTCATCGCCACTATCTCTATTTTAATTTTTTCTAGGAATGAACCCGGAATATAAGAGGTTGCCACAGAAACGACCCCTTCCAGGCGCACTATTACGCGTTTATGCCCCTTTATGCGGAGCAATTCTCCTTCAAGCCCTATTAGCGGCCCTTTGATTACTCCTTACCCGATCGCCTCGCTTCAACTCTTCATTGATCACCTCCACGGTGGAATCTGAAAAGTCAAGCAAGAACATAAAATCACGCATTTGCTTATCGGGAACTATCAGCAAATGACGAGTTTCTAAGTCTTTCAGGTAAACGACGCTTAAACCATGTTCATTAAGTAACGAGAAAGCTGTTGTTTGATCCGTCCGAATAAAAATCAAATGAGGGATCAAGATTACCCGCACGTTTTTCTTCCCGGAAAGAAGTCTCACGCACCTCATCACGCATGGCTAGATAGTTTTCTATCTCCAAGTGATCTAACCGCTTTTTAATCGTTAATTCCTGATTGATTTTAGTGTACGCCGCATACCAATGCAATGTTCTCGTACCCTCTGACATATTTATAGAAATATCTGCATTCCATTTGTAAGCATGAAAAATTAGTATATTTGAAACGCAATAATCGATCGTTTATTAACACAATAAACATTTCAATATCAATCCCTGAATTATATAAAAATACCATTTTACCGTTTTCGGACGTTCAAAAAGGATACCATCCTGCAAGTTTCGACAAGAGTTTCCGATACCTCGTTTCATGATTTCTTTCCACCTCGATAATCATACGGTACATCACGGAAATGTCCTTAAATCCTTCGTCTTCGGCTACTTTGGCAAATTCCGGGTACAAGTGATGCCACTCGTCATACTCACCCTCCGCGGCCTCAACCAGATTACTGGCCGTGTCCAAAATAACCCCGGCAGGATACGCAGCAGTGATCTCCAACATTCCACCTTCCAAACGACTGAAGAAACGTTTCGCGTGCATCTCTTCTTGCAAAGCGGTCTCGTAGAATATGCCCGCTATCTGTTCGTATCCCTCTTTTTTCGCTACTTCAGAGAAAAAGTATACCGATTTTTTGCCTGTGATTCTCCGGCAAATGATTTATAAAAGATTGGCCTCTGTTAAAGAACCCTTTACACTTTTGTTCATGGTTTTTCCTTACGAAAGAAAGGGGAAAGGACAGGTTTTTTAAGTTACAAGTTTGAGTCTAAATCCAAACCTGTAACCGGTCAACCTGCTAACTTGTAACACTACCCATCAAGCAAACTTGTTCCCATGGTAGTATAAATATCCCCACATTTTAAGCATTTCTCTCCTTTAGTTGCAAAATATTAAGATATACTTTTGTATGCAAAAAGAATTATGACGAGTAATTTTTCCATATAGAGTTAATTATGTCAGAGATTTTAAAGAAGTTACAAAAGATATTCATTTCATCGAAGGGCTAAATAGCTGTATGAATTGTGGGGTGTACGGCAATTTGTCCGGCAGCTGAATTCTATAACTATGACCCGCGGGTGATCGTGGAAACCGTGCAACGGGGGAATGAAGAAGAGATCGAAGAATTATTGAAAAGCGACACGATCTGGTATTGCGGGGAATGTATGTCTTGTAAAACCCGTTGTCCTCGCTGCAACACGCCGGGCCTCGTGATCATGGCATTAAGAAAAATATCGCAGGAACTGGGATATTTTGTCTATTCGGAAAAAGGACGTCAGCAATACGCGCTTAAGCACGTGATCGGGGAATCCATCCTCAAAAGAGGATATTTGTTACTCCCGACTTAGTGAAACGGAAATGCACCCGGAGCAAGGTCCCGTGTGGGAATGGATATACGAGCATCTGGACGACGTGTACGAACGTATGCACTCAAACTATCGTCAACCGGGAGCCGGAGCCTTACGGGAAGTGGATTCGGAAAGTATGGATGAATTCGGAAAATTTTCGATGTTACCGGGGGAACTGAATTCTTGGAAAAAATTGACAGTTCCTCCCAGCACGTGGCCGACGAAGAGAAAGTTGATCTGGAAGAGGCTTATTTCCTGAAAACATACATGGAAAACAGCGGGAAACACCAGTAAAAAGATAAAAAAAGTTTAAAACTAGAAAAAGATAAAAGTTTAAACGAATTCAAGCAATTAACAGGAACTAAAAAATAGCGAGATGAATTTAGAGGGTAAACAACAGATATGGAAGGATTATCAGAAAGAGATAGCCGATGATCACTATTTTTACGCAGAAGTTGTATCCGCCAGACTTTCTTCCCGGGTTCGGAATGGGCTTACCTGGATATTATGAAGAATAAACTGGCGAAAGATGTTATTGATGATCCGCGACACACGACTTGCACCGGGATCGGTTATCACTCGGACATCGTTCCGGCAGAAACAATCATGACGGTAGTCGCCCGTCATTTTGCCCTCATGACCGAGGCCGGGTACGAAAATATGACTCCCTCCTGCATCACTTCTTTCGGTATTTATACCGAGATATTGGAGACATGGCACCACCACCCGGAAGTTGAAGAAAAATCAGAGAATTCCTTTGGAAAGCCACCAAACGGGAATTTAAAAACCTAGAAATCTTGCTCACACATCAGACATAATCTATAAGTTCAGAAACGAGATCGCTGCCCAGGCAAAATACAAGCTGGTGGACGTTCACACGGGAAGACCTCTCAGGGGAGTGGATCACATCGGGTGTCATTACTCGAAAATGTTCCCCACGAAAGGAATTGGTGGAGCCGAATTTCCGGCCGTATTATCCGGTATGATTTATGCCTGGGGCGGCGATGTAATCGATTACCCAGAAAGAAGACATTGTTGCGGTTTTCGGTTTTCGCCAGTATCTCGTGATGGCCAACCGGGGATATTCCGTGGCCAACTCTGAAAAAGAAATTTGAATCCATGCAACCTTACGAACCCGACTTTATCGTGGCAAACTGTCCGGGGTGCGCCATGTTCATGGATAAATGGCAATACACGATCAGCGAGATGGAAGGCACCACCTACGGGCAGGACGGATACGGTATCCCGTGCTGACTTACGAGGAACTCACGGCACTCGTTTTGGGGTATGACCCGTGGGAAATCGGGTTGCAGATGCACCAGGTTTCCGTGGAACCCTTGCTGGATCAAAATGGGCATCCCGTACGATCCGGAAGCGAAATTCAAAAACATCCGGGGAGAAGACATCGGGGCTCCCAAATGCCCCACGTACTTGAGAGTCTCAAAATTATAATGTTAAACCACAAAATTGGAAAAAGAATCATGAAGTCATTCATTTTCAACTTTCAATTTTCAATTTTCAATTAATATATGGCAAAAGTCATCATCATCGGAGGAGGTCCGGCAGGCTGCGAAGCCGCACATCAACTGGCAAGTCAAGGAATCGACGTGGAATTAGTCGAGAAAAATAACGAGACTGGCGGTAACTTGAACAATTGGTACCAATTGTTTCCTGACCGGAAATCCGCCAAGGATCTGAACGACATATTAAAACAAAACCTGAATCACCCGAAGATTCGGTTACATCTAGGCATGGAACCCCGGAAAATCGAGAAGAACAAAGAGGGTAGATTTCTTGTACCTCTCAGTGATGGCAGCTTGCATTTGAAGGTGACACCTGCTAGTTTCCACGGGATTCAAACTTTTCGACGCCCGCCGGAAGGAAGAATACGGATACAGGATATATGAAAAACGTGATCACTTCCGTGGAACTGGAGAATATGTTCTACAACCACTCGATCAAAATGGCAAACGGGAATCCCCCAAACGTATCGGGATCATCCATTGCGTGGGTTCCCGTGACGAAAAGGTATGCAACTACCATTGCTCCAAACTCTGTTGTATCACCGGGGTAAAAGCAAGCCTATTGAACTTCGGGAATTATTACCCGACACGGAAATCTTTTGTTTCTACATGGACATGCGTATGTTCGGACCGGGCTACGAGGAAATGTACCGGGATGCACAGGAAAAATACAATATCAAATTCGTGCGAGGCAGATTGTCGTGAGGCCGCTGAAAATCTCAACAAGCAATTACAGATCAAGGTCGAAGACACGCTTGTCGGGAAACCCCTTGCGCATGACACTCGATATGATGATCCTGTTGGTCGGTATGGAATCCTCGGAAGGCAGTCGCCAGATGGCAGACACGCTAGGCTTGAACTTGGCTCCCAATGGCTTCATCAAATCCCAAGACCCGCACTATCGCAACAACAACACGAACGTCGAAGGCGTTTTTCGTGGCCGGATGCGGAAGTGCCCCGATGAACCTGACCGACACGCTGGCTGATGCCCGTTCGGCAGCCATGAACATTATAGAATACGTGAAACTTAAAAAGATTTTTGATTGTCGATTCAGGATTCAGTGATTAAAAGAGCGTTGGATAGAGGGAAAAATCAATGAATCGGAAATCACTAAATCAAGAAATTAATAGGATTTAAAAATTAAGAGATGATCAATTTTTGGGGTTATAGCATATCGGAAACACGGAGTATCAATTATGATACGAACGACAAATCCATGACGGAACATATTGCACGTGTCGTTCCCAGCAGTCAAGTTGTGTATTGGCTGTGGCGGATGCACGGCGGGATGCACGGCAGGAAATCTCACGGACTTTAACATCCGGAAGATACAGATGCTCATGAAGCGAGGCGAAAATAAAGAGGCGAAAGAGCAATTACAGAAATGTATGTTGTGCGGAAAATGCATGTTGGTCTGTCCGAGAGGCGTGGAAACCCGGAAGATGATTTTAGAAATGCTCAACTATATAAAAACAAAATTGAAAAGCTGAAACCAATTACTATGCAGCAATACGAATACACGAACAAAATATATTACGATCACTTTGTCCTGCCGTTCACGATCGGACTGGTCGTGCTACTGGGATACTTGTGCGTGAGATACTACAAGTGGATCAAGAGCTTTCCGAAAGAAGAACGTAAAAAAATCCGCAAAGGCTTGTTCAGTTTCAAGACCATTCGTTCCGGCTGGGAAATTTTCCGGGAAAGCTTGTTGCATCACAATATATTCAAAACGAACCCGATGCTGGGATACATGCACATGACCTTTGCTTTCGGATGGTTCTTGTTGATTGTTGTCGGGGAAAATCGAATCTATGGTTTATCATACCAGTGCTTTCAACCCACCTTATTTCGCTATCTTTTCCGTTATTTCCATCCGGCAAAAGAGACATTCCCGTACAGCGAGTTTTTCGCATTCTTGATGGACTTGATACTGACGTTCCTATTAATCGGTATCTTACTGGCTGTCACCAAACGTTTCTGTTCCCGCATTTTCGGTATGAAGAAAACCACGAAACAACGGGCTTACGATTTGCTTATATTAACCGTACTTTGGCTTATTTTCCCGGTACGTTTTCTAGCAGAAAGTTTCACTAGCGGTCTGAACGGTGGGGGTAGTTTCCTCACGCACAATGCTGGGTGACTTTTTCAGCGATTTCTACCTTGGAAAGTCTATCTTATCCTGCCTGGTGGCTTTACTCCTCCTTGCTTGGCCTATTCTTCCTACTATTACCATTTTCCCGGTACATGCATATCCCGACTGAAATGGTCTATATCTTCCTAAAAAACTGGGGAGTAAAACAAGGTAAAGAATATAACGGATTCAGTGAAATACAGGTCAATTCCTGTTCCCGTTGCGGAATATGTATCAACACTTGTCAATTAAACACGTCCTGTAATATAAATGACACACAACCCGTCTATTTCCTTCGTCGCCTGCGTAATCACGAGGAATACGCCGGGCAAGCAGAAGACTGCCTGATGTGCGGACGCTGCGAGGCCTCTTGTCCCGTGGGTATCAACCTGAATGCCATCCGCCAAAGCAAAAGACCGGATATATTAAGAGTTACAAAAGACACGTATGCTTATGTTCCCCAACCGAAAGTGAAACCCGCTAAAGTCGCTTACTTTGCCGGATGTATGAGTCATCTTACCCCGGGCATTATAAAATCCATGCAACAGATTTTCGAAAAGGCAAAAGCGAACTACACGTTCATTGATGAACAAGCCGGAGTTTGTTGCGGGCGTCCGTTAGCTCTTTCCGGGAACTGGAAAGCGGCACAAGTGGTCATGGACAAAAACCTGCAAATGATCGATGCCTCACAAGCAGACATCCTGGTCACCTCCTGCCCGATCTGTTACAAAACATTCAAAGGAGGATTACCTGTTGAATATAAAAAGTCATGCACCACACGGAATATATCGACATGCTGATTCAGGAAGGGCAATTAAAGGTCAACGCCCTTGATCTGAAGACCGTGTTCCATAACCCGTGTGAACTGGGAAGAGGCTGCGGTGTCGTTGACGCCCCCGAAAGCGTATTGAAACAAGTAAGCCAGAAAATCTCGACAGCCTATGACGGGAAGAAATCACTCTGTTGCGGGGGTAGCTTGGCAAATACGGCCATTGATTCCACGCAAAAAACGAAAATTCAGTAGTGATACCGTGAAAGCATACGCGGCGTACCAGCCGGACGTTATTGTCACGGCTTGTCCCCTATGCAAAAAAACATTGGGTAAAACCTCACCGGAAATCCCGGTAAAAGATATTGCAGAACTGGTTGCAGAAGCCTAAAATAAAAACGGGATTCACATAAAAATAGTGAATCCCGTTTTTATTTCTCGACTAAAAAAAACTTAATCTTCAAGTTCCGCTCTTACCCCTCAATCTGTTCCACGTTCAAATCACTTTCATTACTATTTGTGGCAATGTCATAATGTGGAAGCGGATTTTTCTGCAATTCTATATTTTGTTCCCGATGCACGCAAACATCCATCGCCAAATAAAGAGCATTACGAAGTCCTTGTTCATCACCCAGATTTTGACCTACAATATCATAATGAGGATCTGTTAAAGACATCGAACAAATCACGGGTAACCCGGCAATATAACAAGCGGCACTTTCTTCGTCCACGGACTTAAATGCCACAACCCCTGATCGTAATACATGGCAAGAACAGCGTCAAATTTCTCGTACATTCTCTCCGAGAAGAAACGCTCGGCAGAGAATGGGCCAATGGCCATAATTCCCTCTTCCCGGGCTCGCTCAATCGCCGGAATAATAACATTCACTTCTTCATCTCCATTCTGACCGCAATTTACCTGTGGGTTTAGATCCCAGAACAGCGATTTTTGGTTTCAAAATAGTAAAATCCTGACGCAAAGTATCATCCAGCAAGGTTAATTTCGTGAAGATATTCTTTTTTGTGTAACCTGATGTGGCACATCTCGTAATTTAACCTGTTCGGTCACGAAACCCATCTTTATCTTTTCGCTCACCAAGATGGACATAATATCCGTGGTATTATAACGCTTACCCAAATATTCCACCAAAGACCCGGCCTCTTCCGTGAAGAACGCATTCGGTCCCTGAGGAGCCAGCGTCAACACATCAATCTCGTCCCGATCCAATTGATCCAAGGCATATTTCAAAGCAACCATAGTAGCCTGATCCGATTCGGGTGTCTCTTTTCCAAGATCAACCTTCACGTTATCATCCACGCAATTGATGATATTGGATCGTTTCCCGTTGGCCTCACCCGGCTCACGAATCGTGTTTAAACTGAAGTTTCTCAATATTTAATACCTTCCGGTAGTAGGCTGCCACTTTAGGCGACCCGTATAGGATAGGAACACACAACTCACAAATTCGATTCTCGGCCAACAATTTTATGATCAACTCATAAGATATTCCGTTTACATCCCCATGCGTGATTCCTACATTTAATCTGTTTTCCATAGTTTATTTCATTTCATACTATGGACAAAGATAGTAAGATTTTTTGTGTAAAAATAATAGAATGAAGCGCAATAACGTCCACAAATGACGACATCAACGCTCCGGACTGGAAGGAGGTTGACTTAAAAGTTTTGTATTTGGACAATTACAGATTTCCTCACCTGTGTAAAAAGAGGCTAGGGGAAGGTAGTTATTTTAAACAATCCCTCAATCCCCAACCTTCCTACTTACTATTTATTCTCCGAATACTTCCTTCAACTTCGCATCTATCGGCTCGGATTCACCCACTGCACGTACAACAATTTTCCCATCACCATCAATCAACACTTTAGTCGGGAATGCCGTGATGGCATAGTCCTTCACCACGTCACCTTTATCCTTTCCCTCGTTATTCAGAATCTGAGTCCATGTCATACCATCTTCCTCGATGGCTTGCAACCATATTTCACGAGCTTTGGAACCGTTTTCTGTGGCAACGTTAATAACTACCAAACCTTTATCCCGGTATTTTGCCTCGATTTCTTTCAGGTGAGGGTGTGAATCCCGACAAGGACTACACCAAGAACCCCAGAAATCCAGTAGCACATATTTTCCCCTGTAATCCGACAAGCGTATGGTATTTCCATCCTTATCCACTTTTTCGAAATCCGGGGCAATGGCACCTACTTCTGTACGCAAGGCAATGTCAATGGCTCCTTGCATCTCCTTACCCAAAGGCATCTCCCGCAAAGGCTTGATCGAAAGCTGCAAAGTAGCCGCGTAATCCTTTAAAGTGAAATCATTACGCATTCCACTTAAAAAGATACATGGCCGCGTAACTGGACGGATTCCCTTTGATAAAACGGATTTTTTCTTCTTTCTCTTTTTCAGCTAAAGCCATCCGTTGTTCTCCTAAAAGCAACCTTCTCCTCCTCGGTTACCCTTCAGCGTATGATTTACGCAACAACTCAAACATCTCGTGTTCCAACGGCAACGTTTTAACATACAACTTCATCAAGTCATTGTTCCACGCTCCACCTTTCCATTGCAACTCCGGCCAACGGGCGTTATCCATGTTTAATCTCCAATTTCGTCCCCGGCTCCATGAATAACGTGACACTCGGTCGGGTACAACTCCCATACCCGACGGAATAATATTATGCGGGTCTCTCGATACGAGCGAAGCAACAACCGGTTCCTGCAATTTCTTCCGGTAACTCAATTTTCCATTTTCCACCCGGATCGTGTCAATATAAAATCACCGTTCGTCTGATAGGCACAAATCAAAACCTCTTTCGGATAAGAACTGATTGTTCCCGTGATCACAAACTCGTCTTTCTGAATGGAATTGCACCCTGTCAACAGGGCTACAATTCCAAGTAAAAAAATACCATTTTCATCATTTATTATTTTTAATTTTATCCAACTTCCCGTGAATACGTGCAGCAATAGCATCATTCCCTGCCGGCATTTTATCCAGCGCTTTTTCTATTTGCCAAAGAGCCTCTTTCTGGTATCCCATCTTGTATAACACCTCGGCCAACGTTTCATAGCAAGTGAAATTACCGAATAACGTAATAGCTTCTAATGCCCACGTCATAGCCTTATTCAGCAATTTTTGATCATCCGAGAGACGGGCAACATTAGCCGCAAGATCACGGAAATTAAATGCCAATGAAGCAGACTCATTGATTCCGGCAAACTGAATCGTAAAAGCCAATTGCTCCGGGGTCTGAGATGCAAGTCCTGATGCATCCTTGATTAATCCCTGCAAGAATTGCATGTATTTTTCCTTGATCCCGTTTCAAACAATCTTTTTCCTCTTCAAAAAGAATATCCGCATGTTTCTCTGCCAATTCCTCGAATCTCGTCCTGTCATCAATAGCGGCATAGTATCCGGAACGACTTTTCACTTCCTCGTTCGCCACATTCACTCCCAACTTCCCATTCAAGAAAGCCATCACCTTCAGGTAGCTGTTAAAACGTTCTTCATTTTTCTCTTTCACGGCACGACGATAGGAATACGAACCCATGCTATAACCCAGGATCTCGACCATCTTTTGATCTGCATACCCGTCATCTCACGAATACGATCCCAATTTTTCATGATGAAATTAGCACATGCTCCTCCGGCATTTCAGCTTATTTCTCATAATCGAATAACTCTTTCAAGAACGTGCTATCCATCAAATTTTTCTCTTTCTCGATACTCACGTATTGATCAAAAATATCTGCGTTATCCAATTTCGCCCGGTTACGCTTGGCAATGTATCCTTTCACGAAAGATGCGTTATTCTTTTTCTTAGCGTAGAGAGTTTCCCACTCCTCAATCGTCCGCTTGTCAGAGAACTCTGCCAAAGCTATTTTCCCCTCTTCAATAAACTTTTCTGCAGGCATATACGCTCCGGAACGATAAAATAATTTCCCGTTTCCATCCACGTACAAATAAGTAGGGAACGACATAATCTGGTATGTTTTTGCCACTTCCACACCATCCTCCTTTTTCACAATCCAGTTTATAACAAATGAAATTAGCATTATAAAATCCCCGACTTCCTTCAACGGGAATATCTCGCTCACCATCTTTTTTACAGGGTCCGCACCAGCTTGTATAATTATCCACGAACACCAATTTGTTTTCCTTCTTGGCAATTTCCAGAATTTCTTTCCAGCTACCTTCACGAAACTGGATACCCTTGCGCCAGCAACGACATGGTGAATCCACACAGTATGACAACACTCAGAACTAATTTTTTCATCATATACCTTACTTTTTATTTTAATAATCATTCTGTACTAACTTATCATTCAATAGCAACTCCTCGGCTGGAATCAAACATACCGTCCGACGGGATGTTTTAGGATCTATCTCATTATATTGCGCTCCCGTGTAGTTACTATAAGACACGGACACTTCCTCCGTTTCATCGCCACGCCATTACGTACATAATCATAGTACGTCAGAGCCTCAAAAGCCAGCTCCCGACGACGTTCCGTGAATATCTCTTCAAACAAGTCGTCTCCGCTTAATCCTGATAGTTCCTCCAAACCTGCCCGGTCACGAATCTCGTTCAAATCTCGTAAGGCCTTTGCGTCCTCACCCAATTTAGCGTAAGCCTCTGCCCTGTTCAAAACAACCTCTCCGGCACGGATAAACACAGAAGGACAAATGAAAGAGTAGTAATCATCGAAGACCCTATCTGCTCCCCCATTGTACTTCGTTGTACTGAAACGTCCTGCATGCCGTACGGAAGGTTCCGTGAAATACTGCCACCGCAAATCGTTCTCTTTATCCATGATTTTCTCGTAATCACGTGAAATTTCACAACAATACACGCTAGTGCTAGCCTCTGACTCGTAACCGCTCCAAGAATAATAACCATGTACGGCATTACCCACTCCACTAGGGAAATTACCCGTGAAGAAAGCGAATAAAATTTCCTTATTCGTTTTCGGATTATCATACAAATCTTTCAATTCCTCCCCACGTAAAACTTCTACCACGTCATTTACCAAACTAAAAGTAGAATCTGCATAAGCTACCGCCAAACGATTATATTCTTCATCGGGACTCTCCGGTAATCCCCCATATACAGATACACCCGGGATAACATTCCAAATGACGCTACTTTATTAGCAAACGTGCGATCCGAACGTTCATCCGGCAGACAAGATGCCGCCAATCTGAAATCAGCAACGGCCTGTTCAAAACACTCCCGCACGGTATTACGAGGTAACATTTCGCGGTAGCCTCAACATCCAACGGAATTCCCAAATTCGCATCCGGATTATCCCAAAAAGGACGACCAAATACATTCGTGGCATTAAAATCATCAACCCGCGTAAAAAGCATTTTCCCCTTTCAAACGAATCAAATCACGCTTCTCATCCGGGATTCACCGTTTCCCCGTACAACTTATCAATAGCAATTATATTACGCGATGCTCCCAGTATCAATTGCTGACTTTTTGCCCACAACGCCCAAGCGTATGACTGGGATTTCTGGTCACTATTCAAGAAGAAATGAGCATCCGGAGCTCGCAAATAATCAGGAGAAGTCATAAAACTGATCTGGGCCGGAAAAGCCTCCGCAAAATGACATTATTCCCCGAAATTCACCCAACACATGATAACTACCATGATAATGGTGTGATTCTGAATACCCACCTGCCTGCATCAAAAATTGTCCGTACAACCCCGAAGTGGCATTCACTATATTATTGAAACTACTCAGATAACTCTCCGCCTCTGCCATATTATGCGGGCGCATTTCATCAAGCCGTCCGTTACAAGCGAACAAGAATAGAGCTCCGATAAGTAAATATCTCTTTTTCATAACTTTCTACCGTTAAAATGTAACATTCAAACCAAATATAAAACGTCTTGGTGCCGCCCAACCGCCAACATTCTCCGGATCCATACCTGCAAAGTATTTAGAAGCAAACGTATAGACATTGTCACAACTAAAGCTCAAGGCCGCAGACTGTACACAGATTTTTTTCATCCATTGTTGCGGGAAATTATACGTCAGCCGGATGTTCGATATTCTCAGATGACTGGCATCCGTGTAACAGAAAGAAGTCTCGCTATTCAGCTCTTGCACGAAAGCCGGATCGGCATTTACCATCGGGATATCAGCTTTATCCCCGGCTTTTTTCCCATATCTTCAGCGAGGAAGGCACCTTTATGGAGATTTGATGATGTCCATGACGTTCCTGACGTATATTCAGCCAGCACACTATTATACACTTTGTAATCCAAACTATACGTGGTATGCAAGTACAACTCCCAATTCTTGTAAGTAAACGTGTTTGTGAAACCACCCCAATAAGGCGCACGCGACAAACCGATATTCACGTAACTCAGCTCTCCGTTACCAAGCACGGCTTCCGACAAAGAACCCACGATATTCGTGCTACCGTCTTCTTCCACCCGAGCATATTGGGCAAAACCGGTCTCCGGATCAACTCCCGTAACTTTTACTCTTTTCAATTCGTCGATATTATCACCTTCATAGAAGGTTTTGTAACCGCTACGAGTCAATTTTTCCTGATCCAATTTAGTCAACTCATTATTATTATAACTGAACGTCAATGTCGTAAACCAGTTAAAATCTTCTCCTTTCATCGTGTGCGTGTTCAACACTAATTCCACTCCCCTGTTCTCCATTTCACCCACATTCTGGTACTGTCTTCCCACTCCATTTGCAGCCGGCAGAGTCGTACTCATAATCAAATCGCTATTCCGCCGTTTATACCAATCCGCAGACAATGAAATACGATTATCCAATAAAGCCACATCCACTCCAATATTCAGATTATATGCCGTCTCCCATGACAACTGATCATTTCCCCAACTGGTTAATCGTTCGCCCCGTAAGCCGATTGATAAACCGGATGATCCCGGTAATAATCAAACGTCGTGTTACTTGTACTATAAAGCGTGTAGTTCAGATAATCCATTCCCGCCTCTTTACCTGACGTACCATAACTCATCCTCAATTTCAGGTTAGACACCACGTCCTGACGTGCCATAAAAGCCTTCCCGAGAAACAAGCCATGATCCACTAAATGAATAGAATGTTCCATAGCGATTATCCTTACCGAAATTCGTTGAACCATCCGTACGGAAAGAAGCCGAAGCCATATATTTACCTGCATAATTATAGTTTACTTCCGAGAATACAGAGAAACTACCGGACTCCCGCTCTGCACCTGTCGGAATCACAGCCGGATTTGTTTTATCCCCTTGTTTCGAAAAACCACCAACATTACGTTCTCCGGCAATGATCTGGTCATACATTTCAATACGTGATGAACGAGTGTGGCGTTCATACCATTCCTGTCCTACCAAGCCATTCAAATTATGCTCTCCAAAACTATATTGCAAGCGTAAAATATTGGACGTCAAGAAAGTCCAGCTCCGTTCATCATCCACCTTTAAAACACCATTACTCATCTCATTACGGCTATGATTACCATTATAAGTACGGCTATCCAAATAATCATTTGTATTGACATTCGTCAAAGTCAATGTATTTGTCGAAGAAAAAAGACAACCATTTGAAAGGTTTCAATGTTGCAGAGAACGAACCGAACAAATTATTCTTTAAATCCGTCACGTTATTATATTTATTATCCTGCAACGGATTTCTCAATGGAGTCGGGATCCATCGTATAATTCTTCCAAGATTGGATGTTGTACTTCAACGTTCCATCCTCATTATAGGGCGTCACCCAAGGATGATAACTTTCCATGGAATCATCATCAGAATTGGCTGTAATACTTTTCTCGAACGTACCACTCAAATTCACCCCAAACGACAGGTATTTCATCACATCAAAATCCAAGCGTAACTTGAACAAATGTCTCGTCAGGTCATATCCGATCTGTGTACCTTCCTCATCATAATAGTTATATGAAAAATAATACTGGATCTTATCTCCACCACCACGGATACTCATTGCCACATCCTTACTTAAACCGTTACGATAAACTAGATCTCTCCAATTAGTCGTTTTCGTTACGTCAAAATTATTATATAACGTTCCCAATGTATCCTGTATGAAAGTTTCCTGATTGGCATATTTTGCACGTAAACTCTCATTCGTATTCCACCAATTGCGCAATGCCATCTTTCCATAATCCAGCAACTCCTGTGAATTCATATACTCCAATTTTCCAAAATTCGGAGTACTGATACCTAATTTCATATCCAACGCAACTGTCATACGATCTTTCACCCCCTTTTTCGTTGTCACTACGATCACACCTGTCGCAGCCCGGGAACCGTAAATAGCGGTAGAGGCCGCATCCTTTAACACCGTAATATCCGCAATATCCGATGGAGATACCACCCCGTTAATACTCGTGTAATCGGTGATCACACCATCTATCACGATCAAGGGGAAGAAGACGTCGTGGATAAAGAATTTGAACTATACAACGTTCCTGTACCGCGTAACAGCAAATCTCCGTCACTTCCCGGAGCACCGCTACTACCCGTAATCTGCAATCCAGTCGTGTGTCCTTTTAACGCATTCATCAAACTACCACCCGTGGCCGATTGAGCGATCGTCTTTCCCCGGAATTGTTGCACCGCACCGGTCATCTCACTCACCTTTCGAGTCGAATACCCCGTAACGATTACCTCTTCCATCTGTTCCACGTCTTCCAAAAGAACCACATTAAGCACTTTCTGACCTGAAAACTTCATCTCTTGCGGTTTCATCCCCACGAAAGGAGAACACGATCACCACGCCTTCTTTTGCTGGTACTTTGATCTCATATTTCCCATCAATATTCGTAGCTGTACCCACAGACGTACCTTTTAACATCACCGTCACACCCGGCAAAGGCTTACCGCTTGCATCCTTTACCTGCCCTTTCACCACTTCCACGGTAGGTACAACGGGAACCGCTTTTGCCCGTGTAACCACAACTACCTTATCCACCACCTCATAATTGTACCCATTCTCCCGCAACACGACATCCAGAATCTTTTCTACCGTCGCATCCTTTTAACTTTAACGTCACCACATCATCTATCCGGACAACGCCTTTCCGATAGACAAAATCATACCCAGCCTTCTCTTTCAGGTAATCCAGCACGGCCCCAATCGTGCTGTTCGTGAAATCCACATCCAATTTTTTCCCTTGCGAGAATCCCGCCGCGCTGACCGTATTTATCACGCAAACGAGTAAAAATACCCTTAAACCCATAGCAATCAATTTTTGCGGCAATCTTATCCAATAGGGATTGCCCGTTCGTCGATTTTTTTTCATAACTTTGTAAAACATTTAATTAAACATTCATCTGAGCCAACAGATGTTTATTTATGACGAGGAGAATCTTGCCGGATTCCCCTCTTTTTTATTTGAAAACGATCACCGTCCTTTCTTCTATATCAAATTTTACCTCATTTGTTTTTTTCCAAAATATTCAGCACCTCTCTCAACTCTGTATATCGAGGAACAACACCTTTAAACACAATATCTTTCAATCTTCATTCCGGTACACGACCTCCATATCATACCATCTCGTGAACTTTTGCATGATCTCTTCCAATGTTTGCTCCTCAAGAATAAACATCCCCTTTTTCCAAGCAATCACTTTCTCCACGTCCACTTCTCGTTTGTCAAGATGCCCGTCCCGACAATCCAACATACTCTGTTCTCCGGGCGCAAGTACCATATTTTCCCCGTCATCGGTTGCCACCTTTACTTTTCCGGTCACCAAGGTCGTGTAAATCGCCGCCTCATCCATATACCCGGACACGTTAAATTCAGTTCCCAACACCTCTACCGTCTGTTGCAATATCTCCACCCGGAACGGCATATCCGCGTCTTTAATCACTGAAAAATAGGCCTCACCCTCCAAGAACACCCGTCGTTCTTTTCCCACGAACTCCACCGGATAACGTAACTTACTCCCGGCATTCAACCACACGGTAGTCCCGTCCGCCAAGATCAAATCGAACTCTCCTCCCCTCGGTACTTCTACCTCATTATACACTAATTTCTTTCTTTTCTCCCCTCAGCCTTTCCTTGTCCCGCGTACGATAATCGCCGCTCATCAATCTTCACAGCCTCCATACCTCCCACTTTCACTCCTTTTGCCAATGTCTCCAAATCAACCACCCTACCATCTTCCAACCTCAAAACAGCACGTACTGCCCCCGGCTTTAATGGGTTGTTCCGTCTTTGCCAAAGGCATGGACTCCTGCCTATCATCTACCGGGAACAAATAAAAACACCCCACGAATACGGCCACGACAGCTGCGGCAGCCACTCCCCACTGCCATCTTCTCTGTCTCAATCGTCGCTCTTCCTCACGAATACGCAGATGCATCCCTTCCAATGGACGTATCACCTCCACACCCTCCAACTGTTTCACCTCATTCATCATTCGCTGCCCATCCCTCAACTCACGATACAATCGCTCATTATCCGGATTCCTTTCCCCGCCACCATTCCAGATAGCGTTGCTCTTCCTCCGAAATCGCCCCCGTCACCTCCTTGAAGATCAACCGTGAAACTTTAAAGACCTGTTCTTCCAATTTCTCCATGATGTCACACTTTATATCCTGTTTCTTCATTGAATCATTCATAGAACGCAATCACTTAAAAAAAGGGTAAAGAATTCACATTTATTTTTAGAAAAATTATCTATCGAACAAAAATAAATCGTAAGTAATACAGATTCAAAAAAAAGATAACTACACGAAAATTTTAACTGACAAAATAGAAATCAGCTTTTCAAAACAAAAAAGAATAAAAACAACTCTCTCGGCAACTTTTCCCGCAAAACATCCAAGGCTTTCGCTTTTGTTTTCTTTACCGTACTCTCCGACACGTTCAGTTGCACGGCAATATCCGAAATTTTCAATCCTTCAATAAAACTCAATTCAAAGATTTGTCGCTCCCTCTCCGGTAAACTCGGATAGCATAATATAGTAATAATTGAGTCTCTTGATCGATCACGCTATTCTGAAAAAACACATCCTCTTCCAGTTGTGACAAATAACGCTCACCCGCTTTCGCCTTCCGATGAAGACTAACAATTTCATTCTTGATAGAAATATAAAGGAAAGATTTCAATGACTCTACCGACTCAAATTGCGTCCGTCTTTTCCATGCATTGAACACCGCATTTTGCACGCAATCTTCGGCCAGAAAACTACTTTGTTCTCCCGCATACCGCACGGCATACAATAATAGTGCGGGATACAGACGCCTGTACAATATCTCCAAACGTCCTTTGCTTGAACTCGTTCAACATCTGAACATCAATATCTTCTGACACTTTCATACATGCAGCCGGATATAATAGCCAATAAACAAAATTCAAACAAAGATAATCTTTTTTTTATTTTATCCTGCATCTTCCCGTTTTCTTCCAAATTCCACAGACACGGGAATAAAATCAATTTTCGACGGCAAAAAGAAACGGGTGAAAAAATCTCCCCTTATGTTCGAGAAAATTCTTCACTCCGTTCAAAATGAAAAAAATCAATAACTTATATACTATTCTTGATTTTCTTTTCTTTCCGGTCTCGGCCCCCTGTCACGATGAGGACGATCTCCACGATCTTGTCTGGGTCCGCGATCTTGACGTTCGCCTCTATCTTGGCGCTCGCCGCATTTTGACGATCATTTTGCTCCATACCTTCCGGTTTAGGCAACAACACCTTACGGGAAAGTTTGAATTTTCCGGTTTTCGGATCAATATCGATCAATTTCACACGTACCCGATCTCCCCTCTTTCAATACATCCTCCACTTTCTCTACGCGTTTGTGATCGATCTCGGACACGTGCAACAAACCATCTTTACCCGGCAAGAATTCCACGAAAGCACCGAAAGCGGTAATTGTCTTTACAACTCCCTCGTAAATCTCTCCGACTTCAGGTTTGCAGGCAATAGCCTTGATGCGGGCAACGGCAATCTCGATTGATTCTGCATTGGTAGCAGCAATATCCACGATACCCTGATTACCCACTTCTTCAATAACGATAACCGCTCCGGATTTCTCCTGAATATCCTGAATAATCTTTCCTCCGGGGCCAATGATAGCTCCGATCTGATCCTTATCTACCGTAAAGCGTAACCATACGCGGTGCGTGCGGTTTCAAGTCAGGACGAGGTTCAGGTAAAGTTTCCTTGATAATATTCATGATGTGTAAACGACCTCTCCGGGCTTGATCCAAAGCTTTCTCCAGAATCTCGTAAGGAAGACCGTCTACTTTAATATCCATCTGGGTGGCGGTGATACCGTCTACCGTTCCGGTTACCTTGAAGTCCATATCTCCCAAGTGATCCTCGTCACCCAAAATATCAGACAACACGGCATATTTTTCGTTATCGGTGATCAATCCCATAGCGATACCCGTTACCGGTTTCTTGATCGGAATACCGGTATCCATCAATGCCAAAGTTCCGGCGCATACCGTTGCCATTGAAGACGAACCGTTAGATTCCAAAATATCAGAAACAACACGTACCGTGTAAGGATAGTTGTCCGGCAACATACGTTTCAACGCACGATGAGCCAAATTACCATGTCCCACTTCACGACGCCCCACACCACGACTGGCTTTCGCCTCTCCCGTTGAGAACGGCGGGAAGTTATAGTGCAACAAGAATTTTTCTTTTCCTTGTTCAGTAGCCTCATCTATAATCTTTTCATCCAGCTTGGTTCCTAAAGTTACCGTGGACAAAGACTGCGTTTCACCGCGGGTAAAGATAGAAGAACCATGAGGTCCCGGAAGAGGTCCGGCCTCACACCAGATCGGGCGAATCTGTTCGGTCGTTCGTCCGTCCAGACGTAACCCCTCATCCAAAATCATTCTCCGCACGGCCTCTTTCTCCACGTCATGATAATAACGGGAAACCATATTTTTCTTCTCGTCTCTCTCTTCTTCCGGAAGTGATTCTAAATATCCTTCTTTCACTTCGGTAAACAACTTTCTCACGTAAATGCTTATCAGCGTTACATTGACGGGCAACAGCATACGCTTTATCGTAGCATTTAGCCCAGATGTCCTTACGTAACTCTTCATCATTCACTTCATGACAATAAGCCCGTTTTTTCTTTGTTCACGGCTTTTTGCCAGTTCCATCTGAACCAAGCAATGATCTTTAATAGCTTCATGAGCAAATTTAATAGCGTCGAGCATTTCTTTCTCAGAAACCTCATTCATCTCACCCTCAACCATCATGATATATTCTCGTAGGTCGCTGCAACCATGATATCCAAGTCAGCAGTTGCCAACTCGCTCTTTGTCGGGTTAATCATCAACTCCCCGTTCACACGAGCTACACGTACCTCAGAAATAGGACCGTGGAAAGGAATATCACTCACAGCGATAGCTGCAGAGGCAGCCAATCCGGCCAAACAATCCGGCATAGACTCTTCATCAGCCGAGTACAACGTTACCTGCACGAAAGTTTCCGCATGATAATCATCCGGGAACAAAGGTCTCAAAGCCCGGTCGATCAGACGGGATACCAAAATCTCGTAATCGGAAGCTCTTCCCTCTCTACGGGTGAAACCACCGGGGAAACGTCCCACGGCTGAAAATTTTTTCTTTATAATCTACCGACAAAGGCATGAAGTCCACGTCCGGACCAGCCTCTTGTGCGGAACAAACCGTAGCCAACAACATCGTGTTGCCCATTTTCAGCATGACAGCACCGTCTGCTTGCTTGGCTAACTTCCCGGTTTCCAATGTTATTACCCGACCATCTTTCAGGGTAATGCTTTTTTCAATAATGTTCATAGAAATAATAAAACTGTTAAAATACTAAACATTTTAACGGAATTCTTTTAGATAAAAAGGAGGAGGAGGGAGGATTAAAAAGTAAAACGACCCGGACGACCCGGGTCGTTTTTATGTAATTATTTACGTAAATTCAATGCTTTAACGATAGCACGATATCTATCGATATCTCTTCTTCATGTAATCAAGCAACGCTCTACGTTTTCCAACCAATTTAATCAAAGATCTTTGAGTAGCGAAATCTTTATGGTTTTTCTTTAAATGCTCAGTTAAATGAGCGATACGGTAGGAAAATAAAGCTACTTGTGACTCAACAGAGCCGGTATCTTTATTAGACTTCCCGTACTGTGAAAAAAGTTCTTCTTTCTTTTCTGATGTCAAATACATGATGTACAGTCTTTTAGATTTAATATTAATTTTAACGCCGCAAAGATACGTTTTATTCCGACATAAACCAATCTTTTCCAACCCTTTTGTATTTTTGTATTTCAATTTTACACACACGAAAAGAAATACAGATGAAGATATTTATATATGTAATATTACTTTTCATCCCCACGCTATCATTCGCTCAACGAGCCAAGATCGCATTCGAAAAGACCACGTTCAACATGGGAATCGTGCAAGGAAAACGGGGGAAAAGTAACTCACGAATTTAAATTTACAAACAAAGGGAAAGCTCCCCTGTTGATAAAATTTATAGAAACCACGTGTGGTTGCACCACTCCCAAATGGAACAGGAAACCCATTCCTCCCGGAGACAGTAGCGTGGTCACCGTCACGTTCAACCCGAAAGACCGCCCCGGCGTGTTCTCGAAAAAATTATCGTGTACACGAACGCCACTCCCCCGAACATCGTATTGCGTTTAGAAGGAGAAGTCATCACGAAATCGGTTGACATCCCGACAACCTACCCCATCGTGGTGGGTAACTTGCGTTTCACCACGGACACGATCCACTTAAAACAGGCAGAGACGAAACACCAGATCATAAACCTGATCAACACGGGTAAAAAGAACATATCGATCCTGTCGATTTTCAAACCCGACTACATGGAAGTGGACTGTACCCCTCTCACGTTGGGCAAAGAAATGATGGGTAATCTCATCATTCGGTATCTCCCGAAACATGCGGACAAGATCAAGCCGGATGATTACGTCCTCATCAAAACAGATCAGGGAACGACACACAAGTTCATGATTTCGAACAAGTAATTTTCAATTTTGTACTTTCAATTTTCAATTCAATATGATTTATCACGAAAATTTTGAATCTAAAATAAAATTCGACAAAAATAAGACAACTTATCAGCAATAACTGCCTGAGCGACATGGGCCGGGAACTGGTCAGCGACATCAAGTTCTCCACCGACGCCGGATGGATTGAAACCTCTTTGGCCGAGACCTCCGAATTCATGCGAATCTGTCAAGAGGAAGAGAACTTTCCGGTCTCCTATTACCATGATGCCCGCCCCTTCTTGTTGCGTATAAAAGTAGAGGGTTTGTTTCTGGAAGTAAACGAGCTGGTTGTCTTAAAAAATTCACTGGAGTCGCTGAACGCCATCATGCGGTTCTTCAACACCAAACAAGAAGTTTACCCTCATCTGGTAGCCCGGGCCGGGGGACGTACGGGTATTCCCCTATATCCTGCAACGTCTGGACTCGATCGTTTCAAAATTCGGGACAATCAAGGATACCGCCTCACCCGCTTTAGGCAACATTCGTCATAGCATTGCTAAAAAAACAATCAGGCATCTCCCGGCGTATGCAAGCCCTGTTGCAGAAAGCACAGGAGGAAGGATGGGCCGACAAGGACAGCAACATTGCCATCCGGGACGGTAGAATGGTGATTCCCGTACCCGCCGCCTTCAAGCGGAAATTAAATGGTATCGTGCATGATGAATCCACCACCGGGAAAACCTCTTATATCGAACCCGCGGAAATCATCGAGACAAACAATGAAATCCGGGAACTGCAATTGGAAGAAAAAACGGGAAATCACACGTATTCTCCGACAATTCGCCGACGATTTGCGTCCTTATATATATGACTTGATCCCAGCCTATGATTTCATGGCATTCGTGGATTTCGTGCGAGCAAAAGCACTCTTTGCCATCCGGGTGAATGCCATTGTCCCTCTCTTTGAAGACACCCTCCATGCTATGGTACAGGGCAAAGCATCCCCTACTCTACCTAAGCTTGAAAGCAAACGGGAAAGAGGTTGTTCCTCTGGATATTGAGATAAATGAAGATCAGCGAATCATCCTGATTTCCGGTCCTAACGCGGGTGGTAAATCCGTCTGCCTGCAAACAGCCGGTTTATTACAATATATGTTCCAATGCGGCGTACCCGTACCCGTGGAAGAATCCAGTAAATTCGGGATATTCCACAAAATACTCATTGACATGGGAGACGAACAGTCTCTTGAAAATGACTTGAGTACATACAGCTCGCATCTGGTGAACATGAAAATTTCATCCGTTACGCCTCGCAAGACACGCTTATCCTGATCGACGAGTTCGGTACGGGAACCGAACCCATGCTGGGCGGTGCGATAGCTGAAGCCATTTTAAATGCTTTAAATAACAACCAAACGAGAGGTGTCATCGACACATTACACCAACTTAAAACATTTTGCCTCTTCAGCTTCCGGAATTGCAAACGGGGCCATGCTCTATGACAGCCATCGGATGTTGCCGCTTTTCCAACTGGAAATCGGGAAACCGGGTTCGTCTTTGCCTTCGAAATCGCCAAGAAAATCGGGTTACCCAAAGAGATTTTGGACGATGCCGCCAGCAAGATCGGTGAAGACCGGGTAAATTTCGACAAGCACTTGAAAGAAATTCTACGGGATAAACGTTACTGGGAAGAAAAACGGAAACGCATTCATGAAAATGAAAAACGCCTGGAAGAAGTGCTAGAACGTTATAAAAAAGAGTTGGATGATGCTTCCAAACTTAGGAAAACAATCATCCAAGAGGCTCAAGAGAAAGCCAAAGAACTCATCTCCGGGGCTAATAAGACGATCGAAAACACCATCCGACAAATCAAAGAAAGTCAAGCCGAAAAGGAACAAACCCGACTGGCCCGACAAACATTCGAGGAAGAGAAACGCCGGCTGTTAGCCAGCGAAGAAGAAGAGGAAGAACGTCTGAAGAGAAAAATCGAGAAATTGAAAAACCGGGAAAAGAAACAAAAGGAAAAAGGGAAACGTCCCAAACCTTTCCCGTCGAAGAAGCCGCGATCAACAGGGACAAGCACCGACTTTCAACAAAGGAGATCTCGTGCAACTGGATAATAAAGCCGTGGGTGAAATTATCGAAATTAACGAGAAAAACGCGGTTATCGCTCTCGGCGGTCTCATGACTACCGTGAAAGTGGAACGCCTCTCGAAAATATCGAACAGTGCAGCCAAGAAAATCACGCAAAACAGGACGCCACGCCCCTCTTCCAATTACCTGGAAAACATCAGCCAGAAACGCATGGATTTCAAACCGGAGATCGACGTACGAGGACTACGGGGAGACGAGGCGCTCATGAAAGTATCGGAATTCATTGACAATGCCGTCATGCTAAACATGAAAGACCTACGTATCTTGCATGGAACAGGTACAGGAGCCCTCCGGCAAATCATACGGGATTTTTTAAAGACCAATCCGGTCGTGGGTTCCTGCGGGGATGAACACGTACAAATGGGAGGCTCGGGAATTACCGTGGTGAAACTGGATATATAAACCACACGCGGTTATATTCCGGATAAATCCGCATCCTTGATATTCTCGAAAACGAGGGCAACCAACAAAACGAGAATTGTTCAAGAATACCCTAAATTCGTGTTTCAACACTCACGGATTTAGGGGTGTTCTACAAAAATTTAATGCAAAACAATGTAAAATAACGTTACCAAAACAGGATTATCTTGTTATCATATTGCGAGCCGCTCCCATTCCGCTCCCATTCCTCCCCCTATTCCGCTCCTATCAAAATAGCAATATATTAAATTACAATAGTAATTATTAACATCTGAGATAAGTCTATCATAACAATTTGAAAACAGGATAATAACTTTATCAGATAGAAATTCCATTTGAATGCCCACTTTACCTCGGACAAATCACCGTTTCCCCCCGACTACTCGTAGGCGTGGAAATAATTGTTTATATCAAATTCATGTTAAAATAATAATTAAAGGCCTATATGTTCAATGCTTTTTGGATCATTTTTGATACTCTTCATCATCAATTCTACCTCCAGCATAATTTTCCGTTTGGACGATACACTCTCTGTTTTTTGGGAATGACATGCCCCAATAATATCATTTTCTTGTCTTCTCCGAGAACAGACTAAAACAAGTCCACATTCAACACCATGCAAATCTGATACAACAAATCTGTATCAATAGATTGACGCTTGGATGATAAACGTCCTTTCTTTGTTTTTTGGTGAATGAAGGGCTATATATTCAATGCTTTTGGATCATTTTTGATACTCTTCATCATCCAATTCTACCTCCAGCATAATCTTCCGTTTGGACGATACACTCTCTGTTTTTGGGAATGATAGGCCCCAATAATATTATTTTCTTGTCTCAACTTCTCCGAGAACAGACTAAACAAGTCCACATTCAACACCATGCAAATCTGATACAACAAATCTGTATCAATAGATTGACGCTTGAAAGATGATATACCAACGTCCTTTCTTTGTTCATCATACGAGCGAACTGGCTGGCACTCAAACCACTTTTCTCGAACTCTTGCCTTATTCTCTCTCCTATATCCAATTTCATAGTTCAAAATTACGAGAATTATCACGAGAAAAGTTTTAATATAACGTAATATATAACCACAAAAATGTTGAATATTATTTGCACATGTAAATTTTATACCATACTTTTGTCAATTGAATACAACAAGGCGTTTGTAAATGTATTAAATAAATTATTGAATTATTAAATGTTTAATTAAAAAACAAGGTGTTATGAGAAAAATAAGTTTATTATTTGTGTTAATAACTGTCGCCTTATTATCATCCTGCGTGGATGACAAGGAATCTGCTACAGTTGAACAAATCCGTACCGCAAAAACGGAATGGCTGAAGGCTCAAGCCGAAATGCTGCAAGCACAAGGAGAGGCTCAAAAGATTCTTGCCGAAACAGAAAAATTAAAAGCTGAGAGTGAAGCAAAGAACGAAGCTGCTCGCATTGAAATAGAACGTTTACTTGCTGAATCACAAGCTGCAAAAACAGAAGCTGAAGCGGATGAATTACGCGCACAAGCTGAAAAAATAAAACAAGAAGCTGAAAAAATTCGTATCGAATATGAATATCAACAAAGTTGAATGAATTGGCATATCAAACAGCCCAAGCCAAAGAAGCTGCCAAACAACAAGAATTCATTAATCGGTTAAACGAGGCCATTGTAGCCGGTAAAATCAACAAAGAACTACAAAATTTGTACGCTGATTATGTTTCTGCTTTAAAAAACTCTGCGGTACACGGAGAATCAAGTTAGCCAAAAGCAAACTAGCATTACCAGTTTGAACAAACAACTTCTTGCTAGTTTCGATGACCATATCAAGAATTATCAAAGTAACATTGAACGCTACCAAATCGAATTAGCAGAGAAAGAAAAGGAATTAAAGGAATTCATGACTTCTACTGAAAACCTTACCGCCGAAAGCTGCTGCTAAAATCAACGAACTGAAAAAAGAAAAAGAAGAAATTGCTGCCAAAGATCGCAACTATTAACAAAGAACTCATTGAATTAGAGAAAGATCAACAAGACCTTATCTTAGCAACGAAAGTTGCCAATGACAATACGGGACCGCAAAAAACGGCATTTACTACTGCTCAAACTGCATTCACAAAAGCTGAAAATGAATATAATACCGCATTAAACGGTAACAATAGTGCAAAAGCCACTGTTATCAACGGTTTCTCCGTTGGAGGAGTTCATTACGCATTCCCGGAATTCGAACAAGGCATCGAAACTGGAATCAACGTTGCTAAAGAAGATTTAACAGAAGCCATCACCACGGCAGAAAAAGGAATTGCAACAGCAGAAAAACAATTAACAGAAGCAAAAGCAAATCTTAAAGATTTGAATGACAACAAAATTCCTGCAGCAAAAGCAGCCTTAGCACCTCTTGAATCAACTAAAAAGATTTGGAAAAACAATTAGCCGCAGCTCAAAAAACTCAACAAACTTGTCAAGCTGACCAAGCAACTTTAAAGGACAAGAACGACAAAACGAAAGCAGAAAACGATGCATGGGTTGCCAAAGTAAAAGAATTAGAAGCCGCACTAAAAGCGGAAACAGATCCTTCAAAAAAGGCTGATATTCAAATTCAACTCGACTTAGCTAAAGGTCATCAAGCAGAAGCAGAAAAGGCATACGATGCCGCTAAAAAGCATACGAAGCCAACGAGGCTGAATTGAAAAAAAGCAACGGAAGCTATTGCCGATCTTACAGAAGAACTTGCTGATAACGAAGCGGATTATCAAGCTGCCAAAGATAAAGTAATTGAACTAGAAGCTAAATATGACGAGCTAGTAAGCAAGACCTCCGAGTTGAATAACGGAGAGTACATCGTTGCCATTGCGAATGCAAAAGCAGCTCTTGAAACCGCACAAGCCAACAAAGAAGAATTCGACGAGATCATCAATAAAGCTAAAGCAACCATAGATGACTTAAAAGTTGCCATGGAAGAGGCTCAAAAAATGATGGACGAGGCAGAAACAGCTCAAGAGGATGCATTACAAGCATGGGAAGCTGCAATGGAAGCTGAAAACAATTCAGCTTACACGAAAAAAGCGGACGAAAAAGCTCCTTTTGTAGAAAGAGAGAAGTATATTGACGGTACCTTAATCCCTGCATATAATAAATATATCAAAGGTGACGAGTTCAACGACTTCACTACTTATGAAACGTACAAACAAGAAACGATTGAAACTCTCAACACGAAGATCGAAGACCTCAAAATACAACTTGCAGAAGAAACAGAATTATTAAAAGAATTCCAAGCCGCAGAAACGGATCAAGAGAAAGAAGAATTGATCAATGGAGCGGACAGGATTATACAACTCAGCAAATTGAGCAACTCGAAAGAGAAATTACCACTCTCAAGGAAGAGATTACCGAATATCAAGCTAATGTAGATCGCCTACAAACAGCAATCGATGCTGCTGAAGATGCACTTGCAGAATAAGAAAAACTAAATCATATGGGGCTGACCTCAGCCCCATATTTTAAACTAATTATATATGCTAAAAAAGAGTATTGACAATTGCTATCATCATGACAGGATCGGTACTGCTTGCCAACGCACAAACAAAGATGATTTTACACCTAAGAAAGGGACAAATCCGTCTCTTTAAATTTAGGCGTAGGTTCTTTTGTCGGTATGGAAGCCCCGGCCCCGGATTTGAGCACCTACAATATCTCCGCCCCTCAAACCAGCTGGTTTGATAAACAATTATCTCTGAATTTCGAATTCAGATGGATGTTCGTAAAAAATGGGCGCTGAAAGCAATGGGAGGGATTTTCATTCAAGCACAACCCCGAGTACAAAGCTTTACCCGGCAATAGCACTGACGGAAAATTCGAAACCGGAGACATTCCAGATCAATTTCGTAACATCAAAAGATAAGATAAAGTATTCTATCGTCCTCGGAGCGGAAAGATTTGAAAACCAAATATGACAAACTATTTTTCCGTTATGGAGGGGAATTTGGATTCTTTACGGGAAACAAGAAGCAAAAGCGGATGACGAATCCTATTTAGAGAAAATCTATCGGAGAAGCTTTCGGATACCGGGTTGCCGGTGTCACCGGGTTCGATTATTTCGTCTCCAAAGCACTTTTTATTTCTATCGAAATTCGACCGATTGCCTATGATTACACGGTATATAACATCCGACCACAAGTCGGGTTGAAACTCCTATCATCAGACACTCACGGATTTGATTTTCTATCTAACCCGATGTTGAAAATTATTTAGATTCTAAAATTAATACATAAAAAATAACCCATCATTTGCCAAAAATTCCGTTTTGGGTTATCAAAAGCCATCCCGGGTTATCTTGGGGTGGCTTTCAAATTACAAATACAAAAACAAAGCATTACACCAATACTCCCTATCAACCGACAATTATGTTGACGTTTATTTGTTATTATCAATTTTATATTATAATTTTGCAAAGAATATTTAGGTGAAATACTCCTCTATTGGAACTAATGTATACAAGTTATTTCAAAAGTGATGGAAAACGTTGAATTGTATACTCAAAATATTTAAGATGCAACCAGCTCGGAGAGGCCGGACAACTCTTCGAGATATTGAAAGGGGGTACGTGACGTATCCCTTTCTCCTTTTAAATAGTGCATATTTATTTTTCACCTTTTGCATAATTATAGTGGTGATTTATAAGGTTTATCAACCTTTATATCGTAATTTTGCCACGTAATCAAAAAAACACATATATGTCTAAGATTGTAGAGGTAAATGTTCAATCCGAAATCGGAAAACTGAATGGAGTAATACTCCATACACCAGGCGAGGAGGTAGAAAACATGACTCCCGAGAACGCTGAGAGGGCGCTCTATAGCGATATTCTAAATTTATCAATCGCACGAAAAGAATACAAACAACTCAGTGAGGTTTTAGGTAAAATCACGAAAACCTACCAGGTCAAAGACCTCCTGACAAACATTTTAAAAGACGATGCCTACAAACTGGAAGTGTTGAACCGCATCGAAAAAGATAGAACCTTTCATTGCTGAAACAACCCCCAAAGGGATCAATTAAAGATCAATTGTTGGATGAAAATGCCGAAGATTTGGCCCGTTTGCTGATCGAAGGGGTTGAAATGAAACGCGACACGTTGACCAAATTCTTGAATAAAGATTGGTACGACTTGCGCCCGTTACATAATTTCTTCTTCACCCGCGATGCATCCATGAGCATGTACAACGAAGTGCTTATTCGGTAGAATGGCCAATGCAGTTCGAGACCGCGAGGCGATCATCATGCAATCTATTTTGATTTTACACCCGGATTTAACACCAAGACATTGAATCTGGCCACGACACCCGATCCCCTTCGTAAATTAACCATCGAAGGCGGTGACGTACAGATTGCAC
>VOFG01001904.1_pt1 | contig 44510 bp, 65 predicted proteins | sample 5384171 | NCBI WGS metagenome assembly VOFG01 (sample SAMN12384726, study PRJNA508395) | human gut metagenome | isolation source: healthy gut F | host: Homo sapiens
ATCATAAATTAGAATAAATCTTTTTTTCCACATACCGATAATGGCAATAATAGAGAATACTAATGCAACACCTATAACCTCATAGAATCCCTCTGGATCATCTTGGAATGGCAATGGCACGTTTGTCCCCCACAAGCTAAATACGATTGTTGGCACCGCCATAGCAATAGTAAGGGTCGCCAACATTTTCATCACCATATTAAGGTTGTTAGAAATAATGGATGTAAAGGCGTTCATCATGTTCATCAAGATATTGGAGTACATTTCAACCATCTCGATGGCCTGTTTATTCTCGATGATAACGTCCTCTATAAGTCCTCATCCTCTTCGTACATTTTGAGAAATGTTTATAGGAACTATGACCACGCAAGCGCAATAGACGTTCCATAACAGTTCCATTCGTACGCAACGCAGAGGTAAAGTATGTCATGGATTTCTGTAATTCCAACAATTGGAAGAAGTCTTTATTCTTTCGTAGTATGACGCAATTGAACTTCAATATCGTCAGTACGGCGGTTGATTTGTTGCAAGTAACGCAAGAACAATGTGGCTGTACGGTACAAGATTTGGAACAAGAAACGCGTCTTTTTATATGTATAGAATGTAGAAAGTTGATTTGAAATGAATGGATACAACACCTCAGATTCTTCAAGACAGATGGTAATGAAGAAGTCAGGCGTCAAAAGAAAATACCAAGCGGTACTGTATCGTACATATCATTACCGCGAATCGCGGAATGTTGATAAACGATAAAATATAGTTATCCTCTAACTCCACGTGAGAACGTTCTTCCATATCGAGAGCGGTCTTTAAAACGTCCGTTGGGATTTCCGTCAAAATATTGATAAGGGATAACTCATCGGGGTCTGGGTTCACCAAATTTACCCAAGAACCTTTTGTGGCATCTGATACAGTGCTAGTCGGAAACTAACTCTTCTTCTATATGTTTATACACCGTAATCATGCTATCCCTCCTTCCAACGAACTTATAGTAATCATCTAATAAATTATATACTATTTTATAGCTATTATTCAATTCAATTGTGAAAGTTTTGTGTATCTAGAACATACATATACAGTTTTATGTCTATTAACAATGCACAATGTATATGTTAAAATGCATCTCAAAACATTTTTATCAAATCTAAAAAAATCTAGCGAACAGTATAGATTAATAAATGTTTAAACTAAAAAATCCACCAAAGATTAAACCACTAAAACCAGTCTAAGTATGCAAACAAATAATCAGCAATATATCATTAGGTTAAATCTTATAAAAATAACCTCTATACTAGCTTATCGCTAGGATAGAGGTTATTTGTTTTATCCTACTCTGTCAGATTAGAATAATGTCATTTGTTATATTTCTGCATTGATCTATAAGATTACTTTCACCTAATTAACGGCGCAAGATACGAACAGAGTTCAAAATACAAAGAATGGATACGCCAGTATCACCGAATACTGCCCACCACATGGATGCATAGCCCATAAGGCCTAGCGCCATGATAAGAATTTTAACAGCAATAGCGAATACAACGTTTTGCCATGCTACGCGCAATGTCGCTTTGGACAAGTCAAGGATATGTGCAATAGCAGTCAAGGACGGACGCATGAACACAACATCTGCTGCCTCGATAGCCGCATCAGCACCACTACCCATCGCGCCACCTACATCAGCACCTGCAAGTACTGGAGCATCGTTGATGCCATCCCCTACGAACATAGTTGGACCATATTCAGAGCGAATATCTTGTACAACAGACAATTTATCTTGAGGCAACAACTGAGCACGTACAGCACTTACGCCAGTTTCTTTAGCGATGTAATTCGCACTTGCTTCAGCATCACCTGTAAGCATAACAGTTTTAATATCTTGACCATTAAGATCAGCAATCGCTTCAGCAGAGTCTGGGCGAGCTTCATCGGCGATGATGATACGACCTAAGTATGTATTACCTTCTGCGACAAGAACTTCTGTGCCATATTCAGCAGCCTCTGTTGGATAGCCTTGCACATTATAGCGTTCCATAAGACGACGGTTACCAATAAGTACTTGTTGACCATCAGTCATACCTACCATACCTTCACCAGCTAACTCTTGAACGAAATCAGAAGGTTCCACTGTAAGGCCTTGATCTTTTGCTTCAGACACGATGCTTGTTGCGATTGGATGTGTAGAAACGGCTTCGATAGCTGCCGCCATGGATAACAATTGACTGGAACTTACATGAGAGCCTACAGTTTCTACGTTGTGAACTTTGAACTCACCAGATGTGATAGTACCAGTTTTATCAAGAGCTACTGCTTTCACATTAGCCAATGCCTCGATAACTCGACCACCTTTTAATAAGATACCGTGTTTAGAAGCATTACCGATACCGGAGAAGAATGCAAGTGGCACGCTAAGCACCAATGCACATGGGCAAGAAATAACGAGGAATGTTAAGGCTGTGTAGATCCATTTATGCCATTCACCAGTAATAAGGGATGGAATGATAGCTACAGCCAATGCAAAGAGCTACAACGATTGGTGTGTATACGCGAGCAAAACGCGTAATGAAACGGTCGATTTTAGGTTTAGAAGATGCTGCATTTTCCACGGCATCAAGAATTTTAGTAACCATGGATTCTTCAAGAACCTTATCTACACGCATTGTAATGCGACCAGATTCGTTGATACAACCAGACATAAGTTGAGTGCCAGGTACGGCGCGAACAGGTACAGGTTCACCTGTTACAGGTGCTGTATTAACGCGTGTTTCACCTTCAAGCACTGTGCCGTCTAGAGGAATTAAATCGCCAGGACGAACTTCGATAGTCCAGCCTACTTCAACCTTTTCAGGAGCCATAACTACGATTTCACCACCGCAGTCTGTATCTACAACGCGCACCTCTTGAGGACGCATATCAACAGCGTTCATGATTTCTGTACGACTACGATCAGTTGCTTTTTCTTCGAAGAACTCACCAATACGGTAAAACAAGATAACACCTACGGCCTCAGGTAATGCATCGATAGCAATAGCACCCAATGTAGCGATAGACATCAAGAAGTTTTCATCGAACACTTGGCCTTTTAAGATATTGCGACCTGCGATACGCAATACTGGGGAACGCAAGAAGAATATAGGCAATATAATAAATTGGAGTCTCAATACTCTCTGGCAAGCCGATGGATGGGACAAAGGATGACAAAACATCATAAATCATAAATAACAAGCCTGCTACGATGACTGCAATTGTTACAGCATCACCATCACGATCCTGGTCAGGACCATGATCATCCATAGCCGCTTTGGATTTACGTTCATAATCTGCTACTGTAACGCCTTCTTCGATGGCATCACAAATGTCTTGAATGTCACGTTTAAGAGCTTCACGGTCTTCCCAAGAGCCGGTTAATTTTAATTGATGTGTAGCAAGTGTAAAATTGGCAGTCTCTACAACATCCATTTTACGGATACGATCTTCAATTTTTGCTGCGCAGTTCGCACAGTTCAAATCCTTCAACAACAATGTTTCTTCCATGATATCTCCTTTTGATAATAGTGAAAGTTTCTATCCTGTATTATAAGTTAATAGGTATTATTTTTCTAATACTTATTAGACATATCTTGTTTCATATCTTGTTATATATGTTCCTAAACATTTTTCATCAGATATTTTTATTTATATGAATATCTGTTCATATGTTTATATTACATCAAAGGAGATTAAATGTCAATACAAAATCATATTCAATATATATCAAATTTTATTTACTTTAGTTCTAACTATATTCACCTTATATCAAATTTCGTTCTACCAGGAATTTATGTGCTACATCAGCTGGTAGTTGATGTTCCGTTTCAACGGCGTAATTCATCTTCGCCATCTCTTGATCTGTAATCGTATGATTTAAACTTTCTAATACAGGCCGCAGTTCAGGATGAGCAATCAATACTTCGCTACGTACGACATTACCAGACATATAAGATGGATATAAATGTTTATCATCTTGTAACACCGTAATCGGTGCGATACTTAATTGACCATCAGTCGTGAATATCGGCATTACATCCACCTCATCACGACTAATAGCCGTATATTTTAGCCCTATATCCATATCTTTAGTAGCTTTAAATCTCATACCATATACGCGTTGCAATCCAGCATAGCCATCCTCACGACCAAAGAAATCATATTCCCCGCCTAATGTTAGGGATGGTGCTATACGAGCAAGATCAGGGAATACGTTTTTACGCCATAACTCTGAGCAATTTCATTACGCACCCTATGCCATAGGTATTATTAAAACCGTACATGCCGACCCACTCAAAATTATATTTCTCTTTATAGGCCTGTGAAAGCTCATTAAATCGACTTTCATCATACGTATCCGTACGTTTTAGCACAGCAGACCAAGCCGTACCAGTATATTCAGGATATATATCAAATTGGCCAGAAAGCATAGCTGGTTGAATATTTGATGTACCACCACCGACACCTTCTGTAACCTCTACGGTTAAATCAGTCTTCTTCTCGATCAATTCTTTTAAGACATTCCCCAAAATAAGCTGTTCCGTCATGGGTTTCGTTGCAATATGAATAACATCGGTCTTCACATGACGGCAATACATAGCCCAACCACCTATACCCATCGCAATTATCATCATCATCGAAACAAATATAATCGTATAGCGCTTCATATGAGGGCTAATACGCGTTACTCTTTCACCTAGAGAAAAGAGAGCATCAACGGTAATAGCTAATAGGGCAATCAGTAGACTGCCGGCAATCGTCAAAGCACTTTGATTCGTTGTAATCCCCCTATAAATCGCTACACCTAAGCCACCAGCACCAATAAAGGATGCAATACCTGTCAAGGCAATGGTCATAACGAGCATAGTCCGTATACCAGCCATAATAGTCGGCATAGCCAAGGGAATCTCTATATTCCACAAACGTTGAATCCGCGTGAGCCCTAACGCAATCCCCGCTTCACACATGGCTTGATCAATCTGGTTAAGACCAGTAAATGTATTTCGTACCATCGGTAATAAAGCATAGATAACCAATGCAATGATAGCGGTCGTATTACCAACACCCGATACATACAACAAAAGGCCTAACATCGATATAGATGGAATCGTATATAGGAAATTAACCCCTACCATAACTGGCGTAGCTAGCCGTTTATATTCATATATAAATACACCCAATAAGCCACCGATGATGGTAGCAATAACAGAAGCTAATACTGAAATTTCTATATGCTCCCATAATAGCTGGAGGAAAAAAATCATAGCGATTTATAAGTAATGATATGACATCATGCATTACATACACCGCCTTTCTAAGTCAAAAAACACGAAAAAATTATATAGGTATATTAGAGTCAACAAAACTAAAGAAATCTTTATAAAAGCTATATTTACCCATGATACTATTGTATACCTAATTATTTCTTAACTCTAGTCTATTTACCATACACATAAAAGCCATCATTTATATTTATATATCATACAAGTTTCAAGCTCTTTAATATATCTGAAAGGAATAACAGTTCCTTGTACAGATAGAATTTGTAATTTGCTCACTAATCATATCAACAGCTCCTATAAGCTCTGTATATCTTTGTTTATTGTAGTAAACAATTCGCACCCACTCTCCGCAACGTATAGTCTGTAAAACCTTATTTAACTCATCTACTTGATCCTCTGATAGCTCTGCCCGATGCTCTTTAGGCCTGTGCCACAGCTGCCAGTAATACTTCAAATCCCTTCAATGCCGCAAAGGGCATAAATTGTTTCGCCCGTTGTAAACGAGACATACGATGTTTCATTAATGTATACCTCCCCTTATGCGACTAATCTATTTTCAATTGTGTTATTCGTTCAGTTGCCATTGTATGCATTACACTATTTATTCCCCATTATGACCACCTACCAAGGTATTTCTAAAGCGCATTGTCCTTCATCTTGCAAGCTAGAGGCACGTAAAATAGTGTTTTTACCGAACTGCTCCTTGATAGATAACATCGCCTCATGTACTTGCCGCTCCTTTTCCTCTTCCTCCGTCGCAAGAGAGCTGAATAAATCTACCTCCTGAGGTATAGCAGAGCGATTGACTAAATCCTCAAAGCTTACGCCTATACGCCGTATAAGTTCATTTTTATGGCAATGCTGCTCGTATAATTTAATAACTGCCGCCGTTAACACTCTGCAAAGAGTCAGTGTACTGCTTAAGCTTTTTAGAACCTCCTGTAGAGCGCATCATTTCATCAGCATAGCCAATATGAACATGAATATGGTTCGTAACCCCTTTGATTTGTAAAAGCTCTAATACCAAGGACTCCACCATTTCTCGCATAGGCACGTACGCCTCTTCATAGGTATAGTCACGCAACAAAATCTGACTGTGCGAGATAGAATGCTTGATAGGACGATACGCATGGATATCTGCAATCGTACACGGCTCACGGCCCCAAGCATGATCGATGATGAGCTCAGCGTTAATGCCAAACTCCTTGTACAGCTTGGCCTCTGGAACCATAGTAATACCATGCAAGTCATAAGCACCATACTTGTGCAAACGATTGGCTATGCCGTTACCAATCTGCCAAATGTCGGTCAATGGCTGATGATACCAGATTGTCTCTTTTAAAAAGGCTTTCATCAAGATAGCCTATAAAATCAGATGCATGTTTCGCCAAAATATCAAGGGCAATCTTAGCGAGAAACAAATTCGTTCCGATTCCAACGGTGGCATAAATCTTCGTCGCCACTAACACCGCATCAAGCAGCATCTGCGCTAACTCTCGAGGCGTCTTCTTGTATAGCGGTAAGTAAGGCGTAATATCGATGAAATACTCGTCGATAGAGTACACATGCACATCTTCGGGCGCCACATACTTGAGCAAGGTCCCGTAAATCTCAGCAGATGCCTGCATATACCGCTTCATATGCGGCTTCACCGTCAAATACTCAATGTGCGGAGGAATCTCAAAGAGATAATCGGCTGCGATTCTTAACACCTAACTTTTTTAAGGCCGGTGAAATAGCCAATGTAATAGCCCCTTTGCCACGAGACCCATCGGCCACCACCAAAGGTGTTGTAAAGGGATCCAGCCCCAAATCGGCGCACTCCACAGACGCGTAAAAACTCTTCAAATCAATGCACATATACATTCGATCCGTATCAACTGAACCCATACAAACACCTCCCTCAAACCGCTAAATACCTGAAGCTTTTATAAAATTAGAAGAACAATAATTTCTATGATTAGTATAACAAAAAATACAGAGTATTTTCAAACATATGTTTGTTTTTATTATTATAAAAGCACCTAACTCTAGATATATAATCTAATGGATGCCAAATTTTAACATAAAAGACTATTAAAAATAGCTAATTTACTATCAAAAACAAACATCAAATCCCCTAATACAATTGAAACAGCGCCATACTCAATAGTTAACATTATCTATAACTTCTCCAACCCAAAACCTGTCTATTGAACCATAGGTCCACTGGTTGGTGCAAAAAATGAAAATATCTAGTGCCACTATCAGCAGTATGGGACCATTCAAAATTTGGGCTAATATCATAACCATAAAATATCTATCCGCACCAATCACTCTAAATGGGGGGCGTAACGCGTGGTTTATAGCCAATCGTTACTGGGTTCCATTGTGACGTAATAAAAATCGTTTGATAATTAAATACAACCCACTAATTATTAACCCAAGAAAGTACTAAAACACAAAAACTCAGTACCTCCAAAACATCATACGCTCCTCTCCCAACAATACAACGAAAACTATCGAGTGCCACTATATTGATGGGACACCTCCATATCTACAGTTATAAAAAGGAAGGACTATACTTATGCAGCGACATCAGGTCACGAGGAGCAAAGAAGTATAGTTTTCTTTAATTATTGTTGGGGCCCCCAATATGTCTCGGAGTTTTCATTATTGTTCCGGCCCTAAGTCTCGGAATTCTACGTCTCTAAATTGTGTTAATTCTCCAACGAATTGGAGTTCCACGGTACCGACGGAGCCATTACGGTGTTTACGAATGAGGACTTCTGCATTGTCCCCTTTTTTCAGAGTTTTCATCGTAATATTTATCGCGGTACAAGAAAATAACGATATCTGCATCCTGCTCGAGGGAGCCAGATTCACGAAGGTCCGAAAGCACAGGCCGTTTATCTGGTCTGCTTTCAACACTACGAGACAACTGAGACAAAGCGATAACCGGCACGTTAAATTCACGAGCAATCAATTTAAGATTACGAGAGATTTCGGACACCTCTTGTTGACGGTTTTCACTGCCCTTACCAGCATTTCGACCTTGCATCAACTGGATATAGTCGACGATAACGAGATCGAGGACCATGTTCAACCTTGAGACGGCGCAATTTAGAGCGCATATCTTGTACGGTAAGACCCGGCGTATCATCGATAAAGAGCTTGGATTTACTCATGCGGTCCGCTGCGGCAATAACCTTTTCCCAGTCAGCAGGATCCATGTTCGCACGGCGCAATTTTTCAGAGCTCACACCTGCCACGGAGGACAAAATACGACCAACGAGCTGTTCCTTGCCCATTTCCAGGGAAAAGAACGCCACCGTCTTGTCGTACAACATCGTTACATTTTGAGCGATATTCAAGGTGAAAGCTGTTTTCCCCATCGCAGGACGAGCTGCTACGAGGATGAGGTCAGATTTTTGTAAGCCGTTGAAAATATGGTCCACATCTTTAAAGCCTGTTGGCACGCCTGTAATAGCACCATCATGCTGTTGCAGTGCATTAAGTTTATCTAGATTAGATAAAACCACTTCCCCAATGGCAGCAAAGGATGATTCAGACTGGGTTTGACCGCTTACGTCTAGCACCATTTGCTCTGCCTTGTTGAGGATAGCCGTCGGCTCATCTTCGCCAGCATACGTCATGCCAACAATTTTATTCCCTGCATCGATGAGGCGGCGCAACTGAGCTTTCTCGCTGATGATTCTCGCATGTTCCTCTACATTGTAGGAAACCGATTCATTGGCAAGAGATGTAATATAAGCAAGACCTCCTACCGCATCGAGGCGCTTACGACGATCTAGCTCTTCACCAACGGTAATAAAGTCAGCTGTCTTATTGGCATGCACGATTTCTAAAATGGCATCGTAAATAATACGATGTGCATCGCGGTAAAAAATCTTCAGATTTAAGAATACTTGTCACCGTATCTACAACGGCGCCCATATTGGATCCATTAGTTAATAAAGCCCCCAAAACGGCCTTTTCCGCATCTAAATTATGCGGTGGAATGCGTACATCCATGATAATCCCCTTCACACAACCACTATGGATAAAAAGAATTCACCATACTCCAAGAGCATGGTGAATACTATTATTCGGCTACTACATTAACCTTGATAGTACTTGTAATTTCAGGATGAACACGAACTAATACGTCATGTACGCCCAATGTTTTCAATGGTTCTTTAATTTCGATTTTCTTTTTATCGATATCTACTTTGTATTGAGCTTTAGCAGCATCGGAAATATCTTTAGCAGTAACGGATCCGAATACACGGCCTTCTTCGCCCATGCGAACTTTTACAGTCACTTCAACCTTAGTCAATTGAGCTGCCAAGATCTTAGCTTCGTCATTTGCAACGGCTTTATTATGAGCAATAGATTCTTGTTTTGTTTCGCATTATTTACGTTAGTTGCTGTACCTTCAAGGCCGAGGCCTTTTTTGATCAATACATTACGACCATATGCGTCGCTAACTTCAACGATTTCGCCCTTTTTACCAACTTTTTAACGTCTTCTAACAATACTACTTTCATTGTTATTCCTCCTCTTGTTCTACGGAATGAAGCGCATCAAAGAGCATGCTCCAAAATGGCCTGCTTCGCTTCCTCTATGGTCATACCTTGTAATTGAGCACCAGCCACAGTTCTATGACCGCCACCACCCAAGGCTTCCATTACAACTTGTACGTTTACCTTGCCTTTGGATCGAGCGCTAACGCCGATACCGCCATCATTTAGGAATATAAGTACAAAAGGCAGCTTCAATATCTTCATTACTGATGAGCATGTCCGCACTTTGTGCAGCCAACGCCATCATATCCTTCAAACCTTCAGGCGCTACGGAAATAGCAATCCCTTCAGTACGACTTGCTTCAAATACCATTTTTAGCACGCAATTGGATAGAATCGAAAGTTTCAATAAACAATTGTTTAACTCTGTCGATATCCGCCCTGCACGGCGCAAAATGCTGCCTCAAAGGTGCGCGCACCAGTTTGTTGGATAAAGTTCTTCGTATCTAATACGATACCTGCATAAATACCTGTGGCTTCCGCTTTTGAAAGTTTTCACAGGAACGCCTGCATATTGTACAAGCTCTGTTACGAGCTCAGATGTAGACGATGCAGTTGGTTCCAAATAGGTAAGCAATGGATTTTCTACAAAGTCCGCTGCACGACGGTGATGGTCGATAACGATGCGTCGTTCAGAAATTTCAAGCGCCTCTTGAGCCGCCACCATTTCCTGACGATGCGTATCACACACGACAGTGAGCGTATTCGCATCTACCCATACTTCTTGCAGCTTCTGCAGTAATAATATTCTCTTTCCAGAACTCTGACTTATTAAGAACATTCACCATTTTATCGATGGCGCTAGTTTCTTTTGAAAGCGCAATGCGCACGTCTTTACCCAAGTGCTCGAGCAATGGCTGCTACACCGATAATACCACCTAATGCATCGTAGTCTTCACGTTGATGCCCCATGATAAGAATCTTATCAGAATCAATCATAAGCTCATGTATCGCTTGAGATACAACACGAGCACGAACGCGCGTATTCTTCTCAACGCCTGCCGTATTACCGCCAAAGAAGCGCGTACTTTCACCATCCATAATGCACACTTGGTCACCACCGCGACCTAATGCAATATCTAAGGCGCACGAGCACGGCCAGATACATCTTTCACAGAGCCTACATTTTCACTAATACCAATGGAAATCGTAGCTGGTACTTGACGGGGAGATGGTACTTTACGGATTCGTTCGAGCACTTTAAAACCATCTTCCTCCATCTCATGAAGTGCACCACGAGAAATGGCAAAGGTATACATATCATCTTGAAGTTACGAATAAAACCTTCGTAGCGATCGATTTCATCCATAATGATATTATTTATATCTGTCCAAATACTAGTATACTCACGATCACTAAGGCCTTTTGTCAATTCTTCGAGATTATCGATTTGAATCATACCCCATACAGGTTGGCCCTTCTTCCGCTTTAATACGGGCTTTTTCTAGGTCTGTAATGTCCTTAAAGTAAAATGCCATCACTGCATGTTCTGTCCAGTTCATCTTCACTATCAATATCTGATCGCGTATCGAGGATCGATAAATTTATAAATAATTTGAAAATATCGATTTTCATATTTTTCCGTCATATATCCGGACTTACCCCAGATTTTATCGATACGGAAACCAGGCAACAAAGCAGACATTTTTTGGAGCTTATTCCAGTCCACCTTAACCCAGTCAGCGAAAACACTATTATTCCACACCATGTGCCTTGTTTATTAACAAGAACAATCCCCCATTGGCAAATTTTGTAAAGCAAAATTAGAAGCTTGTGTGACATTTTTCATCATCGCACTAAACTGTTCTCTTGCTAAACGACGCCGGTTATGAAGGGTATTATAATTAACCAAATACGCCGCTACCACGATAATTAAAGCTAGAGTTGCAATGGCCCAATTTAGATAGGCCAACAATAATAACAATAATACGATAACGGTAATAATGGTAATTTCTAAACCTTCCCATTTCCGTTGAAAGGATTTCATAACGGCCTCCTTTCTATTACTATTGACGCGCTTTGTAACGTGTCCGTAAATCTAAAAACATATCTATGACACCAAATATGGCTAGTGCTTGACCAAAGAAAAAGGCATACACACCTAGCAGTATCCACTTCAATTTATTACTCATGCGGTAACTACTCATCAAATCTGCTAAAGCAGCAAAGCCATGAACAGAACACATAGAACTACCAAGAAGTAATACATTAGTACTAATGTTGCTATGACCCAGGAAGAGTCCATATTGATATGTGGGCGTACCATATATACCAATAATACCTAAAGCGTATAGCCCTGCACTCCAAATAGGCATCTTCCATTCTTCAATCGGTAAAAATCGAGGTATGGAAATATGTAATCGCTTGCCTAACCATATAGATATCTGAATTGTTACATAACTATATGCTACTGCGGCTATAGCTATAGCTACAAAAAACGCATCCTTCAAACCAGTAGCTAACTTATCTACATTTTTTACAAATAAATCCGCTTGTTCCTGTGTCATATTAGGATTCGTCTGTAATGCTTGATCAGCAATCATACGAGCTTGCTCTGTTATTTGAATATCTATCATTGATAAGTCAATACCAGATATATACGCTTGTGCAATGAAAGTTACTAATACAGCAACAAACATAGCAATACTAGGGAGTAGTAACCGCTTAATCGTTCCCAATGAAAGACGGTTACCCTCTCCTACTCCTACACCTACCGCAGCAAATAAGCCAACAGGTATACCATTCCATGGTCCAAACAACACTACTGACAAAAATGTAGTAATAATGGCTGCCGATATACTATATCTTACGACCCCATTTTGTTCCAATTATTCCAATCGCCGCAGGCGTAACCAAAAATGCTAAAAAAGCGAAAGCTGGTAATACACACTAATAGCACCTAAGGATAACACCTATAGCACTAACAAACGCAGTTTCTACCATCGCTCTTGTATTTGTTTTATTCATAAATCACCATTCTTACATAAGAAGATATATTAATTGGTATCTTTTAATTATAACAGTTTAAAAAGGTAACTTCAAATACCCCATATAGTAGACACATTCACATATGAAACATCAAAATTCATATATCCGGTATTTTGACTTTTGAGTTCCCGCTAAGGTTTCGTGGGTTACAACCACACCTCTGCGGACACTGCATAAGCTATAAGTTGCTGATCCGCTTTCGATGTTTTTCAACATCCTTATATTGTTGATTTGACATCACATATTCAGCGATATCTGCATATAATTTTGTATCTCATCATCATTTGTCGCTTCAGTAAATCTCAAATAATGAGTGTTAAAACCAAGTAGATAACTCATATTACCGCTCATAATTTCATTTTTAAATCAATAGTTAAAAATATTACCTCTACTGTGAGATATCAACTCATTCCAGAACGATGGAACAATACAAACCCATAATAGCGGTTCTTTGCATCTATAACCGTTATCAAGAACATACATAGTTTTTTCTCCTAAAAACTATACTCATTCACATATTTTGTAAAAGTACTACCGTAAGCCTAACAACTCATACGCATCTCGATACGCCAATTCACCTGCTCGAGCAGCTTTGACAACAGTACGACTAAAACTTTCACCCAACCGAGCGTGAGCAGTGACATAAATATCCCCACCACCTCTTGTCTCGTTCAGGTAAGCTTTGTAATCGCTGATTAAAACGTTCCACTAGTCTATGATATTGAATCGAGTAATATATCCATGCTCTAAATACGATAGGTAACATATTCACTCACCTTAAAACGCTTAGCTATGGTCTCATAATCCTCCAAATGTTCATTCCACACTGGAATAAATCGAGATTCCGGCACAAGAAATTCACCTGCAAATATCTACAATACGGCCCTATCAGTAACGCCTTCTCACCTAATAATATATGACAAAACCATGCAAACAGCCTCCCATGATTCGAATCAGCTCCATTGATAAAAATAACATGTAAACCCTCTAAACTCATCGACAGATAATTTACGTCTAGTGTTAGAGCCCACAATACCGTTAACAAATACAGTAACACCGATAGCCTCGATGCGTAACGTATATATGTAAACGGATCTGCTATACCTATTTGCCAACCAGCCTCTATATTTAATAACGAATAAGCTTGATGCAAGACTTCTGCTATCCATGTGTTTAGAAAAACCCCTACATCGCATCTATTCTAAATTGCTTTCGATATTGACTCAACCAATCTTGGCGAATCTGCATATCATAAATAGTATCTCTTAACTCAGGACTATATCTATCAGGGATTTCACCATTTAGTCTTCTAAAATCAGTAATCTCTTTATCCGATAACTGTGAGGATTCTTTAAATAAATATACCCTAACAGTTTGGAAAAAAGTAGCTAATGCCTGTATTTCAAATTGTCGGATGCACCCGGCAATCCACTCTCCATACTTTGGAAACCGCTTATAAAAAGCTTCATAACCTTTACCACTATATTTAGGTAACCAGTTTAAAATAGCTCCACTCACCGGAAACCGTTCGGACATACCCTCACCTCCCTTTTTTATTGCTCTTCTACTAAATAATATTCGCTACTTATTATAAAATTCCTACTTTGATTACATTAATTTTACAATCATATACCAATGAAAAACAAGCAGTTGTTAAATAAATATTTTAACAACTGCTTGTCTTAATTATATCTATACGTCTTGAATAATTGGCAAGATCATAGGGCGACGACGAGTTTTATCATAGAAGAATTTACCCAATGCGTCACGTACGTTTTGCTTAATGGTTGTCCAGTCTTTGATGCGTTGCATTTCGCAATCTTCAAGAACTTGTTCTACGCGGCGCTCTGCAGCAAGCATGAGTTCTTCTGCGTCACGAACGTATACGAAGCCACGAGATACGAGGTCTGGACCAGCTACGATAGTACCGGAAGCTTTGTCCATCGCCATAACAACGATAACCATACCTTCTTGTGCCAATTGTTGACGGTCGCGGATAACGATATTACCTACGTCACCAACGCCAAGGCCATCAACGAAGATAGCGCCAGCTTGTACGCGGCCACCTTTGCGACCACCATCTTTATCGAATTCAAAGATTTGACCATTGTCACCGATAAGGACTTTCTTAGGATCTACGCCCATGGCCACACCAAGTTCACCATGACGACGCAACATACGGTACTCACCATGAACTGGGATAAAGTATTCTGGACGAACAAGGTTAAGCATTGTTTTAAGCTCTTCTTGGCTCGCATGACCAGATACGTGGATACCACGGTCTTTACCATATACCACATTACAACCTAAACGAAGTAAGTTATCGATAGTTCTACCTACAGCACCTTCGTTGCCTGGAATTGGTGTAGCAGAAATGATAACAGTATCATTCGGTGCCAATTCTACAGTACGATGATTGCTTGTAGCCATACGGGACAAGCCTGCCATCGGTTCACCTTGAGAACCAGTCGTTAAGATCATGATTTGGTCATCTGTGTAGTTGTGCATTACATCTACGTCGATGATTGTATTTGGTGGAATATTCAAGTATCCGCGTTCTTGGGCAATTTCTGTAACATTGACCATGCTGCGGCCCATAACTACAACCTTACGGTTGAACATAACCGCCGCATCAATAGCTTGTTGGATACGGGATACGTTGGATGCGAATGTTGCCAAAACAACGCGGCCTTTTGCTTCTCCAACAGCTTGTTTAATCGCAGGACCTACGGAACTTTCAGAACCAGTAGTACCTGGTTTTTCTACATTTGTAGAGTCCGATAATAGCGCTAATACGCCTTTGTTACCGAGCTCAGCAAATTTGTGCATATCCATCAAACGGCCATCAACTGGGGTTTGGTCAATTTTAAAGTCCCCTGTATGAAGAACCGTCCCGATTGGTGTATTAAAGTATACAGCGCAGGAGTCAGGAATGGGTGATTTGTTTGGATGAAACCAACAGTCACTTGACCAATTTGAACTTCATCACCAGCAGCAATCGTACGCAGACATTTTGGAGATACCTTATGTTCTTTAAACTTGCCTTCGATTAATCCACAAACGAGGTTTGTTGCGTATACTGGGCAACTAATTTCTTTCATAAGGTATGCCAAAGAACCGATATGGTCCTCATGACCATGAGTAATTACGACAGCTTTCACGCGGTCTTTATTCTCGATGATATAGCTCATATCAGGAATAACGATATCTACGCCAAGCATATCTTCACTAGGGAATGCAAGCCCAGAGTCAAGAACGATGATTTCGTCCTCGTATTGGAAGATGGTCATATTTTTACCAATTTCACCAAGACCACCTAGTGGAATGATTTGGAATTTGCCCTCGTTGGCGCCATTTGGCGTACGACCGACTAATTCTACTTGTTCCTCTTGATTATTCCAACCCGTAGAACGGTTATTTGGGCGGTTATTATTGCGGTTCTGACCATTTTGGCCATTGCGACCATTATTAGTACGCGTATTACGTGTATTTTCACCACGCGGTGCACGAGTTTGGCGAGTTTTGCGTTCTTGACCTTCACCTTGTTCGGCATTGCGACGTGTATTTGTACGGCGAGTCGTATTAGTACGGCCACCATTCGCACTTGTGCGAGTATTTGTAGAACGGCGTTGGCGTGTTGAACCTTCACCTTCACCAGCTGTTTGTTGGCGCGTACGACCTTCGCCAGCAGGGCGGCGTGTATTTGTACGGCGACGCATTTGTTTTGCTCGCCTTCAGCCGCAGCTGTAAGAGTAGCAGTTTTTGCTACTGTTGGTTCTGCTTTCACTTGCGCAGTAACCTGATTATCTGTTGTATTCACAGTTCCTCCTAAAATTTTGTTCATTAATTTATTTAACATAGTTTTTCTCACCTATCACTTGAATTGATCTATGCCACGAGGAAATGTCACACAAAGAAAAAGGCGCTATTATACTAGCGTCTCGTCAAATGGGCGCAAAAATGCGCTATCAAATTTTGCCGTTCTAGTTTGTGTGCCATTTGCCGTAGCAAATGAGTATAGTGCACTATCAGATGCTTCAACCGCAAGAGACTTCTATTTTTATCTCAATCCGATACGCAGTGCAATATAGTCCGATCTGTTTTGATGAAAGCCTCACTTTCATACGTTGTGCTCATTATAACATAAAAAACAACATAAACAAAAAGAGTTCTACGCTTGATTCATCAAAAGTAACATAAAATTTTACTACTACTTAAAAGGGCGGCTCAAACTGAACCGCCCCAAAGCATTTCATTATTTATCATCTGGCATACTTTTATAAAATCCTTCAATATGCCATTCGCCATTTTCTTCGACCAGAGATATGTAGCGTGTCATGTGCGCAGCCTCAACCGCACCATCACCAGGTTTAGTGACTTGCAGATCCGCTTCGTAAATGATGCGTTTCATGCTGTTTATACGAGTGATACGACTCGCACCTAAGGACCCCACAACCACCTTCGGCGCCGACTTCATAGACTCCGTCCATTTCTGCTTTTCTACGGGATTCGTCTTAGCCTGATTGATAACATAGGTGAAGGCCTTATCATAGTTCTTTTCATTGACGGCATCAAAATAATCGTGTATCGCATCCCGTGCAGCTTCATCACTGCCTTGACCGACAATGATGTTCGTAAACCATCCGCCCGGATCCAGTTCACTTTCCGGTCCCATATAACGAGACGAAACACTGCATACGCAGATAGCACTTACCAGCAATGCAACGAGAATTCGAGTAGTGAAAGCGCTGCTCGTAGGTGATACTTTCATAATAGATGCCAACCGTTTGTCAATGACGATGTTCCTTAACGCCTCACCATATTGATTGGCCTTCGGTTCACCCTTCTTACACAGTAGAGCAAATAGAATTATTGGCCCTATAAAAGGTATTAAAACAAAAAATAGATGTTCACTACTTTTACCGGTATCATGAAGGCGACGGATACATAGAGCCCCCCAACGGAATCAACGAGACAAGACCGATGATTGTCAGTAACATCCATGCCAACAGGATTAAATAAATACCCCTATGAAGCACCACCGTAAATCCATAAGCAAGCGCCAGAATTCCAGCCATAACTAATAGCCACATCAAAAAAGAACCGCAAAAATTCCCCTTTGGACGCACGGCCATCTGAATTCATAAATTTGCGGCCCACCACATAAGAGAAATGTATCCTTGTAACTCAACTGATAATGCGCCAGCGGATAGATAATATCCCCTTCCGGTGCGATTCTCTCAACCTCCACCGCAGTCGTATACTGCCCGCAATGCGGACAGAACATGGCAGCCTCGTCACAATACTGACGGCAGGATTCACAATAACGTTTCATATGTAATACCTTCTCAAAATCTCTATAAACTTCTCTCTTTCTAAATTGGCCTATAGCTTTAGCAAAACCTTCACGGTATAAATTAACCCCACCGTTAGCGGGATGTCTAAGACCGATGGCTGAAAGACCGAATCGCCCCATCGTGTCCGCCGATTTTTGACCGACAGCGAGCACGAGCGACTTCGGTCCACCTAATTCGGTATGCAATGCCAGCAGTCTTTTCGTATATTCCCAGCCCAGCTGCTGCTCCGACTCGGTCGGTGTCCGATTAGTGAGCGGTTCGCCCGCCTTGTGAGGGTGAAAGGGAAATATATTCCACAGCAGTGCATCGTACGGATCGATTCCCTGTTCAATGATAGCACTCCATACTACCGTATCCGTAGGCTCGTTGAACCCTTGTTCCTGTTGAGTCCGTTTCAACATTAAACTCGTAGGTGAACTGGTCCGCTGTAACGTAATAGGCGTTATCTGATGTGCCCGAATCGTTTTATGCTTATCCAGCAACATGCGCTCACAGGTAATGGCAATGCCCGAAAAGCGCCCACCTTGATATCCGACAGCCTCCGCCACCACAAAGATCTTGGAGCGTCCCAACCGCGGCAGCAAATACGCCATCAAATTGTTACGACGCACCTGAGCCGCATCAAAATCAGGCCGAACAATTTCGAGGTCAGGATTCACCTCGCCCCATGGATTGTGAACAAGCTCGCCCCTATATTGACCGAGCCAGTCTACAAACTGCTGTACTTTTGCAGTCTGATTCGTATCAAACGAGGCTATATATTCATCAAAAGACAGCGTTTTTTCTTCCTCTGGTGCAAATAAGGACATAGGATTTCCCCAATTTATACTACCGAACCATATAATAAATAATGCTGTATATCATGATTATCAATGCTTTTTATATACTGTATTTATACACTAAAACCTATAGTAATACAATCCATATATTACGATGCCCAATCATGATATGTGATACTATATCCGATAATCACGCACTACATAAAATGTATGCTGTTACTATATTATAATAGCATCCATTTATGAAAATTTGATGCGAAATTAATATTCAAAATATCCACATGCAACAAAATATAAAAACTGTAATTTCAAAGCGACTTTAGATTCTCTACCATCAAAACGACAGGCCTCATGTAACAGCCCTGATGGTAATGAACGATCCTACTATCTTTGAAACTACAGTTTTTGTTGGACTTCTGTTGCTACTAATTATACAACATCACATTTATATATAAAACTCGATTTTGTCTTCTTTGGCGAGTTGGAATTGTTCAAATATGTGGTTTCGAATATTGACGAAGGATGCCGAGGTCCTGTCCGTCCTATCGATGAGATTGACGGGGATGATCGTTTGCACCCGTCCCGGATTAGCGGCGAGCACTACAACACGGTCTGCAAGGAACCACCGCCTCTTCGATATCATGCGTAACGAATACGACCGTTTTACCCTCTTCACGGCAGATACGGGAGATTTCGTCCTGCAAATTAATGCGTGTCAACGCATCGAGGGCCCCAAGCGGTTCATCCATAAATATAATATCCGGATCGACCGCCAGCGCCCGCGCAATGGAAACACGTTGCTGCATCCCGCCGGACAACTCCGCCGGATAGCGGTTCCGAGCATGATCGAGCCCCACCATTTTCACGTATTTGTCGATAATATCAGGTCTCTCTTCCTTAGGCACATTCTTACTTTCAAGGCCCAGTTCAATATTGCTTTCCACCGTTCGCCACGGCAACAGTCCGTAATTCTGAAAAACCGTTACATACCGCAATTGGGGTGCTTTCACCTCTGCGCCATCAATGGTAATAGAACCCGAGGTAACGAGCTCAAAGCCTGCCATAGCATTTAAAAGCGTACTTTTACCGGACCCGGAAGGACCTAAGAGACAAATAAATTCACCTTGTTCAATGTCCAGATTAATATTCTCAAGGATGGTGAGCGGTTCTCCATCTTTCATAAATTCCTTGTGTGCATTGCGCACCGAAATGTAACCCATGCGTCCACCTCCTATTTCTCAATGCCCCAACGTCTATAAATCCATTTTTCGATGAGGACACGCCCCAATCAAGCAAAAAGTCCCACAAAGCCGATCGTCAGAATCGCCACCATCAGGAAGGTCGTTGCGCAAATTGTTCCGCATATCGATGATGAGGAATCCAAGACCCGTCTGGGACCCTACCATTTCCCCCGTCACCAGGAAGATCCACGCCGTGCCGAGCGCGATGTGAAGTCCCGATGCAATACCGGGAAACACGGCGGGCAATACAATTTTAAATAACAGTTCCGGCTGCTTGATACCAAAATTTCGAGCCACCTTAATGTATACGGGGTCGATATTCTGAATCGCGGACACCGTGGACAACAGAACTGGGAAAAACGCCGCGATAAAGATGATGACGATGGCCGGCGCCTGTCCGATACCAAAAAATAGTACGATAAACGGCAACCATGCCACCGGTGAAATAGGACGAATCACCTGAACGATGGGATTTATATAGTTCCAAATGCCTTTATACCAGCCTAAAATAAGGCCTAAAAACACGCCGGCTACGACAGAAATGATATAGCCTATGAAAAAGCGCACCAAACTGTCCACAATATCCTTGAATAACACGCCGTCCCCGATGAGTTCTCCCAAAGCCGAGCGGCACTTTGTACGGCGTCGGCAACAAGGCTTCGTTAAATCCGCCGATGCGGACGACCAGCTCCCAAATTAGCCACGACTGCGATAAACGCCCCCGGCACATATGTATATTTCTTCATGGTCTACCTATATAACAATGTTTGTATCTACAAACTCCGAATAGCTCGGCACGTTTTTGATTAAATCAATATGTGTCATGTGATGCACGAGCGCATTGTAACGCTCCTCTGTAAGGGCTAAATCTTTAAACCCAATCACTTTGCAGGGAACGTTCAATAACAGGACCCTTAAACTTCATGTATTTTAAGGAAATCTCCTTTTGCGCCTCCGGATGCTCGTCTAAATATGTACCTGCATCGAGATAGGCTTTTGTGAAAGCCTTCGCCAAATCGTGGTGTTCATCGACGAATTGACCGTTGAACACGAGGGCGCAGCAGATATTGTCATGCCATAAGTGATCAGGGTCTTCAAAGACCTTTCCCAGCACCCATTTCTATCGCGAGAGAACCAAATGGCTCTGCCACGCTATACCCAGCAATTTGACCGACCGACAACGCAGACGGCATTTCAGGAGGACTCATCTCCACTATCTGTACATCCTTCTCACTAAGACCTGCCCGTTCAAGCATGAGGTCTACAAGAATTTTTGAGTTGATTGCTTATGAGGGATAGCAAAGGATTTACCTTTCAAATCCTGTACAGAGTTAATATCGTTATTTACAACGATAATGTTGCCTTCCCGTATGCCCTAATGCCGCCGCGCGCACATCAATGCCCTGTTCACGAGCCTTTACGCCCGAGTTCAACGAGAACGGCTGCAGCGTCTACTTTACCGGTGTTGAGCGCATCCATGAGTTCCGGCCAGGAACCGTATTTAACAAGCTCTACATGGACAGGACCATCTGCTGTCTCAATTCCTTCGTAGCAAATACGGGTAGCGCATGCGTAATCGGTAAATACGCAACGCGCACGGTTTTTAATTCCTGGGCGGTCTTCGGTTTACTGTATGCATGATAACCATACGCCCACCCCACGATAACAACAGCACAACAGCAGTGATTAGATACCAAATTTTTTTTCATAGTGTCCCCTCTTTCTACCTCACAACAAGGGGCGTTTATGACTCATGTCACTTTTTCGCATTTTTCTAAACCTTAGATGAAATAAGGCTTTAGAACACCTCGTCTTTTAAACTTAATATAACCTACTATATCAATATGTATTAATTATGTCAATAAATCATATTAATATTATAGGTATTATTATTATGTACGAAAAATATCAATATAGAAAAATTTAAATCATATAAAATGCAAATAAATAGATAGTAGTAAGGATCAACACCATATTCTCTTTAAACAAGCATTTTTAACTAAGAATTAACAAAAAAACTAATTAACAAAAAAAGCAGGTAGCATCCGTTGAATACTACCTGCTTTTAATGTTTATTAAGTTTTCACAATTATTTGAATAGAGTCTTTTTATTTAATATGTAAACTTCTGATGTACCTGCTTCACTAGACTCAGATACATGTGGATAAATGGAGGACTGACGGAAATGCTTAATTTCCCCTTTTAGGAACGATTAACATAAGTGGCTTACCAGATTCGATAATCTTGTTAAATTCCTCTTCACTTACTTGTTCCATAAGATATTTCTTCTGCCATTCAGCGCTACGTTTTTTAATTTATCTCGATCATCCCAGCGGCTTTCATCACCATTAATCTTGATAACCTTATGGCCCGTATAATACACAACAGCCGTACTATAGCCGTTATAGTAATAGACATCCCCTTCATAGGAATCCACTACTGGAACAACATCAATATTACTACGTTGCTTAACGAATGGCTCTAAACCTTCCATAACAACTATAGAAGATATAACCATCGTACCAAGGACAATAATTGTAACTAAACGATATCCTCGTTTCGTATACCATGTATAGAACATAGCCAATATTGCCATAGCAACCACTACATAGAGCAAACAATAAAAACCCCATGGTGCGAAGAAAGAACCTGCTACATAAGCAATCCACAAAAAGCAACGTCGGCCCCATAATAATCCATTTTAAGGCTCTAGATTTGCCTTTGCGAATAAGCTTCATAACGCCCAAAGCACCGATAGCACTAAATGGGACTAAGCTAACAAAGGTATATAGAGGGTATTTTGTTGCCATCAAGGTGTAGAATAGCACAATTCCAACACCCCAAGTCATATTATAGATAAAACCTGTGTGTCGTTGTTTAAAGCCATCAATTATACCGTAAATAACGGCACCCGTCCACGGCATGGATGCGCCAAGGAAGATAGCGAGGTAATACCACCATACATTATCTTCTGGATGTTCCGACTGAGTAGCACGCGTCACATTGTGAAGTCCTAAGAAGCCATTGATAAAGTCTTGACCATGAACACTGTACATGTACACATACCACGGCAAACAAACTACACAAAAGGCTAAAATGCCACGCCAATCAAAGATGGCTTTCACCATAGACCAAGAACGATTAATACCTGCAAAAAACAAGTAAAATCATACCAGGCAACACAATGGCTACCGGACCTTTAGTGAGTACGCCTAACGCAGCGAATACATAGGCCACAATCATGGCATATGGTTTTTGTTCCACCAGACCCTTGTAGGAGTAAATCATGACCATCAATGTCGTATAAAGGAGCACCATATCCGTAATAACGCCATGAGCTACGGTCCAGAACATGAGATGTGCCTAGAACGGATGCCCCAATGAGACCAAGTGCCCACTTACCGCTCATGGTACGCGTAGATTGATACATGGTCGCCACCGACAAAGCACCGAAAATAGCACTCGGTAGGCGCACCACCCAATCAGCAATTCCAAAGACTTTAAAGCCAAGAGCAATGAGCCAATAAATCATGATTGGTTTATCGTACCAATAAGTACCATAAATCTGCGGAGATAGCCAATCACCTGAAAGAACCATTTCCTTTGCCGTTAACGCATAATTAGATTCAACGGGATCTGTAACAGGCAACATATTATTGCCAAACATATAAAACACTAGCCACACAATAAATACGACTGGTGTTAATCGAGAGAGTTTCATAAGGTCTCCTTATCGACGATTACGATAGTATCTAAAGCCCAGTACTGCAGCTATAATGACAAATACAACAATCATACCAATCAAGAACTCATGATTGTACTCGATAAGGTCTTGCCAATTTTCACCAAGTACCTTGCCTAAGTAAACGAGCAAAATCGTCCAAGGAATCGTACCGAGTACCGTCCAGATGATGAAATGCCACATGGGATAGCGTGCCATTCCTGCAGGAAGGAGATAAAGGGTACGAACACCAGGTAAAGTCGACCAAAAAATACAGCTACACCGCCATATTTATTAAACATCTTTTCTGCCAGTTCAAATTTATGTTCATTAAAAAATATATATTTACCATATTTTAATAATAAAGGGCGCCCACCATGCTCACCCATCCAGTAGGATACTATAGAACCAACAATCCCTGCTAAGATACCTACCACCATTGTTGTATGCATATCAAATATGCCTTGAGCTATCAAATACCCCGCAAAACCAAGTACGATTTCACTTGGAATAGGCACGTTAGCATTTTCTAGAACCATTGCAATAAACATGGCCGTATAGCCATATGTTTCCATAAACGAAATAATATATTCCACTATTTTTTACCTCATTAAAAATCCCATCCGGGTTCTATAATGTACTTATGCTTGTACATCATTTCGTGAAAATTTCACCCAACCATTTGGTACACCATATATTTTACCATAATAAAGAGACCCTCACCACAAGTGGGGCCTCTTTAAGGTATAAACAGTATGCGATTTTCGCAATAGCTTTTTTTGCTATTGTGTACAGCTCATTAAAAGCAACTAACAATTAACTAGTATACGGCATTTAAGTTCCTTTATTTAAGCAAGACCATATGGTACACATATAGGGACATGTTTCTTCACTGCGAGGACTTTGTAAAATATCCGCTTTAATGCCGAACCAATTTTGCTAGATTCTCTGCAGTCATCATCATATGCGGAGCTCCATCACCTACGATAGCCCCTCTTTAAGGGCAATAATGCGGTCACTATAGCGCAAAGCTAGATTCAAATCATGGAGCACCATAACGACCATAATATTTCGTTCCCAGCTGTGTCCGTTTAACCAGCTCCATCAACTCAATTTGATGACGACTGTCGAGATAGGTAGTCGGTTCATCGAGGAGTAGAATATTCGGTTCTTGCGCCAAACTTAATGAAAGCCATACGCGTTGCCGTTCACCGCCGGATAGTTCCCTATTTGCCGATACCGATATTTCCATACATCTGTGCATTTCATCGCCTGCTCCACAGCAGCTAAATCCGCATCAGATAGTTCCTTAAAAATCGATACATACGGATTTCGTCCGGATCGAACCAATTGCTCAACTAACATTCCTGCAAAGGGGCGGTCGTAATTTGCGGTAACAAAGCTATATGACGCGCTAATTCCTTTGTATTCCACGAATGTAAAGATTTTCCATCTAACGATATAGTCCCCTTGTTTTATCTTGATAAGCCGCGCCAAAGCTTTCAAAATGTTGATTTTCCCGGAACCATTTGGACCGATAATAGATATTATCCGGTTTATCAAAGACGATAGATTGATTCTCCAGTATCAATCGTTTCATAGCCTACCGGGTTATATATCGACGGTTAACACACTCATCTTCGCCCCACCCCTTTCAATAGATACAAGAAGAATGGAGCACCCAAGAAGCTCATCAGTACGCCTACAGGAATTTCACCAGGCGCAATCATCATGCGCGCCAATGTATCTGCATAAACAATTAATATACCACCAAAGACCATAGACGTGGAATCAAGTAACGGTAATCCACACCTACGATGAGGCGCGCCACATGAGGCACTATAAGGCCTACAAATCCCAACATCCCCGACACACTCACCGCTGATGCGGCTAGCAAAGAGGCTAATACGAGCAATGACAATCGACATCTTTCAACATGTACCCCCAAGGTACGTGCCTGTGTCATCGCCTAAACTGAGTAATGTAAGCCATCTGATAGATATCATAGATCCAATAATGCCCATAGCCGTATAAGGCCAGATCATCATCACATCGTCCCAGCTGCGCCCTACAAAACCACCTGCCATCCAGCTCACCGTTCCTTGAACACGATCCGGATAAAACACGGACAAAATCGTATTAAACCCGCCGAAGAAAGCGGCTACAGCCACACCGGCTAAGATAAGGCGCAACGGATTGAGTCCACCTTGCCAAGAAATTCCATAAACCAAAAACGATGCCACTAACGCACCAACAAAAGCACCAATAGGAACAAGCATAACGTAAGTAGGCATGAGAATCATAATGATCATAGCCGCCAAAGCACCGCCAGAGGTAATGCCGATAATTCCGGGATCCGCCAAAGGATTTCGCAAGATACCTTGTAAAATCACGCCGGCTAAAAGGCAAGATTCATGCCAGCTAAAAATCCCACTACAACACGTGGTAAGCGTATAGTCATGATAATTTGACCAATTTTTGATGTATCGCCACCCGTTATGATTTGGTATAATTCGCTCCAAGTTAATGGAACGGCGCCCAATTTCATACTCAGCAACACACCTGCTATTAACAGAATCAGCGCAGCCACAAAAACGCGTAGCCACGACGTTCCTGCACATTAATGAGATTGTCCATATAACACCTTTTCCGCATATAATAACACTTGATCCATTCGGGCGGTCGGCACCGACGCGAACAACGGACCCGGCAAGACCTCTATATTCCCATTAGCAATAGCAGGTACATTCTGCCATGCCGGCGTTTTAAAAAGCCTTTTTAAAAGCTGCTATATCTTTCTCACCGCTACTGCCATGATTAATCAAGATAACCTTGTCACAATCAAGAACGGCCATCGTCTCCAGATTAAGCGGAATATATCCATCCAAAGCATTCTCCGATACATCCTGTGGCAAAATATACATCAGCCACATTTTTTGCCCCTAATCTTTGGAAAATATCTCCACATATGTTTTACTGGAGGCTAGTTGATAACTCGTAGGCGTCCCAAAACGATGAGGACACGCGGCGCAGACTCATCTTTATGCCGCTGTATGATTTCTGTTAGGATATCATTATATTTCTGGACCAACGCAGCCGCCTCCCTATTATGACCAGTCATGGTGCCCACATGCCGAATATGGTCCATGATGTCATCATAATTGGAGGATAGATGGTAAAAGCTAGGAATATGATTCGCATTAAAAGCTTTTGCGCAACGCCGTTTGAAACGGCATGGCAAATGCCGATAACGAGATTCGGATCGGACATAATAATTCGTTCAATACTTGGAGATACAGCACTATTCATATTTGGATACTGTGCAATTTTAGCCTGCACCTCTGCCGGTAACTCCCTTGAATTTACTACGCCTACCGGGCTAACACCTAAAGCGATGAGTAATTCGCTATCTGCCGAAGAAATAGATACTACTCGACTTGCCACACTCGGCAACGACACAATTTGCTTCGTATCATCTTCAATCTGAATAGCACCTGCCTCACTGAATACCTCTCGCTTGCCTTCAAAACTTATACCCGTAGTGAAAGATCCCACAACGGCAACAATACCCAATAAACATAATAATGGCTTATTGATAATGATCACCTCGCAGATAACTTATGCAAGCTAAACCTCATACATTATAGTTTCAAATTAATGCCACTATATTTATGCATGTAATTCATACATTAAGGCCTCAGCATTTCATGCGCACATTAATATCTCACTATTACATACGCAGGTTAAGGCCCATGCGGTAAGTGGCGCCATGAATATCTCGTAAGTCTTGTTTTTCGCCAAATATATTTTCAACCCCTACATACATGGATGCATTGTCATTCAACTGACGAGTCACCATGATGTTCCATGTTTGAATGTTTTTCTTTTTCGGGATGCTGAGACGTGGGTTAACAACAATAGCATCAATGCCATCAAGGTAGTTAATGTAATAATTACCCCAGAACGCACCAGTCCAACGACCTTGATGATAATTAACACCACCACTGAATACATGGCGACCACGGTTTAACAGACGGTCGTGGGTCACGTCATTTTTCGCATCCAAATATGTATAGTTGCCGAATACATCCCATTTATCATTGAGTCTATGATTTACAGATAATTCCACACCTTGCAATACAGCACGAGGTAAATTGGAATACGAAACATAAATACGGCGATTTGCCATATCAATACGATTGGCACCGCTTTCAATATAATTTTTAATAACATTGTGGAAATAGGACGCCTTAACATTTGTCCGTTTCCAATCTTTTTCTACAGAGAAATCAAAGTTATAAGAGCTTTCAGGTTTCAAATTAGGGATTACCTTGCAAATATATATCGAAAGTTCCTAATCGCCCTCTCGGCACATTAGATGCCATAAGCCAATGATGATACATTTCCGTCATACCAGGTGTGGAATAGCCTGCACCGTAGTTCATTTTAAAGCGAAGACTATCATTTGCTTTATAGGTAACACCAATCTTAGGCGACCAATGGCTATCAAATGCATTTGACGTATCGTAACGTACTGCAGGAATAATTACCCATTTACGACTAGGTTTCCATTGATGTTGTACAAAGTAACTACCGTAATTAATGGTTGCCTTACCTGCGGTATCTGTAATGCCTTCTCGAGTTCTTGACCATGCTATGGAGCCATTATTAATACGCGTACTAATCGCTTCTTGACGGCGGAATTGAACGCCATACGTTAAGAGATTCTTCTTATCGATTGCCGTGTTAACCTGTGCGTCTGTAATCCATTCTTTATTATAATATTCATCCCAAATGGATAGTTTTTTTATGCCACCCGTGCGCTTATATTGATCATAAGTGTCTTTGTAGTGATTGTAGTAAGACTGCACCATAAGCGATGACCGACCGCGACGGCCATTCCAACGAAGACCTGTGCTTGTAGTAGTCGTATTTTTATCAACCGATTGAGTTAATGCGCTACCCTTTTCGTATTCATATCCAAGTCTTCAGTTTCTCGATCTATAAAGAAGGAAAATTTATCCTTTTTCCCGCTTGATAAGATACGTCAAAATGAAGCGGTATCCGATCACCATGATAGTTATTATCCGAGCCAGAATCATTATTTCCCCGCTATATTCCTACGAATACCAGCACCAATCGATCCGTTCCACTTTCCTTTTTGTCCACTACGAGCCAATACATTGAAGTTATATCCCTGTCGCACTCGATGCATCACGACGAGAGATTTCAGTATTAACCTCTACACTTGGCTTTCTGGATTGCTTTGTAATAATATTAATAACCCCCACCGTTCGCCTCAGAACCATAAAGTGCACTCGACGGACCACGCGTTATTTCGATGCGTTCCACATTATCCATGCCTTGACGAAGCCAGCCCATGGCATTAGCTCTCGTTTTCGTCAACTCTCCCGTAACACGTCGTCCATCAATAAGAATTAATGTATGACGATTCGGCACCACGCATCGTAATATTTTGTCCACCGTGGGCATCGGTGCTGAAAGCAACGCCTGGCACACTTTGTAAGGCTTGCTCTAAATTACGATATTGGCGATCTTTAATTTCCTCTTGTGAAATAATCGTTGTCGCGATTGGCACATCGCGAACTAATGCCTCCGTACGAGTAGCGGTAACCGTAATATCTTTCATACGTCTCGACTGCTCATCACTCGTATTATTTTGAGATTCATTCATACTAACTACACTTGTAGAACTATTATTTTCTGCACCTACCACACCTGCAACAGACGTTAGATATACAACACACAATAGTGCTGCCCATGACTTTTTCATCACACACCTCCAGAAAATATATTAGGGCTCTAATAGTATAAAACGATATCTAATCTCAATTATATATTCATCAGGAATAACTATCAATATTATTTTATGTTATCAAAGTAATATATATACATATAAAAAAAAAACTAGTATCCATAAAGATACTAGTTTTTCATTATACTTATAAATTATAGTGAATTGTGATATCTGCATATTGTTGTGTACCTGTAGAATTTTCAGCGCCGCCCACACTATGAGCATATTCCCTAGCATGTTCTGATAATATAGGATCATCAGAATTAAGAACTTCCACACTGGCAACACTGCCACCTGGGGCAAAATAAATTCTTAGTGTTACATCACCTTGAATCCCCATAGTATATGCATCTGTAGGGTAATTACTATTAATTGCACTTTGTAAATTACTCCAATACCCATCATAGCTAAATGTGCCGCCACCACCGACATCTGCTTCAGTGCCTCCGGTACCTTCACGATCGCTAAGCCCTTCTCCACTTCCTGTTGATGCATACCCATCCAGGACCTTCAGGCCTGACAAGTCCACTCCCCGTATTGCTACCGACAGAAGATTGTTTAATAGTACCTGTTTCACCAGCACGCGCTTGTTGACTAGACGGACTTACATCACTTTTTGTAGGAACAGCAGAGTTCCCATTTTGTCCTCCATGACCGGCTCCACCGTTATCAGGTTGAACTTTATTATTTTCCAATTCTTTTTGGTATTGAAGCTCATGAACCTTCTCTTCTTTAATCTGCTCTTTAATTTCTTCTACTTGTTTCTCCGCTTCCTGTTCCGTTAGAAAATTAATTTGCAAAGATCCGATCATTTGAGATTCGATGTAATCAGAAAAGGAAATAAAAGCAACACCAACCGTAATAATACTGATAATAGTAGCAATAACAAAGGCTTTTTATAGGTCATATGTGGATATTTCCACACATCTACATATTTTTTTGTCATAGCATCACCTATTTATTAACAGTGGCAATACTAATACTTGCAGCGCCGGCTACTTTCATATCATCCATTAACTCCACGACCTTGCCATAGCTCAAATCCTTATCGGCACGAATAAGGAAATTTTGATTTTTATTCTCTCCAATCTTGGCTTTCACAGAGCTAATAAGTTGTTCTTTCGTCACATACCAATCATCTATCATCAGCTGCCCAGATTTTCAAAATCAATTAAAACCGGGCGCAACTCAGCGGACTGCTGCGTTTTTCGTTTTTTGGCAGATAATAGATAAGGATTGTTGTGGAATTGTATATATGGTGCTAATCATAAAAAATACGAGCAAGAAAAAAGATGATATCAATCATAGGAATAACCATTAAAGTAGGCTTTTCTCCCTCCATACGACTCATTCGTTTCATGCAGCGTGCCCCCGATCATAAGAATCTAAAACACGAGAAAATGAATCTTCTAAACGAGATATCGTCATGCGTACATGATGGGTAAATGCAGCATGGAAACATAATGCTACAATAGCCACGCAAAGCCCGGAAGCAGTTGCGACAAGGGCTTCCCCACACCACCGGTAATAGCAGTAGGTACCGCACCGTCAGCACCGAATACCTGAAAGGCACCAATCATACCCGTTACAGTACCAAGTAAGCCTAATAATGGTGCTATCGTAATAATGGTAGAGAGCCAATCAAGGCCACGAGAAGCGTGCGTATAAACATGAGCCACCATATCCTCCATTTTGATTGCAATACATTACGATCCTGACACTGTCCAAGCACGCGAGGTAGATTATACGAAATATTAGCTGTATATTTAGATTCTAAGCTAGTTAATAAGGATTGCCAGTTCATTTCGCTCTCTTCTAATGCATCATTCAGAGCAAACATTTCCCGCTTCAATTGTCGATAATAAGCTATACGTTCAATCGCTATAGCTACGGCAATGATAAGGGCCACTAGTAATGGCCACATAACAAATCCACCATGTAAGAATAATTCCCAAGCCTCTTTCATCGTAAACCTCCTTTATTAACAGCTTAATTCTATAAACTTATTTTCCCCCTACTAAACTAGTTTTAAATAAATCAAGTTACATCAAAACGATAATTAAAATCACTTAATAAGTCTACCATATCATACTATATTTTCCAACATCATATAAATACCAGTCATTATAAAGGATATTATAAATTATAAACCTGAAATAAATTTTGAACTTACATCTCAATTGTAACACAAAAAGAGACCTTGCTTTGATCAAGGTCTCTTTTTATTAAATTATATTTCCACTAACAAAATCACATCGTACATAATCAGTACTATTGCAATTCAGTAGTTTGTGTCTTTACTTCACGAGCTGTAGTAAATGCTGCTAATTCTGCATCACCAGAACCAAGAATTACTTTATTAGCCACTAACGCATTAGCCGCTGTTTTAGCATCTTGTAAAGTAATTCCAGCACGAGGAGCACTAATTGTGACTGATGTGCTTTTACCACCGACCGTAGAAAATGTAAGATATACAACGCGTTTTTCCGCCATGTGGGCGCCTCCTTTCACGTTTCATAAACAAGTTCATCGAATCTAAATAGACTATATAAACAAGTTAAATTACAAATATGCCTATCTTCGATTCATATCAATAAGGATGGGAATGTGTGGACTTGCTATTTCTACACCTTTTTACGACTATATAAGAATGTACGAAACCAGCAATTAAAAAATGTGTTTGGATCACCTAAAACAAAATGGTAGAAAACCTACACTTAATGTCCTAAGGATACTTCATTGACGCGGACCACGTCGGACAAGCTTTGGTCATACAAGGCTGCTAGCGCATTACCAACGGTTTTCACATTATCGTCAGATGCTTCTTCTGCAACACGAGTATAGGTTACATCTTTGTATTTCGGCGCATCTTCGGTACCGATGTTAAACGCAACACCAATTTAGTGCGTTTAATATTGGCCATCGTATCACCTCCTTTCACCCTCTTATATTCCTGAGGCCCTCATTCGACAACCCTCTTACCGTTATTTAAGGTACTTATGGTGAAAGTAGCTGAACTCTGACTGTAATACTATAAATTGAAATAGAAAAAGACCTCTACCTAATGTTATCTAGAAGTTTATCAATCTAGATAACACCGGTAAAGGTCTATAAAGTGCTCTTACTACGAGTACTATCCATATACATATTATTCGGTTTTCAAAGCCAACATAAAGTCATATGCTTTAACAGCGGCTTCAGTGTCCACAAAATGTAGAGGATTTAACATACGACAGAATTTAAAAAGATATTCATGTTTACCCAGAATGTCTTTTATATGTAGAACGGTCTCACGGGCTGTACAAGCTGAGCTATAGCCATTCATCATAGCATATAGATAACATATAGGTAAATTATCCTCTCGGAAAAACTGTGAACAAAGATGAGTAAATCCCAGCCTTGCGGTGTTAAACTCAGGCCAACGACGGCTATTCTCCCAATCTAGCAGAGTAATCTTATCTTCTTCTGGCTCATATGTAATGTCGCGCATGGCAGGACGACCATGACTTAAACCATAATCATGCAAGCGACCCAATGTCTTGCCAAACATATAAAAAATATGACTTAACATATCTTGCAAACTATCATCCTCTGGATGTTGAGCAGGCAATTGGCTATAATATGTTAACGTTTTGCCACAATCTTCTGTAACAAAATAATGTTCTCTAAAACCAGCAATAACAGGAGCTACTGGTAATTGCGTATTCACAAAAGAAATCTTGTAAAACTCATAATCAAAAGAAGCTCTAGGTGCGGGCTTAATCCAACTAGAGCGATGGTTACTTATATCCTGTTTTACAAAGTACTGTTTGTTGTTAAAATCCACAGAAAAAACACGATGTTCTGTCTCTTGATCAATCATTCGATCGATATATTCTAATAGCATATCATTCATTATTTTCCCCGTATATACACTCTATAATGCTAATCGCCCTCTCAAAGCATAATAACTAGCATTTCCAATATAATATCTCCCAAATTTATATTGTATAGTCTAGTATATATAGCATTATAATAATTTATAAATTACAACATATTAGCTATTACTCATATAAGTGTATACAATTTATGTACTTATTATACTACAATTATCAATCGATATCAAAATCAAATTTATTTATAAAGTTAGTATTTTACTGTATTTATTTTACATTTATCGGTTTATATATATTTCACGATTAATATTTCAGTACACTTAAATCCAAATCTAACTATTACTATTACTATTACTATTACCATTAACATTACTGGAGCTCTATTTATAAAAAGAAAAACCCCTAGCCTAAGCTAGGGGGTTCTTCTGGTAATTATGATAATAGGTTTAGATTCAGACTACTATATAGACCAACTCTGATCATGTCTAAATCAAACGAATTAACCTACGAATTTTGTCACTGCTGCAGTGTCAGTTAAGTGACGTTTAGGCATGCCCATTTCAGCAGGGGAAATGCCAAGAGCAAGACCTACTAATTGGGACATATGCAAGATTGGCATATCTTTGCCGCCGCCTACAACTTCTTTTGCTTCTTTTTGGAACATATCAAGTTGCATTTGGCAAAGTGGGCAAGGAGTAACTACGCAATCTGCGCCTTCTGTAGCCGCATCTTTGTTGATGGAGCCAGTCATTTGCATTACGGAATCATGTGCAGGGTATACAGCATGGAAACCGCAGCAATCAAGTTTACGGGAGAAGTCGATTGGTGTAGCACCGATAGCGGAGATTAAATCTGCTAAAGATGTAGGCATTTGATAATCTTCGAAGCCCATTTCAGTTTGAGGGCGAAGAATATGGCAACCATAATATTCAGCTACACGTAAAACCAGTTAAAGGTTTAACAACTTTAGCTTTCAATTTATCCAAACCGTAATCGCGGATCAATACCCATAAGAAATGAGTAATATCAGTTGTACCGCGGTATTGTTTACCGATTTGAGCTAATTTTTATTAACTTCGTTCTTTTCTTTTCGTTTGCATCAAGTTCATTTTTAGCTTCACGAAGCATCAAAGTACAAGTGTTACATACAGTTAAAGGTTCAAACCTTTTTCTTCTGCCAATGCAATGTTACGAGCATTTGTAGCAAGTGTAATTTCTGGAGCGATGTCTTGAACGTGGGACGCGCCACAGCAAGTCCAACCGTCAAGTTCTTCCAACTCGATGCCTAATTTTTTTAGCTACAGCAACTGTTGCTAAGTAATCTTCTTTGGCAGCGCTTTCAAGAACGCAACCTGGGAAAAATGCGTATTTCATTATTTGCTTACCTCCTCAGCTGCTTTCATAAGTCTGCGAACACCATCAATACCATTTACAGGTTTTGAGGTACTACAAGTTCGAATGGATTGATTTTGCTGTGTTTCCACAAACGTAATGCATAGAATGCTTGTTTAGCGGAATCAACAACACCATCAGATTTCAAGCTCATAGAAACTTCTTTCAAGCGACCAGTTTTGTAAAGGTCCTCTTTGAAAGCAACTGCATGGCGAACGCCTTTGCTGTTAGTAAGACCAGCTTTTGTAGCTTCTTTACGCAACTTGGAAATATCTTGAGCAGGTTTTAAGTGTTTAGGGCAACGGGAAATACAGTTCATACAGTGAACGCATTTCCAAAGACCGTTGTCGAATGCAGGTTGAATGTGAGCCATAGGTGCATCATCACGGCTATCCAATACGAAACGGTTAGCTTTTGTGAATACATATGGTTCTAAGAAGTCGTCTTCGCGAGCAGTCAATTTGTTACATTCAGACGCACAGCAACCGCAAAGGATACATTCTGTACCAGCAACGAATTTTTTGAAGTCAGCTGGAGTTTGGCGAACGATTTTGTCGCCTTCGTTGAATTCAGCTTTAAGGAAAATCCAAGGAGCAACTGTTTTCAAACGATCAACTTTGGATTCCCAGTCAACAACTAAGTCACGGATAACACGGAAGTTGCCGATTGGAGCGATTGTCAATTCGTCTGTGCCATAACGTTCTGTTAATTCATCGATTTTAGATTCACAGCCGAGCATCGCTTCGCCGTTTACACGAATGGAGCAAGCGCCGCAAACTGCGGAACGGCAAGCTGCCAAGAATGGCAATGTTGGATCCTGTGTATCTTTAATTTTTTGAAGGCCCCAGAGGATTGTACGGTCAGGTTCGTAATCAAATTTGAAAGTCTGTACAAACGCGCGACCTTGTTGGTAACGGTGAATATGGTAGGTGATTTGTCTCATCTTAGTACTTCCTTTCTTGTGGTTCGTATTTAGTGAACACTACGTCGCGTTCTGTTAATTCGTATTGACCGTCAGCACCTAATTTGATCAAGGAATGTTTTAAGTATTTTCATCATTACGTTTAGGATGGTCTTCACGAATATGAGCACCACGAGATTCACGGCGGTGTAAAGCGCCCATAGCAATAGCTTTTTGCTACTGTTAACATGGAGCCGATTTCACAATAGTTTACGAATGCCATATTGTAAGTACGTTCAGGGTCACCTACATAGCAAGTTTTATAATCTTCAATCAATTGTTCGATTTCTTTTAATGCTTCAGTAATACCTTCTTCATTACGGAAGATACCTACTTTATTCCACATTGCATCAGCCAATGCATCGCGGATTTCTACAACCGGACGACCGCCTTCACGGGATGTTACTTCTGTGAAACGAGCTTCCCAAGCTTTTGCAGCTGCAGCAAGTTCCGCATCTACGTTAGGTTGTTCATGTGTTTCAGCATAATCAGCTGCGCCAGCACCGGATACCTTACCGAATACTACACCGTCTGCCAAGGAGTTACCACCCAAACGGTTAGCACCGTGGATGGAGATACAGGATGCTTCGCCAGAAGCGAACAAACCAGGCAATTCACATGCACAAGTTTTGTAATCCACTACGTCGATACCGCCCATTGTATAGTGACATGTAGGACGAATAGGTACCGGTTGAGTCAATGGATCGCAATGTTCGAAGCACATAGCTAAGTCGCGGATACCATGAAGTTTTTTCGATAATAACTTCAGGGCCCAAGTGACGAAGGTCAGCTACTACATATGCGTTAAGGCCAGAACCGAAACCACGACCTGCAGCGATTTCATCTTCGATCGCTTTCGCTACAACGTCACGGGATGCCAATTCCATTTTGTTAGGCGCATATTTTTTCATGAAACGTTCGCCTTCAGAATTAAGAAGGTAACCACCTTCACCACGAACCGCTTCGGACATCAAGATACCAGTACGACCAAGACCAGTTGGATGGAATTGGATCATTTCCATATCTTTCAAGCCGTTACCAGCGCGGAATGCTGCTGCCATACCATCGCCTGTGGAAAGGAATGGGTTTGTAGTACGAGTCCAGAAGATACGGCCTGCACCACCAGTAGACAAGATAATAGCTTTCGCTTTAATTTGTTCTACTTTACCTTCTTTCATGTTCCAAACTACAGCGCCACCAACGTGACCTTCTGCAGATTTAACAAGATCTAAAGATACCATTCTTGTAAGAAGTGTACGCCTTCTTTCAAGCATTGTTCGTAAGTTGTGTGCAAAATAACGTGACCAGTTTTATCCGCAGAGTAGCAAGTACGTGGATAGGATTGACCACCGAAGTTACGTTGCGCAATTTTATTCTCTTCAGTACGGGAGAATGGAGCACCCATGTGGTCCATTTCAAGTACGCCTTCTGGACAACGAGAGCAGAAGAATTCGATTGCATCTTGGTCGCCAAGATAGTCAGAACCTTTACAGTATCGAAAGTATGAGTTTCAACTGTATCTTCAGCTGCAACGTTGTTCAAACATGCATTTACACCGCCTTGCGCCATTGCTGTTGCAGAGCGAGTTGGGAAAATTTTAGTAATAAGAGCTACTTTTAAGCCTTTGCGACGACCTACTTCAAGAGCCGCGCGTTGACCGGCGCCACCGCTACCTACTACTAGAACATCAAACTGTTCCATAATGACCTCCTCATAACTACCTATTAATAAGAAAACTTGTTAGACTATCTCATTTCAAAAACTTATATAAAAATTTTTGATAACCTAATCATTTTTCTTTCAAGAAAAACCCCATACTTATGCGATTTTTCTTATTCCTTTACCTATAATTATATAGAGCATTTCAGGTCATGTCTAAAACCCTATTATGCATAATTAATTTTGATTAATCTAATTGATAATTTATTTCACTTAGTATTTTTAAGGTAAAAAGAGGAGTCAAAAAAAATTACCTATATGAATAATTTTACAAGAAGTTAAGGATTTTACGAAAGTAGTTCGGTTCCGAAATTTTTCTATGTTTTTATTTCCTTTGTTATCTATATAATCCGCATAAACACTAGCTTTTTAATTATTGCTAACAGTTTATAATAATTAATATCCATTAAATTCCTACCAAATTCACCTCGAATTTAATTATCGAAAATTATCGTTTTTCTCCGCTCATAACAAGTATTTATTCCTGTGATAATAATTATCATAAGTTTTTTTAGTGATTTATCGCACATCATCTAAAATCGATAAAATCATCCTCATCTATGCGCATACGGCAATCTTCGATATAGTTAGATTTTATTCATTAGCAGAATTCATTAAGTTTCAGTCTTTCACCATTTTTAAGGCTTTTAAAAATGAAGAAAAGTCTTGTAAACTCGCATGTACATTCATCTTTTGCTCATTACTATTGTATAAGGTATGATAATAGATAAATAAGTTATATAATATTATATATATAGTCACCTTATATGGTGTTGTAGCTTTCAAAAAAAAAGGAAGTTTATATATATATATAATGACTATAATTAATGTAGTTGGAGAGCTATATTTTTAAATCATACATAAGGAGAACAGAGAATGAAAATTTTACTTGTAGAAGACGAAGAAATGCTGAATGGTATCACGGCTAAATATTTACGTGCAGAGAATATGACAGTTGATACATGCTTCAACGGACAACAAGCGATCGATTACGTTAACACATCCAGCTATGACGTTATTGTAATGGATATTATGATGCCAATCCTCGATGGTATCAGTGCTCTTGCACAAATGCGTAACGACGGTAATACAACACCGGTATTGCTTTTAACAGCAAAAGATTCCTTACAAGATAAAGTTACAGGCCTTAACACTGGCGCGGATGATTACCTTGTAAAACCTTTCGATCTTGAAGAGTTAACTGCTCGTATTTATGCATTGGCTCGTCGTAATGCGCGTCATGCACAAAAACGATATCCATGTAGGTCCACTTACCATCAATGTTCCTCAACGTACAGTTAAACGCGACGGCGAAACAATTACATTGACTGCAAAAGAATTCGACCTATTATTCTATTTAGCAAGTAACGAAAATATCGTATTATCTCGTCAACAAATCCTTGACCATGTTTGGGGAATACGATTATGAAAGCTACTCTAACCTTATCGACGTATACATTAAAGATTTGCGCAAGAAAATTGATACTGATGAAAATGTAAAACTCATTCAAACGGTTCGTGGAGTAGGGTATGTCCTCAAAACAGAAAAACTAATGATCCTCACCGAGATCTAGATACCATGTCTGGGGCAGCCACCGATTTATTTAATCGGCTGCCCTAACCTTTTTAAAATTATGTCTTGGTATACCATCTTTTTGCTTATCATTTTGATGGTTGCATCCGCATGGATTTACGCATATACACATGAATCCGATAACAAAGAAGTGCGCGAGCGCTTACAACAACAAGCGATGATTATGGCTACGGATATCCGCAAGTTTAAACCGTACCAAGATAATACATTCTTCTTTTGTATCAACTCAAGATGGCTATATTATTAAAGGCGCCTTGCCAGATGGGTTTCAAACCAAACAATTCCTTTCCTTAGGCCAAGTTGGTGAAATTGCTGCTGGTGATGATACCTTCTACTACTACGATACTCCGGTCAACGAACCGAACTATCGTGGTATTTTGCGTGCTGTTACAAAAGTAAAAACAGCCTCTAAAAAGACGGAAAAACCTTTTATACAGCCTATTGTTAGGGAAATATCATTTTCTTACTAATTTCCTCCCTAGGCGGTTATCTTTTTCATCAAAAAAGGACTTAAACCGGTCCGAACTTTGACGAAAACAGCTAAAGTCATCGGTAAGAACAACGACTTGAGCCGTCGTATCGACATTCCTGCTCGCACGGCAAGAGATGAAATCTACGAACTGACCACAACAGTTTAACCGTATGATTTCAGGTCTTGAGGATTCTTCCAATCGTGAAAGACAGTTTAGTTCTGACGTATCTCATGAATTGAGAACACCAATTGCTGTTATTAAAGCAGAAAGTGAATTTGCTTTAAAATACGGTCGTACAGAAGCAGATTTACGGAAGGTTTAACACATATCTTAGAGCAAGCTAAGTTCATGACTAACCTCGTAAAGCCAACTGCTTGATGTAGCCCGCCTTGAAAAATGCACAAGGTCTAAGCTTTGCACCTGTCAATGTATCATTGATGTTATCCAATATGGTCCACGACTATACAAGACTCTGTACAGAAAATACAGATAAACAGATTACGATTACATCTCATATTGAGCCTAATTTACATATGAATGCTCACGAAGTATCATTACGTCGAGCTATCACAAACCTAGTGGACAATGCCATTAAGTTTACAAACTCTACTATTGATATTTCGGCTAAACTAGTAGGCAGGGACTTAGTCATTACCGTAACAGATAATGGTATTGGCATCGAACCTGAAGCTCTGGATCATATTTGGGATCGGATGTATCAGACGGAACAATCGCGAAATAAAAAGTCTAATCACGGCATCGGCCTAGGCCTATACTTTGTAAATAAAGTTATTAACTTACACCATGGTACAGTAACGGCCACGAGTGAACCACAAGTAAAAACTACATTTACCGTGCGATTGCCGTACAATACAAGGGAAGAATAACATAAAAGGGACTGACCAATGGTCAGTCCCTTTTCTATATCAATTTTAATTCAAAAAGCCCATAATGTAGAATTAATTAAACCATAAAAAACTAGCATATAGAAGCTCCTTCTATATGCTAGTTTTTGTGTATTTAATTTTAAAGCAACTTATTACAGATAATTAACTTTAGCCTACAAATTGTTGCCAAAACGGCATATATACATATTCTAAAAAGGTCCATACAAGTAGACCAGCTACAGCACCAACGATAGCACCATTAATGCGGATCCAGCTGAGATCATCCTCCACCTTAGATTCAATAAAGTAAATAAATTTATCTGTACTGAGGCCACCTAATACTTGACGTATGATAGTTTCAATGAGGTCATATCCTTGTTCAAGTACGTAGTCGCCAATATCGTGTAAGGTTTTTTCAATACGATTTCTAAGATCTTCTGATTGGCCGTATACATTCCATAATTCAAGAGCAATATTGACTAAAACCTGAGCTGGAGTCTCCCCGTTTTCATCCCCTATGAGCAATAATTCTTCTATATAAGGGCATAAATGATTTTCGATAACAGATTCCCAATCTTGTTCGCGAATCCAACGTTCCCACGCTTCATCAAGAGCATCGCAGACTTCATGGTTCTCTTCAATATTACGAATTGGTTCTACCCATTGTCGCAACCAAGCTGTTCGTTCAGGGCTATTGGGTCGTTTCCAGCTTTCCAGCATCGCATAGGCCTCTTGGACAATAGCCTCTGCCATTTCTTGATAGTTTACTACATCGGTAGCTTCGGACATAGAAATAAGGAAATCAGACCAGAACCCTTTTCGCTTTTTCTTATGTGCCTCTTCTGCTACGACAGCGGTAAAGCCAGGTAACCATAGCTGGATGATTAATCCGTTCTTGAATCACGTTTAAAACTTTGCACAACCATGCTTTCATAGCGATTATGCTCACATAAATCGAGTAATACGTGTTTCAAAACGGGCACGAGAGAATGTTGTTGAAGCAATCCACGAATGCGTTTGCCCCCCATTGTGCCCATTCTTCATTAGTTTGAGATTTCCATAAAAGGTGTAGTCCTTGATGAATCACAAGGCGTGCTGCTCGTTGCCCCTCAGGAGACAACAAGAACTTCTCAAACAATGGCACAAATTGCACATTTTTTAATAATACTTTACAACGCTCCTTGGTAAGCATCTTCGTCTCTACAAGTTTAATAACGCCATTAATGAGGCGATCTTTATTTCTAGGAATTAGCGCTGTATGATATGGGAAACCTAGTGGCTTACGGAATAATGCTGTTACAGCGAACCAGTCGGCCACACTGCCGATGAGGGCAGATTGAACCGCCCAGTACAACGGTTGATACCAACTTTCATAGCCAAAAGAAAAATTGTCCTACGAAAGCAAAGCAGTACAATACGGCAGTCAAGCCTAAATGCCATTAGCACGCTGTTTCAAAGGTAAGGGATTTCAAATAACTAATCATGTGAGCACCCCCTCTACAATGATGGTCAAACCGTATAAGATGCCGCCAAGGACAGCCCCTATAAGGGAACCATTAATACGCACCATTTGAAGGTCATAGTACATTTTGCCGCGAACAATTTGAGTGATTTCATCAGGCGAATAGCGGGATAATTCTTGACCTACCACACTGTCGATGAGGGGTTCAATTTCTGCAACCACGGAATACTACGCAACAAGAAGAACCGCTCAAAAGGCGCCTGCTTGTCTGGCTTCAACAAAATTTCGGTACCGAGCACATTAAAGCGCTCCATAACGATGTCCATGAGGCGTTTCCAATCAATGTATCCCCCATCGATAAGTTTGCCTTCCCATTCTTCAAGAACCATTCTAATCCACTGATTTTTATGTTCTTCAATGAAAGCTTGCCACTCTGTATTAGTTTCAAATTATTAAAAAAGCGAATAGCTTGGCCCCATACATAGCGCCCCAATGCAGAGTCAATAGATTCATTTTTCCTTCAAGAATTGAACGGCCTTTTTCTGTACCGTTTCTACCAATCGTTCTGGTGAAAGTCCATCTCCGCCAAAGGCGATGGCCAATTCACGAAAGAAAGAATCCTTTGTATAAGTTTTCATAATGTCTAGCATGACGCGATACAAATAGGGATATACCTGATTTGATGCGATAACACGCTGACATGTGCGGTTAAAATAAAGCCAAAAACACGCTTGCTGTGTGACGTTCTAGCATACAACGACCAAAGAGAATAACAAGGGGTGTTGCTTTCCAGTTTGTAACCCCTTATAAATGGCCTTTTATTAATCTCTTGGCGCATCGGTTCAATATCCATATGAGATAAAACTTGATTGCCCACACCGTACAAGAGATTTTCGAATTTGAACTTGTCCCACATCGCTCATGCCGTATTCAACGATACGGACCATAACGCGTTCTTTTTGATAGCATAATACATCTGTGGCACGCGCAATAGCTCTTCGCTGAGCATAGTGCGACCTATCTGAATTAATCGTTCCTTTGCGCGGCAAGATTGCCGTTTTGAAAGGAATGCCTAAAGGCTTCGTAAAGAGAGCCGTTACTGCATACCAGTCCGCGAGGCCGCCTATCATAGCTGCCCCAGAGATATGCATGATAAAGGCCCAAAATGTATCATGTCGCTGCGGATATGAAATTAAATATAATAGCCATGACAACCAACAGGGTGGTTGCCACTGGTTTAGTTTTTCATCATCACTTGATCCTAACTTACTCAATTACGCATATAGACTGTTCCTATATAACGTAGTGACCTCGAGGTCTACGGACTTTCACAAAATTATATCTACAATCTAAAATGTAGCCTCATCGCCATCTTTTGAGGTTCCCAAATCGGCACCTCCCCAAAGAGAGCTTTAAAGTATACAGACGGTGTCCATAATGGACCATTCAAATGCATTGGAATAAAGGCTTTATTCACCTGTACACGGCGCAAAATTCAATACTGCCCCATTCCATAGCGTCTTCAAACGATTGTCTACAGGGAACATCGCTACATCTACGGACAAGCCCTCTAATTCCTTGAACTCACGCCAAGCCATACGCTTTTGCATCCGCATTGTTTTCTGGCGTATCACCAAGCCAATGCCACCAGTTAAGGTCTCCCTGCATGGAAGATAGAGTCAGAGTCGATATTCGCCGTATTTGTCTTTACGTAAAAGAACCACCTTCATCGGTGCTGCCATACATATGGATGCCTACATCATCTAATAGTGCATCTTGGCCAGGGCGCATGGTAATACATTTTTTTTTACCTTGCCCTCTAACGGCACATCTTGATGACAAATATAAACGCGTTTGAGGACCATCAAACTCCGTAATGGATGGGTTAAAGTGATCTCCATGAGTGTGGCTCACGAAGAACCAAAGTTCACGACCTCGTTTTGCCAACTGCCAAACAATATTATTAGGATCCTTTATAATAATCAAACACATAGCAACGCTTACCATCCTCTACGAGAAATCCGCTATGCGCTAAAAAGTAACATGTAACATTATTATCAATACCTCTAATTTATTGAGAATTTATATCATTCGTATTTTTTTATTATACCATATTTTTCTAAATACATGGCATAAACAAAAGACCTTTGGCTATTCATAAAGAGACATATAAAGTAACGAATTATGGACTATAAGATTATCGCGATTTTAAAGTCTTATCTAAATATATAGTGCCCCATATGTTTATCATAATAGAACAGAAATGCCGCTGGCAGATGCGCCAGCGGCTTTTCATATAGTCGATATAATAAGGCTCCCAATTTTCAAGGGATGCGAAGCTGTAAATACGTAACTGAACGAAGTACACTGAT
>VOFG01001494.1_pt1 | contig 44503 bp, 63 predicted proteins | sample 5384171 | NCBI WGS metagenome assembly VOFG01 (sample SAMN12384726, study PRJNA508395) | human gut metagenome | isolation source: healthy gut F | host: Homo sapiens
CGCCGCGTTCGACAAAAAGGCTCCGTAAACCTCTCCGTCACCGCTTCGCGGTGCCAGCCGTTCCCCTTTCGGCACTTGCGTGCCACCTCCCCGGCCGGGGGGAGATGTCGCGAAGCGACAGAGGGAGGATGGCCCTTGGCAGGCCGGGAAAGTTTGCTCAAAACGCATGGGTTTATTCTGTTGTAAAAGAGTGGGCCCTGCTGTGTTCTGTTAGGAGGATCTATGCCTAAGCAGGAAGGACAGAAATCTAAGCTTTTGGCGCTGCTGCGCATCTTTGAGCAGCAGACCGACGAAAACCATCTGCTCAACGTCCCGCAGCTGGTGGAGATGCTGGCCCGGCAGGGCATTTTGTGTGAGCGCAAGAGCGTTTACAGCGACATCGAAGCCCTCAACGCGCTGGGCTACGATATCCAGCTCAAGCGGGGGCGGCACGGCGGCTACTGGATGGCCAGCCGCACCTTTGATCTGGCGGAGCTGAAGCTTCTGGTGGACGCTGTCCAGTCCAGCCGGGTCATCTCCAAATCCACCAGCGACAAGCTCATCAAAAAGCTGGAGGGCCTTACCTCCCATTACGAGGGCAGCCAGCTCCAGCGCCAGGTCTATGTCGATGGCCGTCCCAAGAGCGCCAACAAGGAGCTGCCTTACAGTGTGGATGCCCTGTTCTCGGCCATCAACAAGGGCCGGATGGTACAGTTCCGCTACAAAAAAGTAGGCCGCCCGAGACGCGCACCATCAGCCCCTGGCAGATGGTCTGGGAAAACGGCTGCTACTACCTCATTGCCTATCAGGATGAGAAATCCCCTGCCGGCATCCGCCACTACCGGGTGGACAAAATGGCAGGCGTTCTGGTGCTGGACGCTCCCCGCCGGGGCAAGGCGCAGTTTGCCGGGTTTGACCTGCCCAGCTACCTCAAAAAGCATTTCAACATGTACGGCGGCCCGGAGCACTCCGTCACCCTGCGCTGCAACCTGGCGGACGCCAATGGCTGTCTTTTTTGGTTGAAGATGGCCTTTTCCAAAGCGTGTTGCGGGCAAGGCGGCCTGGTTGCCGGCAGCGTGCGGCTGTCCAGGCGGCCTGACGGCGCTTGCCTGAGTAGCCCAGCAGCGGGAAGGTGCAGCTTTCGTCCAGCCGGTAGCCCTTGCCTTTGGCCAGCACGGTGGTAATGTCCAGCAGCTCGTCGGCGGTGTAATCCGGGAATTCCACCTTGTTCGGGAAGCGGCTGGCAAGGCCGCTGTTGGCGGTGAGGAAATGTCTCCATCTCCTTGGTGTAACCCGCCAGAACGACCACCAGCTCGTCCCGGTGATCCTCCATGCCCTTTACAAGGGTGTCGATGGCTTCCAGCCCAAAACTGTCCTGTTCGCCGCGGTACAGACTGTAGGCTTCATCGATAAACAGCACGCCGCCGAGTGCACTCTGGATGACGCTGTTGGTCAGGGGGCGGTGTGGCCGGTGTAGCGGCCCACAAGGTCGGCGCGGGCTCACCTCCACCAGCTGCCCGCCCTTCAGGGCGCCGATGGCCTTGAGGTACTTTGCCACCAGCCGGGCAATGGTGGTCTTGCCCGTGCCCGGGTTGCCCGTAAAGATCATGTGCATGGAAAGGCTTGCGGTCTTGAAGCCAGCCGCCGCCGCGCGGCGCTGCTGTACCTGAATGTTATCCGCCAGACCGAAGACATATTCCTTGACGGGGGCAAGGCCCACCAGCTCGTCCAGCTCCCGTTTGATCTCGTCCACGGCGCCTGTATAGGCGGCAGGCAGCAGATCAAAGAGCCGGGCGGGTGCTGCATTCCCCAGCTGAAAGTCGATGCCGTCCGGCCGGGCGGTGAGGGTCACGGTGCCCGTCAGCTTTTTGTCGGTCTGCAGGCAGTACTCGCTCAGGGCCCGGAAAATTTTATCGCAGCAGGCAGCAAGCCCTGCCGCCCCCTGTTCGGGCGTGCACCGGGCCGCGACATGATCCCGGACATCAGCCCCGGCAGAGAGGGTCAGGCCCAGCCGGGTCTGCACTTTCCGGGCCAGCGCGTTGAGCTGCTGGGCGGCCAATGCCGCCAGATCCTCCCGTGCAAAGGGGGTGGTGGTGCAGACATCTCCCAGCGCCGAGACGAATGCCGCGCCAAAATGATCGGCCATTGCCTCCCGGCCCTTGTTGGAAAAGAAGATGAGGTACTTGCCGCGGCGTCGATGCTGCTCACTGCGCCCGGGGCCAGCGCCGTGCCCGCATCCACAAGGATCCCCTCTTTGTTGACAAGATAGCGGCTGCTGAGGGGCGCGCTGCCTTTGACGGCCAGGTCGGAGATCGTCTTGAGGAAGCCCGGGTAGCAGCTTTCGTAGTGCTCAAAGATCACGATCTCCCCGGGTGCGTACAGGGCCGCGTACAGATCCTGCAAAAACAGCTTTTCCGCACCGGAATTGGGGTAGAGGGCAAGATCCAGCGAGGCGATCTGATCGCTCCGGAGCCGGCCCCTGGCCGCCATGCAGCGGGCCGTTTCCGTCAGGGCAAAGTGCCGCCCGGTGCCCGCGCCGCCGCACAGCAGCACCACATTGCGGGCCGCCGGGGGTTCCGTGCCCAGCACAAAGGGGCGGCGCATGGCCCGCACGACCCCGTCCACGAAGGCGTCCTGCCCCAGCACCGTCTTTTTACCTCAGCGGCCAGCCCCTCAAAGCTGCCCAGATGCTCCTGCCCCACCTCTGCCGTGCCCTTGGCCAGCAGCACCGTCTTCTTCCAGATCCCGCAGCATTTTGCGGCTGTCTTCCAGCGCCGACTTTGTGGCGGCGTCCTGCCCTTTCAGGGCCGCATTCTGCTGTTTGAGCAATTCATCCAGCTTTTTCTGCTGAGCCAGCAGGGCTGCGTTCCAATCCGGCAGCGGGCTGTCCTGCGTTTTTCAGGTTTCTCGGGTTTGGGCTGGGCCGCCTGCGGCGTGCTCTGCGAGAATTTGAGCTTGCCGCCCGGGCCAAACACGCCGTTCATCAAGCTTTCCCAATCGTCGGTATATGCCATAGCTGCCTCCGTGTGTGTTTTTTCTCAGTATAGTGTACTTCCTGTTGTTTTGCAAGGAAAGGCTTGAAAATCAGAAAAAGACAGGTACACTATTCTCAAAAGACATGCCAAAAAGGGGAATGAACACCCATGAACCCCGAACACCTGCGGATTGGAAAACGCTGTTTGAGAGTGACGCTTTTGCGCAGCAGAACACCTATACCGGCCCGCTGGGGTGGAATACACCCCGGCCGGCACCCGCCTGCGGCTGTGGGCACCCACGGCCCGGCAGGTGTATGTCAACCTCTACCGCCGGGGCGACGGCGGGGTCTGCATCGGCTCCCTCCCGCTGGAAAAGCGGGGGCAGGGGCTCTGGTCGGTCTACCTCCCGGCGACCAGCACGGCCGCTACTACACCTATACCCTCCACGCCGGGGGCACCAGCTGGGAGGCCGCCGACCCCTACGCCAGAGCGGCGGGCGTGAACGGCAAGCGGAGCATGATCGCCGATTTTGCCCGAATCGACCCACCGGGCTGGCTGCATGACCACCGCCCGAATATCCCCGTCTCCCACCGCTCGGTGTGGGAGGTCAACGTCCGGGATTTCTCCCAGGACCCGGCCAGCGGGGTGCGCCCGGCGTGGCGGGGCAAATATCTGGCCTTTGCCCAGCAGGGCACCACCCTGCACTCCGACGGCATCCACCCCACCTGCCTGAATTATCTCAAGCGGCTGGGCGTCTCTTACGTCCAGCTCATGCCCATCTTTGATTTTGGCAGCGTGGACGAGAGCCGTTCTTTGACCCGGCAGTACAACTGGGGCTACGACCCCGCCCACTTCAACATCCCGGAGGGCAGCTACTCCACCGACCCCACCCGGGGCGAGGTGCGCGTCCGGGAGTGCAAGCAGATGATCGCCGCCCTCCACGCGGCGGGCATTGGTGTCATTATGGACGTGGTGTACAACCACATGTATGGCAACGATAACGTCCTGAACCGGGCCGTGCCCTATTATTATTTCCGCCAGAACGAGGACGGCAGCTTTTCCAATGGCAGCGGCTGCGGCAACGAGTTTGCCAGCGAGCGCCCCATGGCCCGGCGGTATCTCATCGACTCTGTCCTCTACTGGGCCCGGGAGTACCACATCGACGGCTTCCGGTTCGACCTGATGGGCCTGTACGACGTGGAGACCATGAACCTGCTCCGGGCCGAACTGGATCAACTCCCCGGCGGCGGAACATCCTGATGTACGGCGAGCCCTGGCAGGGCGGCGTCAGCCCCTCCACCGGTACGAAGCCAACAAAACAATCTGGCCATGCTGTCCGAGCGCATCGGCATCTTCTGCGACAACACCCGCGACGTCATCAAGGGCGGCTGTTTTGACGCCCGGGAGCCGGGCTATGTGGAGGGCAAGGCCCGGCGCCCTGTGGGATATCGGCGCGGCGGTCGCGGCCTGGTGCCGCAGCAGCGCCCTGCCGCCCCACAGCCCCGGGCAGATCGTGAGCTATGTCTCCGCCCACTACAACTTCACCCTCTGGGACAAATTACTTTTTGTCCGGTACAAGCGCCGGAGTTCACGGGGCCATGGACTCGGTCGCGCTGGCCCAGAACCGGCTGGCGGCTGGCATTTACCTGACCTGCATGGGTCTGCCGTTCTGGCAGGCGGGGGAAGAGTTTGCCCGCACCAAAAAGGGGCAGGGCAACAGCTACCGCTCCCTCGCCCGCCCTCAACCGGCTGGACTGGCAGCGGGCCCAGCAGTTCCATGAGCTGGTGGATTATTACCGGGGCCTCATCGGGCTGCGGCGGTATTTCCCCGGCTGAGCGCGCTGGACACCGCCAGCCCGGCGGCTATCAAGTTTTTCTCGCTGGAGCAGCCGCTGGTGGGCTGGCAGCTGCCTGCAAACTGGGGGGATGGCGCGCTCTGGCAGGCGCTGTGTGTCTTCTATAACCCCACCGGGCAGGAGAAGACCGTCCCCCTGCCGGAGGGTAGCTGGAAGCTGCTCAGTGACGGTATTTCGTCGAGTTTGTGGAGAGGCGAAAGCCAGATCCGAAGCGGGCAGACCGTGCTGCTGCCCACCAGCGCGACCATCTTTGGAAAAAAGGCATAAAGAAAGAGCCGGAGCTTTCCGCGGGGAAAGTTCCGGCTCTCTTTGATGTTTGCGTTAGCCCTGCGGCTGCTCCTGGGCAGATTCAGCGTCTTGCTGCTCCTGCTGCTGGGCGGCGGCAGCGGTGGTAGAATTATTCTTTTCTCCCAACGTCAGGCTGACCGTCTGCATCTGGCCGTCGCGGGCCACCGTGATGGAGAGGGTGTCGCCTGCGGAGTGCTGCTGGATGATGGTGCCCAGATCGGTCTTCTGGGCCACCTCGGTGCCGTCGATGCTGACGATGCGGTCACCGACTTTCAGGCCGGCTTTGTCGGCGGGGCCGCCCTTGACCACATCGGCCACATAGATGCCGTAGGCATTGACACCCAGCTGCTGGGCCGTCTGTGCGTCGGTCACAGCCAGGTAGGTGACGCCCAGATAGGGGCGGCCAGTCACATAGCCGTTCTCCAGCAGCTCCTGTGCCACCTTGATGGCATCATTGATGGGGATGGCAAAGCCCAGGCCCTCGGCATCGGAGTCAGAGGACTTGGCGTTGACCACGCCCACCAGCTCGCCGTTCATGTTGAACAGGCCGCCGCCGGAGTTGCCGGGGCTGACAGAAGCGTCCATCTGGACCAGGGACATGGTGTTCACAGAACTGGAGCTCTGGATGCTGACACTGCGGTTCAGCGCGCTGACGATGCCGCTGGTAACGGTGCCGCCCAGCTCACCCCAGGGGTTGCCCACAGCCAGCACATTGTCGCCCACGGTCAGGGTATCGCTGTCCCCACGGTGGCGGGGGTCAGGCCGTTGGCGTCGATCTTCAGACACGCGACATCGCTGGTGGAATCCTCGCCCACCACGGTGGCGGTATAGTCGTCATCGCCGATGGTCACGGTGATGTTGGACGCGCCCGCGACCACATGGTCACAGGTGAGGATGTAGCCGTCCGAGCTGATGATGACGCCGCTGCCGGCACCGCTCTCCACCTGGCTCTGACCGTACCAGGACCACTGGGAGTAGACCACCTGCTCGGTGGTGATGACAACGACGCTGGGGCTGACGGTCTTGGCCACCTGTGCGGTGGTCATGCCGCTGGACACCGTGGTGCCATCCGCGGCGGCATCGACGGAACCGGAAGCTGCGCTGCTGTCCGAGCGCTCCACCTGCTGGATGACGACCTTGTGGCCGCCATTGCCGAACTGCGCGCCTGCAAAGCCGCCGGCAAAGCCCATGGCTGCGGCCAGCACCAGCGCCACCGCGCTCTTGGCCAGCTTGCTGTGGTCTTTCTTCTGCTTTTTGGGCTGCCCCGGGGCCGCGGCGTTCTGTTCCGGCCTGCCGGGGGCGGGGTGACGCCGCCGTTGCCGGAATCCTGCCGGGGAGCAGTGTACTCCGGGTTGGTGGTATCCGCCTCGCCATAAGTAGCGGCGGTGTTTGCGGTGTTCATGCCGCTGGAACCCACATTGGGGTAGCCAGTCTCACCGGCAGTGTTCTGTGAATTATTTGCAGAGGAATAATCGTATTCCCATTTGTTCTCATTTTCCATTGCTGATACATCCTTTCCTCAAAGGGACTCGTTCCGGGGTGTTTTGCCATCTCCTTTGAACTGTCCCTATTGTAACCACCAATTGTGAAAATCAATCGCTCACGCCGTGAAGAATGTGTGAAATAAGGTCGTACTGTTTTGCTTGACAAATACTCCCATTTCACGGTAAATTGAAGAGAGTCTTATCAGCTCTTTTGTTTGCATCCTTGCCCTCTCAGGCGCTGACGCGCCAAATCTCCCAAAGGGGAGAGCCCTTGGCAAAATGGAAACTGCTATGAAAATCATTTCAATCGATTCGGGTTTTGCCCTCTACAAAGAAAAAAGACGAGATCGGGCGCTGCGCCCTCACCCCCGCCCCAAAGGGGGGGGAACCTTTGGCGCGTTCTGCATCCTGCCCCAGTGGCGGCGCAAAGGCTACGGCTCCTATCTATTAAAAGAAGCCCTTGCGCGCCTACGCCGGATACGACCGCGAAAAGGCTACCATATTTACCGCTCCCCTGCCCACAGACCCGGGCGAGGCAGCATTCTGGGCCAAATTTCGGATTTCCAGCCCGAGGGCACACAGCTGGTCCGCCGCCGCACCCCGGACCTGACCGCCGTCCGGTTCGTGCAGGACTTTCCTCGCCGCCCGGCTCACGGCCCCGCGGCTGTGCATCGACGCCACCTGCGGCAACGGCGGGGATACGGCGTTCCTGTGCGGCGCTCGGCGCCTCCGGCGGGCGGGTGCTGGGCTTCGACATCCAGCCCGAGGCCATCGCCTCCACCCGAGCCCATCTGGCGCAAAGCTGGGCGTGCTTTACGGCAGAGCTTCACCGCGACAGCCACGCAAACCTTTTGCAATATTGTTGCAGCCCGGCACGGCGGACATCGTGATGTTCAACTTCGGCTGGCTGCCCGGGGCCGACCACAGCGTCTTCTCCACAGCAGACAGCAGCATCCCTGCGCTGGAAGCCGCCCTCGCGGCCTGCGGGCCGGCGGGGTGCTCAGTGCGATCCTCTACAGCGGGCAGGTCATCGGCACAGACGAAAAGCAGACGGTGCTGGAATGATCTCGCGGGCACTTCCGCTCAAAAGTTTTACCGTTCTGGTGTGTGATTTTGCCAACTGGGCCGATACCGCGCCGCTGCCCTGCCATGCTGCTGAAAAAATAGCAAAAACTCTTGCATCCATGTGCATTTTCTGTTAAAATAAACGTTGTGTGTATTTTCAGGAGCAACTCCCATAGAAACGGACCGATCTCGTCTATCCCCTTTTATGATATCAGGAGAAGTTCCATCCATTAAAACCATATGACAAATCGTGAAGAAATCGAGCGCCGCCGGACGTTTGCTATCATCAGCCACCCCGACGCCGGCAAAACGACGCTGACCGAAAAGCTGCTGCTGTACGGCGGAGCCATCAATCAGGCAGGCTCCGTCAAGGGCAAGCAGAGCGCAAAGCACGCCGTCTCCGACTGGATGGAGCTTGAGAAGCAGCGCGGTATCTCCATCACCTCCTCGGTGCTGCAGTTCAACTACGCGGGCAAGTGCGTCAACATCCTGGACACTCCGGGACATCAGGACTTTTCCGAGGATACCTACCGCACGCTGATGGCGGCGGACTCCGCCGTCATGGTCATCGACGCCGCCAAAGGGCGTTGAGGCCCAGACCATCAAGCTGTTCAAGGTCTGCACCCTGCGCCACATCCCCATTTTTACGTTCGTCAACAAGATGGACCGCGAAGCCCGCGACCCCTTTGAGCTGATGGAGAACATTGAGGAGATCCTGGGCATCAAGACCTACCCCATGAACTGGCCCATCGGCTGCGGCCGTGAGTTCAAGGGCGTGTACGACCGCAACACCCGCAAGGTTCTGGCATTCTCCAGCGACGGCCGCGCCAACGGCGTGAAAAAGGTGGAGGAGACCGAGGCCGAGCTGGGCGATCCCGCACTGGACGAGCTGCTGACCCCTACCTGCACCAGCAGCTGGTGGACGAGATCGAGCTGCTGGACGGCGCTGCCGAGGAATTTGACCTCGACAAGGTGCTGAAAGGCGAGCTGAGCCCCGTCTTCTTCGGTTCGGCGCTGACCAACTTCGGCGTGGAGCCGTTCCTGGAAAACTTCCTGCGGCTGACCCCCACCCCGCTGGCCCGCGTGGACAGCCTGACCAATGAGCCCGTGGACCCCTGCCGCGATGAGTTCTCCGCCTTTATCTTCAAGATCCAGGCCAACATGAACAAAGCCCACCGGGACCGCATCGCGTTCATGCGCATCTGCTCGGGCAAGTTCGAGCGCGGCATGGAAGCCTTACCACGTCCAGGAGGGCAAGAACATCAAACTGGCTACCGGCACCCAGCTGATGGCGCAGGACCGCGCCATTGTGGACGAGGCCTACGCAGGCGATATCATCGGCCTGTTTGACCCGGGCATCTTCTCCATTGGCGATACCCTCTGCACCGGCAAAAAAGAAAGTGCAGTTTGCGGGCATCCCCACGTTCTCGCCGGAGCACTTTGCCCGCATTGAGCAGAAAGACACCATGAAGCGCAAACAGTTCGTGAAGGGCATGGAGCAGATCGCGCAGGAGGGTGCCATCCAGATCTTCCGCGAAGTGGGCGGCGGCATGGAAGAAGTGGTGGTCGGCGTGGTCGGCGTGCTGCAGCTGGAAGTGCTGGAGTACCGCCTGAACACCGAGTACAATGTGGAGATCCGGATGCAGCAGCTGCCCTTTGAACAGCTGCGCTGGGTGCAGAACGACCCCGACACCTACAACCTGCGCGACCTCGACCTGACCAGCGACACCAAGGCTGTGGAGGACATGAAAGGCAACCGCCTGCTCCTGTTCACCTCCGATTGGGCCATCCGCTGGGCAGAAACCCATAACGAGGAATTAAAGCTGAGCGAATTTGGCAATATTTAAATCATCAGGTTCAGAAGACTGCGGTACAACACCTGTGCCGCAGTCTTTTTGAATAAATTTCAGAAATACAACAAAATACACCAGTGCATATTGAGCCTCCCAACACGGGGAGGAGCACTGGCGCGAGGGAATTACTATGGAAAAACGCAATATTGGTAAAAGCGGCCTGTCCGCCCCGTTCCTGGGGATGGGCACCTGGGCCATTGGCGGCGGCAGCTGGTGGGGCGACAACGACGACGCCCTTTCCGTAAAAGCCATTCTCACGGCCGTGGAGCAGGGCATCACCTGGATAGACACCGCCCCCATCTACGGCCTTTACCACAGCGAAGAGGTGGTGGGCGAAGCTTTGCGCCACATCGACCGGGACAAGGTCATCCTCTCCACCAAATGCGGGCTGGAGTGGCGGCACGAGTCGCCGGTCCTCCACAAAGTGGTGGACGGGGTGCAGGTCTACCGCGACCTGTCCGAGAAAAGCATCCTCGAGGATGTGGAGGAGAGCCTGCGCCGCCTGGGCACCGACCCATTGACGTGCTCTACACCCACTGGCAGACGCCCGACCTGAACATCTTCCCGCTGGAAGAGACCGTCTCTGCCCTGATGAAGCTGAAAGCCCAGGGCAAGATCCGGGCCATTGGCGCTTCCAACATGACCGCTGACCTGATCCGGGGCTACTGCCAGTACGGCGAGCTGGATGTCATTCAGGAAAAGTACAGCCTGCTGACCCGCCGGGTGGAAAAGCAGCTGCTGCCCACCTGCAAGGAGCTTGGGCGTCTCCATCCAGGCCTACTCCCCGCTGGAGCAGGGCCTGCTGACCGGCAAGGTCACCATGGACACCACCTACCCCGAGGGCAGCACCCGCAACTCCAACCCCTGCTTCCAGCCGCCCGCCGGGCCCAGGCCCTCAAGCTGCTGGCCGGCTGGCAGGACCTGTGCGAGAAGTACCACTGCACCCCTGACCCAGCTGGTCATCGCCCTGACGGCCCGGATGATCCCCGGCCTGCACGTTCTCTGCGGTGCACGTACCCCGGAGCAGGTGCTGGACAACGCTGGTGCCCTCACCCTCCAGCTGGATGGTGCCGATGCCGTTTGCATGAAGTGGGATGTGGACGCGATCTCCTAGTTTACATTTTCTACAGCAAAAAGTGGATGCCGCATCACACGCGGCATCCACTTTTTGCTGATTTTCACTGATTTTCCCGCCAGAACAGGCCGCCGCTGGACTGGAACAGCAGCCAGGGGTTGACGCTCTTGCTGCCCAGCTTGAAGTCCATGGTCAGCTCCTCGCCCAGGGAGCCCACGCTCTGGCCCCGCTCCACAAGAGCACCCTCGCCCACGGCGATGGTCTGCAAGCCGTAGAGGTAGCTGCGCACGCCGCAGCCGTGGTCGATGACCACGGTGTTGCCCGTGAGGGCCAGCTCCCGGCCAGCACCACAACGCCCGCCGCCGGGGCACGGCAGCTGTCGCCGGGGATGGTGTAGAGCCTGGTGGAGTTGGATTTGCTCCCCTGCTTGCCATTGACCACTTTGACCTGCCCGAAATCCACAAGCTTCATGTAATTTTCCGCCGGGCAGGCAAAGCCGCCGGCCAGAGTTTTTCCCGCGCGGGCTGCTCATACAGGGGCCAGACCGCATTGCGGAACTCGTTGTTGGCGGCCTCCGAGGCCTCCGGCTCCGGGGCCAGCTCCACGGTGCCAAAATCCTTGGGCAGCACCGTGATGGTCCTGGTCAGCGTCTCGCCGTTGACGGTGATGTTCACCTCATGGCCGCCCGCGGAGGCATTATAAGCTGCCGGGATGTAGGCCCGCCAGCCGCCGGGGCTCCGGGCGCACTGGATCTTACCAAGGTCGGTCTCCACGGTGGGGCCGTGTCTCCGGTCATTCCCGATGGCCACGCCCACAATGCCGCCCTGCTCCACCCGCTCCGCCGAGAGCTCTACCTCGGCGCTGGCCTGCAGGGTGAACCGAAACGAGAAGCCATACCAGCCTGTGGGCCTGGCGGGCTTTTCCAGGCGGCTGTTCCGCCGGATGGCCCCGGTATTGCCGCCCTCAAACCGGGTGACCGTTCCACCCGCCGGGAGCCGCCAGACGGTCAGGCTGGCCTTGTACTCCCCGTTGGCCGGGAAAAGAAACCCCGCGTAGTCTCCCGCGCTGCCCGTATACACCACACTGCCCGCCGTGTTCTCAATGGTCAGGGTGGCATAGCTGGCCCAGTCCGGCAGGGTGAGGGCCGGGTGCGCGTCGTAGAAAGTGCCAAGCTTCTGCACGGTCAGGGTCTCCGGGCTGGCAAACACCTTGTCCAGCTGGCCACTCAGCAGCGGCACCTGCCAGCAGTACCCGTTGACTTTCAGCGCCTCATCCCCGAACCGCACCTCCGGTGCCGGGCAGGAGCCCTGGGTGGTAAAGGCGTAGCTCACCGCCATCACCGCCCCCAGCAGCACCACGACGCCCAGCGCCACGCCCACCAGCCACAGCAGCAAAAGTCGTTTCATAGATACTCCTCAAAGAAAAAGGGCGCACCGAAACAGTCCCTCAAGACTGTCGGTGCGCCCTGTATGTTTTTTCGGTCTTCTCTTATTCCGCCTTGTCCTCCGCGGGAGCCTCTTCCGCGGCCTCAGCGGGTTCTGCAGTGTCTTCTACCGTTGCGGCGTCATCCTCGCCAAACAGCAGACGCTCGTACTCGTCCAGCTCTTTCTCGCGGCGGCGCAGATAAACAGCCACAGCAGCCAGCGCACCAGCCACAGCAGCCAGCACGGCGACGACAGCGATCAGACAGGATTTCTTCATAGGTTCAGCACACTCCTTTTTTCGGTCGAAACGATGTTTCAGCTTGTTTTTCCAGCGGGAGACCCGCAGCAGAAACTCTGCTGCTTTCCACATGGCTGAGAGCATGTGGAGCGATAGTTTTACCAGAAAGATCATCCGCAGCATCCTCCATACATCGAGGTTCCGGTGCACCCGTCCGAATTAAGTTCATTATACCCGTTTCCTGAAAAAATTACAACCAAAACCCTAAAATTTTTCACACCAGACCCAGCCGCTTTTTATACGCCTTGAACGCGCCGGGCAGGGTGTATTCCGTTTGCAGCTGCTCCCGGGTAGCCCAAATGCAGCCATCCGGCGCGGGCTGGTCCTCCACCGTGACAGTATAACCCGTCATGCGCCACTCGATGTGGCTGAAGATATGCTTTGCCTTGGGGATGGGCTTGGCCTCGGTGATGCCGTGGATGCCCAGCGCCGTCAGGGCGGCCGGCAGCTGTTCGGCGGTCATAGCCGCGCCCTCCCAGAGCAGGGGCTGCCACAGCCCGGCCAGCAGGCCTTTTTCGGGCCGCTGCTGGATGAGGAAGCCCGCCGGGCTCTCCACCAGCGCCACGGTCAGATCTTCCAGCTTGCGGGCCTTGGGAGCGGCCTTTTGGGGCAGGCTGAGAGCCGTGCCCGCCGCCCGGGCCTGACACAGAGAGGCCAGCGGGCACTGCTCGCACAGCGGGGCCCCGTTGGGCACACAGACCAGCGCCCCCAGCTCCATGAGCGCCTGGTTGTAATCCCCGGGGCGGCGGGAGGCTGGTGCTCCATCACCCGGGCTGTAAAGGCTTTTTGACCGCCGGATCTGTAATCACACTGGGGTCATTATACAGCCTGGAAAACACCCGGAGGACATTGCCGTCCACTGCGGGCACCGGAATGCCAAAGCTGATGGAGCAAATGGCTCCGGCCGTGTAATCCCCGATGCCGGGCAGGGCGCGGATGGCGTCGTAATCGGCTGGCAGCTCCCCGCCGTACTGCTCACAGACGATCCTGGCCGCCTTTTGCAGGTTGCGCACCCGGCTGTAGTAGCCCAGCCCCTCCCAGAGCTTGTGGAGCTTTTCTTCTTCGCACGCCGCCAGCGCGGGAATGTCCGGCAGGGCGGCGAGGAAGCGCTCATAATAGGGCAGCGCCGCCGAGACGCGGGTCTGCTGGAGCATGATCTCACTCAGCCAGACGTGATAGGGACTGGGGTCGGTGCGGAACGGCAGGACGCGCTGGTTTTCGTAAAACCAGTTCAGCAGTGCAGGCGAAATGTTTTCCACGGAAAGTTACCTCGTTGTTGAAAAAGATGAGATTGCTTGCCCTCTCAGGCCGCTTCGCGTCCAGCTCTCCCAAAGGGAGAGCCACTGGCGAAACCGAAAACTTCGCATGGACTGCCAAGGCCTCTCCCTTTGAAAGACTCCCCCGGCCGGGGGGAGGTGGCACGAAAGTGCCAGAAGGGGCAAGGTGGCATTGCGCAAGCAATGACGGAGAGGACAAGGCCGTTCATCAAAAAGCTGCCGCTTTCGGCGACAGCTTTCGCGTTTTGATTTACTATTTTTAGAAACCGTAGGCAGTGCGGGGGAACGGCAGGACGTCGCGGATGTTCTGGATGCCCGTGAGGTACATGATCATGCGCTCAAAGCCCAGGCCGTAACCGGCGTGCTCCACGCCGCCGAACTTGCGCAGGTTGAGATACCAGTCGTAGCTGGATTTGTCCAGGCCCAGCTCGTCCATACGGGTGACCAGCTTGTCGTAATCCTCTTCACGCTGGCTGCCGCCGATCAGCTCGCCGATGCCGGGCACCAGCATATCGGCCGCGGCCACGGTCTTGCCGTCGGGGTTCTGCTTCATATAGAAGCTCTTGATCTCTTTCGGGTAGTCGGTGACGAAGACGGGCTTCTTGAACACCACCTCGGTCAGGTAGCGCTCGTGCTCGGTCTGGATGTCCACGCCCCACTCCACAGGGAACTGGAACTTCTTGTTGTTCTTCTTCAGGATCTCGATGGCGTCGGTGTAGGAGATGCGGCCGAACTCGCTGTTGGCCACCAGCTCCAGACGCTCGATGAGGCCCTTGTCAATGAACTGGTTGAAGAACGCCATCTCGTCCGGGCAGTTGTCCAGCACATAGCGGATGACGTACTTGGTCATGGCCTCGGCGGTATCCATGTAGCCGTTCAGGTCGCAGAACGCCATCTCGGGCTCGATCATCCAGAACTCGGCCGCGTGGCGGGTGGTAAAGCTCTTCTCGGCACGGAACGTGGGGCCAAAGGTGTACACCTTGCCGAACGCCATGGCCATGGCCTCGGCCTCCAGCTGGCCGGAAACGGTCAGGTTGACGGGCTTCTCGAAGAAGTCCTTGGTGTAATCCACGGTGCCGTCCTCGTTCTTGGGCACGTTGTCGAGGTCCAGCGTGGTGACACGGAACATCTCACCGGCACCCTCGCAGTCGGAGGCGGTCAGCAGCGGAGAGTGGGCGTAGACGAAGCCGTTCTCCTGGAAGAACTTGTGGATGGCGTAAGCAGCCACACTGCGGACACGGAACGCTGCGTTAAAGGTGTTGGTACGGGGGCGCAGGGTGGGCCTGGTGCGCAGGTACTCCATGCTCATCTTCTTTTTCTGCAGGGGGTACTCATCGGCCGGGCAGTCGCCCAGGATCTCCACGCTGTCGGCGTTCAGCTCAAAGGGCTGCTTGGCCTGCGGGGTGAGCACGACGCGGCCCACAACGCGCAGGCTGCTGTACAGGCCGGTGTGGACCACCTGCTCATAGTTTGCCAGCTTGCCGGATTCCAGCACCACCTGCAGGGTCTTGAAGCAGCCGCCGTCCGACAGGGCGATGAAGCCGATGTTCTTGGAGTCACGGATGTTCTTGGCCCAGCCGCAGACGGTGACCACCGTGCCGTCGGCCGGGGGTGTTCTTGTACAGCGAAACGATCTCAGTACGTTCCATAGTGTTTCTCCTCTTTCTGATTTTTATAAAAGAAAAAAAGACAGCTTTTGCCCTGAAAGTTCAGGGCGAACAAGCTGTCTTGTAATGTCCGCTGTGCCACCTGAATTACCGGGAGTGCCCCGGTCGCTCGCGCGCTCCTTTTTTCACAATAAGCGCTGCCCCTGTAACGCGGGGCCTGCGGCGCGCCTACTGGCGGCAGGGCTTTCCAGCCCGCCGGGGTTCAGTTTGCAGCTCCCGGGTGTTCGTTCACGCTGTGTCTGCGCGCGGCTCCCAGCTGCTGCCGCGCTCTCTGGGCCAGACTGCCCGCGCTACTTTTCCCGATCTTCGCTTTTCAGTTTTTAAAAATAGCACATTTGCGCCGCTTTGTCAATTAAAAAGTGCACGCTTCCCCTTGCAATCCGGCAGTTTCCATGATATCTTGTAAAGTGAAATTGTATGCCGTCTGTCACCACACGAAGTCAGACTGCACAAACCGTTCCCACACAGGATACAAGGAGAAACAGAACATGATGGAAAACCAGCCTGCGTACGGGCAGGAAGACGAGATCGACCTTGTGGCGCTCACTTTCACGCTCCTGCGCAAATACCGGCAGATCCTTGCCGCCGCCCTGGCCTGCGCGATCATTTTGGCGCGGCCGCCGGGGCACACACCGCATGGGGCGGGGCGGTCTCTCAGGATGCCCAGAAAGCCTACGAAAGCGAGCTGGCCGAGTACAACCGCAAAAAAGAGAGTTACGAGGCCGCCAAACAGCAGTATTCTCTCGACATTGCCAACAACGAAAAAAGCCAGCGCGATACCGAATACGCCATCCAGAATGCGCAGGAGTACGCTGAGAATTCCGTCTGGAACAATCTGGATCCCTACAATGTCCGGGTGGCACAGGCCAACCTCTATGTGACCACCAATTATCAGATCCAGCCCGGCATGGCCTACCAGAATCCGGACCGCACCGATTCTGTCCTTTCCGCCTACGCTTCCCTGCTGGGAAACAGTTCTACCCTGAGCGAGGTGGCTCAACAGTTCAACATGCAGGAGCGCTACCTGCGGGAGCTGGTGACCATTTCTTCTGACCGGACACTCACCTGCTGGCCATTACGGTCATGAGCAGCAGTGAGCAGACTTCCAGCAACATTCTGGCCGCCCTGCTGGAGCAGGTGAATGCCATGAACGCCAATATCACGGCCTCGGTGGGCAGCCACACCATCAGTGTCATCGCGCAGAGCAGTTACAGCACCGTCTCCACCGACCTGCGGGACGCACAGACGGAAAACAGCCAAAACCTGCTCTCCCTGCAGACCCAGATCGACCAGCTGCAGCAGAGCCGCACCCGGCTGGACAGCAACTTTGAAGATACCACCAAGGAGTGGGAAAGCACGGAAGAGCCTGTGCTCCAGTCCACCCGCATCTCCTCCGCCGTGCTCAAGTTTGGCCTCATCGGCCTGCTGGTAGGCATCGTGCTGGTCTGCGGCGCGGGCACCGTGCAGTTCCTCGTGCAGGGCAAAGTCTACTCCGGCAAAGAGCTGCGGGACACCTGCCGCCTGCCCCTGCTTGGCACCCTGGCCAGCGGGAAGACCCGGCAGAGCAAGCAGCTGGACGCCGCCCTTGACCGGATGGAGCACCGCCCGGACGGCAGCACCGATGCTGAGATGATCCGCCTGATGGCGGCCACCATCGCCAGCCGGGCCCCGGAGGCAAAGCATATCCTCATTACGGGCGACCTGCCCGCTGATCAGCTCACCGCGCTGGCAGCCGCCCTGCAGGATACCGGCGCCCTCCGGGCACAGGTGGTTACCGCCGCCGAGAGCATCCTGACCTGTGCGGCCACCGTGCCGCAGGTGACCAGCGCCGACGCCATTGTGCTGGCCGCAGACTGCACCTGCTCCCACTACACCGCCGTCAACGACCAGAACGAGCAGATCCAGCGCCTGGGCAAGAATATTCTGGGCTGCATCGTGTTTGCATAAGGAAGACACTTTCGAAAGGCCGCTGCGCAGCGGCCTTTTTCTTATCCCCGCAGCGCTTCCACCAGTCCATTCGCTGCCAGCTGCCCGGCCCGGAGGGCCTCGTTGAGGTTGTTGCCGTGGCCGCCGATCTCAATGAGCAGGCTGCCGGTGGTCAGGTCCTGATTGTAAAACCGGTAGCTGAACAGCACCGGCGGGTGAACCCCGGGTAAAAGCGCTTCCATGGCCGTCTCCCACCGGGCCGCAAAGCGGAGGTTCTGCCGCCAGTTGGGCAGCTGGACGCTCCCGCCATTGTCACACCCGCAGATGATCATGACCTGCGCGGCCTGCTCCCCCGCCCCGCTCCCGGCCCAGACCGGGGCCATCCGGGTGCCGCTCTCCGTCTCAATGGCGTCCCGGTGGACATCCAGCACGATTTTGATGCTGGGGTACTTTTTCCAGATATTGCTGCACCACGGCCCGGCTGTTGGCGTAGCTGCCAGTATAGCTGGGGTAGTCGTTCAGGGTCTCGTCATGCAGGGTGTTGAGGCCTGCCGCATTGAGGGTATCGGCCATCACCCGGCCCACCGCACACATATTGATGCTGCGATCGGTGCTGCGGGCCCCGTCACCCGGGCGGTACCACAGCCCGGCGGAAAGTCGGTAATCCTCCGTGGCGTGGGTGTGCATAATCAAGATCTGCGGGTCAGGGCTGTTCCACTCTACCGCAAAGGGCAAAGGGTTTGTGATTTCCGCCGCCACTTCTGCCGCCGGGACACGGGTGTTGTTTTTGATACTGCCTCCGCCGCAGGGGATATATTTTTCGCCGCTGCCGTGGGGGTAGCTTTTTTCCTGCACTGCCCCGGCATCAGCTGGGCGGGCGTCGTCGGCTTCCAGGGCTGCAAGATAGCTTTCCATGCCGGTCTTGGCCGGGGCGGCGGCTTCGGGGGCAGACTCCGGGGCGGGCTCTGAGGCAATGCTGCCCGGTGTCTCGTCCGGGACTGTCTCCTGCATGGCTTTCCGGCTCAGGGAGAGGGCGGTCGGGCGGCAGGCAGCGGCCCTGCAATGACCGCCGCCAGCCCCAGCACCACCCGGTGGGCAAAACGGTCAGCACCAGCAGCAGGGCCAACGCCAGCAGGAATGCCCCCAGCTGGCCTGTCCGCTCCGTGCCGCCCCGCTCTGTCTGCCGCATGGCCATCCCCTCCCCGTCAAAATGCTATGACCATTCTATGCAGTCAGCTCGCCAGCCAGCACAGCTGCGCGATGCTCAGCCGAGGCTGCAGGGCCCGGTTGATGGCGCTGCCCAGCAGGGCGGCCCCGTGAGCGATGACGCTGTCCAGTTCCCGGGGCGTCACCACAAGGTCTTTGCCCTCCTGCGCCATCATCAGGGTGGGGATGCCCGCCGCGATCACCGGGACCCCCAGCCGGGCGGCGGCCAGATGCTTGCGGCTGCCGGGCTGGGCCGGGCAGAGCCCGGTGTCCGAGAATTGCAGCGTCCGGCCCAGCCGCTCCGGCTCCGAGGAACAGAGGCTGTCCACGCAGAGGAGGGCGGACGGGCGGAGCTCCCGCACCAGCGCCCCGGCCAGCTGCTGCAAACTCAGGCCCGTGGCCCCGGAGACCCTGGGGGCGACCGCCGCCACGGGGCGGATGCCGGGCAGCGGCAGGCGGCTCCCGGCCCCCATGGTAACAAAGATCTTCTGCACCACCGTGGGGCCCAGAGCATCCGCCGTCACCCGGCGGTTGCCCACACCCAGCACCAGCACCGGGCCCTCAGGCGGCAGCAGGGCCCGCAGCTCGGCCGCCGCCTGCTCGATGACACCGCTGTCCCGCTCGTCCAGCACGCTGACGCGGGGCACTTCCAGCGTCACATACCGCCCCCGGGGCCGCTCCAGCCCCTCCCGCGCGATCTCCACCCGCGTTACGGTCACGCCATCGTGCCGGGCCGTGGCCACCCGTACCCCGCCGGGCAGGGCAGAACAGGCGGGCGCCGCGTACAATTCATCGGCCATGTCTGTCAAACGCATGGTTTTCCCCTCTTTTTCTGCAAATTTGCCGCCGGAGGCGCTGTTTGGGCCCCTCCGGACAGGAGAAGTATGGGAAAAATAAAACTTTTTGAAACAAAAATCAAAAAAACGCTTGCGTTGGTACGGCAAATATGGTATCATAAGGTGCGCTGTTATAGGTAGCCAAGGAGGTGGAACGAATGCCTAACATCAAATCTCAGAAGGACCGCGTCGTGCAGGCTGCTGCAGAGCAGGCTCACAACAAGGCCATTAAGACCAACCTGAAAACAGTCGTCAAGAAGGCAGACGCTGCCATCGATGCGAATGCCGCTGACAAGGACGCAACCGTCCTGGCTGCTGTTTCCGCGATCGACAAGGCTCGCGCTAAGGGTGTCATCAAAAAGAACACCGCAAGCCGCAAGATCAGCCGTATGGCCAAGCGTGCTAACAAGAACGCTTGATTGTCTTTCTGATTGACGAACAAAACCTCTGCTCCGGGAAACCGGCGCAGGGGTTCTTGTTTTACGGTTCTTCAATTCTGGTCGTGGCTCTTGCCCACCCAGGAGCAGACCACGCCGCACACCAGGCTGGTGGTGATGCCCGCCGCGGCGGCCGTCAGCCCGCCGGTTAAAATGCCGATGGCCCCCTCTTCTTCGATGGCCGTTTTGACCCCTTTGGCCAGCAGGTGCCCGAACCCCAGCAGGGGCACGGTGGCCCCGCAGCCCGCAAACTCGGCCAGCGGCGCGTACCACCCGATGGCGGAAAGCACCACCCCGGCCACCACATAGCCCGTTAAAACGCGGGCCGGGGTCAGGGCCGTCAAGTCGATCAAAAGCTGGCCCGCCACGCAGATGAGCCCGCCCACCACAAACGCCCAGAAATACTGCATCTCATCATCCTCTCGCAGTGCATTCCGGCCCGCGCAGCTCCACCAAATGCGCAATGGCCGGGATGCTCTCTTTTGTAAAAACGTGGTCTGGCTCATAAGCGCCCCGGTGGCGATGAACAGCACCCGCCGATAGCTCCCCCGCTCCAGCCTCGGCAGGATGTGCCCGCAGAGGACGGCGGCACAGCAGCCCGGGCCGGAGCCGCCGCTCTTGACGTTCTGCCGGGCGGCATCGTAGAGGATGCTGCCGCAGTCGATGTGGTTTTTCATCACCAGGCCCTCGGCGGTCAGGATCTCCCGGAACAGGCGGCTCCCGAGATGGCCCAGGTCCCCGGTGTAAATGGCGTCAAAATCTTTGGGCTCCTGCCCGGTGTCGTGCAGATAGCGCAGCAGAGTGGCCGCTGCCGCCGGGCCATGGCGGCGCCCATGTTGTTGATATCCTTGATCTGGTAATCCTCCACCCGGCCAAAGGTGGCCGCGGCAATGCCCACGCCCTGCCCGGCAGGGTGGAGCAGGCAGCACCCCGCCGCCGTGGCGGTCCACTGGGCCGTGGGCGTGCGGACGGCACCATAGCTCAACGGCGTGCGGAACTGCCGCTCCGCCGCGCAGAAATGGCTGGACGTCATGGCCAGCAGGCCGTCGGCAAGGCCCGCGCTGCAAAGCGCGGCCCCCAGCCCCAGCGCCTCGGCCATGGTGCTGCAGGCCCCGAACAGCCCCACAAAGGGCAGGTGCAGCTCCCGCAGGGCGTAGCTGGACGCCGTGCACTGGGCCTGCAGGTCCCCGGCCAGCACCAGGCTGACCTGCTTTTCCGTGGCGTGGGCCTTTTTCAGGCAGAGGCGGGCCGCCCGCAGCTGCAAAATTTTTTCCGCCGTCTCCCAGTTGGCCTGCCCGCAGTTGTTGTCCGGGAACAGCTCGTCAAACTCCGCGGCCAGAGGGCCCTCGCCCTCTTTTTTTTGCCGCCCACCGCCGCGTGGGACGCAATCACGGGCATCCGCTCAAACAAAAGGGTATCGCCGCGCCGTGCTGCCATTGGTTTTTCCTCCTTTGGGGGCTGATTTTATCGGATTTTTTGTGGTATACTTTACGCTCGACGGGGAATTGCAATTTTTTCCGCTTCTGCCCCGTATTCTGGGCGTGGTGGGTTCAGACCATGGCCCCCATCCCCCAGAGCACCACGCCATACACCACCGCCGCCAGCGTGCCGTACACGATGACCGGCCCGGCAATGGTGAACATCTTGGCCCCGGTGCCTAAGACCCGGCCCTCGGTCTTGAACTCGATGGCCGCACTGACCACCGCGTTGGCAAAGCCCGTGATGGGCACCAGCGACCCGGCCCCAGCCTTGGCGGCCAGTTTCTGGTAGAGCCCCAGGGTGGTAAACAGGGCCGAGAGGGCCACCAGCGTGCAGCTGGTCAGGGTACCGGCCAGCTCCAATTCCAGCCCTTTGGCCAAATACCACTGGCGGAGCACCTCCCCAGCAGGCAGATGCCGCCGCCCACAAAAAAGGCCCACAGGCAGTCTTTGCCCAGCGGTGAGGGCGGGCTGGCCCGCTGCACCCGCCGCGCGTATTCCCGCGGTTTCAGTTTCATCGTCTTCGCCTCCCGGGATAGTCTGCCCGTGTTGTGTGTATTTTATCCGTTTTGATAGAAAGAAGGTCCCACATGAATCCATCTTCCCAGTATCCGCACCGCCGTCGGCTCACCCGGGCCGAGGCGCGCCGTCGCCGCCGCAACCGTGCCATCCGCCGGGTGGCCGGCCTGACGCTGGTGGCCTGCGTCCTCGTGGGCGGGGTCTCGTTCCTGCTCCACCGCAAGGCCCCCGTCCCGGCTGCCTCGGCGGCGTCCGCCCTGCCCGCGGCTTCCAGCACGGCGGCCAGCGAGGCCGCCACCAACGGCCTGTTCGGCAAAAACGAGGCGGCTTCTTCTGCCGTTTCGTCGGAACCGGCCGCCCCGGACAACGCCCTGGGCCTGACGGCAGAGGAGGCCAGCGCCATGCTGGCCGACCCGCTGATGGTGCTGGTGAACCACGCCAACAAGATGCCGGACAACTACACGTTTGATACCAAGGAGTGCGGCTCCTCTACCTCGGTGAATAAAACGCTCCAGACCGTGGCCTGCGACGCCTTTCTGGCCATGCAGAAAGCCGCTGCCGCCGACGGCGTGACCGTCTGGATGCAGAGCGGCTACCGCAGCGTCTCCTACCAGACCAAGCTCTATGAGCGGAAGACCCAGTATTACCGCGACAAGGGCTATGACGAGGCCACCGCCAAGGAAAAAGCCGCCGCCATCGTCAACCCGCCGGGCTACTCCGAGCACAACTGCGGCCTGGCCGCCGACCTGAACAGCCCGGAGCACACCGGTCTGGACGAGGGCTTCGAGAAGACCGCCGCCTTCCGCTGGCTCTGTGAGCACGCCGCCGAGTATGGCTTTATCCTGCGTTACCCCCAGGGGGCCGAGGATGCCACCGAGATCACCTACGAGCCCTGGCACTGGCGGTATGTGGGCCCGGAGAACGCCGCCAAGATCAACGCAAGCGGCCTGTGCTTTGAGGACTATATCGCCGCCCTGCAGTCCATTGCCGCCTGATGGGCAGACTGCACAAAATATTCCGGTGAACTTTCGGCAAAAGTTCTGTCCGCCCCTTTGCATTTCCGGGGCCGATATGGTAAACTAACAATGGTCTGCCCCTGCGGCAGGCTCAATCCATAAAAGAAGGAATAACCCATGAAAATTCGTGCAAAAATGATCTTATCCACTGCCGCTGTCGCCCTGAGCTGTGCTCTGCTGGCAGGCTGCGGCGGTTCCTCTTCTTCCTCTGCTCCGGCGGCCTCCTCTCAGGCTGCTTCCAGCGTGGCAAGCTCGGCTGTTTCCGAGGCCGCCAGCGCCACGGCAGAGGGCACCAACGGCACCGACGCCCTGGACGACGCCGTGAACACCCTGCTGGACACCAACCCCATCTCCAACCAGTTTGAGATCGCCGCCATGAACATCGAGTACGATTTCGGCATCCAGGCCGACGACATCACCAGCTACAAGGGCGTCAAAAGCAACGATAACGGCGACGCCGGCCTCGTGCTGGTCATCCAGGCCGCCGCGGGCAAGGCCCAGAACGTCGTGGACGCGCTGACCACCTATCAGAAAGATCAGGTAGCGTTCTACGGCAACTACGCCGAGTTTGCACAGGCCCAGTCCAATGTGGAGAATGCCGTCATCGGCAGCAATGACAGCGACCTTGTGGTCATGGTCATCGCCTCCAACGAGTGCTCCGCTGACCTGAGCAGCGCCGTGGACAGCGTCCTCGGCAAATAAGCAGCTTTTTCTGCGGCCGGTGCCATCTGCGGCATCGGTCTTTTCATCACCACAAAAGGAGGCTGACGCCGTGGTTTTCAGCACCATCCTGTTTTTGTTCCGGTTCCTCCCCATCACGCTGGCGCTGTACTATCTCGCGCCGGCAAAGCTCAAAAATACCGTTCTGTTCCTGTGCAGCCTCGTGTTCTACTGCTGGGGCGAGGTGCGCTTTTTTCCCGGTCATGCTGGCGCTCATCCTCATCAACTACCTCTGCGGCCTGGGGCTGGAACGGTTCGACGGCAGCGAGCCCGCCCGCAAATGTTTCCTGCTGGCAGGCCTTGTGGGCAGCCTGGGGATGCTGTTTTATTTCAAATACGCAAACTTTGTGCTCAGCAGTGCCAACGCGCTGCTGGGGACAAGCTTTTGCCCCATCCAGGGCATCAGCACCCTGCCGCTGGGCATCAGCTTCTATACGTTTCAGACGCTCTCCTATACCATCGACGTCTACCGCAGGGACGTAAAGACCGAGCACAACATCATCGACTTCGGCGCTTACGTCGTCATGTTCCCCAGCTCATCGCAGGCCCCATCGTCAAGTACCGGGACGTGGCGGCCCAGCTGCATGTGACTCATGGCCGCTACAACCTCAAGCAGATCGAGGATGGCATGACCCTGTTCACATTCGGCCTCGCCAAAAGTCCTGCTGGCGGACACCATCGGTGCCCTCTGGACCGACATCATCGGCATTGCGGACAGCCCCTCCACCACGTTCGTGGGGCTTGCCAACGCCTCCACTCCGCTGGTCTGGCTGGGCGTCATCGCCTACTCCTTACAGCTCTATTTCGACTTTTCCGGCTACTCCATGATGGGCATCGGCATGGGCAAGATGCTGGGATTCGATTTCCCCAGAACTTCAACTACCCCTACATCTCCGCCTCCATCACCGAATTCTGGCGGCGCTGGCACATGACCCTTTCCGGCTGGTTCCGGGAGTATGTGTATATCCCCCTGGGCGGAAACCGCAAGGGCCTCAAGCGGCAGATCTTCAACCTGTTTGTGGTCGAGCTGCTCACCGGCATCTGGCACGGTGCCAACTGGAATTTCATCTGCTGGGGCCTGTATTACTTTGTGCTGCTGGCCATCGAGAAGCTGTTCCTGCTCCAATACCTGCAAAAGGGGAAAGTCTGGCCCCACATCTACACCCTCTTCCTCGTGGTGGTGGGCTGGGCCATGTTTGTGGGCAACGACACCGGCGTCTCGTTCGGGCTGCTGTTCCAGAAGCTCTTTGTCCCCTCGGGCGGCGTGTCGCCCTTCTATTTCCTGCGCAATTACGGCGTGCTGCTGGCCGGCTCGGTGGTCTGCTGCACCCCGCTCATTGAAAAGCTCTGGAACCTGCTGCGCCGCCGCACCCTGACCCGGGTGGCTACCATCCTTGTGCTGCTGGTGGTCTCCACGGCCTATGTCGTGGGCAGCACCAACAGCCCGTTCCTGTATTTCAACTTCTAAAAGGGAGGCATTTTTGATGGAAAAACAACAAAACGCGCCTCCCTGCGGCAGTACCCGGTGCTGCTGGCGTTCGGGCTGTTCTTCCTTGGGCTGTTCGTGCTGGATCTCGTCACACCGGACCGCGCCTACAGCGAGCTGGAAAACACCACCCTTGCCCAGCGGCCCAAGCTCACCGCCCCCACTGCCGACGGGCTGAACAGCTACTTTACCGGCTACACCAAGTATGTCAAAGATCAGGTGTTTGGCCGGGACGAGTGGATCAGCCTGCAGGGCTTTGTGGAGACAGCCCTCTTCCAGAAGACCCAGAACGGCGGCATCCTGCTGGGCAAAGAGCACAAGATGTTCCCCCGCACCTACGGCCTGCTTGCCAGCGAAACGCGCACCCTGCCCAAGAACACCGCCGCCCTGGAATCCCTCTGCCAGCGCTATCCGGGCAAGGTCAACGTGATGCTGGTGCCGGCGGCCTCCGTGATCTACCCGGAGAACGTCCCCGCGGGCGCCCCGCTCCTCCATGAGGAACCGTATCTCGACAGCTTTCCAGCGCCGTACAGGCCGCCGGAGGGCGCTTTGTGGATGTGCGGGACCCTTGCGAAGCCACAAGGACGAATATATCTATTACCGCACCGACCATCACTGGACGAGCCTTGGCGCATACTACGCCTACAGCCAGCTCTGCGAGGCACTGGGCCTGACGCCCTTTGACCCCGCCGCCCACATGGCCCTGACGCGGGATGGCTTCTATGGCACCCACTATTCCAAGGCCCGCACATGGAATGCCGTGCCGGATACTATCACCTACTACGAGCTGCCGAACGGCCTGACCATCTGGAACGTCACCGGCCCCGGCCAGCCCACCGAGGGCAGACCACCGGCCTGTACGACACCGACAAACTGAATGTCTATGACAAATACGCCATGTTCCTCCACGGCAACAACGGCCTGAGCCGGGTGGAGGGCGACGGCAGCGGAAAGATCCTCGTCATCAAGGACAGCTACGCCAACTGCTTTGTGCCCTACCTGACGGCCAATTACGCTGCCGTGGATGTGGTGGATTTCCGCAACTACAACTACGGGCTGGACCAACTCATCGCCGACAACGACTACGACCAGATCCTGGTGCTGTACAGCTTTGACAGCTTCAAGGGTGACCCCTACCTCTACCGCGCGGGCGTTGCAGGCTAAGTTCGAGAATTATTGCAGTGCTTTTTTCACAAACTTTGGAAAGCTTTTTTCATGCGAGTTCCCGTTTTTGCACCATTCGTTCCCAAATCTCTTGCAGAAACCACCCCCTGTAGTAGAATGAAACTACCAGAGGAAACTTTCCGCCACAGGTTTCCCGGTACAGCGCTTTGGCTGGCCCGGGGCCCGGCTTCATTGCAAATCATTTGTAAAGGAGTAATATACTATGACCAACAAACTGAATCTCCCTGCCAGCTATGCAGTCATGAACGAAGAGGAAATGACCTATACCCAGGGCGGCAGTGCTCTTGGTGCAGCCGCCACCGTCGTAGGTGCCGTGGTGCTGGGCTCCAGCTACCTGTGGGGCATCTCCCAGGCCAGGGACTGGCTGAGTGTCCAGAAGAACCGTAAGGGCAATTTCCTCACCGTGGCAGGCCGCGCTTCGGACGCCATCGCCGCCGATATGGCCAAATCCCCCGCCAACTTCCTGCGCGACGGTGTTTCCACTGCCATGGTGGTAGCCTTTGCCCCCTTGAGCGCCATCCTGCTCATCCTGTAAAGTTTATTCGATTTTGCGGTATTTTTAATTGGATAAACGATGCACTCCTGCATCGCTTTGGATATTTGCTTTGTAAAGGAGTAATGATTATGGAAGCCAAAATGATGATGCCCGCTAATTACTGCGTCATGTCTGAGGAAGAAATGACTTACACCGAAGGCGGCGCAACTGCCGTACAGGCTTTCTGCGCTTGGTTTGTTCCTTTCTATGGCTGGTATAAGGGTATTACCGCTGTCCGCGATTATCGTCAAAAAGAATCCTAAAACTTGGACAAAAACCGGCATGGATGCCTAGATGCACACATGGCTAAGAGCACTGCAAATGCTATCTATGATATTGGCTGTTCCATCTGCGTCGTGAGTTCGTGCTTGAGTGGTGTCGGTTTAATTATCAATGCCCTTGTGGTCTATGCGACCTGATTTTTCATATTTGAAGAGCGCCTATCTTTAGCAAAAACGGAGAAGATTCCCCATAAAGGGAGTCTTCTCCGTTTTTTATACTTTCTTATTTTGAGCTTCTTCATCCAAAGATTTTTTCGCTGTTTTAATTTTTCCCATTCTTCTTTAAATTCAGGATTCTTTAATTCTTCTGCCAATGTTTCTCGAAAATTTTTACTCTCTGATTTGCCCCTTTTCTATACACAAAAAGGAGACTTTCTCTTTCGGGAAAGTCTCCTTTCGATACGCATTTTTATGCAAACATGTCTTTCAGCCGCTTGAAGAAGCCCTTGCGTTTTCGTAGTTGTCTTCTTTCAGGGTGCCCTCAAATTTCTTCAGGGCATCGCGCTGGACCTTGTTCAGCTTTTTGGGGATCTCCACCTCGCACTTGACGTACATGTCGCCGCGGCCGCGGCCGTTCAGGTACTGAATGCCCTTGCCACGCAGGCGGAACGTGGTGCCGCTCTGGGTGCCCTACGGCACGGTGTACTCCACCTTGCCGTCAATGGAAGGCACGGTGACGGTGTCGCCCAGCACAGCCTGACTGTAAGTGATGGGCACGGTGACCCACACATCGTAGCCGTCGCGCTGGAACACCTCGCTGGGCCGCACCCTGACCATGACGATCACGTCACCGGCAGGACCGCCGTTGGTACCGGCATCGCCCATGCCGCGCAGTGCAAAGCTCTGGTCGTCGTCGATGCCCATGGGGATGGACACCTCCAGCGTCTTTTTGGAGCCACCTTGCCGCTGCCGTGGCAGACCTTGCAGGGGTTCTTTACCAGCTTGCCCTTGCGCCGCCGCAGCGGGAGCAGGGCCGCTGGCTCTGCATTACGCCAAAGGGGGTGCGCTGCTGGCGGATGACAAAGCCGCGTCCGCCGCAGTCCGGGCAGCTCTCGGGGCTAGCACCGGCGGCACAGCCGGAGCCGTGACACTCGGTGCACTCCTGCTGACGGGTGATGGTAATGTTCTTCTTGCAGCCGTGCACGGCCTCGTCAAAGCTCAGGGTGATGCGCACCCGGATGTCCTGACCCTTGCGAGGGGCGTTGGGATTCGCGGAGCGGGCCGAGCCGCCGAAGCCGCCAAAGCCGCCGCCAAAGATGTCGCCAAAAATGTCGCCCAAGTCCACACCGTCGCCGCCGAAACCGCCGAAGCCGCCCGCACCGGGGCCGCCGCCGTTCTGGGCCGCATAGGTTGGGGTCAACTCCGGCAAAGCCGTACTGGTCGTAGAGCTGGCGCTTCTTGGGGTCCGAGAGGACCTCGTTTGCCTCATTGATCTCCTTGAACTTTGCCTCGGCGTCTTTATCACCGGGGTTATAGTCCGGGTGGTACTTCATGGCCAGCTTGCGGTATGCCTTTTTGATCTCCGCATCCGTGGCGGTCTTGGATACCCCCAGCACTTCGTAGTAATCACGCTTTTCCTGTGCCATATCCACTCACCTCTCCGGGAACGTTTGATCCGGGAAACGCCCCGGTTGGTTCCCCTCGCTCTATAACCAGCAAGAGCCGCTCCGGCAAAACCGGAGCGGCTTTTGCTATTTATCGGCCACCGTGCGTCCGCCGGTTTGGCCGGGCACACGTGCCGTTTTGTTTCACTTCAGACTTCCTTGAAGTCGGCATCCACGACGCCGTCATCACCCGGCTTCTGCTGGTTGTTTTGCACCTGCGTCGGGGCCGGGCTGTGCACCTGCAGCCTGCTGTGCGGCAGCAGCTGCCTGGTACATCTTCTCGAACACCTGGCTCAGAGCTTCCTGCTTTGCCTTGATGTCGTCGATGGAGCCGGACTGCACGGCAGTCTTGAGGTCAGCAAGCTTTGCCTCGGCATCGCTCTTCACGTCTGCGGGCAGCTTGTCGCCGTTCTCCTTCAGCATCTTCTCGGTCTGGAACACCATCTGGTCGGCACCGTTGCGGATATCGACCTCTTCACGCTTCTTCTTATCGTCAGCAGCAAACTGCTCAGCTTCCTTCACAGCCTTGTCGATGTCCTCCTTGGACATATTGGTAGAAGCGGTGATGGTGATATGCTGCTCCTTGCCGGTGCCCAGATCCTTAGCGCTGACCTTCACGATGCCGTTGGCATCGATATCAAAGGTGACTTCGATCTGAGGTACGCCACGGGGAGCCGGAGCAATGCCATCCAGGTGGAAGACACCCAGGCTCTTGTTGTCGCGGGCAAACTCACGCTCGCCCTGCAGGACGTTGATCTCAACAGAGGGCTGGTTGTCTGCAGCGGTGGAGAACACCTGGCTCTTGTGGGTGGGGATGGTGGTGTTGCGGTCGATGATCTTGGTGCACACGCCGCCCAGAGTCTCAATGCCCAGGCTCAGCGGGGTGACATCCAGCAGCAGCAGGCCCTTGACATCGCCCTGCAGCACGCCGCCCTGAATGGCAGCACCCACAGCCACGCACTCATCGGGGTTGATGCCCTTGAAGGGCTCGCAGTTCAGTTCCTTCTTGACTGCATCGTAGACAGCGGGGATACGGGTGGAACCACCGACCATCAGGACCTTCTTCAGGTCAGAGGGACGCAGGCCTGCATCCTGCAGAGCCTTGCGGACGGGGGTCATGGTGCGCTCGACCAGATCGGCGGTCAGTTCGTTGAACTTGGCGCGGGTCAAGGTCATATCCAGATGCTTGGGGCCGGTAGCGTCGGCGGTGATGAAGGGCAGGTTGATCTGGCTGCTCATTGCGCTGGACAGCTCGATCTTTGCCTTCTCGGCAGCTTCCTTCAGGCGCTGAGCAGCCATCTTGTCCTTGCGCAGGTCGATGCCGTTCTCGGTCTGGAAAGCGTCAGCCATCCAGTCGATGATGCGCTGGTCGAAGTCATCGCCGCCCAGGTGGGTATCGCCGTTGGTGGACAGAACTTCGGTAACGCCGTCGCCCATCTCGATGATGGAGACATCGAAGGTGCCGCCGCCCAGATCGTAGACCATGATCTTCTGGTCGTCCTCTTTATCCACACCGTAAGCCAGAGCAGCTGCGGTGGGCTCGTTGATGATACGCTTGACGTTCAGGCCTGCAATGGTGCCTGCGTCCTTGGTTGCCTGACGCTGGCTGTCGTTGAAGTATGCAGGAACGGTGATGACGGCCTCGGTAACAGGTCTCGCCCAGATAAGCCTCGGCATCAGCCTTCAGCTTCTGCAGGATCATAGCGCTGACCTGCTGGGGAGTGTACTCCTTGCCGTTCAGGGTCACCTTGTGGTCGGTGCCCATAACGCTTGATGGAAGCAACGGTGTTCTCCGGGTTGGTGATGGCCTGACGCTTTGCGACCTGGCCGACCAGACGGTCGCCGGTCTTGGTAAAGCCGACGACAGACGGGGTGGTGCGGGCGCCCTCGGCGTTTGCGATGACAACGGGCTCGCCGCCTTCCATAACAGCGACGCAGCTATTGGTAGTACCAAGGTCAATACCGATAATCTTACTCATAAATGAAAACTCCTCTCGAAAGAACAAATCTTGTTTATCTCATGCTTTGATGAGTGAAAAGCGGATGTTTATTTGAAAACCCCTTTGGGGTTTCTGCTTTGTTATTCGGCCACCACAACGGTTGCATGGCGGACGATCTTGTCGCCCAGCTTATAGCCTTCTGGTAGACCGTGATGACGGTGCCGCTCTCCTGCCCGTCCGGGGCGGGGATCTGCTGCACGGCGTTCATGAAGTTGGGGTCAAAGGGCTTGCCCAGCGCCTCGATCTCTTCTACATGCAGAGCTGCCAGCGCCTTGGCGGCCTTGTCCAGCGTCATGGTCACGCCTTTTTTGTAGTTCTCGTCGGTGGTGGGGGCGTTGGCGGCCATTTCCAGCGTGTCCAGGATGGGGATGATCTGGTTCACGGCGAACGAAATGCCGTCGTTGAACTTCTGGTCAGCTTCGCGGGTGGAGCGCTTGCGGTAGTTGTCGTACTCGGCTGCCATCCGCAGAAGCTGTTCCTTGGCCTGTGCGGCATTCTTTCCGCTGCGTCGAGCTTTGCCTTAACGGCTTCCAGCTCCCGGGCCTTCTTGTTGAACCAACCGCCGTCCTTTTTCTTGTCGTCCTTCGGTCGGCTTTTCGGCAGCAGGTTCCTGTTCGGGGGTGCTGCGGCTGCTTGGGTCTTTTCCTCGGGGGCCGGTTTGGGCTGCTCAGCTTCGGGAGCTTCCACCGTCTTTTGGTTTCTTCGCTCATTCCAGATCCTCCTTATAGATCACAGTCCGCCGTGGTACGGCAGCCTGCGGGGTGTCTTTTCGTTTGCCGCTCATTCCCTCGCCCAGCTGGTCTGCAAAGGCGTGGAGCAGCGGCATCAGTTTCTGGAACGGCATCCGGGTGGGGCCGATCAGGGCAATGGAGCCCCACAGCCCGCCGCCACCAGGTAGCGGTCGCTGACGATGCACAAGCCCGGGATCTGAGGCTCAATATCCTCGCCCAGCAGGATGCTCACTTCGTTCTGCTCCTCCAGCGGGGCAATCAGCCCAGCGGCCTCCTCCTCATCGTTCAGCAGTGTCAGGATGGTGCCCACCTTGCCGTCCAGCTGGGGCCAGTCCAGCAGGTACTGCTCGCCGCCCAGAAATACGTGGGGCTTGACGGAATCCTGCAAAATTGCAGCCGCTGCGCTGATGACAGGCACAAGCTCCGGCGCGATCTGGCTGCACAGCTCGCGAGCATCCGGCCGGAAAGATCCACCGGCGCTACAAAGGTAAGGCTGTGGTTCAGCAGTGCCGCAAGGGCAGCTGCTTTCTCACGGGAGAGGCCGCTGCGCACCCGCGCCACCCGGGTGCGGACGTAACCGGCAGTTGTTACAGCCAGCACAGCGGCCGCTGCGCTGCGGCCCACCTGAACCACTTCGTAGTGGGCGATGCACAGATCCTCGGCGCACGGGGTGCTGACCGCGGCGGTACAGCCGCTGATGGCGGCCAGCGCTCTGGCGGCACCTGCGGCCAGCTTTTCCGGTTCGTGATCAAGGCTTGCGAACACCGCATCCACCCGGGCGCGGCTCACACGATCCAGCGGCTGATCGTCGGTCAGCAGATTGATCCAGATAATAACGGTAGCCCTTGGCACTGGGGACACGGCCCGCGCTGGTGTGGGGCTGCTCCAGCAGCCCCAGCTTTGTCAGCGCCGCCATCTCATTGCGGAGCGTTGCGCTGGAAACTGCCATGTCAAAGTAGTTTGCCAGCACGCTGCTGCCAACGGGCTCGCCTTCGAGACCATACAGCGCTACGATCGCCTGCAAGACTCGCTGCTTGCGTGCATCCATCGTCATAGCGCCTGCCTCCTTTTTCGTTGTTTTTGTTTCTTTAGCACTCCATCTTCCTGAGTGCTAAGACCATTATAGCCAAATTTCCGGCGCTGTCAATAGCTTCCCAGAAAAGTTTTGAAAGATTCACAAATTCGTAATAACCACGCACGCAAAAAAGGGCCCGTGTCCAGCACGGGCCCCCCCCTTTCATTCTTCCATCTGTTTTGCCAGAAAAGCGGCCGCAACGGCCACGGCTTTCTGCTGGGAGGCGTCCGGTTTGGCGCTCCGGTCCTCTGTCAGCAGGCCCACGGCCCCGGCCACGTCTCCCGCCGCGATGATGGGGAACGCGCACAGCAGCACCCGGGGCGAGCCCTCGCAGGGGAGCACCGTCTGCTCCGCGTCCTGCCGCAGGTAGGGCTTGCGGGACTCCATCAGCTTTTCCAGCGGCTGGCTGATGCTCCGGTCGGCCAGGTCCCGCCGCCCGGCACCCGCCACGGCCATCATCCGGTCCCGGTCGGCCACAAAGGCCGTCAGGGCAAAGCACTTGCTCAGCACCTCGGTGTACTGCATCGCCACCCCTGCAGCTCCCCGATGGGCGAATACTTTTTGAAGATCACTTCCCCGTCGCCGGTGGTAAAGATCTCCAGTGGGTCTCCGCGCCGGATGCGCTGGGTGCGGCGGATCTCCTTGGGGATGACCACCCGGCCCAGCTCGTCGATGCGGCGGACGATTCCAGTTGCTTTCATGGGTTCCATTTCCTCGCTTTCCAGCCCCGTGGGGCTCTGGCTCCTAGATTTTGTACAGTATGGGTATTATGTGGAAAGCAGGCTGGAATTATTCGTCTCTCTATTCTTATAATCTATTCTTATAATAATGTCTTTTATCGTCCCTGTCTGCCGGGCTTATGGGCTTTATCCTCGTACATCCGCTGGTCTGCCAGGATGCGGATTTCTTTTACCTCCGTGCTGTCCGCCGGGTAAAGGGCGCTGCCGCAGCTGGTGCCGATGTGCAGCTCCTGCCCGTTGATGACGAACGGCTGAGTCAGGACATTTTTGATCCGCTCGGTCCGCTTGGCGCAGAATTCCTCGCTGAGGGCTCCGTTGACGATGAGGGCAAACTCATCGCCGCCGATGCGGAACGCGTAGTCCGTGCTCCGCACACAGGTCCGCAGCCGCCCGGACACAGCCTTGAGCAGCTGGTCGCCCACATCGTGGCCGTAGGTGTCGTTGACGGGTTTGAAGCTGTCCAGATCCAGATAGAACAGCGCAAACGGCTCCCCGGCTTTCTCCTTTTTCTGCAGGGTCGCGTTGAAGAATCTCTCGTTGGAAAGGCCGGTCAGGCCGTCGGTGTTGGCAAGGTCCTCCATCTTCTGCCGCTCGGTACTCTCCCGGTGGAAAGCTTCTTCCTGTTCCGCCAGCACAAAACGAAGCGTCCATCTTGATGCTCCGCACCAGCGCGGCCACCATCGCCAGTGCCAGGAATGCCAGCAGGAAGATGGTGACGCACTGCACTTTACGCATTCCGGCGTCCACCACGTTCCGCTCCACGATGCCCACAATGGTCAGGTCCTGGAAGCCCACGGGCTGGTATACCAGATAATAGTTCCGGCCCTTAAAACGGTAGGGCACACTGCCGCTGCCGCCCTGCAGCGTCTGCTCCTGCATCTCCCGGAGACACGTCTCGTTCACCTCTGTGTTGGTTTCCAGATAATCAAACAGGTTTTCCATCCAGGCCATGATCTCACTCTTGGGCTCTTCCGAGAGCATGATATCGCCGTTGGGGTGGATGATGTAGCAGTCGCTCCGGCCGCCGTAGGCCGTCCGCCGATCATCTCTTCAATGGTATCATTATCATAGCTGACCGCCAGGCTGGTGTAGGTGACGCCGCTCATGGTGATGGGGTCCACCGGTACTGCAAACACGACCTTGCGGACCCCACTGGTCGCCGTATAACTGGAAACGATCGGTTCTCCCGCCACCTGCAGCGCCGTAAACACAGCCTGGATGTTTTCACTTCCCAGTCCCTCACGGCCGTCTACCGTCCAGTAATCGCCGTTCTCATTCGCCATATAAAAATCGCTGTAGTTCCAGGTCTTCTTTTCCTCTTCAAAGTTCTTCCACTGGGTAGCCGTCTCGGGGGCGGCCATCTTCCTCAAGTAACCGCCCCAGTCCGTGAGGACATTCCAGTTGCGCTGGGCAAACATGGTAAAGGTCTTGTTCACCTGTTCATAAGTCTCCAGCATGGCCCGCGTGCCCTCGTAGTAGATCTGCTGCCGGATGTAGAGCGCATAAAAGAAGATGCTCACGGTCATGAGGAGAACGAGAGCCATGGAAAGGTAAACTTTTTCTTTGTTTTTACGCGTTTTTACGCTTTCCTCCGTCTTTTTCACCGAAACGTTACCCCCCCGGCCAAAAAATGCAGGAAAGAAAAAGTTCTACTCATTATTTTCAATATACCAGATTTCCAGAATCCGTCAATGCACGATTCTTTCAAAATCTGGACAAAAAATTCTATGTCTTTGCCAAATCTTTGCCGTTTTTCGGCGTTTGCGTTTCCCTGACGTGTATGTTACAATAAAACCACGTTTTGATACTGCAATGTACAGGGGAGAGGGCGGAAAAAGATGCAGCAGATTTTGGTTTTGGGCGGCGGAGCCTCCGGGCTTGCCGCCGCACTGGCGGCAGCGCGGGCCGGGGCGCGGGTGACGGTGCTGGAGCGGAATGCAAAACCCGGCAAAAAGCTTCTTGCCACCGGCAACGGGCGCTGCAATCTCGATAACACCGGCATTACACCGGAGCTGTATTTCACCTCGGACCCGGCCGGGCTCAAGCCTCTGCTGGCTGCCGTCAACGCGGCCGACCCGCTGGGCTGGTTTGAGTCGCTCGGCCTCTACACCCGCACCGACGAGGCCGGGCGGGTGTACCCCTACTCCAATCAGGCGGCGGACGTACTGGCCCTGCTGGAGCACCATCTGGAAAAATACAACGTCCGCATCCGCTGCGGGTGCACCGTCCGCTCCCTGAGCCAGAGCCGGGGCGGGTACGCCGTCCAGTTTGTCAATGCCGAAGCGTCAGCCCGAGAGCCTGCGGACGGACGCCGTCATCTGTGCCATGGGCGGCGCGGCCGCCGGGCCCCAGTTTGGCACCGACGGCTTTGGCACCACCTTTGCCGCCCAGTGCGGCGGAAAGCTGGCCCCCTTTACCCCTGCCTGACCGCTCTGCAAATTGCAAAGCCACAGAAAGCACTGGCGGGCATCCGGGCCAAAGCCACGGCCTCCCTGCTGGATGGCAAAACTCTGTTGGCCGCAGAGACCGGCGAGGTCCAGTTTACGGACTACGGCCTCTCCGGCATCTGCATCATGCAACTGTCCGGCCTGCTGGCCCCGGGCCGTGGGCTGAAGCAGCCCGCCGTGGAGCTGGACCTCTTCCCCCGCGCTGGACGAAGCGGCCCTTGCCGCCCTGTTTGCGGCCCGCCCGCCCCGCCTTGCCGGGGACAGCCCGGCGGAATTCTGGCTGGGCCTTGTCCACCCCAAGCTGGGCCGGGCCCTCTGGGCGGCGGCACGGCTGCCGGAAATGTCCCTCCACGCCCTGCCCCCGCAGGCATGGCAGACGCTGGCCCGCACGGCCAAACACTGGCGGTTCGACGGCCTGACCCCCTGCGGCTGGAAGCAGGCCCAGACCACCGGCGGCGGCCTCTGCCTCAACGAAATGGACGAGCGGTTCCAGTTCCAGGGCTGCCCGGGCCTTTACTTTGTGGGCGAAACGCTGGACTGTGCCGGCAGCTGCGGCGGGTTCAACCTCCACTGGGCTTTTGGCAGCGGCCTGGTGGCCGGGCGCAGTGCGGCAAAGCCTGCCCGGCCCCCAAAGCCCTCAAACCCCAAAAAGAAACGCTGATACCACAAAAGGGCGTCCGCTCATGGCAGACGCCCTTTGTTTTGCTGTTTTTTATTCGTTGGCTGCATGCCCGCCCAGAATCTCCAGCTCTGCCAGTGCTTCCGCTTCCTGTGCCTGCTGGGCTTCCTCGGCAGCTTCCGCCTCCTCGGCTTTCTGGTACTCGGCAAAAACCGACCACATGGGCGGGATATCTTTCCCATTCACCTTGCGGTCGAGATAATTTTTCGTGATCTGCACCACCGTGCCGCGAGAGGTTGGGGATCTCCCACGCAAGGCCCAGCTTCATGGTGGCACCCACCACCACCATGCCCACGAAGATTACTTTGTAAACACGGGTGCCTTTCTGGCCGAAGAGATATTCCACAGCCTTGGTGCCGTAGTGGCTCCAGCCCAGCACCGTGGAATAGGCGAACAAGAGGAGCGAGATGGCAATGAACTTGGGGCCAAAGCTGCCAAAGGCTGCGGTGAACGCCTGACCCACCAGCGCGTTGTCCTGCACGCCTGCCAGCACGCTGCCGCTCTCAATGTCCACCACGCCGGTGGTCAGGATGACCAGTGCCGTGATGGTGCAGACCACAATGGTATCCGCAAACACCTCAAACACGCCCCACATGCCCTGATGCACCGGCTCCTTGACGTTGGAGGCGAGTTGACCATGACGGCCGAGCCGAGACCGGCTTCGTTGGAGAAGGCACCGCGCTTGAAGCCCCAGGTCAGGCTTTGGCTGATGCCGTAGCCCAGCGCACCGCCGCCTGCCGCGTTCAGGTTGAACGCGCCCCGGAAGATGGCCCGGAATGCCGCCGGGACGTTGCCCGCGTGGAGCACCACGATGACAACGCGCCCTGCGATGTAGAACAGGGCCATGAGCGGCACTAGTTCTTTTCGGTAACAGCGGCAACGCGCTTCAAACCGCCAATGACGATAAGGGCCGTGATCACCATCAGCGCCACGCCCGTGACGACGGGGTCGGCACGTGGAACGCGGCGTTCATGTTGCCCGCGATGGAATTGATCTGGCTCATGTTTCCAATGCCGAAAGAAGCCAGAATGCAGAAGCAGGCAAACAGCACCGCCAGCACCTTGCCCAGCGTTTTGCAGCCTTTTTTCGCGCCCAGACCGTCGGTGAGGTAGTACATGGCACCGCCCGACCACTCGCCCTTTTCGTTTTTGCGGCGGAAGTAGACGCCCAGCACATTTCGGAAAAGCTGGTCATCATGCCAAGCAATGCCATGACCCACATCCAGAAGATGGCACCCGGCCCGCCGGAAACGATAGCCGTTGCCACGCCCACGATGTTGCCGGTGCCGATGGTGCCCGCCAGCGCTGTACACATGCTCTGGAACTGGCTGATGGCCATATCCTCCTTGCTGGTGTGCGCGGTGACGTCCTTGTTGGTAAAGATGGCTCCGATGGTGTGCCGGAGCCAGTAGCCCATTTTGCGGAACTGGAAAAAGCCGCCCGTGCGGGCGCTCATCCAGAAGCCGGTGCAGAACAGCAGCGCCCATCATCATAGCGCTGCCATAAATTTATTTTACTTTTCATTTTCATGGCATCATGCCGGAGATCAAACCCCCGGGCTTTGCCATCCGGGCTGGCATCGCCGTTTTTTTTCGCGGTTTTCGTAAGAGTTTGCCGTAATAACCGCTGGCGGGGCCGATCTCCAGCCAGAATCCTCCCGTTCTTCCTCTGTGGGGTGCGGCTCTTTTTGTTTTTCATCTGCAAACGCCTCCTTTTCTGCATAAAGTCTTGCCTGCAGGCCAAAGCTTTATGCAAAGGAAAGGCGGTGTATCCCATGCGCAGTGGAGGTTGGGGCCCTTTTGGGCAGCACTGTTTGCTTCGCTGCTGGTGCTGGTGCCGCTGGTGGGCGGCACCAGTGCTGCTGTCCCGTCAGCAGTCCCTGCGCACCCAGCTGCGGGCAGGCTGCCAACGCCGAGAGCGGTGTGCCCATCCAGCTGCCAAAGACCACCGACCAGCTCACTGTGCTGCTGTGCGTCTCCGGCGAGCAGCCGGGCTTCGTGCTGCTCTACCTCAATGCCAGGCAGAACTGCGTGCATCTGCTCAGGTGCTGCCTGCGGAGCTGCCATCCCCTTTGGGCAGAAGGGGAGGCCCGCTGGCCCAGTGCTATGCCGCGGCCGGCCCAGCCCGCTGCCGGGAAGCCTTATTGGAGCCTCTGGCTCTGCCCGAGGACCACCCGCTATCTCGCCCCCTCTCCCCCAGCGTCTGGCCGCCATCGCCGGACCGGTACGGGATGCTGCGGGTGGGCTTTTCCGGCGCGCTCACCGCCGACGAGCTGGCCCAGTGGCGGCAGCCGGGCCGTTCAGGGCATTTCCGCCGGGGACGCGCAGAAGCCTCTTTTCCGGCTGGGCAAAGGCGGACCCTCCCGCCCAGCCACGCGGGCTGCCGCCCGGGCGGCGGTGTGGGACGCGCTTTTTCCGGCAGGATCTGGAACTGCTGCCCACCACCCTGCCGGATGCCCTGCGTGCCAGCAGTTCGGAGCTGCTGACCGACCTGACCGCGCTGGACTATTGACGCTTTGGAACGCACACTGGAGTTTCTTGCCAACGGCAATGCCGCCGTTTCGCCGAGGCCCTGCCCGGCGCGTGGAACCCCGCCAGCGGCTTTTACGGGTTGACGGATGCTTCCCGCGCCGCCGTGCAGACCTTTTCAACGTCTGGCCCACCGAGGCGCAGGCCTCGTCCGTTCAGCGAGCCGTAACCCAGCACCAGCGTGCCCGCCGCTGAGGGGCTTCTCCGGTCAGGTCGTAATCGCTCAGCAGGCTCAGCTGCACGCCTTCGGCCTCGGCCGCGGCGCAGGGCTTCATCCGGCGGCGGGTCATTTTTCAGGAGGCCAGCAGATGCAGGCCGGTGTGCAGGCCCGCCAAGGCCGCAGCTCCCGGGGCAAAGGCAGCGTTCAGGGCTGCCGCCAGGGCGTCCCGCCGGGCCTTGTAGGCCACCCGCTCCCGGGCCAGATGCCGGGTAAAATAGCCCTCGGTGATGAACCGGGCCAGCGTCTGCTGCTCGAACCGGCTCACCGTGCCGGAGTAAAAGCGGTATTTTTTCCGCCATGCAGGCAGAAGATGCTCCGGCAGCACCATATAGGCGATGCGGATGCTGGGAGCCAGACTGCGAGAGCAGGTGGAGAGGTACACCACCGGGCCGTCTGCACCCGCCATGCCCTGCAAACTGGGCAGAGGCCGGGTATCAAAACGGAACTCGGAATCGTAGTCATCCTCTATAATATACCGCCCGCCCCGGGGCGCGGGCCGCCCAGTGGAGAAGCTCGGCCCTGCGGCCCGCAGGCATGGTAACCCCGGTGGGGAACTGGTGGCTGGGCGTGACGTAGCACACCGATGCCCCGACCGGAAAAAGCTTCGATGGAAAGGCCGTCCTCGTCCACCGGTAGGCAGCAGCAGTGCACACCGCTGTTTTGCAGCACCTGCTTTGCGCGGGGGTAGCCGGGCGTTTCCACTGCTGCCATGCCCGGCAGTAGTGGTGCCAGCAGGCTCAGCAGGTATTCCAGACCCGCTCCCACCACGATCTGATGCGGCCCGCACTGCACACCGCGGTATTCGGAAAGATATTCGGCCAGCGCCCGCCGCAGGGCATGGTCGCCCTGGGCGTCGCCGTGGGTGAGCAGCTCCGGCGGAGGAGTACAGCAGCTCTTTCTGCAGCCGCGCCCATGTGCGGAAGGGAAACAGCTCCGGGTCTACCCCGCGGGTGGACAGGTCGTACCGCACCGGCAGCACAGGCGGGCGGCCTCCCCGGCAGGCGGTTCCGGCTCCATGGGCTTTGCCGGAGTGCCCGGGCATGTTCCGGCCGGGGAGGCAGAGCCAGATATTCCTGTACATAAAAGCCGCTGCGCTCCTTTGATTCCAGATAGCCCCTTCCGCCGCTAAGATCTGATACGCGGCATCCACCGTATTCACCGAGACGGACAGCTCTGCCGCCAGCCGCCGCTTGCCGGGCATCCGGGTGCCTGCCGGATCGCCCCGGCGCGCATCTCGGCGGCAAGGCTCTGATACAGCTGCTCATACAGCGGCATAGCGGAGCCCGGCTCCAGTGCTGTGGTCAAATGGACCATAAATCCCCCCTCCTGTTTGGGCAATTGCCCAAACTGACCCCATAAAAAACTTTATTCTGGGTATTTTCATGGTGTCAGTTTTGCGTATAATAGGAGCATACCCGCTCGGACAGAAATGTCAACTATTCCGGTGGGTAAGCGGTTGCGAAGCAATCAAAGCCCCAGTGGGGCTTTGAAGCGAAACGAACGGTCTTGCAAGGCAAGATGGAGGGGCCCCGCCCCGACAAGTTCGGAAAGAATAAAATTGAGGAATCATCTGATGTCTACCACTGCAATGTGGCTGCTGCTGGCAGTCGTTGTCATCCTGATCGTCTTTGCCAGTGTGCTGTACAAGCGCACCTTTCAAGCGCACGTCCACGAGCTGGCGCTTACCGGCGTGATGGCTGCGCTGAGCCTTGTGGCTTACCTGTTCTTCCGCATCCCGTTCTACGGCGGCTCTTCGTTCCATCTGGGCAACACCTTTCACTGCCCTGACGGCGCTGCTGCTGGACGGTGTATCCGGAGGTCTGGCGGGTGCCATCGGTCTGGCGCTGGCAGATATCCTGGCCGGTGACCCGGGCTACGCCATCACCACCTTTGTGCTGAAAGTTCATCATCGGCATCACCTGCGGTGCCGTGGCCCACAAGGTCTTCAAGCTCCGCGACCGGAACGCCCATGAGCCCGGCTATCTGGTCAAGGTCATCGTGGCCGCCGGTTCCGGCCTGTTCTCAATGTCCTGACGGACCCGTTCCTCGGCTACTTCCGCAACGTGTTCATCTTCGGCCAGGGCGTTTTCCAGTAGTAAGGCGTCATGGCAAACAGGGCCTCCAGCTGGGAGGCAGGCACGGTGATGGTGCCGTGCGCTTCCCGCTCCCCGATGGGGCGGAAACCCTCGTAGGCCACCTCCTGCACCGGGTTTTTATAGGGCTCCGCGTACAAAACGGCTTTCATCTGGTAGAGATGTTCCGCTCCGGGCACGACGTAGATCATCCGTCCGCCGGGGCGGAGCACCCGCAGGAACTCTTCCCGCGCAAAAGGCGAGAAACAGTTGAGCAGCAGGTCGGCCCAGCCGGTTTTGACCGGCTGGTGGAAGCTGGACGCCACCGCATACCGGGCCGTGGGCAGAGCCTTGGCGGCCAGCCGCACGGCGGGCTTGGCAATATCAAACCCGGCCAGCTCCAGCGGACGGGCGGCAGCGGCAAACTGCCGCGCGATGCAGCGGTCATACCAGCCCTCGCCGCAGCCTGCATCCAGCAGGCGGAGGGGAGCTTCCTGTGCGGCGGGGAACCGTATTCCAGGCACAGCTCCCCCAGCGCCTGCCCGAAGATGCCGTAATACCCGGCACTCAGGAACGCGCGGCGGGCGGCCACCATCTCCTTGCTGTCGCCGGGGGCTTTCGTCCGGGTATTCTGGACGGGCAGTAAGTGCCAATAGCCCTCTTTGGCGCGGTCAAAGCAATGGCCGGAGGGGCATTTCAGGGTCACATCCCCGGCAAGCGGTGCCCCGCACAGCGGGCAGCGCCAGGGTGCAAACGCAGCGGTGCCCATTACACTTCCTCGCTGTGGTCCTCAATGGGGGCCGTTGCGCCGCCGTGGGCGCTCATATACTCTTCAAAGTTGGTAAACTTCTGCTGCGGCGGGCGGCGGCTGATGAGGACAAGGCCCGGGTCTTCGTCCTTGGCGGCGGCCCACGGCCCCGGCGGCTGGGCTCGGCCTTGGGGGCACGGGCCGGGCGGCCTGCCCCCTGCCCCGCGCTGAACGCGCTGCCGCGGCGGTTTGCCTGCGGCTGGCTGCCGGGCTGTGCATTCCGGGGCTCGTTCTGGCTGCCGCTCTGGTTCTGGGCCGGGCGGGCACCGCGGTCATTCCGGTCGTTCCGCTCATTGCGGCTGCCGCGGGCATTGCGGTCACGGCGGCTGTTGTTCTCGTTCTTGGGGCCGTTATTGCTCTGCACCGGGGCGGCGGGCTTGGCGGCCGGGGCGGCATTCTGGTTCTGATTCAGATTCTTCTTGGCCGGGCGGAGCGGAGTCGTCTCCGGGGCGCTGACAAAGTGGGGATCAAACTTGGGCTGTGCGTTGCTGCCGCGGCTCGGGGCCTGCGCGGCGCCGCCCTCACGGCGGCGGTTATTATTGGAACGGCGGTTTTCATTGCGTCCGCCGGGAGTGCGCTTCTGGTTTTCGTCCATGAGATGTTCCTCTTTTGCTTCGATTTTGGGGGTCGCGTTTGCCTTTTTGGGCTTTGGGTTCGGCCTTGACGGCCTTTTGCCGCTTTCGCGGTTTTTTCTGCTTTGGGTGCTTTTTTTCCGCCTTGGCGGCTTTTACAGGCTTTTCAACCGGGGCCTCGGCTGCGGCCTCCATCTTGGGTTTTCTGCCCCGCACCGGGGGCGCTGCTTTCACCGGGGCAGGCACGCCGTCCCAGGGGTGGCCGGAGATGACCGGGATCTGACGGCGGTTCAGCTTTTCGATGCCGGCCAGATACTCTTTTTCCTCGGGTGCGCAGAAGCTCACCGCCGTGCCGTCGGCACCGGCGCGGGCCGTGCGCCCGATGCGGTGGACATAGGTCTCGGGCACCTCGGGCAGGTCGTAGTTGAAGACATGGGACAGCTCGCTGATGTCAATGCCGCGGGCCGCAATATCGGTGGCCACCAGCACTTTTGTTTTGCCGGCCTTGAAGCCCTCCAGCGCCGCCACGCGGGCGGACTGGCTCTTGTTGCCATGGATGGCGGCGGCAGGGATACCCTGCTTGTTGAGGTCTTTGGCGATCTTATCCGCGCCGTGCTTGGTGCGGCTGAACACCAGTGCGTTGACCACCGGCGGGTTCAGGTTCTTGATGAGCCAGGGCAGCAGGAACTTCTTGTTGCCCTTCTCCACAAAATACAGGCCCTGGTCGATGCGGTCCACGGTGCTGGAGACCGGGTCCACCTTGACGAACACCGGGTCTTGCAGGATGCCGGCGGCCAGCTGCTCGATCTCTTTGGGCATGGTGGCGCTGAACATGAGGTTCTGGCGCTGCTTGGGCAGCTTGGCGATCACTTTCTTCACGTCGTGGACAAAGCCCATGTCCAGCATCCGGTCGGCTTCGTCCAGCACAAAAATTTCCACGTGGGAAAGGTCTACAAGGCCCTGGCCCACAAGGTCGTTCAAGCGGCCCGGGCAGGCGATCAAAATTTCAACGCCCTTCTGGATGGCCTCCACCTGCGGGCCCTGCCCCACGCCGCCAAAGATGACGGTGTGGCGCAGCTTCTGGTACTTGCCGTAGGCGGCAAAGCTCTCCCCGATCTGGAGCGCCAGCTCCCGGGTGGGGTGAGGATCAGCGCCCGGATGGCACCCGGCTTGCGGGGCTTGGCGGCATTGAGGCGGTCCAGCATGGGCAGCGCGAAAGCAGCGGTCTTGCCGGTGCCCGTCTGGGCGCAGCCCATTAAATCCCGTCCTTCCAGCACCGGCGGAATGGCTTTGGCCTGGATGGGCGAGGGCGTTTCGTAGCCCGCCTCCGCAATGGCACGCAGCAGGGGGCGGACAGATTCAGTTCGTTAAAAGTCATGGTTCTCCTATTGCGTTATTCTACGATCTTGCGGCACTCGATGTAATAGCGTTTTTCCTCGGCGTGGCCCATGCTGAAGGTCTTGCGGGGCAGCACGCCGCCCATCACGATGCCTTTGAACAGGTCGCTCTTTTCAAAGGGCGGCAGCAGGAAGCCCACCCCGCCCTGTTTGGTCAGGGCACGGACCGCAGGCTCATCGTGGACATAATCCACCCGGGCCTCCTTATGGCGGGCCATAAAGTACTCAATAAATTCATCAATGGTGCCCACGGTCAGGGGGCCACCGGGTCTTCAAAGCTCAGCACATTGGCGATGTGGGGGCCTGCCAGGGTAAAGGACTGCTTTTTGAGTTGCCAAAGCAGATGCCCGCCATATTGCCGTCGCTCCAGGAAATGAGGGCCAGCAGCACGGCCCCGCAGTCCACGTTGAAGAGCACCCGGTGGATGGGCTCGATCTCAATGGCAGGCGAATGGACATTGCACACCTCGGCCAGGCACCAGCGGGCGGGGTGGGTCTCCCGCTGCTCGGGCGTCAGGGTGGGTTTCAGCTCTTCCCAGTAAGCCTTGGCGGAGGCCAGCGAGTGGTTGCCGTCGCCCACAGCCAGCGTCAGGGGTTTGGCCCCCTGGCCTCCGGGTACTTGGCGTCAAAGGCCTCCTGGCTGCCCAGGCCCTGCAGGGCCGCGTCGATCCGGGCCAGCAGGGCGGGGCCTTCCACAGCCCAGCCCGCAATGTGGCCGCGCCCTCGTACACCTTGCGCAGCTCGTTCTTGCGGGCGCCGATGGGCT
>VOFG01001693.1_pt1 | contig 44494 bp, 61 predicted proteins | sample 5384171 | NCBI WGS metagenome assembly VOFG01 (sample SAMN12384726, study PRJNA508395) | human gut metagenome | isolation source: healthy gut F | host: Homo sapiens
GGCTGAAAGAGATGCTGGTGGGCGGTATCATGGGAAACTTAACGGGGATGTTCGACAGCGTGAATCAGCAGGTCGCGGATATATCCGTACAGGTGGGCCAGACCCCGCAGGGCTGGAACGGCAGCATTTTCAGTATGATCCAGAACCTCTCCAACTCCATCATGGTGCCGATTGCAGGCGTGATCCTGGCCATCGTGATGACGCTGGAGCTGATCCAGATGATTACCGACCGCAACAACCTGCATGACGTGGACACCTGGATGATCTTCAAGTGGGTGTTCAAATCCGCCGCCGCGATTTTGCTCGTCACCAACACCTGGAACCTCGTCATGGCCGTGTTCGACATGGCCCAAAGCGTGGTGGCCCAGGCGTCCGGCATCATCGGTTCGGACGCTTCCATCGACATCTCTGCTGTTATGACCGATATGGAGTCCCGGCTGATGGATATGGACCTGGGGCCGTTGTTCGGCCTGTGGTTCCAGTCGCTCTTTATCGGCATTACCATGTGGGCGCTGTATATCTGCATTTTCATCGTCATTTATGGCCGTATGATCGAAATTTACCTTGTCACGTCGGTGGCCCCCATCCCGATGGCGACCATGATGGGCAAGGAATGGGGCGGCATGGGCCAGAACTACCTGCGCAGCCTGCTGGCTCTGGGCTTCCAGGCATTTTTGATTATCGTCTGTGTAGCGATCTACGCCGTACTGGTGCAGAACATCGCCACCGAGGAGGACATCATCATGGCGATCTGGAGCTGTGTGGGCTATACCGTGCTGCTGTGTTTTACGCTGTTCAAGACCGGCAGCCTGTCCAAAGCCGTATTCAACGCACATTGACCCGGAAGGAGGGAATTTACCAATGGCTTATGTACCCGTACCCAAAGACCTGACGAAAGTCAAAACCAAGGTCGCGTTCAACTTAACCAAGAGGCAGCTTGTCTGCTTCGGCTGCGGGGCGCTCATCGGCGTGCCGCTTTTCTTTTTGCTCCGGGGGCCTGCTGGCAACAGCGTAGCGGCCATGTGCATGATGCTCGTCATGCTGCCCTTCTTCATGCTGGCGATGTATGAAAAACACGGCCAGCCCCTGGAAAAGATCATCGGCAACATCCTCAAGGTGGCCGTCATCCGGCCCAAGCAGCGCCCCTACCGCACCAACAACTTCTATGCCGTGTTGGAGCGGCAGGCAAATCTCGACAAGGAGGTGTATGACATTGTTCGCGGCAAAGACAAAGCGGCAGGCTGAACCGGCAGAGCCGCAGACCAAACCCCGGCGTAAGCTGACCCGCGCCGAACGCAAACAGATCGAGGCAACGATTGCCCGCGCCAACCGCACAGGCAAAAAGGAACAGTCCGCCCAGGACAGCATCCCCTATGAGCGGATGTGGCCGGACGGCATCTGCAAGGTGGCGGATGGCCGCTACACGAAAACCATCCAGTTCCAGGACATCAACTACCAGCTCAGCCAGAACGAGGACAAGACCGCCATCTTTGAAGGCTGGTGCGATTTCCTCAATTACTTCGACAGCTCCATCCGTTTCCAGCTGTCCTTTTTGAACCTGGCAGCGTCCCAGGAGACCTTCGCCAACAGCATCACCATCCCGGCTCAGGGGAGATGACTTTGACCCCATCCGGGTGGAGTACACGCAGATGCTGCAAAACCAGCTGGCGCGGGGCAACAACGGCCTCATCAAGACCAAGTACCTGACCTTTTCCATCGAGGCCGACAGCATCCGCTCCGCCAAGCCCCGTCTGGAGCGTATCGAGACCGATGTGCTGAACAACTTCAAGCGGCTGGGCGTGGCCGCCGAGGTCCTGGACGGCAAAGCTCGGCTGGCCCAGCTCCACGCCATCTTCCACATGGACGAGCAGGCGCCCTTCCAGTTCGAGTGGGACTGGCTGGCTCCCAGCGGTCTTTCCACCAAAGACTTTATTGCGCCGTCCGGCTTCGAGTTCCGCACCGGCAAGCAGTTCCGCATGGGAAAGAAGTACGGGGCCGTCAGCTTCGTGCAGATTCTGGCCCCGGAACTGAATGACCGTATGCTGGCGGACTTTCTCGATATGGAAAGTTCCCTCATTGTGAATCTGCACATCCAGTCGGTGGATCAGGTGAAGGCCATCAAGACGGTGAAGCGCAAGATCACCGACCTGGACCGCAGCAAGATCGAGGAACAGAAAAAGGCCGTCCGCGCCGGGTATGACATGGACATCATCCCCTCTGACCTTGCCACCTACGGGGCCGAGGCCAAGAAGCTGTTGCAGGACCTGCAAAGCCGCAACGAGCGGATGTTCCTGGTGACGTTTTTGGTGCTGAACACCGCGGACAATCCCCGCCAGCTGGGCAACAACATCTTCCAGGCCAGTTCCATCGCGCAAAAGTACAACTGCCAGCTGACCCGGCTGGACTTCCAGCAGGAGGAAGGCTTGATGTCCTCTCTGCCGCTGGGGCTGAACCAGGTGGAGATCCAGCGCGGGCTGACTACCAGCTCTAGCGCCATCTTCGTGCCGTTCACGACCCAGGAGCTTTTTCAGAACGGCAAAGAGGCGCTGTACTACGGCATCAACGCCCTGTCCAATAACCTCATCATGGTGGACCGCAAACTGCTGAAAAACCCCAACGGCCTGATTCTGGGTACGCCGGGCAGCGGCAAATCCTTCAGCGCCAAGCGCGAGATCGCCAACTGCTTCCTGCTCACAACAGATGATGTCATCATCTGTGACCCGGAGGCAGAGTACGCGCCGCTGGTGGAGCGCCTGCACGGGCAGGTCATCGAGATTTCGCCTACCTCCACCAACTATATCAACCCGATGGACCTGAACCTGGACTATTCGGACGAGGACAGCCCGCTGTCCCTCAAATCCGATTTTATCCTCAGTCGCTGTGCGAACTGATTGTAGGCGGCAAGGACGGCTTGCAGCCGGTGCAGAAAACCATCATTGACCGCTGTGTGCGGCTGGTCTACCAGGACTACCTCAACGACCCGCGCCCGGAGAATATGCCCATCCTGGAGGATTTGTACGACCTGCTGCGGGCGCAGAATGAGAAGGAGGCGCAGTACATCGCCACGGCGCTGGAAATCTACGTCACCGGCTCCCTCAACGTGTTCAACCACCGCAGCAACGTGGACATCAACAACCGCATTGTCTGCTATGACATCAAGGAGCTGGGCAAGCAGCTGAAAAAGATCGGGATGCTGGTGGTCCAGGACCAGGTGTGGAACCGCGTCACCATCAACCGGGCCGCCCGCAAGTCTACCCGCTACTACATCGACGAGATGCACCTGCTCTTGAAAGAGGAACAGACCGCCGCCTACACGGTGGAGATTTGGAAGCGGTTCAGAAAGTGGGGCGGAATCCCGACCGGGATTACGCAGAACGTCAAGGACCTGCTTTCTTCCCGCGAGGTGGAGAACATCTTTGAAAACTCCGACTTCGTGTATATGCTCAACCAGGCGGGCGGTGACCGGCAGATTTTGGCCCGGCAGCTGGGTATTTCCCCGCACCAGCTGTCCTATGTGACCCACTCCGGCGAGGGCGAGGGGCTGCTGTTCTACGGCTCCACCATCCTGCCCTTTGTGGACCACTTCCCCAAGAATACCGAACTGTATCGCATTATGACGACCAAACCCCAGGAAATGAAGGAGGCTGATGGACGATGAAACCCGAAATTCTGCATAACGACCACATGATGTTTCTGGACCGGGCGCTGGAAACCCAGCGCACCGCGCTGCTGACGGCGATGGCGGACGCCGTTTCCGAGTGCCGCACGGCGGCGGACCAGGCCGCTGAACTGACTGAAACCGGCGAAATTGGCCTGCTGCGGCTGGTGGAGATTCTGTGCGCCGCCAAGGTCCAGCGCGGGCAGGCCGGAGGTGCCGTGCTGGAGGGCACCGAGGTCCAGATTTTGGCCGACGTGGTGGCCCAGCTCTACGCCTGCCTGACCGAGTGCCGCTTTGTGGGTCCGCTGGGGCTGGCGGCCTATGCGGAGCTTTCCAGCATGGCGGCCTCCCTCATGCTGGGGGAATGGTTTGATTAAGGAACCGCGCCTGCGCTTTACGGAGGAAGAACGGGCGGACCCGGCGCTGGAGAAGCCCATCCGCAAGGCGGAAAAGGCCGCCGCCAAAGCGGACAAGGCGCAGGCAAAAATCCCGAAAAAGCAGGTCAAACGGGCCGAGGTTGACCCCAAGACCGGCAAGGTCACGACCAAGCTGGTGCTGGAGGATAAGCCCCGGCCGCCCTCCAAGCTGTCCCATACGGTGTGGGACGCGCCGGGCAACGCGGTGGCGGGCAAGCTCCACCAGGAGATCCGCAAGACTGAGGATGATAACGTGGGCGTGGAGAGCGCCCACAAGTCCGAGGAAGCCGTGGAGACCGGCGTGCATCTGGCGAGGGAGGGCTACCGCAGCCACAAGCTGAAACCTTACCGCAAGGCCGCCCAGGCCGAGCGGAAGCTGGAAAAGGCCAACATCGAGGCGCTGTTCCAGAAATCCGTCTATGAAAACCCTGCGGCAGCCAGTAATCCGCTCTCCCGCTGGCAGCAGAAACAGCAGATCAAGAAGCAGTACGCCGCCGCCAAACGGGCCGCACAGTCCGGCGGGAGCGCCGCCGGTGCCGCCCAAAAGACCGGCAAGGCGGCCAAGACGGTTAAGGAAAAGGCCCAGCAGGCCGGGGCCTATGTGATGCGCCACAAAAAGGGATTTGGCATCGTGCTGGCGATGTTCTTGCTCGTCTGCCTGCTGCTCAACACCATGTCCTCCTGCTCCATGATGGCGCAGAGCATCGGTTCGGCGATCTCCGGCACCACCTACCCCTCCGATGACCCGGAGCTGGTGGCGGTGGAGGCAGACTACGCTGCCAAGGAGGCCGCGCTGCAAGCCGAGATCGACAACATCGAGAGCAGCCACCCCGGATACGACGAGTACCGCTATGACCTGGACATGATCGGCCACGACCCGCATGAGCTGGCGGCCTATCTGTCCGCCGTCTTGCAGGGCTACACGCGGGCAAGCGCCCAGGCGGAGCTGGAACGTATCTTCGCAGCCCAATACCAGCTGACGCTGACCGAGGAAGTGGAGGTGCGCTACCGCACCGAGACCCGGACGGACAGCGAGGGCAACGAGTATGATGTGGAAGTGCCCTATAACTATTACATCTTAAATGTGACCCTCACCAGCAAGCCCATCTCCTCCGTGGCTTCGGAGCTGCTGACGCCTGACCAGCTGGAAATGTACCAGGTGTACCGGCAGACGCTGGGCAACAAGCCCCTGATCTTCGGCGGCGGGTCCGCCGACACCAGCGATTCCGAGAGTTTGGCCGGTGTGGAGTTTGTCAACGGCACCCGGCCTGGCAATCAGGCGGTGGTGGACATCGCCAAAAGCCAGGTAGGCAACGTGGGCGGCCAGCCCTATTGGAGCTGGTACGGCTTTAATTCCCGCGTGGAATGGTGCGCCTGTTTCGTGTCCTGGTGCTACGGGCAAATGGGACTTTCTGAGCCGCGCTTTGCCGCCTGCCAGTCCCAGGGTATTCCCTGGTTCCAGTCGCATGGACAATGGGGCGGGCGGGATTACGCCAACATCGCCCCAGGCGACGCAATCTTCTTCGATTGGGACTTGGATGGCAGCGCCGACCATGTGGGTATCGTAGTGGGCACCGACGGCAGCCGGGTCTACACCGTGGAGGGCAATTCCGGCGATGCCTGCAAGATCAAGAGTTATTCCCTGACCTATGAGTGCATCAAGGGCTACGGCCTGATGAACTGGTGACAAATTTTTATGAAGAATAGGAGTGATTTGACTATGGCTAAGAACAAAATCGAGCGTATCGACCAGGAGATCGCCAAAACCCGCGAGAAAATTGCGGAGCAGCAGGAAAAGCTGAAGGCCCTGGAAGCGCAGAAAACCGAGGCGGAGAACCTGGAGATCGTCCAGATGGTGCGCGCTGTGCGTATGACCCCGGCCCAGCTGAACGCCATGCTGTCGGGCGGCATGGTTCCCGGCGGTTCGCGGCGGTCCCCGCCGATTCCGAACAGGAGGATATGACCCATGAAGAATAAGAAAATTGTCAGAACCCTTGCCGCCCTTTGTACCTGCCTGGTGCTAATGGGCGGCTTTTCCGTGACTGCCTTTGCCCAGGGCGCTGACCCTACGCCCACGGCCACACCGGCGGCGGACGCCACCAACGACAGCAACGTGGTGGTGGAGGAAACTGAGGACAGTCCCGCCCTGACCCCGGAGGGCAACGCCGCCCTGGTGGATGACTTTGGCGGCAACAAGCAGCTCATCACCGTCACCACCAAGGCGGGCAACTACTTCTACATCCTCATTGACCGTGCCAACGAGGACAAGGAGACCGCCGTCCACTTCTTGAACCAGGTGGACGAGGCCGATCTGATGGCGCTGATGGAGGACGGCGAGACGGCGGAGGAAACGCCCGCTGTCTGCAACTGCACGGAAAAATGCGCCGCCGGTGCGGTAAATACGGCCTGCCCGGTGTGCGCCGTGAACATGGCGGAGTGTACGGGCCAGGAGCCGGAACCCACCCCTGCCCCGGAGGCAGAACGGAGCCGGAACAGGAACCGGCAGGGCTGAACCCGGCGATGCTGCTGGTGGTGCTGGCTGTGCTGGGCGGCATCGGTGCGCTGGTCTACTTCAAATTCATCAAGCAGAAGCCCAAGACCAAGGGCAGCGATAACCTGGATGATTACGACTACGGCGAGGACGATACCGAACAGGAGGACGAGGACCCCTGGGAGACCGAGGAATCCGACGAACCGGAGGACGCCGACGGGGGCGGCGATGAGGAAAGCGAGAACCCGGCCAAATGACCCGGTTCACCGACAGCCCTTTTGAACCCATGATGACGCGCAGGCCGGAGGGCGGGAAGGCAGCTTCCCGTCCTCCCTCTTTATCTCCCGGCCACCCCTGTTATGGCTGCGGAAACTACCGCCCCGGCCAGCCCTGCGTGGGCTTCTGCCACAAAGAGCTGACCGCGTGGCTGCGCGAAAGGAGAAAAGCAAAATGAATTATTTTGTCCAATTTCTCATTGTGTTCGACCTGATCTGCTTCGGCGTCTACTTTGGCGGCGACATCATTTGCACGGCGCTTGCCAAGGTGCGCAAAAAACCGGGCCAGAAAGACCCCTATGAATTTGAGGTGGAGGACGAACCCGCTGAACCGCCGCTGTCTATTGACGCCATCCGCCACTTGTTCCGCGGCGAGGTCCGCGATTTTGTCTGCAACAAACTTCTGCCCAGTGGGCAGGAGACGCTTTCCGCCCTGACCGAGCCGGAGCAGACAGCGGCCCGGTTCCTGTTCTGTGCCTTGATCGGCTATCTCAAAGAGGAAGCCCCAATGGATGAGCAGAGCTTCCCGATGGTGATGGAGATGCTGAACTACGCCGAGGGCGCGAAAGAGGACGGCGACAAGGACGTGATTGACATTCTGATGGAGGAAACCGTCGCCCGGACCCGCCAGCGCGAGGAATATTTCAGCGATTACCGCCGCTACCAGCTCATGCAGGTGGATAAGGAGCGTGTGCTGCTGGCCTGCCGGGTCATTATCAACGACCTGCTGGGCGAGCTGTACCGCTATGATTACAACGTCGGTTATGACTGCCTTCTGGACGATGGCAACAGCGTTTCCAGAAAGCTGAAAAAATCCAACGAAGAAATGGAGGTTGAGGAAGATGCGCCTTGTGATCGCTGAGAAGCCCTCGGTGGCAAAATCCCTGGCCGCCGTGCTGGGCGCTGCCACCCGCAAAGACGGCTACCTGGAGGGCGGCGGTTGGCTGGTGAGCTGGTGCCTGGGGCACCTGGCCGGGCTGGCAGATGCCGCCACTTACAACCCCGACTATGCCAAGTGGCGCTATGATGACCTGCCGATTCTGCCGGAAACCTGGCGTTTTACCATCGCCAAGGACAAACGGGATCAGTTTGACGTGCTGCGTACCCTGCTGCGGCGGGAGGACGTGACCGAGGTAGTCAACGCCTGCGACGCCGGGCGCGAGGGCGAGCTGATTTTCCGCACCGTTTACTGCCTGGCGGGCTGTCAAAAGCCCATGAAACGGCTGTGGATTTCCAGCATGGAGGATTCCGCCATCCGGGATGGCTTTGCACACCTGCGCCCCGGCGCGGACTATGACGGGCTGCACCAGGCGGCCCTCTGCCGGGCCAAGGCCGACTGGCTGGTGGGTATCAACGCCACCCGGCTGTTTTCGGTGCTGTACCACCGCACGCTGAACATTGGCCGGGTCATGTCCCCGACGCTGGCCCTCATCGTCCAGCGGGAGGCCGAGATCGAAGCTTTCAAGCCGGTGCCGTTCTATACCGTGGCGCTGGACCTGCCCGGTTTTACCGCTGCCAGCGCCCGGATGGACAAGAAAGCCGATGCCGAACAGTTGAAAAGCGCCTGTCAGGGTGTGGCCGCCACGGTCAAACAGGTGGAGCGCAAAGACAAATCCGAGAAGCCACCCGCCCTCTATGACTTGACCACCCTCCAGCGGGACGCCAACCGCCTGCTGGGCTATACGGCGCAGCAGACGCTGGACTATCTGCAAAACCTCTATGAAAAGAAGCTCTGTACCTACCCCCGGACGGACAGCCGCTACCTGACTTCTGATATGGCCGAGGGCCTGCCGGTGCTGGTGAACCTGGTCGCCAACGCCATGCCGTTCCGCAAGGGCATCGCCATTTCCTGCGATGCGGCGGCGGTCATCAACGACAAGAAAGTGACCGACCACCATGCGGTGATCCCTACCCGGAACATCCGGGAGGCTGACCTGTCCGCTCTGCCGGTGGGTGAACGGGCCATTCTGGAGCTGGTGGCCCTGCGGCTGCTGTGTGCGGTGGCTCCGCCCTATACCTACGCCGAGACCGCTGTCACGGTGGAATGCGATGGCGCGGAGTTCACCGCCAAAGGCCGCACAGTGAAGCAGCCCGGCTGGCGGGCGCTGGACGCCGCCTACCGAGCCAGCATGAAAAATGCGGAGCCGGACAACGACAACGAAAGCAAGGCGCTGCCGGAGCTGACCGAGGGCCAGGAGCTGCCGGTCACGGGGGCCGCCGTCAGGGAGGGCAAGACCACCCCGCCCAAGCACTTCACTGAGGATACCTTACTCTCTGCGATGGAGACTGCCGGAAAGACGATATGCCGGAGGACGCCGAGCGCAAGGGGCTGGGGACGCCCGCCACCCGCGCCGGGATTTTGGAGAAGCTGGTGTCCACCGGCTTTCTGGAACGCAATAAAGAGTAAGAAAACCGTACAGCTCATGCCGTCCCACGATGCCATTTCCCTGATTACCGTCCTGCCGGAGCAGCTGCAATCCCCGCTGCTGACCGCCGAGTGGGAGTACCGACTGGGTGAGATCGAGCGCGGCGAGCTGGCCCCGGAGGACTTCATGGCCGAGATCACCGCCATGCTGAAGGAACTGGTGGGGACCTATCAGGTCATCAAGGGCAGCGAGTACCTGTTTCACTCCGCCCCGCGAGGTGGTGGGCAGATGCCCCCGCTGTGGCGGTGAAATTGTAGAAATGCAAAAAGGCTTCTTCTGCCAGGACAAATCTTGCAAATTTGCAATCTGGAAAAACAGCAAGTGGTGGGCCGCGAAGCGCAAGCAGCCCACCAAGGCCATTGTGTCGGCGCTGCTAAAAGATGGCCGCGCCCGTGTGACGGGGCTGTACTCCGAGAAAAGCGGCAAGACCTATGACGCCACCGTGGTGCTGGAGGATACCGGCCAGTACGTCAACTTCAAGCTGGAGTTTGACCGGCAGAAAGGCGGCGGCAAATGAAACTGAGTTTGTATGAACAGGAAACGATTATCCTCTACAACCAGGCCGAGGCCACCGCCGAGGTCTACTCCCACGACCCGCGCCTGCTGGAAAAGCTGCGGCGGCTGGCGGAGAAGTACCCGGACCAGATCGTGAAAAAGAACCGCCAGACCTTCGTGGTGCCCAAACGCTGCGTGTCGGTGCGGGAGCCGTACAGCGCCGAGCGCCGCAAGGCTGCCAGCGAGCGGGCCAAAGCCGCCGGGTATAGGCCGCCCGTCCCCAAAGCGGGCGGTAAGTAAGCATGGGCGAGAACCTTTTTGAAGTCGTGAAGCAGTCCGTCACCGTCCGGGAGGCGGCTGAAGCTGTACGGCATCGCGGTGGGGCGCGGCGGCATGGCCTGCTGCCCCTTCCACGATGACCGGCACCCTAGCATGAAGGTGGACACCCGTTTCCACTGTTTTGGCTGCGGCGCAGACGGCGACGTGACCGACTTCACCGCCCGTCTCTATGACCTGTCCCCCAAGGAGGCCGCCGAAAAGCTGGCCCAGGATTTTGGCCTTTCCTATGACAGCAAGGCCCCGCTCCGGCGAAGCTATGTCCGGCAGAAATCCGAGGCGCAGGTGCGGAAAGAAAAACGGAGAACACGGCTGGCGCGTCCTGGCGGACTACTACCACCTGCTCCGAAAATGGGAGGCCGACTATTCCCCCAAGATGCCGGACGAGGACCCGCACCCGCGCTTTTTGGAGGCTGTTCAGAAAAAAGAGTACATGGGCTATCTGCTGGACACTTTCTCGACAGCAGTACCGAGGAACAGGACCAGTGGATCGCAGAACACACCACTGAACTTTCGGCCATAGAAGGGAGAGTGAAAATCATGGCTGACAAACCCACCAACCGGGAACGGCTGCAACAGATCACGGCAGGCATCGAGCAGGGTATCAAGAGCTGTTCGAGAGCGAAAAGTATATGCGCTACCTGTCCGTGATGTCCCGGTTCCACCGCTACTCCGTCAACAACACCATGCTCATCTATATGCAGAAGCCGGACGCCACGCTGGTGGCCGGGTACAACAAGTGGAAAAATCAGTTTGAGCGCCATGTGAAGCGCGGTGAACACGGTATCACCATCATCGCGCCCACTCCGTTCAAGAAAAAGATCGAGGAACAGAAGCTAGACCCGGACACCAAGGCCCCCATCCTGGACGCAGAGGGCAAGGCGGTCATGGAGGAACGGGAAGTTGAGATTCCCATGTTCCGCCCGGTCAAGGTGTTCGATGTGAGCCAGACGGACGGCAAGCCCCTGCCGGAGCTGGCGTCCACCCTGTCCGGGAACGTCCAGAACTATGAGGCTTTCATGGAGGCCCTGCGCCGGTCCGCGCCGGTGCCGCTCTCTGTGGAGCCGATGGCAGCCAACATGGACGGATATTTCTCGCCGGACCGGCAGCGCATCGCCATCCGTGCTGGCATGAGCGAGGTACAGACCGTTTCCGCCGCCGTCCATGAGATCGCCCACAGCAAGCTGCACAACTACGCTAAGGCTCAGGAGGAAGCGGTCAGGGCCGGTGACAAGGAGCCGCCCAAGAAGAAAGACCGCAATACCGAGGAGGTGGAAGCCGAGAGCATTTCCTACGCGGTTTGCCAGTATTACGGTATCCAGACCGGCGAGAACAGCTTCGGCTACATCGCCAACTGGAGCCAGGGTAAGGAGCTGCCGGAGCTGCGGGCCAGTTTGGAAACTATCAATAAGACCGCCGGTGAGCTGATTACCGATATTGACCGGCATTATAAGGTTATCTGCAAGGAGCGCGGCATTGACCTGACTGCTGCCCCGGAACCGCAGCTGGACCCTATCGAGCAGCTGGCAGCCGACATCGACCAGTTTTCTTTTGACTACGATACCTATGAATATCGGGATCAGGTGGATAATCGTGAGGATGCGCTGCGGGAACTGACCCGCTACGCTCCGCAGCAGGGGATGCCAGCGGTGTTCCGGGACTGGCTCCAGGAATTTGCCGATGAAAATGAACCTGGAGAAGCGGTCACAAAAGCTGCCGAGCTGTTGGATCGTCTGGACCAGCTGGTGCCGGAACCTGACCCCAACCTTGTGAAAATGGCGGATGAAGCGAGGGCGATGGGCGTAGATACTGCGTGGAACTCTGATAAGGAATTCCCGGTATCCTTCGATACTGAAAGGACCCAGCCCAGCGCCGAAGCCCAGGAGGCCCTGTTGCTGGTTGATGAAGCCACCTATCTTCATGTTCAGTCCTGCGACACCGGCTGGGACTACACACTCTACGATGCCGCCACCAGGAAGCAGTTGGACGGCGGCCAGCTGGACGCCCCGGAGCTGTCGCTGTCCACCGCTGCGCTGAAAATCTGTGAGATGCGCGGCATGGGCGGCCAGTCCATTCGCTATGCACCGCTGTCCATGATCGAGACCTTGCAGGAGGCGGTAATCCAACAGATGCAGGCAGCGGCTCAAGCCGCTGTGCCGGAAGTCACCCAGCTGCCGGATGCCCCGGAGCAGGCGCTGGACGAATACCCCATGCCGGACCCGGCGCTGACCCAAGACGATTTGGAACAGTGCGGCTATCTGGACGGGGACCTTCTGCCCCTCTCCAAAGAGCGGGCCTATGAGCTGATGGCGCAGGACCTGACCGTGTACATGGTTCAGCAGGGCGAGAACCCGGCGATGGCCTTTGACACTGACGATCTGGACGCCCACGACGGTATTTTGCCGTCACCCGCGAGGAATGGGAGGAAAGTCCCCCGGTCTTCGATGCCCAGGTCAAGGCGCGCATGGACCACCAGCAGGAACGAGAGCAGGCTTTCCTCGACCACAAGGGCGACTGCTTTGCCATCTACCAGGTGAAGCACACCGACGAGCTGCGGGACATCCGCTATGAGGGGCTGGAGTGGATCAAGTCCATTGGGCGGACTGTGCAGCGCGATAACTACGATCTGGTCTATACTGCGCCGCTCACACCCGGCGACCTGAAAGGCAGCGTACTGGACAATCTTGAATACCGCTTCAATAACGAACACCCCGCCGACTATCGCCACCCGTCCATGAGTGTCAGTGACATCGTTGCCATCAAGCAGGACGGCAAGGTATCCTGTCATTACTGCGACAGTTTTGGCTTTCAGCAAATCCCCGGCTTCCTGCCGGACAATCCGCTGAAAAGTGCGGAGATGGCCGTGGAGGATGACTACGGCATGATCGACGGAATTCTCAACAACGGTTCCAAGGAGCCGACGGTGGCCCAGCTGGAACAGCAGGCCCGCAGCGGCCAGCCTATCTCGCTGATGGACCTGGCTGCCGCCGCTCACCGGGAGGACCGGGATAAGAAGAAGTCCGTTGTGGAGCAGCTGAAAAGCCAGCCCAAAACCGAACACAAAAAATCAGCGCCCAAAAAGAGCGCGGAAAGGGAGCTTTGATATGAACGCTTTGACTTTTGAGGAAACCAACCTGCTGTGTATCTACAACCCCGGCACCCGCCAGGGGGCCATCGAGGCCCTGTCCGAGATGCGTGGCCATCTGGAGCCGGACGAGACCGAGCTGCTGGCCTCTGACTGACAGTACCCTCGCCAAGCTGCGCGCCATGACTGACGTCGAGTTTGACGAGCTGGAGCTGTACCCGGATTTTGACGAATAACACCCTGTTTTGACCCGCCAGGGCGGCCACCGTGCCGCCCCTTTTGATTCAAGACCAGGAAGGAGGACAGAAACCCATGCCAACCAAAGCAGAACAATACGCGCAGATGGCCGACCAGGTGGCGCGGCAGCTCACCGGCAGCTGGCAGGAGTGGGCGGGCTTTCTCACCACTGCTGCCCAGCTCTACAAATATCCATTCCATGAGCAGCTGATGATCTACGCTCAGCGCCCGGACGCTACCGCCTGCGCCGAGTACGACCTGTGGAACGACCGCATGGGCCGCTACGTCCGGCGCGGCTCCAAGGGCATCGCGCTGGTGGACGATTCCGGCGACCGGCCCCGGCTGCGGTATGTGTTTGATATTTCCGACACCGGCACCCGCGAACATTCCCGCACCCCCTGGCTGTGGACGCTGGAGGAACACACCGCACCGGTCATGGCGATGCTGGAACGCAACTACGATGTGAGCGGCAACGATCTGGCCCAGCAGCTGGCCGATGTGGCCGCCAAGCTGGCGGAGGAATACTGGGCTGAACACCGGCGGGATATTCTCCCTATCGTTGACGGTTCCTTTTTGGAGGAGTACGATGAGTACAACATCGAGGTGCAATTCAAATCCGCCGCCACCGTCAGCATCACCTACGCCCTCATGTCCCGCTGCGGGCTGGAGCCGGAGCAGTATTTCAGCCATGAAGACTTCATGCCGATCTTCGACTTCAACACCCCCGCCGTGATCGGGGCGCTGGGTACGGCGGTCAGCCAGGCAAACCAGCAGGTGCTGCGGCAGATCGGCGTCACCATCCAGAACTATGAACGTGAACAACTCGCAGAAAGGAGTGCCACACATGGAGAACAACCTGACTTACATTCAGAACGGGAGATTACCTGATTCCCGACCTGAGCCTGACCGAGCAGCCGGAGAAGCCCCTGGGCAAGTACGGCAGGATGCGCAAAGCGTACCTGAAGCAGCACCGGCCCATCCTGTACAACCAGCTGCTGATGACCGAGAAGCTGTACCCGCACCTTCTGGAGATCGACGAGACGGCGAACTGGCGGTTGGAGCAGATGATGCCCCAACTGGCCGAGGCGGCGGGCGCGACGGAGGCGCTGAAAGCCGCCGACCCGATGCAGTGGGTGGGCCTGATGAACACCTGCAAAGCCCAGGCCGAGGAAATTCTGATGGCGGAACTTATCAACAGCTGACCCTAAACCTGTTCCTCTCCGAAGCGGAACAGATTCAACAGATCGACGAAGCAGAGAGTGTGAAAACGCCCTCTGCTTTTTCTATGCCCAAACCCGCTGCGCAGGGCGGAACCCGTGCGCCGGGCGCTGACCCAGGCCGACATTGACGCCGCCATCCAGGAATGGAACGGCAAAATCGAAAGCCTTCACCGTAAGCACGCAGTTGTTCGCTACATGAAGGACCACGCCCGTGACTGGAAAAGATCGACACCGCCGCCTGGCTGCGGCAGGAGTACGGCGATGACCTCCCGGCCCTGCCTGTTTGACGGTGGACGGCGCGGCGGGCGACGTGTCCTGGCCCAAGGTGCAGCGCCGGATCGCCCAGCTCATCAAGGAAGATCGGTTCTACACCGAGGCGGAGCAGGACCGTTTTGACAACATCGACCCCATCGCCATCCGGGAGGCCCTGGCCGAGCGCGGCATTGTGAACGGTCAGGTGGTAGACCCGGAAAAACTGGACAATGACCCGTTCATCCAGCAGGTCATGCGGGATGTGGAGGCCGTCGCAGCCGAGGAACAGGCCGAGACAGCGGCAAAACCGCCTTTGCCGGACTTGTCCGGCCAGCCCATCACCCGCGAGGGAGACACCATCACCATCGGCAACGGGGAGCCGACCCATGAGATCGACATCACGGTGTCGGACGAGGAATATGCCGCCATCCGGGGCACCATCCCGGAGCGCACCTCTTACGACCCGTCCGCCCCGGTTTACAATGTGGGCGATACCGTCTATCTGGATGACCGCGCCCACCAGATCACCGAACTGCGGGAAGATACGGTGCAGCTGCTGCCCACCGGCATGAGCTATCCCATCTACCGGGCCGAGAGCCGGGAGCGGTTCGAGCAGCTTCTGCGGGCAGACAACCGCAACGACTTTTACACCGAGTTCCTGCCCGTCAACCCCGACACGGCGGACCAGGACCTGCGGGACGTGCTGGTCCACGGCCTGATCGGCGCGCCGGACAAGGCGGAGCTTTCCAGCTGCTGCACACCGGCAAGCCCAACCGCGAGATCGCCCAGTGGCTGGGCCGGGCCTTCCCAGGCATCGTGGAAACGATGGAGCTGGAGACTGGCGACACCGCCGACTACCGCACCACGTCCGAAGGCATCGAACTGGAAGTGCGGGACGCGGAGGAGAAGCGGCTGGCCATGCTGTATTTTCGCTGGGATGAGGTCGCGCCGCTGCTGCGCGGGCTGTATGCCCGCCAGCTGGACGGCTTCGTACGGGAGCAGGATGAACCGTATATGGAAGCTCCTGCCGCTGTGGAAGAACCTGCCGAAACCGCCAAGCCCATTGAAGAACCTGCCGCTGAGGCACCGGCGTTCCACTCCGAGCCGGTGACCGTCTATCCTGGCGAACAGAACCATCTGCCCTATGACGTAGTGGTGGAACGGCTGCACGTTGACCAGCCGGAACCTACGCTGCCCGACGTGGAGCCTGGCGAGAAGCCGGAACACCCGATTTCTATCCCGGTCAACGGCGAGTGGCAGACCTTCCCCAACCAGCGGCTGCCGAGCAGGCGGCCTATCAGGAGTACCGGGACAACCTGCGCCGCAATGCGCAGAACTTCACATCACCGACGACCATCTGGGCGAGGGCGGCCCCAAGGCCAAGTACCAGGCCAATGTGGCGGCAATCAAGCTGCTGAAATACCTGGAGGAAACCACCGGCCAGGCCACGCCGGAACAACAGGAAGTGCTGTCCCGCTATGTGGGCTGGGGCGGCGTGGCGGATGCCTTTGACCCGGACAAACCCGCGTGGGCCGCCGAGTATGCGGAACTGAAAGAGCTGCTGACCCCAGAGGAATATGAAGCGGCCAGGGCCTCTACCCTCAACGCCCACTACACCAGCCCCACCGTCATCCGCGCCGTTTATGAGGCTGTGGAGCAGATGGGCTTCCGTGCCGGCAACATTTTGGAGCCGTCTATGGGCGTGGGCAACTTCTTCGGGCTACTGCCGGAGAGTATGGCGGGCAGCCGCCTGTACGGCGTGGAGCTGGACAGCATTTCCGGCCGCATCGCCAAGCAGCTTTACCCCAAAGCCGACATCACCGTGGCGGGCTTCGAGACCACTGACCGGCGGGACTTCTATGACCTTGCCATCGGCAACGTCCCTTTCGGTCAATACCAGGTGAACGATAAAGCCTACAACAAGCTGGGCTTCAATATTCACAACTACTTCTTTGCTAAAGCGTTGGATCAGGTGCGGCCGGGCGGCGTGGTAGCTTTCGTCACCAGCCGCTATACGATGGACGCCAAGGATTCCACCGTGCGCAGGTATCTGTCCCAGCGGGGCGATCTGCTGGGGGCCATCCGCCTGCCCAACAACGCTTTCCGCGCCAACGCGGGGACCGATGTGGTGTCCGACATCCTATTTCTGCAAAAGCGGGACCGTCCGCTGGACATTGCCCCGGACTGGACCCAAACCGGCCGGACCGAGGAAGGCTTCACGGTCAACCAATATTTTCTGGATCACCCGGAAATGGTGCTGGGCCGCCCTACCGCCGAAAGCACCCAATACGGCAAGCAGGATTACACCGTGGCCCCCATCGAAGGGCTGGAGCTGGCCGACCAGCTGCACGATGCCGTGAAGTACATTCGCGGCACCTACCAGGAGGCCGCGCTGCCGGAGCTGGGCGAGGGCGAGGACATCGACGAATTTCTCCCGGCTGACCCCAATGTGAAGAATTACTCCTACACAGTGGTGGACGGCGCGGTGTACTTCCGGGAAAACAGCCGCATGGTGCGCCCGGACCTGAACGCCACCGCCGAAGCCCGCGTCAAAGGGCTGGTGGGGCTGCGGGACTGCGTGCAGCAGCTCATCGATCTGGAGATGGACGCCGCCGCGCCGGATGCAGACATCCGGGCGCAGATGGCCGACTGAACCGGCTCTATGACAGCTTTTCGGCAAGTACGGTCTTATCAATGACCGGGCGAACCGGCTGGCCTTTGCCGATGACAGCAGCTATTATCTGCTCTGCGCTCTGGAAGTGCTGGACGAGGACGGCAAACTGGAGCGCAAGGCGGATATGTTCACCAAGCGCACGATCAAGCCCCATGAGGCCGTCACCACCGTGGACACCGCCTCCGAGGCCCTGGCGGTCTCCATCTCGGAGAAAGCCCGCGTGTATATGGCCTACATGGAGCAGCTGACCGGCAAAACCAGTGAGGAACTGGCCGCTGAGCTGCGGGGCGTGATTTTCCGCCTGCCCGGCCCGGTGTCGGAGGGCGAACGGCCCCAATACGTCACGGCGGACGAGTACCTGTCCGGCAACGTGCGCCGGAAGCTGCGCCAGGCCCAGCGGGCTGCGGAGCAGGACCCGGCCTTTGCGGTCAACGTGGAGGCCCTGACCGCCGCCCAGCCCAAGGACCTGGACGCTTCCGAGATCGAGGTGCGGCTGGGGGCTACGTGGATCGACAAGGAGTACATCCAGCAATTCATGTACGAGACCTTCGACACGCCTTTTTACCTCCAGCGCAGCATTGAAGTCCACTACACCCCCTTTACGGCGGAGTGGCAGATCTCCGGCAAAAATGTCGTGGGGCAAAACAACGTGGCCGCCTACTCGACCTACGGGACCGGCCGCGCCAACGCCTATAAAATCCTCGAAGATTCCCTCAATCTGCGGGACGTGCGTATCTACGACACCGTGGAGGACGCAGACGGCAAGGAGCGCCGGGTGCTGAACGCCAAGGAAACTACCCTTGCCGCGCAAAAGCAGCAGGCGATTCGGGATGCTTTCAAGGATTGGATTTGGCGCGACCCGGAGCGGCGGCAGGCGCTGGTGCGCCAGTACAACGAGGAAATGAACGCCACCCGGCCCCGCGAGTATGACGGCAGCCACATTGTTTTCGGCGGCATGAACCCGGCCATCACCCTGCGGGAGCATCAGAAAAATGCCATCGCCCATGTGCTGTACGGCGGAAACACTTGCTGGCCCACGAGGTGGGCGCGGGCAAGACCTTTGAAATGGTGGGGGCCGCAATGGAGGCCAAGCGCCTGGGCCTGTGCCAGAAATCCCTCTTTGTGGTGCCGAACCACTTGACAGAGCAGTGGGCTTCGGAGTTCCTGCGGCTGTACCCGTCCGCCAATATCCTGGTGACAACCAAAAAGGACTTTGAAAAGCACAACCGCAAGAAGTTTTGTGCCCGCATTGCCACCGGCGACTATGATGCCATCATTATGGGTCACTCCCAGTTCGAAAAAATCCCCATCAGCAAGGAACGCCAGGAGCGGCTGCTGCATGAGCAGATTTGGGAAATCACCGAGGGCATCGCTGAGGTGGAGGCCAGCGGCGGAGAACGGTTCACCGTCAAGCAGCTGGAACGCACGAAAAAGTCTTTGGAAGCAAGGCTGGAAAAGCTGCAAGCCGAGGACCGCAAGGACGATGTGGTGACGTTTGAACAGCTGGGCGTAGACCGACTGTTCGTGGACGAGGCCCACAATTACAAGAACCTCTTTCTCTACACAAAAATGCGCAACGTGGCGGGCCTCTCCACGACGGACGCGCAGAAATCTTCGGATATGTTCGCCAAGTGCCGCTACATGGACGAGATCACCGGCAGCCGGGGCGTCATCTTTGCCACCGGCACGCCGGTTTCCAACTCCATGACCGAGCTTTACACCATGCAGCGGTATCTCCAATATGACCGGCTGCAAGAGCTGGGCATGGCCCACTTTGACTGCTGGGCGTCCCGCTTCGGCGAGACCGTGACGGCGCTGGAGCTGGCCCCGGAGGGCACCGGCTACCGGGCAAGAACAAGATTCAGCAAGTTTTTCAACCTGCCGGAGCTGATGAACCTCTTTAAGGAGATCGCGGACATCAAAACCGCCGACCAGCTGCACCTGCCCACGCCCCAGGTGGAGTACCACAACATCGTGGCCCAGCCCACCGAACAGCAGCAGGAAATGGTGAAGGCGCTCTCAGAGCGCGCTTCCCTGGTACACAGCGGTACAGTGGACCCGTCCCAAGACAATATGCTCAAGATCACCAGCGACGGGCGCAAGTTGGGGCTGGACCAGCGGATCATCAACCAGCTGCTGCCGGATGAGCCGGGCACCAAGGTCAATCAGTGCGTGAACAATATCATGCAGATCTGGCGGGACGGCGAGGCCGACAAGCTGACCCAGCTGGTGTTCTGCGACATCTCCACGCCCCAAGCCCGGCCGCAAAAAGGTAGCGAAGGCGCTGGACAACCCGACCCTCCACGCTTTGGAGGACGCGGTGCCGCTGGACGAGCCGGAACCGGCCTTTACCGTCTACGAGGACATCCGGCAGAAGCTCATCGCCAAAGGCGTACCCGCCGAGCAGATTGCCTTTATCCATGAGGCCAACACCGAGGTGCGCAAAAAGGAGCTGTTCTCCAAGGTCCGCACCGGCCAGGTGCGCGTCCTGCTGGGCAGCACGGCCAAGATGGGTGCAGGCACCAACGTGCAGGATCGCCTGGTGGCGCTGCATGACCTGGACTGCCCGTGGCGGCCCGGCGACCTGGCCCAGCGAAAGGGCCGCATTGAGCGCCAGGCAACCAGAACGAGACCGTCCATGTGTACCGCTATGTCACCGAGGGGACTTTCGACGCCTACCTCTGGCAGACGGTGGAAAACAAACAGAAATTCATCAGCCAGATCATGACCTCCAAATCGCCGGTGCGAAGCTGCGACGATGTGGACGAAACCGCGCTGTCCTTTGCCGAGATCAAGGCGCTGTGCGCCGGGGACCCGCGCATCAAGGAACGCATGGACCTGGATGTGGACGTGGCGCGGTTAAAGCTGATGAAGGCCGACCACCAGAGCAAGCAGTACCGCCTGGAGGACCAGCTGCTCAAAACCTTCCCGGAGGAGATCGAGAAAAACAAGGGCTTTATCGCCGGGCTGGAAGCCGATATGGCGACCTTGGCCGCCCATCCCTCACCCGGAGGACGGCTTTGCCGGGATGGAAGTCCGTGGCGACACCCTCACCGACAAGGAGAACGCTGGTGCCGCGCTGCTGGACGCCTGCAAGGAGGTCAAAGGGGCCGACCCGGTGCCGGTGGGCAGTTACCGGGGCTTTGCCATGTCGGTGTCGTTTGACGCTTTCCGGCAGGAGTATATGCTCCTGCTGAAAGGCCAGATGACCCACCGGGCGACGCTGGGCACAGACCCCCGTGGAAATCTCACCCGTATCGACAATGCGCTCGGTCAGATGCCCCAGCGGCTGGAGGCGGTGAAGAACCAGCTGGACAATCTCTACCAGCAGCAGGCCGCCGCCAAGGCGGAGGTGGGCAAGCCCTTCCCCCAGGAACATGATTTGCGGGTAAAATCCGCTCGGCTGGCCGAGCTGGACGTACTGCTGAACATGGACGGCCGGAGCCGCCCTGCGCCGGAGACGATGCTTGCCAAGAGCAGCCGCCCCTCGGTGCTGGAGGGGCTGAAACGCCCGGTACCGCGCAATCCCGAAAAGAAACCCAAACACCACGAACAGGAGGTGCGATAAGATGAATACCGATAAAAACACGGCCCTCTATGAGAAGATGGCCGCCGAACAGGACAAGTTCCGGGACTGGCTGAAAAGCCAGCCCCTCGGAGGAAATCCTAAAGCATACCTATGAGTACACGGTCCGGGAGGACATTCTGGTGGCAATGGAGGAGCTGGACCTGCCCCAAAGCCGGGCCGCCGCGCTGCTGGCGTCGCCGTCCCCGCTGGCCGATGTCTACAAGGAGTTTTCTGACCGGGAGACTTCCTACATGGATGTGGTGCGGGACAGCATCGAGCAGCGGGCCGAGGCGGCGCTGGACGCCCAGCGGGAACTGCCGCTCTACCGGCACGACGCCGCCTATGCCCGCGAACAGGGCGACCTGGATTTGTACCGGGCGTCCCGCCGCGCCAACATCGCCTGCAAGGAGGCCATCGAGGCGTCCATTTCGGAACATTACCGGGACAACCGGCTGGACAGAGACGCGGTGCCCCAGGTGATCGAGCAGTTCGGCTACACCCGCACTCTCTATGTGCTGGCAAACACCGTACAGCAGAAAGAGTGGGATGAGCGGTTCAGCCCGGCCAACAAGACGTGGGCCAAGACGGTGGACATCCCGCCCAACCCGGACGGCTTTGGCGGCGAACGCAACCTGGACTTTGTGGTGGACAGCCACTCCGGCCTGGTCGATCTGTTCTTAAGCCAGGCGCGGCAGGATTATCTGCGTCTCCAACCGCTGACGCCGGAGGAGATCCACGCCGAGGCCGCCCGGCTCTTGCAGGAGCTTCGTGCGCCGGATACGCCCAACAGCCCCCACGGCACCCATTACATGGCCCGTGTTTCGCCGGACTTTCTGGCCCGCGCCGGCACCCAGGCCCACGACCAGCTGATGGCGCTGCTGCCGTTCCGTAGCCTGGCGATCACCGGCATGAAGGACCTGCCCGGCACCTATGTCACCATCCTGGCCAGCGAGGACCGCTCCAAAGAGCTGCGCCAGCGACGTCCCTCGGTTCGCCGCCAGCTGAAGCAGGAGCCGCGCCCTGCTGAAAAGCCGGAGAAAAAATCCCCCATCCATAAGAAAAAGGAGCCGGAACGGTGAGCGCCCCCAAGCGCAAGCGGGAGGTGCAGCTGAACTTCCGGGTCTCGCCGGAGGAGCTGGCGCTGATCGAGCAGAAGATGGCGCAGCTGGGGACAAAGAACCGGGAAGCCTATCTGCGCAAAATGGCCCTGGACGGCTATGTGGTGCGCCTGGAACTGCCGGAGCTGAAGGAGCTGGTCTCCCTGATGCGCTATTCCAGCAACAACCTGAACCAGCTGACCCGCCGCGTGCATGAAACCGGGCGCATTTACGACGCCGACCTGGAGGATATAACCCGGAGGCAGGATGCTTTGTGGGATGGGGTGCATCGGTATTGACCCAGCTGGCAAAGCTGTCGTGACAGGGGCATACGCCCCGGCTTTGAGGGAGGTCCGGCGCGTGCAGGCTGCATCGCCGGGCCTCCCTCTTTTTTCTTTGCCCGTATCGTTGCGTTTTGGCGGGCTGTGATTGATAATGGATCAGAAACGGAGGTGATGGCTGATGTTGACGTTTGAAAATATCTTGGAGTTTTTCAAGAGTATCTGCTGTGTGACCCGGAGGAAGAAGTCCTCCCCTGTAAGCGCGGCTACGTCCGACTGAGCTGGAACAAGGATTCCCGCTACTGCGTGGACGGCATCCTCTGCCGGACCCCGGAGGAACTGTTTGATATACTTCTCTCGGATTACCAGGACTTTGCCATGATCTGCCGGACACGGGGACGCCGGGAGGTCACAGAGGAGGATGAAAAGGCCGTAGAGGAACTGTGCCAGCCCTACCTGGCCTGTCGGAAGGAGGCGCTGAAATGAGCCTCCACGGCGGTGCTGTTTATTTTGCAAAAATTGGGGCTGGAAAATCCTTGCCGCGCCGGTGGTGCTGGCGCTGATGCTATTCACCTGGGTATGCATTTTTGGACTGCTGTATGTGTCCAGCTTCATCTTCGGTGTTTTTGGCCTCCACGGTGGTGGCCTGCTGGGGAAATCGCGGATTCTATGGCGAACCAACTGACGCCGAACCGCAAAACGGCGTGAAAATCCAAATAAACGCAGCTTTTACGAAAAGGAGGCTGTCAATTCCAATCCGTCCGCGAACTGGAAGCGCCAGATCGACAGCTCCTTTATGAGCGCCTGCTGCTGTCCAACGGAGACGCCAATAAAGAAAAGGTCCTCTCTCTGGCGCAGAAAGGAATTGAGATCAACCAGCCAGCTGACATCATCCGCGATCCCTATGTGTTTGAGTTTTGGGTGTGCCGGAAAACAAGCCCATGCTGGAAAGCGACTTGGAGAAGGCTCTGGTAGCGCAGATCGAAAAGTTCCTGCTGGAGCTGGGGCGCGGGTTTATGTTTGTGGGAACACAGCAGAGAGTTACATTAAACAATACCCACTATTATGTGGACATGGTGTTCTACAACAAAATCCTGCGGGCGTATGTTTTGATTGAGCTGAAAACGAAAAAACTGACGCCAGAGGCTGCCGGTCAGCTCAATATGTACTTAAACTACTATGCGGCAGAAGTCAACGACCCCGATGACAACCCGCCTATCGGCATCATTCTCTGCACCGAGAAAGATAGTGTGGCAGCGGAATATGCGTTGGGCGGTCTTTCCAACAACATTTTTGCATCCCGCTATGTTCTCTATATGCCGGACAAGGAGCAGCTGATCGCCCAGGTGGAAGCTGTCTTGAAAAACTGGCATGAGAAAAATGATGGTTCTGCCCATGAATGAGAAAGAGCTGATTGGGAAAGTTCATTCGTCGGTCTACCACCAATGCCAGCGGCGAGGTTACGCCACCCCGGTAGATATGTTGATGGACATTGGCGTCCTGCCAAAGCAAAAGTATGAGGATTGGCGGTTCGGAAAGGTAGATTACCTCGAACGGGTCTGCACGGTCAATTTGCGAAAGCTGTCTTTCATCATGCACCAGATGCGGGTGTACGCGCAGAAAACTGGCTTAAAGCCTTCTTTCTGTTATTACAAGCGATGGGGCGTGAAGAAGAAAAACCGGCCAGGGGCATAAGCCGGTTATCCCGCTGCGGTTCAGCAAAAGCGGCAACCCGGAAGTTGAAAAATGGTATGCGACCCACTTTATAGACAGCAAGCGGATCGCAGAACTGAAAACGCAGCAGCAATCGAATATAGACCAAGCTCAATGAAACAAGGACAGCTTTTACAGAGCCGTCCTTTTTCTTTTGCCTGTTGCTATCTTAATTTTTGAGGAAGGAGGGGCACCCACATGGCCACCACCCGCATTATACCGCTGCACGCCGGCAAGGCCGCACGGTCGGCAAGGCGATCAGCGACATCATCGACTATGTAAAAAATCCAGACAAAACCGACCACGGTAGGCTCATCACCAGCTACCAGTGTGACAGCCGCGTGGCCGACGCGCAGTTCCTGCTGGACAAGCAGACCTACGCCGCCCGCACCGGCCGGGTGCGCGGTGCGGACAATGTGATTGCCTACCACCTGCGGCAGTCCTTTGTGCCGGGCGAGATCACGCCGGAGGAAGCAAACCGCCTGGGCGTGGAGCTGGCCCGGCGCTTCACCAAGGGCAAGCACGCTTTCATCGTCTGTACCCACATCGATAAGGCTCACGTCCACAACCATATTATATGGAACTCCACTACGCTGGAGTGTGACCGCAAGTTCCGCAACTTTTGGGGCAGCACCCGCGCCGTCCACCGTCTGAGCGATACCATCTGCATCGAGAACGGCTACTCCATTGTGGAGGCTCCCAAGCGGCGCGGTCAGAGCTACAACAAGTGGCTGGGCGATGCGGCCAAGCCCTCCCACAAGGAGCAGCTGCGCCAGGCCATCGACCGGGCGCTGGCACAGAAACCGGCCAGCCTGGAGGAGCTGCTGCGCCTGCTGGAGCAGGATGGCTTTAGCGTTCACCGGCGCGGCAAAACCATCTCCATCGGTGCGGAGGACTGGGGCAACAACGTCCGCTTTGACCGGCTGGGAGACGGCTACACGCTGGACGAGCTGCTGACGGTCCTCTCCGGCCGAAAGAGCATACGCCCCGCAAGCAGCCTACCCCGCAGGCCGCCCCGCCCAAGGTCAATCTGCTGGTGGACATCCAGGCAAAACTCCAGGCCGGAAAAGGTGCCGGGTATGCCCGCTGGGCCAAGGTGTTCAACCTCAAACAGATGGCGCAGACCCTCAACTACCTGTCCGAACACGGACTGCTGGATTATGCCGATCTGGAAACCAAAACACAGAGGCGACGGCCCGCTACCATGCGCTGTCCGACCAGATCAAGGCCGCCGAGAAGCGCATGGCCGAGATTGCCGTGCTGCGCACCCACATCGTCAACTACGCCAAGACCCGCGACACTTATGTGGCCTACCGCAAGGCCGGGTATTCAAGAAAATTCCGGCAGGAGCATGAGGAGGAAATCTTGCTGCACCAGGCCGCCAAGGAAGCCTTCAACGAGCTGAATGTGAAGAAGCTTCCCACCATCAAGGAGCTTCAGACTGAGTATGCCAAGCTGCTGGCGGATAAGAAAGCAGCCTATGCCGAGTACCGGCAGGCCCGCGCCGCCATGCGGGAGCTGCTGACGGTCAAGAATAACGTGGATCGGGTCCTGGCGATGGAGCAGACCGAGCCGCAACAGAAAGGAAAAGACCACGGCCAGCGGTAAGCTGGTCGCGGTCAAAAAGCGTTCGCCAGAACGCGCAGCCACAGATTGAAAATCTGTGTTCAAAGGGGGCTTGGGGGACTTCCCTCAACAAGCGCGTGGGGCTATCTGGATAGCCACAGGCATCGCTTGCCAGTCACTCTGCAAACCTTTATCTGTAATTTTACAGCGCAACTCCATATTCTTGCTTTGTTCGAGCAAAAGAACTATAATGTCTTTCATGGAGGCATGAACATGGACTATATGACTTTGAAAGAGGCAAGCGAAAAATGGGGTGTGACCCCTCGACGGATAAACTACTATTGTGCGGCTGATCGTATTCCCGGCGCAGTAAAAATGGGAACCGTTTGGCTGATACCCAAAGGCGCTCAAAAGCCCGCCGACAGAAGATTCAAAAGCATACGCAGTAAGGATGGTGAAAACAAATGAAGCACATTTTCTTTGTGGAGGATGACTTGAGTTTAATCAACGGCCTGTCCTTTGCAATCAAGAAGCAAGGCTATGAACTGACGATTGCGCGTACCAGCGTTGAAGCTGAACAGTTGTGGACGAATGGTAACTATGATCTTGTGATTTTGGATGTGACATTGCCGGACGGATCAGGCTTTGACCTGTGCCGGAAAAATCCGGGCAACTTCCAAAGTGCCGATCATGTTTTTAACGGCTGCCGATGAGGAGACGGATATTATTATGGGTCTTGACATTGGCGGCGATGATTATATGACCAAGCCATTCAAGCTGGCCGTGTTCCTTTCCCGGATCAATGCCTTGCTGCGCCGCAGCGAAAACTTTAATCAGGAGCAGTCCGAGCCAGAACTGCAATCTAATGGAATACGGGTTCAACTTCTCAAACAGGAAGTTACCAAAAACGGGGTTCCTCTTGACTTGACGGCCAGCGAATATAAATTGCTGCGTCTATTTATGGAAAATCCGAACATCATTCTTTCTCCAGAGCAAATTCTGAGCAAGCTCTGGGATTGTGACGAAAAATACATTGATAACAATACTCTGACTGTATATATCCGGCGGCTCCGTACAAAAAGTAGAAGATAACCCTGCTGATCCTCAAAAATTGTGACGGTCCGACGTATGGGGTATAAATGGAACACAACGGGATGAGGTGAGCCATGAAAATACTGGTCAATCGAAAAATTAAACGGCTATTTCTGTGTGTGTTGCTATGGCAGTTGTGGCGTTCCTTTGGTTTCTGTTCTCATTATCTGTCTGCGACTGAACTACGCGGCCCTTTATGTGACATTGGCCGCCGTGTTGATGGCGCTCATCATTTTGCTGCCCTGTATTGGTATTTCCGGGATCAAAGCAAAACCATGAATGAGGCCATCGCACAAATCCGGGAGTACATAACCGGGGACCGAAATGCCCGTATCGAGTGCGATGATGAGGGCGATTGTACAAGCTGTTCCATGAGGTCAATTCTCTGGTCACGATTTTGAACGCTCATGCAGAGAACGAAGGGCGCGCCAAAACCTTTATGAAGGACACCATTTCAGACATTTCCCATCAGTTGAAAACGCCATTGGCCGCTCTCAATATTTATAATGGTTTGATGCAGCAGGAGGTAAACGACAGTCCAGAACTGAAAGAATTTACCTCTCTCTCCGAGCAGGAATTGGATCGGATTGAAAATCTTGTCCAAAACCTTTTGAAAATTACCAAACTGGACGCAGGAACCATTACATTGGAAAAGCGGCCCCAAAATGTTGCGGATATGATGGGCTATATTGAAAGGCATTTTGCCTATCAGGCACAACAGCAGGAAAAAACGCTCATTCTCTCCGGGAATGAAGAAGTTACCCTCGTCTGCGACCAGACTTGGCTGATCGAGGCAATCAGCAATATCGTGAAAAATGCTTTCGATCACACAAAGGCGGGAGCCACCATCCGTCTTACATGGCGGGCTTTTGCTTCTATGGTTCAGATTATCGTAAGCGATAATGGCAGCGGTATCCACCCGGAGGACCTGCCCCACATTTTCAAGCGGTTTTACCGCAGCCGTTTTTCAAAAGAAACGCAGGGAATTGGTCTGGGATTGCCATTGGCGAAAGCGATTATAGAGGATCATAATGGAACGATTGAGGTGAATAGTACGTTAGGTGTAGGGACAACCTTTACCATCAATTTTCTGAATCCTACAAAATTGTAGGATTCCAGTCATAATGCAGTAGGGTTGACGTGCTACTCTTTCTATTAAAACAGAAAGAGGTGTTACACGATATGGATTTGTTAGAAGTTAAGAATATCTCAAAACATACGGGACCGGCGAGGCTACAGTCCATGCTTTGAAAGACGCCACCTTTTCCGTCCCCAAAGGTGAGTTTGTTGCGGTTGTCGGTGAGTCTGGTTCCGGCAAAAGTACGCTGCTGAATATGATCGGCGCACTGGACACTCCCACTTCCGGCAAAGTGTTCATCGACAGTAAAGACATTTTCTCGATGAAGGAACGCAACCTGACAGTATTCCGCCGACGGAATATCGGCTTCATCTTCCAGAGCTTCAACCTGATCCCGGAACTGACGGTAGAACAGAACATCATCTTTCCAGTGCTGCTGGACTACCAAAAGCCCAACAAAAAGTATCTGGAAGAACTGCTGACAGTGCTGGGGTTAAAAGAACGCCGCCACCATTTGCCCAGCCAGCTTTCCGGCGGTCAGCAGCAGCGTGTTGCGATAGGCCGCGCACTGATTACCCGCCCGGCCCTGATTCTGGCCGATGAGCCGACCGGCAACCTGGATACCCAGAATACCAGCGAAGTGATCGCTCTGCTGAAAGAAGCCTCCAGGCTGTACGAGCAGACAATCGTTATGATTACCCACAGCCAGAGCATCGCCCAGACCGCTGACCGTATTTTGCAGGTATCGGATGGTGTGGTGACGGATTTTGGGAGGTGCCGGGAATGAAAAGTTATTTGAGCCTAATCCCCATCTCTGCAAAGGTTCACCGGCGGCAAAACCGCATGACGCTGCTCTGCATCATTTTCGCCGTGTTTATGGTCACAGCTATTTTCAGCATGGCGGAAATGGGCGCTCGGATTGAACAATCCCAGGCTGTCAGATAAGCATGGAGATTTCTCGCTCATTGATAGTCTGGTGGACACCGCAATGGGGCAGACATTGATGGTTACGGCAGTTGTAATGTTTCTGCTGGTTCTGATTGCCGGGGTACTGATGATCTCCAGCAGCATGAACAGCAGTGTGGCGCAGCGCACCCAGTTCTTTGGCATGATGCGCTGCATCGGTATGAGTAAGCAGCAGATTATCCGTTTTGTCCGCCTGGAAGCCTTAAATTGGTGTAAAACCGCCGTTCCCATTGGTCTTGTCCTTGGGATTTTGGCCTCCTGGGTATTATGTGCTGCCTTACGATTTTTGTTGGGGAAGAATTTTCAAACATTCCCCTGTTTGGTATCAGTGGCATTGGAATTGTCAGCGGGATTTTGGTGGGTGTGATTACTGTCCTGCTGGCGGCGAGAACCCCAGCCAAACACGCCGCAAAGGTTTCTCCCGTTGCGGCGGTTACTGGAAATTCTGAAACGGTAAAAACGGGTCACCACGCCGTCCATACAGGCTTTCTCAGGATTGAAACAGCGCTGGGGGATTCACCATGCAGTGGCCGCAAAGAAGAACCTGTTTTTGATGACTAGCTCCTTTGCCCTGAGTATTATTCTGTTCTTGAGCTTTTCTGTCCTGATTGATTTTGTCGATCACCTGATGCCACAATCGGCTGCCACCTCTGATATTGACATTTCAAGCAGCGACGGGGCCAACTCTATTGACAGCGATCTGGTGCAGACACTTACAAATATGGAGGGTGTCAAACAGGTTTACGGACGCAGAAGCAGCTTCGACGTGGCTGCTGGCCTGGACGGAGACACGACCCTTTCCAGCACTGTGGATTTGGTTTCCTTTGACGATTTTGACCTGAAGGCTCTCCAAAAGACGGTACGCTCCGTTGGGGCAGCGACTTGTCAAAGGTCTATGGCGACAGCGGGTATGCACTTGCAACCTGGGATCAGAACAGTTCCTGGGCCGTAGGTGATACCATCCTTGTAGGGAACGAGCAGCTCACGATTGCCGGGCTGTTGAAATATGACCCGTTCAGCGGAGATGGCCTTACTGGCGGGAAGATCACGCTGATTACATCTGGCGAGACATTCACCCGGTTGACTGGTATCACCGACTATTCACTGATTATGATTCAGACAACTTCCGGCGCGACGGATGAGGACGTGGCCGCAATTCGTCAGATCGTGGAGCAAAACGGTTATACCATGAACGATAAGCGGGACGAGCGTACATCCGGCACCTATTTTGCCTTTGTTGCCTGCGTCTATGCTTTCCTTGGTATTATCACGCTGGTTACTGTGATGAACATCATGAACAGCATCTCTATGAGTGTATCGGCCCGCATCAAGCAGTATGGTTCCATGCGGGCGGTGGGCATGGATGGCCGCCAGCTTTCCAAGATGATTCTGGCAGAAGCCTTCACCTATGCTTTTTGGGGCTGCTTCATTGGCTGCGCGATTGGCTTGCCCTTCAGCAAAATGATGTACGATTTCCTTATCACAAACCAATTCCCTTATGCGTCCTGGAGCCTGCCTGTCGGGTCGCTGGCCGTCATCGTCCTGTTTGTCATTGCCGCGGCAGTGCTTGCCGCTTATTCTCCGGCAAAACGGATACGAACCATCTCGGTGACGGAAACCATCAACGAACTGTAACGGCAGTTATGAGCCGATACAAACATAGGGAAAAAGCGCACCATGAGGACATTGAGAAAAACCATTGTGCGGCTGTTGCTTCTGGTAATTGCCGCAGCGGTTATGGCAGGATGTGTGTTGATTGGCCGTGGCTACCAGATGTATCAGGCGGCCCTGACCCAGCAAAGTCTTGAAAGCAAAGTAGAGGAAATTCAGTCAGATCCGGGCTATACGGAATTATCAGGACTTCCTGAAATGTATCTGAATGCCGTTGTGGCCGTTGAGGATCATCGTTTTGAACAGCATTTTGGAATTGATCTGATTGCCATAGGACGAGCCGCCTGGAATAACCTAACCACTTGGAGCCTGCGGGAAGGTGGCAGCACAATTACGCAGCAGCTTGCAAAAAAAATTTGTATTTCACCCAGGAAAAAAGTTTTATTCGCAAGGTAGCAGAAATGTTTATGGCGTTCCAGCTGGAACGCACTTACACGAAAGAGGAAATTCTGGAGTTGTATGTCAATTCCATTTATTTTGGAGATGGCTATTACGGCATTGGTGACGCCTGCGAAGGTTATTTGAGTGAATCTCCCATTGAGATGACGGATTATGAGTGTACCCTCATGGCGGGGATTCCCAATGCGCCCTCCGTGTACTCCTTGACAGAAAATCCCGTTTTGGCGGAGCAGCGGCAGAAATATGTGGTCAAACAGATGGTAAAGTACGACTATATTACCGAAGATCAGGCAAAGACAATTACAAAATAAATAGCGTCATACATAAAAGCAACGGCTTTGAGATAACCATCAAGGCCGTTGCTTTTATTTCTGCAATTCCTACAAGATTGTAGGGTTCTTGTCATAATGCAGTAGGATTGACGTGTTACTCTTTCTACATCAAAACAGAAAGAGGTGTTACACGATATGGATTTGTTAGAAGTTAAGAATATCTCAAAAACATACGGGACCGGCGAGGCTACGGTTCATGCTTTGAAAGACGCCACCTTCTCCGTCCCCAAAGGTGAGTTTGTTGCGGTTGTCGGTGAGTCTGGTTCCGGCAAAAGTACGCTGCTGAATATGATCGGCGCGCTGGACACTCCCACTTCGGGGAAGGTGTTCATTGACGGCAAAGATATTTTTTCGATGAAAGAGCGTAACCTGACGGTGTTCCGCCGCCGAAACATCGGCTTCATCTTCCAGAGCTTCAATCTGATCCCAGAGCTGACGGTAGAACAGAACATCATTTTCCCGGTGCTGCTGGACTACCAGAAGCCAAATAAGAAGTATCTGGAAGAACTGCTGACGGTGCTGGGCCTGAAAGAACGCCGCCGCCATCTGCCCAGCCAGCTTTCCGGCGGCCAGCAGCAGCGTGTAGCGATAGGCCGCGCACTGATTACCCGCCCGGCCCTGATCCTGGCCGACGAGCCAACCGGAAACCTGGACACCCAAAATACCAGTGAGGTGATCGCTCTGCTGAAAGAAGCCTCCAGGCTATATGAGCAGACCATCGTTATGATTACCCACAGTCAGAGTATCGCCCAGACCGCCGATCGCATTTTGCGGGTGTCGGACGGTGTGGTGACGGATTTGGGGAGGTGCAAGGGCAGTGGTGGGCCTTGTGACCGTTCTGCTGGCGGCGCAGGCTCCCGCAAAACGTGCGGCAAAGGTTTCTCCAATGGCAGCCGTTTCCGGCAACAGCGAGACGATCCTCACGACACGCCATACGGCAAGACTGATTTTGGAAAAGTCGAATGGACATTAGGCGTTCATCATGCAACCGCTTCTAAGAAAAACTGGTTCCTCATGACAGCCAGCTTTTCCTTGAGCATCATCTTGTTCCTTTGCTTCTCAGTGGGACTTGATTTTGCTCGTGAATTGGTGCCGTCCTTGCGGTCCTGGCAGCCAGATATTACTTTGAACGGGTATGCAAATGCCCTTCTGTTGGAGCCGGACTTGCTGAATGAGATTCAGGAAATTCCCCATGTGGAAGATGCCTTTGGTACGGCATACCTCGAAAATGTCCCAGCAACTTCCTCCAGAGATGGGATCGATCATGTAAATCTCATGTCTTATACAGACAATTTACTGGATAGCGCAGAAGATAGTGTAACAAAGGCGATCTGTCTGCCATCTATGGGAACAATGGACAGGTTATGACAATCGGCAATAAAGACAATCCTTTACAGGTTGGAGATACGATTCAAATTGACGGCAAGGAAGTCACAATAACCTGTTCTGTATCCGATGGCGTATATTCCAGTGAATACAGTGTAATCTGTTCTCCCGAAACCTTTGAATGGCTGACAGGAGAAACAAATTACAGTTTGGTTGGCATACAACTGGACGCCGAAGCAGACGATGAAACGATTCGACAAATTAACAGTCGTGTTGGCAGCGATGTCATTTTCGATGATTTGCGGCAAGGCAATCAGGAAGATGCGGCAACTTACTTGGCTGCGCAGTTCGTACTATACAGTTTTCTTGCAATTATCGCTATGATTACACTGTTCAATATCATCAATAGCATTTCGATGAGTGTGACAGCCCGCATCAAGCAATATGGTGCAATGCGAGCGGTCGGGATGGATGGCGGACAGCTCTCACGCATGGTTACCGCTGAATCTCTCACTTATGCTATTTCCGGGCTTGTGGTGGGGTGTACGGCTGGATTGCTTTTGAGCCGATATTTGCACATTATGTTGCTTACGAGGTATTTTGGTACGGCCTGGAGCTTGCCAGTACCACTGCTCTGTATTATCTTCCTGTTCGATTTTGTAGCAGCCTTCCTGGCAGCCTATGCGCCGTCTAAGCGGATATGCAGGGTATGGCAATTACAGAAACCATCAACGAACTGTAAAATTCACATCATACTGTTTGATTATCTGCCGGACGACGGCAAAAAAAAAAGCCGTCGCCCAGCAGACAATCCCCATGCACTTTAAATTTCACTCAGCGGCGGCTTTGACAAAATCAAGGCCGCCGTTCCTTATGCCCTCGACAAAGGAATGACGACCACAAGCTAAAGATCACGGCGGCTTTAGGAGGGAGCCGCCGTGAAACAAAAACTGCTTCGACATAATTCGGCAGGAATTTATCTGCCAAAAAAGTCTGTCCCCGGCAGCGGGGACTTATACCTCAAGAAGATGAACTATACCATGTAGGTAAGCAGCAAAGCACACCAGATAGCGTCTGGCTGGCGTATGACCAGTCGGGCGTTTTTGTCGCATCCTGCGGTTATCCGTGGGGTGTCGATCTCCACCGTCCTCCATTTCAAATCACCTGTCAACCCTTAAATTGAAATGGAGGACAAGTATGTTCAACAAGAAAAGTGAATACGCGCAGAATAAGCGCGAGAAAGATAGTATCATCTACATAAGCGTGAATGGACGCATCCGGCTCACCCGCGCAGACTTTGCCAGCGAGGAAGAATTTCTCCGCTGGAAACAATGGTCCGATGAGGACTATTACGAGACAGAACGCCGGGGGCGTGGCTACTATGACAACGGGGTTCCACTTGATGAAAACATAAGTTCGGCTGCGGCCGTGGAGTCTGCGGAGGATGCGTATTTCCGTAAACAGATGGCGGATGAAATTGAAAACCTCTCGGATGGCTCTGTGCCAGGAACGCATGACCAGGGTGAAGGCACTTCTGACCGCCAGGCAGTACCGCCGTATCTGGATGTATTTGGCCGAAGGAAAATCTATCACAGCGATCGCCAGAGCCGAAGGACTGTCTAAAGCCAGTGTGTCCGTTCTATTGCAGCGGCTCTCGTAAGCTCCGCAAACTGTGTTAAGGCGGAATAAGAAACTATCAAAAGGGTGGCCTGCAGATGCAGGCCACCCTCATCATGGAAGGAGGTATCTTTTATGGCAACCACGCGGCTCATGCCCCTGCATACCGGCAAAGGCCGGACGGTGGGGACAGCCATCAGCGACATCATCGACTATGTTCAAAAATCCGCAGAAAACAGACAACGGCAGGCTCATTACCAGCTATCAATGTGACAGCCGGATTGCGGATGCGGAGTTCCTTTTCAATAAGCGGCAGTATATCGCCGCCACCGGCCGGGTACGGGGCGAGGACGATGTGATTGCCTATCATCTCCGGCAATCCTTTGTACCTGGTGAAATCACGCCGGAAGAAGCAAACCGGTTTTGGCTGCGAGCTGGCGCGGCGCTTCACCAAAAGGCAAACACGCCTTCATTGTCTGCACCCATATAGACAGGAAGCACACCCATAATCATATCATTTTCGATGCAACCGCTCTGGACTATCAGCGGAAATTTCGGAACTTTGGGGAAGCACCCGCGCGGTCCGGCGGCTCAATGATACCATCTGCATTGAGAACGGATATTCCATTGTAGAAAACCCGAAGCCGCATGGAAAGAGTTATAACAAGTGGCTGGGCGATCGGGCCAAACAATCCCAGCGTGAGACGCTGCGGGTGATGATCGACCAGGCACTGGAACAAAAGCCTGCCGACTTCGATGCCCTGCTGAAACTGCTGGAAGGGATGGGCTGTGAGGTGTCCCGCCGCGGGCAGTCATACAGCCTCAAAGCGCCCGGCTGGGACAACGCTGCCCGCATGACGAAGAAGCTGGGCAAAGGGTACAGCGAAGCCGAACTTCGTGCGGTTCTGGCCGGAGAAAAGGAACATACCCCTACCAGGGCCACTCCCCAGCCGGAGCCGAAACAGACTGTAAGCCTGATGGTCGATATTCAGGAAAAGCTCCGCGCTGGCAAGGGGGCCGGTTATCAGCGATGGGCCACCGGCTTCAATCTGAAGCAGATGGCGCAGACTATGAATTATCTCTCCGAGCATAAGTTGCTTAATTACAAAGTGCTGTCTGAAAAGACAGCGGCAGCCACCGCCCGGTACAATGAATTATCCTCGCAGATCAAGGCGGCGGAAAAGCGAATGACGGAGATCGCGGTCCTCCGCACCCACATCATCAACTACGCCAAAACGCGGAGGTCTATGTTGCCTATCGCAAAGCCGGGTATTCAAAAAAGTTCCGCGCCGAGCATGAGGCGGACATCCTTTTGCACCAAACCGCAAAGAAAGCATTTGATGAGCTGGGAATGAAAAAGCTGCCTACTGTCAAGAGCTTGCAGACAGAGTATGCGGAGCTGATGGCACAAAAAAAGGCAGCCTATTCCAGCTACCGAAAGGCCCGTGATGAAATGAAGGAGCTTCTGACCGTCAAGGCCAATGTGGACCGCATCATGGGCTATGAGGAAGAAAAGCAGACAGAGAAAGACCGTTCCCAGGAGCAAAACCAGGGACGATGACCGGCTCATGGATTTGGGCTTTTCGGGAGGGGAAAGCCTGCGGCGGCTTTCCTCTTGTCTGCTCACTGGCGCAGGACGGGAACCGGGTCAAGAGTGCAAAGCACCGCCCACCGGCGGATTGCTCTGGATGCGGTTCTTGTCCTGCTTTATCAGAAAAAGCGTTCCATCGGAATGCGCAGCCAGCTTCAGAATGAAGCTGTTCATGGGGGCTTGGGGGCAGCGCCTCAACAAGCAACCTGGGATATTCGCGTCAGCGGAAATCCCAGGTTTGGCCTCAGTGGGTCCCACGAGGCATTGCTTGCCGGTTTCTCGTACCCCGTATTTTGCCCTTTCGGGCGGTATTTCTTCAATGAGAAAAGAGGACGTTTACATCCTCCTTCTCATCATCCGTGTCTTTCAATTTGATGGCTCCGTCAATGACACCTTCCACAATGGGCAGATACTTTTCCGGGCAAAGCTGTAATTTGTGGCTGGTCCGCTGGCGTTGTTCGCTGTCCTCCCGAAGAAGTTCCGGGTTAAAATAGCGTTCTGCGGGCAGCTTGCAAATGCGGATGAGCTGCATCACAACCGGCACGCTTGGTATTGTGCCGCACAACTCAATATTTGCAAGATAGCGCGGGTCAATGCCGACCTTTTTTCGGCCAGCTCCCGGCGGGACATTTTCACAGCTTCACGCGCCTGCTGAACATCTGCTCCGAAGGTTTCAAATCCAGGGCAATCTTTTACATTCGGCATATCATATCACCCTACTACATTCTATTGTTCATAGAGTGTGCTGGGAATGATATGATATGCGCTTCTACTTCATTTTATAGTTCTCGAATTGTCGCATGACAGAAAAAAAATCTGTGATCGAATCTTAAAGGCCCACGATCTAAATATCTTTACTTCCTTTGCGCCCATTTGCGATATTCCGAAGGATAAAGTCCAGTGCTTTTTGAAATCTCTTGAAAAGCGACCTGCATTACTATATCCAACTGTCAGAGCGATTTGTTCAATCGGAAAATCGGTGGAGCAAAGGAGATTTTCTCCCTGAGATAAACGCCGCTGTTGAATATATTCCGTAATGGTGCAGCAATAAACCTGCTTAAATGTAATTTTCAACTTTGTTGTTCCCATGCAGGCAATGCGCGATAGTTTATCTAAAAAGAATTTCTCTGTTGTAATGATCGTTGATATACGCAGCGACATTTTCAAGAGATTTTATATCCTGTGAAGAAATACGAACTTTCTCTTTTTTCTGGACTTTTTTTGTTATGTTCGACAATCAAAGCTACTGCTTCAAAGACTTTACTTTGAAAGAATAGTTTTGCTGCCATTCCATCTCCATTATAATTCCAGACTTTGCGTAACAGAGAAACCATTTCAGGAAAATTATTTGTTTGATCAATTTCTCGAAATGCTTCATCTGGATTTATATATTCATCTGGAAATGCTTCTTTTAGATACTTTTCATAGTAAGCAGGCATAATCTCTATACCAATCGTCCGAATTGGTATATTTTTATGAAAAAAGTGCCTTGTATGGGTGCTGGCCTCCAAAGAATGTTTTTATACATCCTGCGGTAAGGCGCCGGTAAAGGCATGATTTCTTCACCAGATACAGATTCGTAATAGGTGATGCTTAGGCTCTCCGGCCAGTTTAGACTTTCCTGATCGAAAAATTCATCCTCGTAAAAATAGAAATCATGTATTTTGATATTAAATAGGTTTTTTCACCATATATCCAATAAATTCCCTCTCCAAATGATTTGGGCAAACAATAAAAGTTCCCAATGGAGCTAAATTTTCCATTTGGTGGCATTTCCTGAAAACCGCTTTTTATCAACATAGTATTAAATTGAGCAGCAATATCGGACATAATCATCCTCCTCAGACACATTAGACATACTTTCAGACACATAAGACGACAATAGACTGAATGTGTTGCGAAAGCAAATCAGTTCATGTATAGTTTTTATGGCAGTTAGCTAAGACTAATCAAAAGCCTACCACATTGATTTTAGAAAGTCAAATGTGGAATATACAAAATGGAGGAACAAAAAATGTCTAACACGAAATCTGGTCTTTCAGTCAAAGACCTTATTGTAACAGGTGTCTTTTCTGCAATTATCTTTATCTGTATCAGTCTTAGTGGCGGTGTGTTTATGATGATGCCAGCACTCACTTTCTACTATCCTGTTGGCGCAGCTTTACTCGCTGGACCTGTGTATTTGCTTATGGTTGCAAAAGTACCCAAGAAAGGTCCTATTTTTATTGCGAGTGCACTTATGGCAATCTTTTGTTACGTGACAGGTATGCACATTGGAATGACAGTTGGTTATCTGATCGGTGGAATACTTGCTGAAATTGTAGCGCACACAGCAAATTATAAAAGCAAAAAATGAACATTCTTTCGTATGTGTTTTTTTGCCTCGGAGGAACAGGTACATATATCGCATATTTCATAAATCCACAGACATGGATAAATACCATGCTGGATAAGGGAACAACGCAGGAGTACCTCGACAGTATGCTTGCATCTACCGATTGGCTCGTACTGGTGACTATGCTCATTGGAACTGTGTTGATAGCTTTGCTCAGCGGTCTTGTGGGAAGTAAGCTGTTAAAGAAACAGTTTGAAAAAGCGGGTATCACGGCATGAATATTCATTACACTACTGTTCGTGGAGGATTGTGTAAGTTTGATCCACGCACAAAAATTATATTACTTGCAATTACAGTAATTGCTGCAACGATGGCTCCATCGTTGCAGCATGTATGGGTATTGGTGTCGTTTATCGCATTGTTTGGATGTATTTGCGGGAAAATCAGGCGTTCTTTATACCATCTGATTTTTTTTGCCCTCTTTTTATATGCTAACCCTATATGTACTTTCCTTGAAACGGGCACTGTATATACAATGTTTGTGGCATGGATGGGTCTGTTTTATAAAGTATATCCTTGTGCGATGCCTCGCTGGAATAATATTGTCCACGACGAGTGTAAATGAATTTTTGACAGCGATGAGCAAGGCACATATCTCTAAGGGAATATATATTCCATTAGCGGTTATGTTGCGGTACATTCCAACAATCCGAGAGGATTGGCACTATATTAAAGACGGTATGCGTCTAAGAGATGTTAGCCTTTCTTTTTAAGGGGTTTATATGCCACCCAGGAATGACAATCGAGTGTTTGTATGTTCCGCTTTTAATGACGGCATCTAAGACAGCCGATGAACTTGCGATTGCATCTGTAACAAGAGGAATTGAAAATCCTCATTCACGAACCTGCCTTAATCAAATCAAGTTTAGAATACAGGATATTTTAGTAATCCTTTGTTTCCTGATTGTGTTGGTTCTAAATGTAGTTAAGATTGGAGGGGTGGTATGATCCAATTCAAAAAATGTTGACTTTACCTACACGGGCATAACCTGTAAAGACGGAGAAATCGCTGCGGTAAGACAACGATTACAAAATTGATTAACGGGCTTATCTAATTATTTCCCAGGTGAATTAAATGGAGATGTACAAGTGTATGACCTAAAGGTTTTTGAAACTCCCATATACCAGCTTGCTCAAAAAAATCGGCTCTGTATTTCAAATCCGAGGGACTCAGTTCTTTAATGTGATGTGGATAGTGAAATTGCATTTGGTGTAGAAAATGCTGCTATTCCACCAGAAGAATTGAAACGTAGGCTGGAAAATACACTTGAAACTTTGAACATTCGTCATTTACAAGGACGTAATATTTTGAACTTTCCGGGGGCGAAAAGCAGAAGGTTGCCTTTGCATCTGTTCATGCTATAAACCCGGATATATTTTTACTGGACGAGCCATCTTCCAATCTGGATATGGCTTCAATAGAGATTTAAAAATATCTGGGATTTTTGAAGAATGAGGGGAAAACGATTTTAATTACTGAACACCGTCTCTATTATCTTCTTGATATAGCAGATCGTATTGTATATTTATCAGAAGGAAAAAATTAAAACGTTTGGACACCAACAGAACTTAGAAACTCTCGGATACTGAAAGAAGGATATGGGTCACGCGCCGTAACATTAGAAAATGTACACCCGTTGCTATCAATATTCCAATTCAAAAGCCAGTGCTGGAAATACGAGATGTGTCACTGTTCTACAAAAAAGCAGATTATTATTGAACATATTTCAATGAGGGCTTCTAAGGGTGAAATAATAGGTGTTGTTGGATGCAATGGTGCAGGAAAAACAACATTTCTCCGTGCTTTATGCGGATTGCACAGAGAGGATGCACTGGGGGAATATTTGTGGCAGGGTAATGTGCAAAATGAAAAGGAACGCATGAGGCGCTCTTACATGGTAATGCAAGATGTCAACTATGAATTATTTGCAGATAGCGTAGAAACCGAATGTACTTTTGGTATCAGAAACGCTGATTCTGCACTTGTGGAAAGAACATTGGATGAGTTGGGGCTTCTTTCTGTCTGTAGGCGGCATCCTAACACACACTTTCTGGCGGGCAAAAACAGCGTGTTGCAGTAGCAGTCAGTATGGTATGTGGTAAGGAACTATTAGTATTTGACGAACCTACTTCTGGTCTTGATTATGACAGCATGGAACAGGTTAGTAAGCTGATTCAAAAACTTGCAAAAAATAAAGTTATATTTGTTGTTACTCACGATTATGAATTTGTCTGCCTGACTTGCTCACGCCTGATTCGTTTTTGATCAACACGCCCTGGTAGAAGATCTTCCCGTGTGTATGGAAAATAAGGAAAAAATTTATGCGCTTATGGAACAAGAGGGAGCGAAAGAGATATGAAACGGAAACAAGAAAATCCGGTAAAGATTCTTTTTGTCATGGTCAGGGAGAATAAACGGTATCTTTTGCATCTATTACCTGCGCCTTTATCAGTGGTTTTGTTTGTAATAGGCCCGTACATTGGTATCTACAACCTTATAGGAGGAATTTTATCTGGAAATATAACGCTAAAGTTATTGGTAAATAATATCGTATTAATTTCTGCAACAACAATCCTTCGTATGATTACTTTGGCTTGTTCAGGTGTTCTTTTCCCATAAAGGTGCTTATGGTGCATTATATCTTGTACGTTGTATGATAACAGAGCATCTGGCAAAAGTTCCGTTAGGTGTATTGGATGAACGCAGCACCGGTGAAATTAAAACCATTTTTAAATGAGGATATTGAAAAAACTGGAACTTTGCCTTGCTCATAACATTCCAGAGTTGGTGAGTTATCTTACTGGCCCAATAGTTATTTTTATTTATTTAATGACAGTGAATGTTCCATTAGCCCTTATTTCTTTGATTCCTCTTCTGCTTGCAGGACTTGTTATGATGCGACTTTTTAAGGGTATGTCAAGTATCATGCAAAGTTCAAATCAATCTCTTATTGCATTTAATTCGATTATGATTGAGTATATTCGTGGTATGCGGTTGATTAAGGCCTACAACATGGGGAGTAAATCGTTCAAAAAATTTCTCGGATGCAATAAAGAGGAAAACAGGGTATGGAATTTAATTTCGCGAAAAATGGGACCTCCTTTTTGCAATTTTTTATCATTATTCTGGAATGTGGAATGATTCTTCTTGTTCCCATTGGCGGATTGCTGTTTTTAAGAAGTTCCATTACATCCAGCGTGTTTTTGCTTTTTGCTTATGTTGGTTCATTGTATTTAACTGAGCTACTTCCGCCCAACAATTAGGAACGACTTTTTTGCACAAGCATTGAATGGGATTACTAAAGCAAAAGAAATAATGGATATACCTGTTTATGAAGGAGGCGGAGATTTTCCCGCGCATTGCGATATTGCTGTCAAAAATATTTTTTCCTATGATGGAAAGAAGAATATCTTGGAGAATTGCAGCTTGAATGTGGCAGAAGGGGAAAAATAGCTTTGATAGGTGTTTCTGGAGCAGGCAAAAGTACAATAATTGAACTAATATCCCGATTTTATGATGTTAATGATGGAGAAGTGTTGATTGGCGGTAAGAATGTGAAAAGTATTGACTATGAAAAGTTACTTCAAAACATATCTATCGTATTTCAAAAGACGTTTTTGACACGAGACAGTGTATTTGAAAATATCAGAATGGGGTCTGATGCAACACTCGACGAAGTAAGAGCCGCCGCCCGTGAAGCACAGATTGACGATTTTATTATGTCGTTACCTGCTGGATATGATACAAAAAGTCGGTAATTTTAGTTCTCGTTTCTCTGGTGGAGAAAACAAGAATCGCGATTGCCAGGGCCATTTTGAAAAATGCCCTATTCTGATTTTGGATGAAGCCACAAGTGCGGCTGATCCAGAAAATCAGGTGGAAATAGATAGAGCAATCGAGAACCTTTGCAAAGGGAAAACAGTTTTAATCGTTGCACATCGTTGGGGCAATTAAAATGTGTGACAAAGTGGCGATTGTGGAAAATAATACGATAACTGATGTAGGTTCGCACGAAGAAGTTCTTTCCAGGAATTGTTATTACAGAAAGCATGGGGCGATTACAACACTTCGAGAAATATTGTCTATGGTGAAAAAGGGGTGAAGTATAATGGATGAGAATCGGCCATTTCGTAAAAATATTCACTTTAATATAGGTGTAATATTTACGGTTATTGAAGGATTGCTTTCGGATGTAGTTATATGATGATTTACATGGTTATTCAAATCCTTCTGGCAATGGAAATAACAATGGCAGATATTCTGATGATTACAGGAATTTTATGCGGAATCTATGCTATACGATTGATCATTTACAGTATAGGTTATACGCAGAACCAAATTGGCGGAGCTGCTGTTTCCAAAATATTCGTCTTTTCTTGGTAATAAATTTAAGAAAATTCCGCTCTCACGTTTTTACGCAGGGACAGGTAGGTCAGTATGTAAATACAATGACGAGTGATGTAAATGGTTATGAACAAATACTGACACATAAAGTAAGTAATTTGACCAAAAATATCGCTTTGTCCGTTATTGTCATTGCGTTTATCAGTTATTTGTATTTGCCCGCAGGGGTAATCCTTTTGTTTTCTGCTTTACTGCTAATCCCTGAAATGTGGCTCTCTTTTCGCACAGTAAAGAAATATGGAAAAAAAAAATACAGTTTCATCTGAAGCAGTCAGTAGTATTGTAGAATACATAGAAGGCATTCAGATGTTTCGTGCATACGGTGTAGGTGGCACAAAAAATAAGGCGACCACAGAAGCCATGAAAGCATTTAGCGAGGTCAGTTTTGAATACGAAGCACATGGAATTCTATTAATTTTGCCTTCAACATTATTAATTGGCTTATGGTTCCTCTTATTATGTTTGTAGGAGTTTTCCGTGGATGGCAGAAAAATTCAGACGGTTGATTATTTGCTTTTATGTATGCTCCCCTATGTTACTGGCAAAATTGATTGGGGCAGTTTCAGTAGATTTGTTTAGCTACAAAATCTAATGATTTCAAAAATAATATTTTGAAAGTAATCAATGAACCGGAAGAAAGCGGAAGTATGGAACCGTTTTATACAGACACTCATGAAATTACCTTTTGATAATGTGGATTTTTTCTTACGTTCCAGGCGAGCCAATTTACAAGGAACTTCATTCATAGTTCCCAATCAGAAGTTGACTGCTATCGTTGGGGACTCCGGATCTGGTAAATCCACTATCCTGAACTTAATTGCAAAATACTATGAGCCAACTTGTGGCGAGATTCGTATTGGCGGAAGGTCCATCGGTCATGTGGCTGCAGAACGTGTACTGGAACAAATATCCATGGTAGATCAGGATGTATTCCTCTTTAATGATACCATCCGGGAAAATATTCGTCATGCTCGCCCAAGTGCCACGGATGAAGAAATCGAGTCTGCTTGCCGTGCGGCCAACTGTGACAGCTTTATCCGCAAACTGGAAAAGGGATATGATACGCCTACCGGTGAGAATGGAAACCTGCTTTCAGGCGGTGAACGGCAACGTATTTCGATTGCCCGCGCCATTTTGAAAACAGTCCAATCCTGCTTCTCGATGAGGCAACAGCATCCCTTGACATTGAGAATGAACTGGCGGTAAAGCAGGCGATTGCGAACCTACTGAAAGAGAAAAAAACCGTGGTGATGATCGCACATACCCTATCTATTGTCAAAAAACGCGGATCAAATCCTTGTGGTAGGCGATGGCCGGATTATTGAGTCAGGAACCCATGAGGAACTGCTCGCAAAAGGCGGAAAATATACAGCCATGTGGAGCGCCGAACAGAAATTATCTGCATAAAGGAGGCTCCTATGAAACTTCATGCGTCCGGGGAGGATTATCTGGAAACCATCCTTGTTCTCCAAAAGAAACTCGGCATGGTGCGCTCCGTGGATGTGGCCCGGCACATGGAGGTCACAAAGCCAAGTGTATGTGTGGCAGTCAATACCCTAAAAGATGGCGGCTTTCTCATCATGGACGAGAATCACTTTCTCCACTTGACTGACATAGGCCGGGAGGTTGCCGAAAAATCTACGAGCGGCACTGCTTTTTACCAGAGCAGCTCATCGCCGCAGGTGTTGACCCGGAAACAGCGGAGGCCGATGCCTGCCGGATTGAACACGTTATCAGCGATGAGAGTTTTGACCGGCTGAAAGAGGCAGCCGCACAGGAGAAAGACTGAACTGAATATGCTAAGTTATCCTGCCCCGCCAGACGGGGAAAGA
>VOFG01002507.1_pt1 | contig 44491 bp, 81 predicted proteins | sample 5384171 | NCBI WGS metagenome assembly VOFG01 (sample SAMN12384726, study PRJNA508395) | human gut metagenome | isolation source: healthy gut F | host: Homo sapiens
TCTTTGTTGTTGCCGCATTGTCAAGATATAATAATTTACTCATTTTATCTCCTCCATTTTTTGTATATTCTGTAATATTTCTTTTATCAGATTTCTTTCCGGCCAATTACTGACTGCATTTTGGATTCTCACATTCGCCATCGGATTGATGCTTTTGCTCTCTCTGATCAGTTCATCCAGCATGATCTGGTTCACTGTGTCATTGATACTGTCATTAATCTTCTGCCATACGTACTTTTGTCACGCATCCGTCTGACGCCATGCACCCTTCTCCTGTTGTGGTATCAAAGGCCGCACACTTAACCGGCTCCAGACTTCCCTCCAGTGCCCTTAAGATATCTCCGACAGAGATTTCCGATGGTTTTTCTCCAATACATAACCGCCAGAGGCTCCACGAATGCTTTTCACCAGCCCCGCCTTTTCAGAAGTGCTACAAGCTGTTCCAGATATCGTTCTGAAATTCCCTGTCTTGCGGCCACACTGCCGATTGACACCGGTTCTTTCTCACTGTATCTGGCAAGATCTATCATGGCACGCAGTCCATATTTCCCTTTCGTGGAAAGTTTCATCTTATCACCTCTTTTAATCCCCAGTATTTTACTAGGATTTTTACTCCTGTAGAATATCACTGCTTTTAGTTCTGTCAAGCACTATTCTGAATAACTTATAAAGATACAATCCTGTCATAAAAGAGTCTTTCATGTCCAGAAAGCAAAGCACTTAACGCGGAACCGCAGTTCTCACAGTCACGAGTCTGTCCACCCGGTTTATGGGATTTTTCTATCGCATTTTTTTGGAGTCATACCTTTGGCGAAGAAAATGTGGGCTGTATCAGCTTGTCTTTTCCTGTCTATGCACTTTGGTATCTCTCTATCCTGCGCAGGGATGGAACTCGCCCTGTCCCCGATGCGTTGCCAGGGAGCAGCGGCCGGCAGAATGCAGAAAGCACGGGAATTGTTAAAAACGAATCTGATCTTTACTTTTTCATCTCCTGTATGATCTCTCTTTTTCATCCGGCAGAATGCAGAATACCATTGCGCTGACTTTTCTCCGCGATTCCAGATGCAGCAGTCTTTTGTTCTTATTATCTTACACATTTTCCATTTGCATCCATTCTGGCTGCATCTGTGGATACTCGCTGGGGCTGAAGCAGAACAAAGATTCCGGCTGTATCCCAGCTTCTGGAGCAGGCATTCCGCATTTTGTCCCGTCATTGCCATCTGTATGTACTGTTCCGGACAGGGCAAGAACATCTCCGATCGCATTCGCTGTAGCCGGCCTCACATTCGGAGAGATTGCCGCTTCTTTTTACAGCCTGCACTCCATCCGGCAGTCCTGAAACAGATTTCAGAAAAAAGCAGAAGTGTTTTCCTTCCCCTGCTGCATTCTGCCGGCATTTACAGAGACTTCTGGAACACGCTCTTCCACTTACCGCAAGCCGCGTATTTTTTAAATATCCTGCAAAGTGTGAAGCTGTCTCTATCCCCTGTCTGCCTAATACACCGGCTGCACAATCCCTGCAGACCTATGGTGTTCTTACCGGGATAGCACTTCCGTGTATTTTATTTCCATCCGCAGTTACCAATGCCGTTTCTTCTATGCTTCTGCCGACGGTAGCCGGGCTTCAGGAAATGAAAAGACCGGCAGCAACTCGTTCCTTAATTTTAAAAATCACCTGTTCCTGCATTTTTGCTTGGATGTTTTTGTTGTGGTGTTCTTCTGATACTCGGGAAATGGATTGGAATTTTTCTGTTCAAAAGTCCGCTTGCCGGAAATTTTATTCTGACACTCGCATGGATCTGTCCGTTTCTGTATACGAACACTGTACTTCTCAGCATGATCAACGGGCTGGGAAAGACCACCTGTTCTTTTCTGTTCAACCTTTTCAGCCTCTGCATACGGATCACCGGTGTCTTTCTTTTCATCCCCGCCGCCGGAATCAGCGGATATCTGAACGGTCTGCTGATCAGCCAGATATTCTGTTTTTTGCTGTATTCTCCGGTTATCTGTATACGCCGGCAAATATTAACTGATTTTCATGCAAAAAAAGAACCGATACATGATATAAAACATATTTTTTCATGTATCGGTTCTTTTATTCTAGGGATGCCAGTATATTTACAGTGTCTTCAAAAACAAGCCTGTAAGTACCGGATTTACATAACACTCTGTAATGATCCCCAGCATCAGGAACAGGCCAAACCGGATACTTTTCCCATCCCATCTCACCATTGGATATTCCAGCATATAACGGAATAATACGATCCCTGCCATTGCATAAAAGATTCCCTGTGGTGCAAGCGCGGTAACATGAAAGGACGATCCCTTTGCTTCCCTAATTTTATGATTGCCGTACAGATTACCATACCAAAACAGAATCCAATCCATACCACTGCCAGCATAACTGCCGTTTTCCTGTAGCGCGTTCCTGCTGCCGCCGTAAAAGCGGCTCAAAGAGTTCCTCTGTTTTTTACCAGATACCACAAATACGCTTCATATACGATGTCTGCCCGGTTATATTGTTCCAGAAAATACTGGTTCAGTATTCCGATATCCAGCACATACTGTTTTCATCAGAGATTTGCACTGCATATTCCCAGTACAAATCCTGTCATTCCTGCCAAAAGCACATATTTTTGTTCGTCTGTATCCTCACACAGCATTCTCCTTTTTTCGTCCGGATACTTCATTATATGTGCTCTTTGGGTGGATATCTTTTTATCGCAGTTTATCTGTTCTATGCATTCTGTAGATATTCGACTCATACGCAAGGATTGCTGCCATAGTGTCTTGGAATCCTGAATCTTTCCTTCAAAAATCATCTGTTTCAAGTTCTTCTAATTCATAGCTTTTACATCCACAAATTCATCTTCATCAAGGCTTTGCTGTTCTCCCGGTATCAGATTTCTTGCGACAAAAAACTTCGATTCTTTCATCGCAAAACGCAACCGTTGTCCGGATCGTGTGAGGATCCATTCAGATTTTCGGAACTGTATCCTGTCTCTTCTTTCAGTTCTCTTGATGCGCATACAATCCCCTCTTCATTCGGATCATCCAGTTTTCCCGCCGGGATCTCCAATGTATCTCTTTTCCAACGCATTTCCGGTACTGTTTACCATCAGTATCTTTCCATCATCCATAACCGGGATAACTGCAGCAGCTCCGTCATGATGGATAAAATCCCAGTCTTCCGTATTTCCATTGGAAAACTTTCATATGGTCTTTATATGCTTTTCAAAACCGTTCCCCCCAGATCTCTTCCAGTTCATCTTCACTCATACTTCCTCCTGCTATTCTTTCAAACGTATCTTTTTAACTCAGCCACTCTCAGGATCTGCCATCTTTTCCGTGGCAGCCGGATGTTTTGGTCGTTTTTTTGATAAATAAAAAAACCGGTTGACCAAAGATCAACCGGTTTTTGTCATTCATTTATCTTCTACTTGGCATAGTCTGTAACACGTGATTCACGGATTACATTGACTTTAATCTGTCCTGGATATTCTAATTCAAATTCAATCTGTTTCGCAATATCTCTAGCCAGCAATACCATATCTGCATCAGATACTTGTTCTGGAACTACCATTACACGTATTTCTCTTCCCGCCTGAATGGCAAAAGATTTATCAACACCTTTAAACTGGTTGGTGATATCTTCTAATTGTTTTAACCTGTTTGTGTATGTTTCTAATGTTTCTCTTCTTGCGCCCGGCCTTGCTGCCGAAATCGTATCTGCTGCCTGTACCACACACGCAATCAGAGTTTCCGGTTCTACATCTCCGTGATGTGCTTCTACCGCATTGATAACAGTAGCAGATTCTTTGTATTTTCTACAAAGATCCACACCAATCTGAATATGAGATCCTTCTACTTCATGGTCAATTGATTTACCGATGTCATGAAAAGTCCTGCACGTTTTGCAAGTCTGACATCTAATCCGATCTCTCCTGCAAGAAGTCCGGATAACTGAGCCACTTCAACGGAATGCTTCAGTGCATTCTGTCCATAACTTGAACGGAACTTCATACGTCCAAGAAGTTTGATCAGTTCGGATGAATTCCATGCACACCAACTTCCAGTGCGGCTGATTCACCCTTCTTCACGAATCATCGTGTCAACTTCTTTCTGCGCTTTTTCAACCATCTCCTCAATTCTTGCCGGATGAATACGTCCGTCAACAATCAGCTTCTCCAGCGCGATTCTTGCCACTTCTCGTCTTATCGGATCAAATCCGGAAAGAACAACTGCTTCCGGCGTATCATCAATAATGAGTTCCACACCCGTCAGTGTTCTAAAGTACGGATATTACGTCCTTCACGTCCGATAATTCTTCCCTTTCATTTCATCACTTGGAAGCTGTACAACCGAAATCGTAGTTTCCGCAACATGATCTGCCGCACATCTCTGGATAGCAGTAACAACATATTCTTTTGCCTTCTTATCTGCCTCTTCCTTTGCCTGCGCTTCTAATTCTTTGATCATCTTTGCAGTGTCATGTTTTACATCTTCTTCAACAGTTTTTAACAAATATTCTTTTTGCCTGTTCGGAGGTAAGTCCTGAGATTCTTTCTAGTTCCTGTACACGTTGCTGACTCAGCTCTTCCACTTTCGCTTCACGCTGCTTCAGCTGTTCTTCTTCTTTCGCTGTAAATCCTGCTTCTCGTCTTTCAATGGCCTCTGATTTTTTTTATCAGAGCTTCCTCTTTTGAAAGTACACGCTTTTCATAACGCTGAAGTTCAGCTCTGCGTTCCTTAGTCTCTTTTCAAGTTCATTCTTATTTCTTGATAGACTCTTCCTTGATTTCCAAAAGAGACTCCTTCTTCTTGGTCTCCGCTGTCTTTACTGCATCATCAATGATTTCTCTGGCCTTTGCCTCTGCATTTCCAATTTTGGATTCTGCATTGTTCTTCAGGTTTGAGACTGTCAAAAAATGACTGAGCGGCCGCAACAGCCACAACGATAAGTACGATTGCTACAACAATCATTGTTCCTATCGGCACAGGAGCACCTCCTTATTTAAATTTTCATTGTACGATTATTACAACAAAACAATTTTATACTTTTTTACACAAATATGTCAAGCTTTCACTCACAAACTTGTAACACATTGCGGACATCCTGATAACTGAATCCTTTACGCATCAGATAACCCATCATTTTCTTTTTTCCTTCACATCGGCTGTTTCCGGATTATAACTTCTCTTCCGCATCAGTGCCTCGATCGCCTGTCTGGAATCTTTCTTCCCCGTAGTCCGCTTCTTCAAATACCTGTTCTACAATTTCTGCCGGAACCCCTTTTTGCAAAAGTGCCGCATAAAGTTCTTTTTACTTTTCCGATCTTTCCTGCTGTCAATAAAGCTCCTTGCATATTCCATCATCATTAATGTAGCCGAAGGACTTCACATACCGGATTGCCGCCTCACTGCATCTTCCGCATAGCCGCCCTGTTTTAATTTGGTCCTAAGCTGCGATTCTGTTCTTCCCATATCAGAAAGCAGATGCATTGCCCGAGCTTCGCCCTCTTGGTAACGAATCTGACTGGAGGCTGTCATAGATGTCATCTTCGATCACAGATTCTTCCGCTATATGATAACGGGACAGTTCGCCCTTATAGAGAGTAAAGGCAAACTGTCCGTCTAAATACACTTTATATCTTGTCTTTGACAGCGGTTCTATCTTCGTAACCGTCATCATATATTATTCTTCCTCTTTTGTGATTCCTTCTGCAGTTGCAGCTTCTTCGTTCTCTTCCACGTCACCTTCCGCTCCAATGTGATAGTGTGCACGGATCTTCTGCTCCAGTCTCTTCCATGATCTCCGGATGTTCGGAAAGATATGTCTTCGCATTCTCTCTTCCCTGACCGATCTTTCTCACCATTGTATGCAACCATGCGCCGCTCTTGCTTACCAGATCACATTTCACTGCAAGATCCAGGATATCTCCTTCTTTGGAAATTCCCTTTACCGAACATAATATCGAATTCTGCCTCTTTAAACGGAGGTGCAATCTTATTCTTCACAATCTTCACGCGGGTTCTGTTACCAACCATCTCACCGCTCTGCTTCAGTGTCTCAATTCTTCTGACATCCATACGTACAGACGAATAGAACTTCAGCGCACGTCCACCGGTTGTAGTCTCCGGATTACCGAACATAATACCAACCTTTTTCACGCAGCTGGTTGATAAAGATAACTACACAGTTAGACTTGCTGATTACCGGTGTCAGCTTACGAAGTGCCTGGGACATCAGTCTTGCCTGCAGTCCGACATGGCTGTCTCCCATATCTCCTTCGATCTCCTGCTTTCGGAACCAGTGCGGCAACAGAATCAACTACGATAATATCCATTGCTCCTGATCTTACCATTGTCTCTGTGATCTCCAACGCCTGATCTCCATTGTCCGGCTGGGAAATATAAAGATTATCAATGTCTACGCCGATGTTCTTCGCATATACCGGGTCCAGGGCATGTTCTGCATCAATAAATCCGGCAATACCGCCTCTCTTCTGTACTTCTGCGATCATATGTAATGCAACCGTTGTCTTACCGCTGGACTCCGGTCCATAGATCTCAACAATACGTCCCTTCGGTACTCCGCCAAGTCCCAGTGCAAGATCCAGACTTAATGAACCGGTAGGAATGGTCTCTACTGCTACCTGTGCTGACGGATCTCCCAGACGCATAACTGTTCCTTTACCGAAATCTTTCTCTAATTTTTGCGATCGCCGCATCCAATGCGCGCTTTTTTATCTTCATTTTGCCATGTTAATTCTCCTTTTTCCGTTCATCGAACGAGTGTTCGTCCTTTGGTTAATATAGTATTATACTTCATCCCGAATGTCAATATTTAATTTTCCCCTCATCATTTTTCTCTTGTATATTCTGAATACTCTACAGAAATGTAAAAGAATACAACCATCTGTGATTCAGACATATTTAACATACCACACAAGGCTTTCCAGCGTCAAGAATTTCGCTGTTACTATTTTCATGCATTTTCCAAAGTTCTTTTTTTCAACCGCACGCTCCGTTACAACCACATTTTCTGCAATTTTTTCATCAGCAAGATAATATGAAACGGTTCCTGCTTTTTCTCCTTTTTTACCGGTGCTTTTTTGCATTTTACCGTCCTTATTTCCATGCGGATCTCTTCTTCCTCCCGCAGCAGGATTTTTGATTTCTCTGTTCTTCACTCTCAACGAGATCTTTTCTGAGGTCTGATACGGAATTTCCGGATCAAATGCATCCACTACCAGTAATTTATCCGGTGCCGTATTACTGTACACTTCCCGGTAGTGATAATGTTCCAGTCCATACTCCATCAACCTCCTGGTATCTTTCCATTTATATCCTTTATTATCCGGCCATCCGCATGCCAGAAGTGCCACGATAAATGTACGGTCATCCCATCTTAAACTTCCCACGTAACAGTATCCCGCATCTGCCGTAAATCCCGTCTTGCCGCTCAGTGCCCCGTCCATCATATCCAGAAATGCATTATGATTATGACACGAAAATGTACGCTTCCTGTCAGCATCCTGAAACTGATATTCCTTCGTCCGGGTCACTTCAAAAATGTCTCCTTTTCCCCGGATGTCATAATACAGTACCGCATGATCTTCGCCAGGTCTTCCGCCGTTGTAGAATGTACGCCGCCTTCATCTTCCGCATCCAGTCCGTTCGGCGTAATGAAGTGGGTGTTCTTGCAGCCGATCTCTGCAGCTTTTGCATTCATTTCTTTTGCAAATTCTTCTACACTTCCGGCAATGCCCTCTGCCACAGCCACAGCGCTGTCATTATGCGATTCCAGCATCAGGGAATACAACAGGTCTTTGATGTAGAACACTTCCCCTTTCTGCATCCCAAGATGTACCTTCGGCTGGGACGCAGCCTGATCCGATACTTCTATCGTCTGATCCGGATGTTCCCGCAAGTCATTCCAACGCAAGGATACACTGTCATGATACCCGCCGCTTCGTTCAGCACTTGCCATCGGACGGACCACATCTGCCATCCTTCCCGAACACCCGCCGCATTCTGTAGGACAATGAAATATAAAAGTCCTATATGGGGGTATTTTCATGTTCAGAAAGAGTAAGATAGAACCAGTAGAAAAAGTAAAAATAGTCGAACGCTACCTTGCAGGAGAAATTGGCATACAGCAAGCAGGAAAAGAATTGGGAGTTGACCGTCATAGTATTCGAAATTGGATTTCTATTTATCAGTATGATGGACCAACTGGATTACTCAATCAACCGAAAAACAAATCTTATTCAAAAGATTTAAAAATATCTGCTATAAATGATTATCTTAACGGAGAAGGATCTCTTCAGGATATTTGTACAAAATACGGAATTCGTTCACACAGACAGCTTTCCGATTGGATTAAGGTGTATAATTCTGGTGGAATATTAAAAACATCCACTGGAGGTGCTTACATGAAAAAAGCAAAGAACACTACACTTGATGAGAGATTAAAAATAGTAACAGATTGTCTTGCAAATGATAAGAATTATGGTGCAATGGCACTTAAATATGATTGTTCCTATCAACAAGTACGCAATTGGGTAATACGATACGAAAAGATGGGTCAAGCGGGTCTGGAAGACAGACGTGGACGTCGTATAGCTTCTCTTCCAAGCAGAACACCTGAAGAAGAGCTACGTGACAAGATAGCTGAACTGGAAAGAAGAAATCTAGACTTACAAATGGAGAATGATCTGTTAAAAAAAGTCAGAGAACTGGAAATCGCTATCTTTAATCCATCGGTTAGCCGAATATGAAGCCATCCAAAAACTATCGTCTACTAAGCATTATCCCATAGATAGACTTTGTAAATATCTTAATGTTACACGTTCTGCGTATTACCGCTGGGTAAAATATCCGAAAAGTAATAATGAACTTCGAAACGAAAGACTATCCACTGAAATCCAAAGGATTCATAACCAGCATCCAGATATGGGATATCGAAGAATTCGTGATGAATTAGATAGACATAAAGGAATTCATGTGAATGATAAACGAGTACTTCGTATTTGTAGGAAATACGATATAAAATCAAATATTAAATGGAAACCTAAGAGTTGTACCAGAGGAGACAGAAATCCTGATCACATAGCAAAAAACTATTTACACCGTGAATTTCACGCCGAAAAACCGAATGAAAAGTGGCTTTACAGATGTTTCTGAATTTAAATACTACAACGGAATAGAAGTTCATAAAGTTTATCTGAGTGCTATTTTAGATTTATATGATAGAAGGATTGTTTCCTTTAAAATCAGCGATCATAATGATAATCCATTAGTTATGGACACGTTTGATGAGGCTATTCGTCAGGAGCCGGATGCACACCCATTAGTTCATTCTGATCGAGGCTTTCAATATACAAGCGCACAGTTTTTATACTAGATTAAAAAAACATCATATGAAGCCTACTGTATTGAGACCAATGGAAGGGTTTTGAGGCTAAAACGAGAAATGTATTATAAACAGCGTTTTAATGGCAGAAGCTCTTTGATTATTGCGATAGCTAATTACATAGATTACTACAACAACCAACGACTTCAAAGGAAAAACTGCATGTAATGACACCAATGAAATATCATGAGCAATATACAAAAGAAAGTATAAAATATCGCCAGCCATAGCATGGCTGACGATACAAAAATTTATTATTTTTTATTGTCCTCTTGACAGGGAGCCGCGTGAAATGATTTTCCATGTTATTTCCTGCCACATCTTCTATATATCTAATTTTAACTGTACTTCTTCTTCTGCTTCTTCTTTAAACGACTCTACCTGTTCCGGATTCGGACTTGGAAGGTCATCCAATGAATGAATACTGAACCTTCGCAGAAATTCTTCCGTTGTTCCAAAAAAGAATTGGTTTTCCCGGAGCATCCATTCGTCCTCTTTCTGATACAAGATTATATTCTACCAGTTTATTTACCGCATGATCTGACTTCACACCACGTATCTTTTCGATCTCAAGCTTTGTGACCGGCTGCTTATATGCAATGATCGACAATGTCTCCAAAAAGGACATCGGTAAGAACATGTTTTTTCGGCTGGGATGCCACACGGATCAGATATTCATACATCTCTGTCTTTGTACACATCTGATACGCACCGTCCAGTTCTATAATGCGGACGCCTCTGTCTTCCGCCGCATATTTATCCATCATTTTATGTATCACTTTACGGGTCGTTTCTTCATCCTGTTCCAATGCCCGGGCAATCTTCCCGACCTCTACAGAATCCCCCATTGTAAAAAAAAGAATCGCTTCAATGATCCCTTCCATCTGTTTTATTTTTAACTTTGCCATGTTATCTTCCTTATACTTCTTCCACTTTCGATGTGATCATAATCTCATCAAATGGCTGATTCTGCTCGATAAAAATCACGCCTTCTTTCATCAACTGCAGGATTGCAAGAAACGTGACGACCACCTGTACCTTAGAACTTTGCTTTTTTAACAGTGCACGGAATCCAAATTTCCTGTGAGACCTCGCATATTCCGTTACATAATCAAGCTTGTCCGGAAGTGTTACTTCTTCTTTCTCGATCTTGCCGAATTTACTTCGTACCGGATCAACCTTACTTTCCTGCCGTTTCATCACTTCTTTGAAAATGCGGTTGAGCTGCACCAGCGTCAGATCGCCCAGCAGTTTATCCAGATCTACCGGCGGAACATATCCTTTCACTTCATCCGGGATTGATGCCGTCTTATACATGATCCGATCACCGTCCAGTTCCCGGTCTTTCAATTCATAGGACATGAATTTATACATCTTGTATTCCAGCAATTGTTCTACCAGTTCCTGTCTCGGATCCTCTTCTTCTCCCTCTTCGTTCACTTCTTTTGGGAAGAAGCATCCTGCATTTGATGTCCAGAAGTGTCGCCGCCATCACAAGAAATTCGCTCATAATATTCAGATCTTCTTTCTGCATGGCTTTGATGTATTCCATATACTGGTTGGTGATCTCTACGATCGGAATATCGTAGATGTCTATTTTTTTTTATCGATCAAATGTAAGAGCAGGTCTAACGGACCTTCAAACACCTGTAATTTTACCGGAATCCCCATACATATCCTCCATTGTCATAACTTAATTATTATACAGGACATTTGGAAATTACTCAAGTCTTTATCTTTCTTTTCTCGGATAATTCCGAAGAACAATCAGCTCCGGCCAGTTCCACAGTCTTAACGGCACCGAATGCGTTCCCAAGTCCGCGGCTTACAACTGCTGTCTGTTCTCCTTCCTGTAAATTCCCCGGAATATTTTTGGAAATAGTGTAAAATTCGTCGAAATGACTCCACCGATCCCCGGGAGTTGTACCACACAGCCGTGATAATGCCCGCCAGGATCAGATCTGCCCATATTCCAGATATTCTTTATATATCCCGGATGATGCGCAAGCAGGATCTGATAATCATCCCCGTGTTCTCCGATACGGTCTGTGATTTCTTTTAACGGAAGTTCTTTCTTTCCAAATCTTGCATATGCCCGAAGCGGAATCTCCAGGCCTGAGATTTTACAGGCACTTCATCCAATTTTACTGTCTCCGAAGCATTTTCAACATATAGATTCCGCATGCTGTCAGTGCCTTCTTATACCTTCATAAGACTGTTCATACTTATCCGGCAGTTCTTTCAATTTCTGTTCATGATTACCATTCGCACAGTAGACCGGGCAGATTGCCGGCAGTTTTTCCAGGAAGCGTACCGTCCTGTCATAGGAATTTGCCATCCTTTCTGACCAACATATCCTCCGATCAGGATCAGATCCGGATGTTGTTTTGATGCTTTCCAGCAAGCGTTCATTTCTTTTCCGTACATCCGGTTGTGTAGATCACTCAGAAATATAATCTTTTTTGTCTTTTGATTCCATTTAATTTCGGCGAACAAATCCGGTACTTCGTCAGACGGAAATCCCGCAGTTCTCTTTGCCGTTTCTATCATACAGTATAAAATGAAAACTGCCATAATTATCAGAATTATTTTTATCAATTTTAATTTCTCCTTTACATCTTGATTTATTATATAATTCTTTCTGTTCATTTTCAATTAATTGTGCTAAAATTCATTCTTGTAGGTTATTCAATTCATTATAAGGAGGTTTTTGTTATGAATATACCAGAACGAATCTCCGCTCTTCGCGCATTAATGGAAGAACGAGGATATGACGTCTACATGGTTCCAACCGATGATTTTCATCAGAGTGAATATGTCGGCGAGCATTTTAAAGTAAGAGAATATATCACAGGATTTACAGGTTCTGCCGGAACTGCTGTCTTCACAAAGGATGAAGCAGGCCTCTGGACTGACGGAAGATATTTTCTTCAGGCTGACCAGCAGTTAGCCGGAACAGGCGTAAAGCTCTATAAGATGGGCGAGCCTGGCGTTCCTACAGTAGAAGAATTTATTGCTTCTGCATTACCTGAAGGTGGTACACTCGGAGTCGACGGACGTGTCGTTGCCATCGAAGAGGAGCTGCACTGGAAGAAGCCGTTGCTTCTAAAGATGCCAAGATCAACTATTCCGAAGATCTTGTCGGAGAAGTATGGACAGACCGTCCTGCGCTTTCTGAAAAGCCGGCTTTCGCACTCGGCGAAGAATACACAGGTGAAAGTACAGAGAGCAAACTTGCACGTGTCCGTGAGGCTATGAAAAGGCAGGTGCCGATGTACATGTTATCGCTGCACTTGACGATGTATGCTGGATCACGAATTTACGTGGAGATGATGTAGATTTCTTCCCATTATTACTTTCTTATGCAGTCATCACAATGGACGAAATGAAGCTTTACATCGATGAACGCAAATTAAATGACGATATGAAAGCTGATCTTGCAAAGAACAACATCACCATCCATCCGTATAATGCAATCTATGAGGATATCAAAGAACTTAGACACCGCATCTACTGTTCTGGTAGACCCGAACCGTCTGAACTATGCATTGTTCAACAACATTCCTGGCGGCACAAAGGTTGTTCAGCAGGTGAACCCGACGATTGCAATGAAGGCAAAAGAAAAATGATGTCGAGATCAGAAACATCATCAACGCTCATAAAAAGATGCCGTAGCCATGACAAAATGGATGTACTGGCTGAAGACAAATATCGGCAAGATCGAGATCACAGAGCTCAGTGCTGCTGCCAAACTGGAAACATTTCGTAAAGAACAGGAAGGTTACTTATGGCAGAGCTTTGAACCAATCTGCGCTTCCGCTGAGCATGCTGCGATCGTTCACTATGAACCGACTCCGGAGACCGATGTTCCTCTGACACAGAACGGATTATTCTGACCGATACAGGCGGAGGATACTTAGAAGGTTCTACCGATATCAGCCGTACTTTTGCATTTGGTGAACTCACACAGCAGATGAAAGAAGATTTCACAACTGTATTACAGTGTAACTTCAATCTTGCACATGCCGTGTTCCTTGAAGGAACTACCGGATACAACCTGGATGTTCTGGCCAGAATGCCGGCATGGAGACGTGGCATCAACTTTAACCACGGTACCGGACATGATGTCGGATATCTGATGAACATCCACGAAGCTTCCTGCGGATTCCGCTGCGCAATCCGTGAAAAAGAGCAGGCTCCTCTGATGGCCGGACTTGTCATCGCTGAGACGAACCTGGTATCTATATCGAAGGCAGCCACGGGTCCGTACAGAACGAACTTCTGGTAAGAAAAGGTCCTAAGAATGAATATGGACAGTTCCTGTACTTTGAACCTATCACTTATGTTCCGATCGACCTGGATGCAATCATTTCAGAGATGTTAACAGATCAGGAACGCGAACAGTTAAACGAGTATCATAAGAAAGTTTATGAGATTGTTGCTCCGCATCTTAATGATGAGGAACATTTAAATTTAGTTGGTTGAAGGAAGGCTGTGGATACTCGAAGGATATTTAGGTTCCATCTTGGGAACCGGACTTGAAACTCGGACCTCAGAAAACCTAACCAAAACTTAACAACGCCTCTTTCCATTCCTGTTCAACTTTTTATTCCGTGTATCAAATGGCTTACGAAGGAAAATCTAAACCGGGACACTTCCGGGCATTTCATTTAAATTCAGTCGCGACTTGAAAAACAGAGTTATTGAAATCTGGAATGCCGTTAGAAACAGTTAGCCCTCAAACGTTAAAGGAACGTCAAACGTGTTTCGAACGCCCTCTAACTTTGCTTTTTAGGTGATTTTGTCTCTTAGTGATTCTTATGGTATGGAACCTGAACAACTTATCTATTGTTTTTCAAGGACATGAGAGGCCGCTTTTTAAATTAAACAAAATACTCTTCCAGCACATTCTCTAACGCACTTCTATAATTTTGTTTCTCGATTTTTCTGTCGTGACAATGTCTATGGATCCAATTCTTTTTCTATCCAGATAATAGACTGTTTCACCTACTTTTCACCTTTTTTTAATGGTGCTTTTACATTCTTGTCTTTTCTTGTTTTATTTTTATTTTAGACAGGTCAGCGCCTGTGGTGTCCACGTAGGTGAATGTATCTTTCTGACGTACCTTCACCTGTTTTTCCGTCCCGCCTCTGACTTCGACCGGTGATATCTTCTTTTGTTCTTTTTCTGTATATTTCTGACATTTTCCGAAACCATAATTCAATAAGGTGATCGCATCTCTGACTCTGGCTTTGCTGTCGTCTGCTGCCATGATCACGGCAATCAGATCGATATCGTCTTTCCTTCCGGTTGCGGATACACAGAATTTGGCTTTACTGGTAGAGCCGGTCTTTAACCCGGTTGCATATTCATACTGACGGATCAGTTTGTTTGTATTCGTAAGTCCGAATTCTGATTCGCCCTTTTGGGTTTATGTGTGATATTCTCCATCCAGATGTTGCAGTAATCAAAGATCTGCGGATATGTAATGATCAGTTCTTTTGACATCAGTGCAATATCCCTTGCCGTTGTCAAATGACCGTCTGCATCCAACCGTTGCAATTTACAAAATGTGTATTTTTTCATGCCAAGATCCTTTGCCCGTTTGTTCATCTTTGCAACAAATTCTTCTTCGTTTCCACAGATATATTCAGCCATTGTACACAGGCATCGTTTGCGCTGGCTACAGAGATACATTTGATCAGCGTATCTACCGTCTGTGTCTCCCCAGGCTCCAGAAACACCTGTGAACCGCCCATGGACGCCGCATATTCAGATGTTGTCACTTCATCCGCCAGCTTGATCTGCCCACTTTCCAGTGCATCGAATATCAACAGCAATGTCATAACTTTTGTTACACTTGCCGGTGGTAATTTTTCATCCGGATTTTTCTCATATATGATCTGTCCTGTTGACGCTTCCATCAGGAATTGCCGACGGTGCACTGATCTGCTCTTGTTGTCTTTTCTCATTTTCTGTATTATTTTCTTGTGAATTTTCCGGTTGATTCTCTTCCGGCGGAACTGCATATGCAGGTTGTAAAAATAGTACAAAAGACATTAGTATTGCGCTGATACATCGTCTATGCCGCATTTTTTTGATTCCTCGCTGACATTTTTCGATTATTATTATCTTACTCGGAGAAATTGTATATTATTCCATAACTCTATTGTTTTCCATCACCAAAAATCATATAATAGACAGGAACACTTTTTTGAAAGGATGACAAATTATGAAATTTATATACCCTGCAGTATTTCACAAAACTGAGGAAGGACATTATAAAAAAGGATATTTCCCGGATCTGGAATGTTGTTATGGAGAAGGTGAGACTCTGGATGAAGCCATTGAAAGTGCCAATGAAGCGGCACGTGACTGGATCACACTGGAACTTTCCGAAGATGAACCGATGATCCCATACGTATCTGATATTGAAGATATCGAAGTAAAAGACGGTGAGATCGTCCGTAATATCTCCATGAACATCCGCTTCTACGAAGGCTGGGACGAATAACCTGTGTATAAAATTTTTGAATCTGAAATTTCTTCCAGATTATGAAAACACTTCTAGTGTATTAATTATATTTCTCCACATACTATGGATGTAACAACAAGGAAAAAGTTACAAAGTTACCAGAAGGAGGAGTATAAAAAATGGCAAATCGTTCATCAAACAAAGCAGCCGTACCTGAGGCAAAGGGTGCATTAGACAAATTCAAGTATGAGGTAGCAAGCGAACTTGGAGTTCCGTTATCAGACGGCTACAACGGAGACCTGACATCAAGACAGAACGGATCTGTCGGCGGTTATATGGTTAAGAAAAATGATTGAACAGCAGGAAAAACAGATGGCAGGTAAATAGTCTGACACCGCCTGCAAAACTAAAAACGCAGACTGGAAAATTGCAAAAAATCAACACATGATTTCTATTATTACAAAGTTGTCATGTGTTGATTATTTTTTGTTATATTCCAAATCTGCACATTGCGGCTTCTTTGTTATATCCGCCGGATCCATCTGCAGTGATTTTCCCCGTTATGTTATATCACAACTCCTGCCGCATTCTCATAATTCGGCAGTTTTCTGATCCATTCTTCATCTTCTTCCGTAAGCTGATCTGCGGCCTCATTTGCCATCTGAAGGATCTTCGCATCCTGATAGATATCTCAAGTTTGAAATTCATAAGTCCGCTCTGGCGGATGCCAAAAAGGTCTCCGGGACCACGTAGTCTTAAATCCTCGCTTGCAATCTTGAATCCATCATTTGAGTGATTTAGAATATCCAGCCGTTTTTTCGTTTCCTTTGATTTTGAGGCACTCATGAAGATACAGTAAGACTGATATTTTCCACGTCCCACACGTCCCCTTAACTGATGGAGCTGCGCCAGACCGAAACGCTCGGCATTTTCGATCATCATAACGGTGGCATTTGGCACATCGATTCCAACTTCGATAACTGTGGTTGACACCAGAATCTGAATCTCATTTCTTCCGAACTGGTCCATAATATCGTCTTTCTGTGCCTGCTTCATCTTTCCATGCAGACAGGCCACCTGGATCTGATCACCCATCTCTTCTTGAAGTGCTACTGTATAATCCGTTACATTTTCGGCTTCCATTGTCTCGCTTTCTTCTACCATCGGACAGATCACATAGCACTGGCGTCCTTCTGCGATCTGTTTTTCATGAAATTATAGGCTTTATTGCGATATCCGGTATCTACCACAGTTTTTAATCGGAAGACGGTTCGCCGGAAGTTCGTCAATCACTGATATATCAAGATCCCCATATAAAATAATCGCCAGCGTTCTTGGGATCGGCGTCGCACTCATAACCAATACGTGAGGTTCTCCACCCTTTAATGCAAATGTTTCCCGCTGTTTTACTCCAAATCTGTGTTGTTCATCAGTTATGACAAGCCCGAGGTTATCATAGCTTACAGCCCCTGGATCAATGCATGTGTTCCGATGATGATTTTCGCCAGTCCGCACTCGATACGGTCATATGCCCGCCGTTTTTCTTTTGCTGTCATAGATCCCGTCAGAAGTTCTACCTTGATCGGAATATCATACTCTTCGAACATCTTCGTTATATTCTCATAATGCTGCCTTGCAAGCACCTCTGTCGGTGCCATCATTGCCCCCTGATAACCATTGAATGCCGCATTCATCAGCGCAAGTACCGCAACGATCGTCTTACCGGAGCCCACATCCCCTGCACCAGCCTTGACATCGTCTTGCTCCGAACCGAGATCTTTTTCAATCTCTTTCCAGACCTTTGTTGCTGTGCGCCGGTCAGTTCAAACGGCAGATTTTCAGAAATTTCTCTACCTCCGGGCGTGACTGCATCGGATAATTATTGTCCAGACGTTCATTTTTCTCCTTTAGTCTTCGGATCGACAAAATAAAATTCTAAAATTCTTCGAATACCAGGCGTTCTCTTGCATGATAAAAAGACTTCTTTATCTTCGGGAAAATGTATTCCTCTCACCGCATAATTATATTCTGCCAGACCATATTTCAAACGCAGTGAATCCGGCAGGATCTCTCTTGTAAGATCCAGACCATCCAGTGCCTGCTTCATGGCCTTCATAACCATGTTGTTGGATAATCCGGAGGTCAGACCATATACAGGCTGTAATGTATGCAGTTTCTCTTCGTATTTTGCAGATGGATAGAAGATCTCCGGATGTTCCATGACCAGATCACCCTGTTTTCTTACGGACGACTCTTCCACGCAGGGTGATCACGCCTCCGCCGGATAACGTATTCCGCAAGAATGGCATACGGAAACCAGATTACTTTTAACGTTCCGGTAATATCTTTTACATAAGCGTTGTTACCTGCATCCGGCTGCTTCCGGATACCTGCACACGTCCGTAGATTGCACCGGTAACTGTCTGGATCTTGTCTTCTTCCAGTTCACTGACAGGCACCGCTTCGACCGTACATCATATCCATGCGGATAATAACGGATCAGATCACCTACCGTATGTATATTGATCTTTTTCAAAAAGCTTTTTCGTCTTCTCTCGATTCCTTTAAAATCTCCGATATCTGTCTTTTCTATCATACGATTCTTCCTTCTCTCCATCTATAACTCCAATCTCTTCATCACAAAACTCATCCGGTTCATGATACAAAAGAACCGGACCCTATATACCAAAGCTTTCTCACTCCGGATATTCGGATACATATCTGTTCTGTAACTGAACAGATTTTGTTCATTTTTATCTCTTACTCTACAGCAAAGAACATAATAATAGATCGGCTGTCCGCCAAACTGAATATCCACATCTACATCTGGATACAGTTCTTCGATCTCTCCTGCGAATTTCTCCGCCTCTTCTTCTGATACTTCCTCTCCGTAATAGATACTGATCAGTTCGGAATCTTCATCTACCAGATTCGCGATCAGTTCTTTTGTAGTCTCTTCAGATCTTTTTCCTACCGCAAGGATTCCACTGTCACCGATACCCATGATATCTCCTTCATGGATCTCTTTGTCATCAATGTGTATCTCTTACCGCATACGTCATCTGACCGGTCTTTACATTCTTGATCTCTTCCAACATAGCCTCTTCATTTGTCTTGGCATCTGCGTCCGGCATAAAGTTAATGATCGCTGTAATTCCCTGTGGAACAGTTTTTGTAGGGATTACGATGATCTCTTTATCTTCTACCAGTGATTTTGCCTGGTTTGCTGCCAGAATAATGTTCTTGTTGTTCGGAAGGATAAATACCATATCTGCATTTACCTGATCGATAGCATTCAACATGTCCTCTGTACTTGGATTCATGGTCTGTCCGCCTTCGATGATATAATCTGCACCCAGTTCTTTGAATATCTCATTCATACCGGCTCCGATGGAAACGGTAATGAATCCCATTGCCTTTCTCGGCTCTGCTGTCTTCTTTTCTTCGTATGCAGCTTCTTCTTTTGCCTGTTCTTCTGCAAGCTTCTCCGCATCACGGATCAGTTTTTCCTGATGTTCTTCACGCATATTATCGATCTTCATCTTAGAAAGCTGTCCATAAGTCAGCGCTTTCTGGATCGCAAGTCCCGGATCATTCGTGTGTACGTGGATCTTCACGACATCATCATCCGCAACACATACGATGGAATCTCCGATCGAGCTTAAGAATTTCTTGAATTCATGTTCATCTTCTTCGGTAAATTCTTTTTCTGTCAGAATGATAAATTCTGTACAATATCCAAATTTAATATCTGCCGTATCTTCTGCATTCACCTTTATTCACGGTAACACTTGTACTTGGTTTGATCGAACTGTAATCAATCTCTTTACCAAGGAATGCATCATATCCGCCTTTAATCACTTCCAGAAGTCCCTGTCCACCGGAGTCTACCACTCCTGCTTCTTTCAGTACCGGAAGCATCTCTGGTGTCTTATTCAGCACTTCCTCTGCATATTCGATCACAGCCGGGATGAATACTTCCAGATCATCTGTCTCTTCAGCCATCTCTGCTGCCTTTGTCGCAATTCCGCTGGCAACAGTAAGGATTGTTCCTTCCTTCGGCTTCATAACAGCCTTATAAGCTGTATCTCTTGCTCTCTGGCATGCCGCAGCAAGTGCAAGCACATCAATCTCTTTCTCTTCTTTGATCGCCTTTTGTAAATCCTCTTAAAAGCTGAGATAAGATAACTCCTGAGTTACCTCTCGCCCCGCGCAGGGATCCGGAAGAGATTGCCTTTGCAAGATCCTTCATCTCCGGGTTATTTAATGCTGTTACTTCTTTTGCCGCTGACATGATCGTCATAGACATATTTGTACCTGTATCTCCATCTGGTACCGGGAATACATTCAATTCGTTGATATAGTCTTTTTTTGCTTCAATGTTCTGAGCACCTGCAAGAAACATCTTTGCAAGCACGTCCACATTAATCGTTTTCGTAGCCACTTCTTACGTTCCTCCTTAAAATCCACAAACTAATCAATGACTCTTACGCCTTCAATATAGACGTTGATCTTATCTACCTGCATACCGGAAAATTCTTCCACTCTGTACTTCACATCACTGATCAGATTATCTGTTACAGCGGAAATGCTTACACCGTATGCCACAATAATGTGGAAGTCAATACTGATATGATTATCATCACTTATATTTACATGGATTCCTCTTGTCAGGCTCTCCTTTTTTAACAGATGAACCAGGCCATCTTTCATATTTACAGCTGCCATTCCAACAATACCAAAACATTCAACCGCCACTGTTCCTGCATATTTTGCAATTACTTCAGGATCAATGGTAATAATTTTAAATCTGTACTCATACACCCTTTCATAGCAAAACCTCCACTTCTTTTATTATCTTTTATCAAAAATCAAAACACAATATATTTTATTATACTCCTTTCTATCTTCAATTACAATAGTTCTTATTGCGCAAAAAACCCAGATTCCACACATCGAAATCTGAGTTTCAATACATCTTATGCACGCTCAACTTTTTCCTGATTTCAAACAAGAAGTACAAACATACATCTTCTTTGTAGCTCCGTTTTCTGTTTTCACGCGAACAGATTTTACATTTGATTTCCACATCTTTGGTGATTTTCTATGAGAGTGGCTGACATTGTTTCCAAAGTGAGCACCCTTTTTCACAAATAGCACATTTTGCCATGACTGCACCTCCTAACGCTCATAATAAGTTCTTTGTCCGAACTCGCAACAATAGTTATTCTAGCAGACTGTTGCAAGAATTGCAAGAGTTATTTAATATTTTTTGTTTACTTTTCGATTTTCAGCAACAAAACAGGCAATATCCCACTGCAACGCACAGGATCATACACAAAATCTGGCAGAACAAACCTGGTATGACCAGTGCCAGAAGCATTCCTGATTGCTATCCCAGAACAATGCAAATCCCTACGATTCTTTTCACAGACACACACCTGCTTTTTGTACATTATATGTACACTGCCACAAAAATGTCTGCTATTTTTCTGCTTCGTCGAGGATCTTATTCACATCCTCTTCCGTAACGTTTTCTTCTTTTCGGGATGTAAAACGATCCATCACATCCGGAACCATATCCAAAAGCTTAGTGATCGTATCCTGATTCTTGATATTCACAAGCTTGGTGTGACCATTCTGAATGACCAGCACTGCACTTTGGTGTCATCTTTCCACCGATACCTCCGGCACCTTTTTTCTTTTCTTATCTGCGTTGAACGCACCCCGCACCTACCGCAAAAGATACATCCACCAGTGGTAAAATGATCGTATCGCCGATATGGATTGCTTCTCCTACTACCGTCTTGGATGAAACAACTCCGTCCATCCCATGGAACAGCGCCTCTACAGTCCCTTTAAAATTATTTTCAGCCATCTTTTTCCTCCTTTATCCTCCTTGCATTGTCTAATCTATATTTTTAATATTCGTCGGATATCATCGGATATGTCTCCCTGATATGTCTTTCTGATCTCGCTGCACCACACCAGGTTCCACAGGAAGCAGACCAGCGGCATCATGCGGAATCCTCCTTTTAAACTCTGACTTTCCTTTCAGGATCCTTCTTTCAAAAATCAGGTTCCACCAACAGATGATCTCCGATAAATGGATAGAGCACGCCAAAGCTGCCAAAGTGCCTGTCCTGTATGGTACGGATCTTCGAATCCAAATTGAACTTCACCTTTTATTACTTTCGGCTTCCAACGCTTTAACAGTTTCCCTGTTTCTTTTTTGCCTTTAAAAAAGCTTTCTGATGCACCGGATCTTCTAAGTTCTTTCATGATCTTATCTTTCTTTTCCGACAAACTTTCCATTTTTTCTTCCGCATGTCCAACTGTATGCTTTATCTTATCACAGAACTTTTGATTGTACATTTTATCTTCTCAAATCTTCCGGTTTTTTTTCCTTTTTCAGGATTCCTTTTTCCGGATTTTTCCACTTTTTTTTCCGGAAGCACTTTTTACTGTCTCTCCATGAGTTTTTCTTTTCTCTTCAGATTTTTTTTCAGTCTTTTTCCTTTTTCCAATCCTAGAAGCTGCCTGGCCTGCTTTCCACTCTCTGTTCTTTTTCGGTTTTCTTTCGAATCTCTTTTCTTCTTTTTCGGTAATTTCTCCTTCTCAGATTCTATCTTTCGCAGTTTCTGTTTTTCTCAACGTCTGTTTTCCCCGACGATCTGTATTTTCTTCTCATTTACCTCCTTTCTGGTTCACTTCCAAAAGATTTCCATGCAATTCTTACCCGCCATTTTAGTTCCTGTTCTTCAAAAGATGCATCGATCCGTATCAGGCGCAAAAGCCACGTCACGCGCCCGCGTACGGTACTTTCTTTATCTCTCGGGCATTGACGCATCGAGCCGGTATCTCACCGGAACACACAAAAGAAAACCAGAAACAGAAACAGTATCAGTCCGAGAAGCACCGCAATTATGATCCCTATTATTTTTTAAAATGATCAAAAGAATATGTAACACCATCTTATCTTCCCTGCTCTTTTCTAATATATAAGACCGTATATCACATCCGCCTGTCTGTTCATATACTTCCTGTACGATCTGTTCTACCAGTTCCACCGCTTCCTCATATCCTTTTACAATTCCTACCATAAACAGATCCTGTTGGAAATGCAGGCTGCTTAAACTGAATGTCGGATAGATTTCGAGTTGATTCTTTTCACTGATTGCCAGCGTGATCACATGCACACTGGCTGCAGTTTTCCCGATTCCAGCTTGCGGATGATTTTTTCTTTTTCTTTTCCAGTCCTTCTGTCAGGTACAGATGCTTATAGTATCGCATATTTCCCGTCCTATTTCTATACTTCTAATAATACGGAATCTTCTTTAACGATAAATCTCTTTTTGCAACATTTACCGCTTTAGCAGTTCCATCCGAAGATTCAATAATCACGCTGACAACCAGTTCCGGATCTTCTACATTCGACATTCCAATGAACCAAGAGTGATCTTTTTCTTTATCCGAACTGTATTCTGCGGTACCTGTCTTGCCTGCCGTGTAGCTCTGTCCGCTCAATACAGATGCGGTACCGTAATCTACTACGCTCTTCATATATTCTTTGATCTGGAGACGCTTCTTCTTCGGTCATAAGCTGCTTATACTCTTTCTCCTGATCCGTCTCTTTCATAACTGCACCCGATGCATTGTTGTCACCTTGTCAACCAGATACGGTTTCATCAGCTTTCCGCCATTGGCGATTGCAGATGTGATCAACGCCATATGATACGGACTCACTTGCGTCCCTGTCCCATTGCCGTCATCATCTTTGTGCCATTCCGGCTGAACCGTCCATCGTAAAGCTGCTCTTACTGTATGGAAGATCCGAGGCAGTTTTAGAATCAAACAGAACTTCCTCTGCCGTCTTTTTAAACTTCGACGGGTCTAACGAAAGACCAATATTAGAAAATGATGTATTGCACGAATATGCCAGACTTTCCTCCAGACTGACCTGCCCGTGGACATGTCCGTTATAGCAGTGAATCTTAATTCCGCTGTTCTCGATCGAACCCGTACAGTTATAAGAATAAGAAGCTGTAATCCGGATTCTCCCGCATAAATTCCAGAAGTGTTACAACTTTAAATGTTGATCCCGGTGCATACTGCCCTGCGTCGCACGATTCAGCAGCACACTGTTTCATCTGAACTCAGAGCTGTTCCAGTTCTCTTCCACTGTATTCGGGTCAAAGTCCGGCTTAGATACCATGGCAAGGATCTTTCCTGTCTTCGGCTCCATAGCCACTACCGCACCTTTTTTCTCTCCCAGTGCCTGATATGCTGCTTCCTGAAGATCCGCATCCAATGTAGTCACAACCGTGTTTCCCATATTTTTTTATCCTGGAATTCATTCTTAATTTAATCAGAAAATTCTCATCCGATGTCAGAAGATCATAATTTCCCAACGATTCGACCTGATTTTCCCTGCACATTGTAACCGACCACATGTGCAAATATATTGCCGTATGGATATTCTCTTGTCTCACTTCCATCTGCTGCCGTATCTGTCTTCGCAAGCACATTTCCATTCTTGTCCACGAATCGTTCCCTGGTCACGCGCTTTGCATTGGAATTCTGTCTCGCATTATATGGACTGCGTATGATATCCTGCTTTTTTCACCTGAAAATATCCGATATATCCCATCAGCACCAGAAACAGCGCTACAAAAACATACGTAACTCTAGCGAACTCTTTGTTTCTTGCGCGCTTTGCCTTGAGCCGCTTCTTTTCGCGCTTTTTGGCTTCTTTTCGCTCTTTGCGGGTCATATTCTGCCTCTCGATATCCCGCCGCATTCTCCTGTCGGCTTTCTCTTTGCTCGTAACCTTTCTTTCTTCCTTCTCTCAATATCCTCTTCCTCGTCTTCTCTTAAAATATACAGTCCCTGGATAATTGCAAACATGATCAATGTACTGATCAGAGAACTTCCGCCATAACTTACCAGCGGAAGTGTTACACCTGTTGACGGAATGAACTTTGTCGCTCCTCCGATCGTTCAAAAACACCTGGAATATATAACAGGTACCAAGTCCCAGTGCTACCATCTTATAAAACAGATTATGCAGCTGCATTGCAATATTTAAAAACATCACATAACAGCTCACACAGATCAGTATCAGACACATCGCATAGATCAGCCCCATCTCTTCTGAAATTGCAGAAAAGATAAAAATCTGACGATACCGGAATCGTATCCGGCTGTCCCTGATAAAGTCCCATACCGAACCATCCGCCAGTCCCGATGGCAAATAATGACTGTGCCACCTGATAACCGCCTTTATCATATGTTCCAAACGGATCTCTCCACAGGCGACCACACGCGTCTTAACGTGCGTAAACAAGATGATAAGCCCCAACTGCTCCGGCACTTCCCGCACCAAGTCCTGCGAGAATATAAAGCGGCTGATCTGGTTGCCACATACAACATGACCAGATATACGACAAATATAATCAGTGCCGCACCAAGGTCCTTAGATGCCACCAGGATCAATACATGAAATGCTGCAACTGCCGTCGTCACCACAATATCTTTAAATTCTGTAGAACGCTTAAAACTGGATGCCACAAAGAACACAAAGACAATTTTCACAAGTTCTGATGGCTGAATGTTGATTCCGGCGACTGTAAACCAAGCATTGCACCATAAGACACAGAACCAATTACAACCACAACTACCGCCAGCGATACAATACCGATAATTCCATAAAGAATTCTCCATTCGGCAGAAAAACTTTTTCACCTTTCGAATAATGATCGGAATCACAAGGCAGAGCCACAATTCCTGCTGCTGCGATCAGATACTGTTTTCGCAGCTTTATCATAATTCAGTCTGGTGATCATGATAAAACCGATGCTGAGCAGCATGCACATATTATTTACAACCAGACGTGATACTTTCGGATAAATAAAGCTATACAACAGGATCGTTCCTCCAAGAAGCGTCACCTGCATCAGATACAATGCCAGAATCTTTGTATCTTTTTTTTTCCAGATACATCACAAGAAATGCCGTCAGATGCATCACAAACATCAGCACATTCTGCTTCCTGAGACAACGTTTCTTTTTATCCGGATCATAATATCCGAAGATACTGAAACACAGATACGTATACACTGTGATCATCAGTATCATCAGATATTTTGATAACTGTACAATTATGTTTACCAACTTTCCACCTACTTTACTCCTCTTTTAAAATGCCCCTCGTATACTCCCGTATCTGAGGTTCCATCTTTTTTCCTTCTGTAAATGCATTCATATATATCTTACAGATTTCTCTTACCTGTTCTTTATTCTCAACTGTAAAATCCAGCCGTATCTGTGCAGGCATCAGCTTTCTGATCTCTTCCGCCTTATCCGCCAGGAACAACGGTGCTGAATTATACATTACATTATAACAGTCTCTGCAATAGCATCTGACTGTAAACTTCTTCTGATAACGATCCGAAATCGAAAGTACACCGCCTTTTCCATCACAGGAAGCACTGGTCTTCTGGATACACCCTGCACTGATCATCACCGGCTGATAACCATATGCGATAAATGCCTGTTCTCCTATCCCAAGTTCTGCCAGCTCACGATCATTCAATTCCACCGGTGCTGTTCCCTGTCCGATCCCCAGATCCTTCAACTCTTCTTTTGCTTTTTTGATTAAAAATGTAGAGATTATAATCACTGCGGATTTCTTTTTTGGTATGCATGTTGTCTGAGCCACGCATAACTCTCCCAGTTGCGGATCAGTATACCATCATATTTTTCCTCGATTTTTGCATACATACGTTCATATCTGCGGATCGTACGTTCCCTGAAAATATATGGCATGGCAAGGAAATACTGTACACCGTCTTCCCGTTCAAATTCTACATCCTCCTCCAGATACACACACCGTATTTCCGCTGTTTACCGCTGCCTCAAGCTGTGCTTTTGACTGCACAGACGCAGATATACTGCATTCCTTTCCGGTGCTGTTCTTTTCCACGGTTTTTTTATTTCTGTCTCACAATCCGTTTCTTCTCTCCGGTATTGCATCTGTATCTTCTCTGTCAGTTCTTTGATTCCTTCTCTTCGCAGTTCATTCAGCGCCTGCATCGGCAGGAACACATTTCCTTCATGGATCTTCAGACGTTCAAACACAAACTCTGTATTACCGGTTTTGCCTCATCTGCTTTTCGATTCTTTTCGGATCCAACGGTTTGCTTTTTGCGCTTCCTGAACTTCCTGACCGGTACATTCTGCGGGTAATATTGCCATACGATACTGTTAGTTTAGCACGGTTTCCGACAGAAAGTGTTAAAATACCATTAATTTTTTCTTGTACTTTTATATCCTGCCATGGTTTTTCCTCTGCACTTCCATCTCTTCCATTCTTTGGACGCTTCAATGATACCATGTCCTTGCCGTTATGCTGATGATAGTAGCCTTCACAATAACCACGTCTCTGATAAGTTGCAAGTAACTCTCTTTTGTCTGCCTCTGATACATGGTATGCCGATTTCCCTTTCCTTCTTTCTGAAGTTTAAGATACTGATCCGCATATTTCCGATACATTTTACAACCGTATATACATATTCCGGCTGCTTCATTCTTCCTTCTATTTTAAACGAATCAATCCCGGCATCGATCAGTTCCGGTAAAATGTCAATTGTGCACAAGATCTTTCAGACTCATAAGATCCGCCGGTTTCTTTCCTTCTGTCTGATAAGGCAGACGACATGGCTGCGCACACTGTCCCTCTGTTGCCACTCCGTCCGCCAATCATGCTGCTCAGAAGACACTGTCCGGAATAACAATAGCACAGGGCTCCATGTACAAAACATTCCATCTCCAGTCCTGTCTGTTTCTTCATATCACGGATTTCCTTTAAAGAAAGTTCTCTCTTGCCGGTACAACTCTCTCGTAATTCCGTATCTTTTTAAAAGTCTGCTCAAGTGTATTGGTGATCGTCATCTGTGTACTGGCATGCACCGGCATTTCAGGGAAAATTCTCCTGATATACTTAACCGCACCGATATCCTGTACAATCACTCCATCCAGTCCTGCCTTGTAATAATGGAAGCAGATACGCATACAGTTCATTCAGTTCCCTGTCTTTCAGGAGTGTATTCACCGTCATATAAATCTTTCTTCCATGAATATGCACATATTCAATTGCCTGCACCAGATCTTCTTCCGAAAGATTCTGTGCATATGCTCTCGCCCCAAATTTTGTACCGCCAAGGTATATTGCATCCGCACCTGCGGCCACCGCTGCCCGCAGGCACTCCATCGACCCTGCCGGGCTAATATCTCTTTTCATCTCTGTTCATAGTAATCCTATCCTGTCTTTCAATTCTCTTTCTTTTTTTCTGTCAAATCTTTTAAAAAGGCTGTCATACGACAGCCTAATTCTTACTTTATTATTCTTAATCTCTGTTTCCAGCTGTACGATCTTCATCTGAAGTTCCTTATTCTCTTCCTTCAGCTTGTCCATCGCTTTTCTGCATTCTCCAGCTTGATCTGAACGGATATCAGTTCATGCTTTAAGTCATACATCTCTTTATCTTTTGCCTCGATATCACTTTCCAGTGTACCGCCCTGCTTCTTCGCCTTAAAGTAATCATCCGCAATGTTCAGCGCCAACAGAATACTTCTGGTCTCTGCGCTCTGCTTGCGATATCCCTCACTATTGCTGCATTCGTCCAGCTTATGGTTCGAATATGTAGAAACTTTCTGTAAATAGTCTTCACTTTCAAATCCACTTAAAGTAAAAAACCTTTCCTCCTATTAATACTTCTGTAAAATTCTTTGATGATGCCATAAAAGCCTCCTCGAACTTTCATAATTTCTGATAACTATTATAAACTAATCTGTAAGAAAAACCAACTATTTTATTCATTTTCCTTACAAATTCCCCAGATGGGCATATGCCGCATCCGTCACGACTCTTCCTCTTGGAGTTCTCTGAATAAACCCATTCTTCAACAGATATGGCTCATATACATCCTCAATCGTACCCGGATCTTCTCCGATCGATGCCGCAAGCGTCTCCAATCCGACCGGGCCGCCGCCGGAATTTCCCGATCATAGCCAGAAGGATCCCTCTGTCCGTCTGATCCAGACCTTCCTTATCGACATCCAGAAGATCCAGTGCATAATCCGCCACTTCTTCTGTGATGTAGCCGTTATATTTCACCTGGGCAAAATCCGGACACGCTTTAACAGACGATTTGCAAGTCTCGGCGTCCCCCTGGAACGTCTCGCCATCGCATATGCACCATTTTCATCAATCCCAACTTCAGAACCTTTGCCGAACGTAAAATGATCATCTTCAGTTCTTCGACCGTATAATATTCCATCCTGGTCACCACACCGAAGCGGTCCCGCAAAGGCGCTGTCAGCATACCTGCCCTTGTCGTTGCCCTACCAGGGTGAATTTTGGGAGATCCAGACGGATCGATCTTGCCGAAGCGCCCTTTCCGATCATAATATCGATCGCATAGTCTTCCATTGCCGGATACAGCACTTCCTCCACCTGACGGTTCAGGCGGTGGATCTCTACAAAAAAGGACATCCCCTTCCTGCAGGTTATTCAGGATTGCCGCCATCTCTCCCGGCTTTTCGATCGCCGGTCTGATGTGATCTTCATGTTTACATTCATCTCATTGGCAATGATTCCCGCAAGTGTCGTCTTTCCAAGTCCCGGAGGTCCATAGAACAAAAGATGATCCAGTGCCTCGCCCCTCGCCTTTGCCGCTTCAATATAAATCTTCAGCATTTCTTTTGCTTTTGCCTGACCAATGTAATCTTCCAGAAGCTGAGGTCTTAAATGATTCTCGATCCTGACATCTTCTTCCAGATTCTCAGTCGTCATAATTCTTCTGCTCATCTGTCTGCCTTACCTTCTACAACATATATTTCAGAGACTGACGGAGAACATCTTCCACACTCATTTCTTCCGTAATCTCTACCTGTCTGACTGCTTTTAATGCCTCGGTATTGCCATACCCGAGTGCAACCAGTGCCTGTACCGCTTCTCCTGTCATCTCATTTGCCATGCCTGCAAATGTATCTGCCGTGTTCTGCACTGCATTCGCGGCATTCTCAAGCGCATCCTCCAGCTTCAACTTGTCTTTTAATTCCAGAATCAGCTTCTCCGCCGTCTTTTTACCGATTCCCGGTGCCGCCTGTATTGCCTTTACATCATTCGACGCAACCGCAAATCTCAGATCATCGGGTCCGAGTGCCGAAAGAATCCCAAGACCGCCTTTCGGTCCGATCCCGCTGACACCGATCGAAGCCGGAACACACGGAGTTCATCCCTGGTAAGGAAGCCATACAACTGCATCAGATCTTCCTTAACATGCAGATGTGTGTGGATCTTTACTTCTTTCCAAGAGCCGGAAGCCTGCCCATTGCGGTCCCTGCCATGTAGATTCCATATCCGACACCGCCGACATCTACAATGACTTTGTCTTCTTCCATTCCTTCCAGAATTCCACGTATATATGTAATCATAGTTCCTCCATCAAAACTGTATATTCTTAATTCTCTTCAACATTTCCGCCGACACGATCCCGATCACCAGTCCGGTAATCAGTCCTGCGACCAGAAGCACCGGAAATAATAACCGACACTGAATGTCTCCACCACAAGCATTGCAACGATCAGCTGTCCCCATTGTGGAACACTCCGCCCGCCCACTGATTCCCATCACACTGAATCCTTTGCTCTTCTTCAAGAGTGCCATTACCGTCAGACTTAACAATCCACCGGCCAGGCTGTAAATGATACTGAAATAATTTCCAAATATGAATCCTGACAGTAGTACTCTGACCACAGACAACAGATATACCTCCGTCAGCTTCATCTTATATAACGCGATCACGATCACCAGATTCGCAAGCCCAAGCTTCACTCGGGATTCCGAAATTGATAGGGATCAGGCGTCTCCTACATAGCTGAATATCAGCGCCAGTGCCGTAAACACTCAAAATATGCCACTCTATTCTTCACAATGTCCACTCCTAATTTGCCACTGCATCGAATTCACTTTCTTCACTTCCGTCTACCTCAACCACTACTTTTATTCGGCAGACAGATAATGCTCTCATGATTCTTTGAAGCAGCTTTCTGATGTACACACAACTGATCCGGACAGTCTGCATCTGTCATCTTCGCTTTCCGTTCTTTATCGTAAGTATATTCGTACCGCCATTGATCCTAATCTTTTGATCCTTTGCGAGCGGATAGGTTCCTGTCACCTTACCATCCACCTTCACAGTCACGGTATCAGCTCCATCCCCGCCGGCAAATTCATGTACACCGAAAGCTGCACCGGCAATCAAAAAGAACTGTCAATATAAGAACCGCATCTTTTTCTTCCAATTCATACGTTCTCTCCTTGTCTACTAACGGTACTATTCTATCACAAGAAATTGTCCCATTCAACAAAAAAAAAAAAATATGTTTGGTTTGCATCTGTTTTTTCATGTTATACTACAAGTTATGTAAATACATGATAGAAAATCATCAACTTCTGAGGTTATTAGTATTATGAAATGTAAAAAATAATATCATAAAAAACTCAGTGCGGTTCTCACTGCCTCTGCTCTTCTCTTGACCGGATGCTCCGGCGCAAAAAGCAGTACACAGACCGATCCGGGATCTTACTTATACCGACATGCTCTTTGACACTGTCATCAAGATCCAGATCCTTGATCCTGCAGATGAAAGTATTCTGGATGGTCTGAAGAAACTTTGCGAAAAAATATGACACAATGTTCTCCACCACCAATACAGACAGTGAACTTTATAAATTAAACCACGCAAACGGTCAGTCCTTCACTGTCTCTTCGAAACGGCCAATCTTATTCAGGAGGGGGTATCCGTAGCGAACTTTCCGGCGGTGCGCTTTTGATCTCACCATTGAACCGGTATCGGCTCTCTGGGATTTCAAGGCAGATAAACCAACGGTTCCATCTTCGATGCCATTGCCCAGGCCGTAAGCCACGTTGATTACACAAGGTCGACATTCAGGATAACACCGTTACACTGGAAGATCCCGAAGCCGGCATCGATCTGGGAGCCATCGCCAAAGGATACATTGCCGACCAGGTGAAAACATATCTCAAAAAGCAAGGGATAAAACATGCGATCATCAATCTTGGAGGAAACGTTTGATGTCATCGGCACCAAAACCCGACGGAAGCAAATACAACATCGGAATCAGAAACCTTTCGATGAATCCGGCGAAGCTATCACCTCTGTACAGTTAAAAGACCAGACAGTTGTAACTTCCGGAATCTATGAACGGTATTTTAAGAAAAACGGAAAACTATATCATCACATCTGGATCCACGAACCGGATATCCGTGCGAGAACAATCTTTACAGCGTATCGATCATCAGACTCTTCTACAAAAGCAGATGCACTCAGCACAACCTGCTTTCTACTGGGATACGAAGAAAAGGAATGGAACTGATCCAGAGTATGGATGGAGTGGAGCGATATTTATTACGGATGATGAGAAGGTGCATAAAATTGGGATTTAATTGGTTTAATTTATTAACTGGTTGGCCTCCGATCCTTGAAAAACAGTAGATAAAGTGGTTCTGGTTCTGGTCCTCCACGAAACTCTAAGAGTCAAGCCTTATCTAGTTTCTTCAATGACTGGCCAGAATGAAATCAGCAAACGGGAACTACGCTCAAACTCGGCATTCCACTAAAACAGTTGACCACTTCGTTCCTTTAACGGAGATTCTGTTTACTTCGTAAGGCATTTTTCTAAGAGCATTGGAAAGGCGTTCCACCAAGAACGTTGGTAATTCTTTATACTGTTTTTTCAAAAAGTCGTGACTGGCAATGCCGATGTTAAATTTGAAAGCCTGCCTGGGAAGTGTAACTACCCGCCGATGGAGGCCACTACGGTTCCCGGTTCAGTATCCACAGCCTTTCTGAATTAAATCCCAAACAAATTTAATAGCCCACCACCTGGCTAAATGCAACCACGCCGAACAGCATAAAGCAACACCAGATAAATTCCCAGTAATACAAATATATGATCAGCTGTGCTCTGCAGTTTCTCCGGTTAATATTACCGTTACTTCGAATGCCCATACAAAATACATGACTATTCCAACACACGGGATCAGTAATACGATCAATGTCAGTATCCAGTCTTTTAGATCCATTGGAGAGTTGTCTGACTGCTCATTTCTGTTCTGGCTGTACTGCTGGCTGTAGTCGTATTGATTATCCTGATATACGAATTTATTATCCTGTGAATCCTGATCCGGTTGCTTCCGGTTCTGGTTCCGCCTTCTCTCCGGCTCTCCTGCCGGTTCTTCTGTTGATTCACCGTAACTGTAGACCTCGTCAGCAGTTTACCTGCTTATTTTCTTCATCCATCTGTCATTCTCCTTTGCCTTACTTATTTTGCGTCTATCTTATCATTTCAGAGCTCCGAACGCAACATCCATGAACAGTCGAAGCAGATTATAGTGGTAATAACTCATTGGCGGCTGGTCGGAAAATACCGATACATACGCCACACGTAGTAAATCACCATAAGAACCACACACACGACACAGCCTGTCTTAAACCCATTTTCCAATCGGCTTCTTACAGATATGGCCTTCCATGCAAATATCACCCACACCTGCGAATGCATAGATAAACGGATGCATCTTCCATGCTCCCTTGAAGTCCAGATGCAAAAGCCGGTTCCTGCTCTTGTAAGTCCGCATGCCGGACAAAGTAATCAGACCAAAAGGGCAGATACCCGGCAGAAATTGACTTCCAAATACAAAATAGGCGATTATATATAACCGCCCATTTTGCCTTCTTTATATCATTTTTAATAATACAAATCCATTTCAATAATACTTTTCATCCTGTTATGAATAACTTTCTTCGGACATTTACTGCACAGGCACCACCGTGCTTTACATTTCTCGTAGTCGTGTGCGCAATGTTTATTTTCCACTGTAACAGCTTCAAACTTACATGCTTTCCTCCCACACATCTTACATCCGATACATCCGGCTGTACATGCCTGCATAACTGCTTTGCCTTTGTCCTGTGAATTACATTTTACCAGATGCTTCTGATCATATGGCACGATCTCGATCAGGTGTTTTTCGGTCCGCCATCCTGCATCATGACTTGCCATAGCAGTCCTCAGTCCTGTATACTGATATTCGGTCTTTGCTTTTCACAGGTTCCTGCACATTTTACAAATGCCACCTTTTTCTCCTGACTGCCAACGGAAACGCCCATGATCTCACCAATTTTTCGGCAACCGGGGCACCACCAACAGGACAGCCATTTACTTCAGCTTCTCCTTTTTTACGATTGCTGCTGCAAGTCCGGAACATCCGGCATAACCACAGCCACCACAGTTGTTACCAGGAAGGACACCGAGAATAGCTTCTTCTCTTTCATCCACTTCTACTGCGAATTTCTTCCCTGCGATTCCAAGAAAAACTCCGATGAACAGACCGGTTCCACCGACAACGACTGCCGCTAAAATAATTGCTGTAATAGTCATTTGTCTTCCTCCTATATTAATCCTGAAAATCAAAGAAAGCAATCGCCATCAGACAAGCCGTAACAAGCACGATCGGAGTGCCTTTGAAGGATTCTGTAATATCATTGTATTCGATCTTTTCACAGTTCCGGCCATCAATACGATAAAGAAACGAGGAATCCCACAGCCGTTGCAAATCCATTGACAACACCGGTAGAAGTCCCATACCTGTACTCATGTTATCGTAATAACCATTCTGTACATTTGTCAGGGCAACGCAAGTACTGCACGGTTTGTTGTGATCAATGGGAGATAAACGCCCAGTGCATTGTACAGGAGGGCATCGCCTTCTTCAGGAACATCTCGACGAACTGAACCAGTGCGGCAATGACAGAATGAATACGATTGTATTCAGATAGGATAACTCTCCTCCCAGAATATTCGGGTTGCCAGGATAAATTTATAAATCAGACCGGTAACGAATGAAGCAATCGTGATAACGAATACAACGGCACTTCCCATACCGGCGGCTGTCTTTACATTTTTGGATACGCCAGGAACGGACAGATACCGAGAAACTGGCTCAGTACAACGTTATTGACAAATGCTGAACCTACGGCGATCAATAATAAGTCTTGTAATGCTTTCATTTAGTATGTCCCTCCTTTACTTGTCTTTTCCAGCAACAGTTTCTGTCGCCGTCGCCGTCGCAATCCACCGCATGCCGCTGCATTTCCACAAGAAGCAACAACGGGCCTTTCGCATCCTGCTGCTTCCGGTACTTTTTACCTGCACTGCGGCAAGATTATTTTTTACTTTGTTCTGAAGTGCAACAAGGCAGGCAAGTACGAAAAATGCTCCGGGTGCAAGAATAAAGATTGTAAACGGTTCATAAGAATCAGGAAGGATCTGAATATTGAAAATCTTTCCTGAACCGATAAATTCTCTGACAATACCGATACAGGTCAGACCAAACTGTAAACCAAGTCCCATTCCAATTCCATCGAAAATAGATGGAATGACTGGATTTTAGAAGCATAACTCTCTGCTCTTCCGAGAATGATACAGTTTACAACGATCAGAGGAATATACAGACCAAGCGAATCATAAAGGCTTGGAACAAATCCTTCCATCAGGAAATCAACGATTGTTACAAATGAAGCAACAATTACGATGAATGCCGGCATTCTGACTGAATCGGGAATAATCTTTCGTAGCATGGAAATCATCATATTTGGACATGATAACAAGTACGCCGTTGTAGAAAGTCCCATACCTAAATTCCGTTGATGGCAGATGTTGTAACTGCAAGGGTCGGACACATTCCGAGCATAAGAACGAAGGTCGGATTTTCTCTTTGATCAGACCATTATTAAACTTTTCAGTACATTTATTCATTCATTGCTACCCCCTAATTTCCTAAATCATTTTGAAAAATCCGAGTGCTGTATTGACGGCATTCTGTTAACTGCATTTGTAGTAATGGTTGCACCGCTTAAGGCATCGATCTGTGCTCCGTCGCCCTGCGTCTTTTAGCCTAAGAAAATTTATCTAATTTTTTATTCTTTGAACTGATTATAGAATGAAGGCTCTGTTGACTTTCATACCAAGTCCTGCTGTCTCACTGATAGAAAGGATAGACACCCATTGATGGTTCCGTCTTTCTGGATATGACAACTTTCAAGATCTGGATATTGCCGCCGAATCCGTCTTTATCTGTTGTTGTGATGACATATCCTTCATCACCCTTGTACAGACTTCATCAACTGTTGCATTGGAACCCCGTTGGATTTTACAGCCTCATTTGCATCTTTCTGATCGGACATCTTCTGCTTTAAAATCATCAAGCTTCACATCTGAAAAACCGATTGCCAGGCCTTCTTTCTTTTGTCTTTTCCGAGACTGGGCAATCGGATCTTTTGTAATCTCGTATACAACACCGAGTAAGAATCCGGCAATTACAGTAATCAATGTAAGGATGAAGTATTTTTAACTATTCTTATTCATTATTTTTCTCCTCCTTTACCGAATGGTTTTGGAAGGGTAACCTTCTCGATCAATGGAACCAGAAGGTTACTGATGATGATCGCATAAGAAACACCTTCTGCGGAACCGCCAAACAGACGGAACAGACCTGTTAACATCCAAGGATAATACCGTATACATACTGTCCTTTCGGTGTGATCGGAGATCACATAATCGGTTGCCATAAAGAATGCACCAAGCATCAGTCCGCCTCCGCAGAGATGTGCTGTGATATACTTGGGATCAAAGAATCCAACATCCGGCCAATATGTCCGAAGATTCCGATAAAGATCACAAATGTAACAATATATGTTCCGGGAATCCGAATATCGATCACACCCATCAGGATCAGGAAGATGGCTCCGATCACGATATGCGATCACGGATGTCTCACCGATGGTTCCCGGAATTTACCAATCAGCATATCCATTGTATTTACTATGTTACCAGCTTTTTAACTGTGCAAAGTGGTGTGGTCCTGTCACACCATCATATACAAAGTTTGTCATCTTTGTAAATGAAAGCAGAAGGAAACATCTTGCACCGAGAGCCGGGTTCATAAAGTTCTGTCCCAAACCTCCGAATAACTGTTTTACGATCAGGATTGCGAAAACACTACCGATTGCTCCCATCCACCATGGTGCTGACTGGCATATTCAGTCCAAGTAACAGACCTGTTACAGCTGCACTCCAGTCGTTGATCGTAATTTTTTATGCATTAATTTTTCATATATGTACTCCGTCAGTACTGCACAACTGTTGTTGTAACCAGCATTCCGAATGCCGGCAGTCCAAAGTTCCATACACCAAATGCAGACGCCGGCAAAGTGCGATGGCCACCAGCATCATAATATTACTGGTAGTCGCTTGGAACGAATATGTGGTGAAGATGACATTTTCAAATTGTTCTCACGTTTGTTCACCTCTTCTTCTTTCTAGTTTTTTTTCTTTCTTGTTGCCAATGCAATTTTCTTCATAGAACCGATTGCCTGTTTCAGCGGACGTTTTGCCGGGCAGGACATACGAAACTGCAGGATCCACATTCCATACATTCGAGTCCTTCGTGTTTTGTAAACTTTCTTCGTCATGATGTTCTGCATAATCCGCCAGTCTCGATGGGATCAGGCGGGACAGGACAGGCTTCTCCACACAGCGTCCACAGTTGATACATGCAGATGGTTCCATCTTAGCCACTTCATCTTTGTAAATCCAAGAATAGATGAAGAAGTCTTTGTTACAGGAAACATCTAATGAGAACATAGAGAATCCCATCATCGGTCCGCCGGAGATCAGCTTCTCAGGCTCGCTCTTGTATCCGCCGGCAGCTTCGATCAAGCTCCTGCTGATTCATGCCAAATGGTACTTTGAAATTGCTTCGGCTCTGCAATTGCCTGACCACTGACTGTTACAAACGTTCCATTGAAGGCTTTCCTTCTGCCACTGGTAAATGGAAATTGTTGCCACATTGTCCACAACACATCCTGCATCTGCCGGAAGCATTGCGGAATTGATGGCGCGTCCGGTGGTCGCATAGATCAGCTGACGCTCAGCACCCTGCGGGTACTTGGTCTTCAGTGCCAGCACTTCCATACGAGGCTCATCTTTTGTCAGTTCTCTGCAATTTTTCATACAGTCTGGTTTGTTGTCCTCAATGCCGAAAATTCCCTTTGCATTCGGGAACAGGCTTAAGGAAATCTTCAGTCTGCCAACCAGCTTGTCGCCGTTCTCCAGCATTCTTCTGTAGTCTGCTGTGATATATGGCTCACACTCAGCACAGTTTGCAATGATGTAATCAATCTTCTCCGGGTTCCTTCGGAGACAGCTTTACATGTCGTCGGGAATCCGGCACCGCCCATACCAACAATACCTAGCTTCTTTGATAATCGCATTCATCTTCTCCTCTCTTGTCATCTCTTCCAGCGGTTTCACAGGAAGGCCTTCAGCTTCTTCATATTCGCCATCATTTTCGATCACGATACAGTTCACCTTTCCTGTCCGGTGATTACCAGCTTGTGGCTGCGATTGCCTTTACTGTACCGGAAACAGATGCATACACCGGCGCAGATACAAATCCGGCCTCGGCGATCTTCTGATTCACCTTTTAACTCTGATCGCCAATTTGCTACCATTGGATTTGCCGGAGCGCCGATATGCTGTGACAGGGATATACCAGATCGCCCTTCGGTTTTGAACAGCTTCGAGGATGGGTTTATCTTTGAAAAGCTTTACCGTCATAGGGATGGACACCGCCTTTAAATGTTAAAAGTCCCATAAACTTCCTACCTTCCTTTCTCTTTAAAATATACAGGAAAATAAGACAAATTTCTATGCAAAGTCCACTAATTTCATTTGTATATTTTCCATAGACAACTTGTTCAAAACAAATGCACAAAGTGGAAAATATTTCTATTGCTTATCCTCAGGCATCGTGATCAGCTAACCCTATACTGAACCTGTCGTATATCGATTACTTTCGTCTCTTCTGTCTTCCTTGTGCGTTCTCAAAGCTTTCATGCTCAGGCTGATCTTTTCTGTCAGCCTCGTTCAGATCAACAATCTTAGCTGTGATCACCTGTCCAACAGACAGAACATCAGACGGTTTATCAACATGTGCTCTTGAAATCTGGGAAACATGAAGTAATGCATCTACCCAGGAGCCAGTTCTACAAATGCTCCGAAGTCTGTCATTCTTGCAACCTTACCTGTAATTACTGTTTCCAACTGCATAATCCTCTGCTGCATTAGCCCATGGATTTGTCTCCGGGAATTTCAGGCTGAGTGCGATCTTTGTATCATGGATATCTTTGATCAGAACTTCTACTTTATCTCCAACCTGGAAAACCTTTCTTAGGATTCTCAACACGTCCCCAGGACATCTCAGAGATATGAAGAAGACCGTCATCCGCCAAGGTCGATGAATGCACCGAAATCTGTAACATTCTTAACAGTTCCTTCCATTCTGTCACCTACATTAATCGCTCAAACAGTTCTTTCTGTTTTTCAGCACTTCAGCAACAAGAAGCTGTCTTCTGTCACCGATCACACGGATTTCTTCTAGGATTGAACTCACTGATAACAAACTCTATTTCCTGTCCTGATATTTTCTCAGATCCTTCTCATAAGAATCTGATACAAGGCTTGCAGGAATGAATACTCTTGCTTCATCAACTACTACGCTTAATCCGCCGTCCAGAATCTGAGTAACAGTTGGCTTTTAATACTTCATGATTCTCGAATGCTTCTTTTAATCTTTCATTGCCTTTTTCAGCTGCAAGTCTCTTTATATGTCAGCAGAACCTGTCCTTCTCCGTCATTTACTTTCAGGACTTTAACGCTCATCTTATCACCAACAGATACAACTGTTGTAAGATCAGCACGTTTGCTGAATCGTTAGTATACTCATTTCTTGTGATGATACCGTCGGCTTTGTATCCAATATTTAAGATGATTTCATCTGGTTTCACGTCAATTACAGTACCATCTACGACCTCTCCATTATGAATTGTTTTTAATGATTCTTCTAACATTTGTTCAAAACTTAATTCTGAAATTAGTATGAACCTCCTCGATAATTTGATTTGGGGTCGATGCCCCGGCTGTAATACCTACTGATTCCACGGACCTTAATTGATTAATATCCAAATCGTCAAGTGTCTGTATATAGTACGTATTCAAACATTCCTTTTGCATATTTCAAATAGTTTCTGAGTATTCGAACTATGTTTATCACCGATCACAATCATAGCATCCACCGGCCTGCAATTTGACGAGCCTCAGTCTGACCTTTCTTTCGTCGCATTGCAAATCGTATTTAAAACAAGTATATCATAATACGTTTTTGAAATTTTTTCAACTAAATCTTGAAATTTATTGTAGTTAAATGTCGTCTGCGCCACGATACATGTTCTCCTGCCCATCCGCGGATACCTTCTACCTCCGGATGTTCGCCATTTCCGATGATCACAATGATACGATCCTTTGGCACTTTCTTCTGCAACAATCTTATGGAATTTTCTTCACAAAGGACAGGTCGCATCTACATATGTAATCCCGCGTTCATCCATGATATCATAAATGTATTTTGCTACACCATGAGACCGGATAATCACCACATCCGCATCCACTGTTTTCCAATTCTTCTTCACCATTCAGGACTTCTCCATTTTTTCTCAGATCCTTTGATCACTTCTTCATTATGGATGATCGGTCCGTAAGTGAATATCTTTTCACTTTGATGTTTTTCTATCTGTTTATACACTGTATCTACTGCACGCTTTACTCAAAGCAAAATCCTGCTGTTTTTGCCAGTTCAACATTCATATAGTGTAATTCCTTTCTGTACCACAGCTTTTTTTCAAATGTTTCCATTATCTTCGTCTGCCGCTTGAATGCCGGATTGTCTATTTGCACAAATCTACGATTCTTTTACCACTTCTTCGATCGTCATGTGGAGCTGTCTACCAGGACTGCATCCTCTGCCTGTTTTAACGGTGCGATCTCACGGGTCATATCCTGTGATCACGTTCAATGTCGTGTGCAATTTCTTCCAGATTGCAGTCCACATTTTTTCCGCAGTTCGTCATATCCGTCTTTCGCCCTGGTCTCTACTGGCGGTCAGATAGATCTTTACGTCTGCGCCCGGCAGAATACATGTTCCGATATCTCTTCCATCCATAATTACATCTTTTCTTCGCCAGGATTTCTCTGAAGGTTGAGTAAGCTTTGCTCACTTCCGGAATCGCCGAACTGATAGATGCCATCTTTCCAACCTTCTTCATTTCTCGAAGTAATGCGGAAATATTTTTTCCATTCAGGTAAATCATGCTGTTCGCCATTCTCATATGCAATTGTAACTTCTGCATCTTGACAGGCTTCAATCACTTTTTTTCTCATCCCGGTTCAAATCCTTATCCAGAAAATGAATTGCATTCCCTCTGTACATCGCCCCTGTATCTACATAAATGTATCCTTTTTTCTTTTGCTACACGTTTTGCAATCGTGCTTTTCCGGCTCCTGCAGGTCCATCAATCGCTACATTGTATCCCATGATACTTCTCTCTTTTATTTCTATTTTGCCCCGGTTCGCTTCTATATCTGGATCCCCGTTCCGGCATCATTCTCCATATGCCGTAGACCATGCCGATATGACCGGGCAATCTGCAGATTAAATCCACCGGTCTGCGCATCCAGATCCAGGACCTCTCCTGCAAATATAATCCTTTTTATCAATTTAGATTCCATCGTACCAGGATCGATTTCTTTCATTTTTAATTCCACCTGAAGTAATGATCGCCTCACTGAAACCACTTAAGCCCGGTCAGTGTCAGTTCCAGATTCTTTATCAGTTCTACAAAATGCTGTCGTTCTTCTTTCGTGATCTCATGTACCCGTTTTCTCGGATCAATTCCGCAAAGTTCCAGCATTACCGGTCTTATTTTTGCCGGGAAGTAAACTGTCAACAGCGTTTTTTAAACTGCTTATTATGATTCTCTTCAAACTCACGCAGCACCTCTGATCCAGTTGCTCTTTGAAAGCGCCGGTTTCAGATCAATCACAAATCGAAGTTCTTCCTGTTTCAATTTCTTTCTGCCCACCAGGCTGCTGGCCGTCAGAACCAACGGGCCACTGACCCCATAATGGGTGAACAGCATTTCACCGAAATCATCATATAAGCTTTTTTTCTTCTGGAAAATCCGCACCTCTACATTTCGTAAAGACAGCCCCTGTAGTTCTTTGACCCATTCTTCCTTTGCCGTCATCGGCACCAGTGCCGGAACCAGTTCCTGCACCTTATGTCCCGCTTCTTTTGCAAATCGATATCCATCCCCGGTGGATCCGGTACTCTGATAAGAATATCCACCGGTTGCCACGATACAGGCATCTGCCCTGACGATCTTACCATCTGCTTTCTTAACCCCACAGAATTTTCCATCAGCGATCACCACAAGTCTGCTTTTTGTATACAGGTATACATCCGCATTATTCTTCTGTAATTCCTGTTTCAGAACACGAATCACGTCCGAAGAATGGTCACTGTTCACCGGGAAACCCGTTCTCCTCGTTCGTTTTCAACTCCAGACCCGATTCTTCAAAAATTCCCATGGTCTGTTCATTTGTAAATCCATAAAACTACTGTATAAAAATTTCGGATTGCGCAGTACGGCCCGAAACAGATTTTCCATATCGCAGGCATTTGTCAGATTGCAACGTCCTTTTCCTGTGATGAAGATCTTTTTCCAAGTTTTTCATTCTGTTCAAACAGATCTACCTGACAACCGTTTTTTGCAGCAATGATCGCAGCCATCATTCCGGCCGCCCTCCGCCGATTACAATTACCTTTTTCATATCCATCTCCATTCCTTTATCGACCAACAACATCGGAAAGAAAGTCCATTATTCTGTTATTTTTCTTTCCGTTTCTCGTCCGGATAAGAAAGTCATTTCCATCTGTCGTCCACAGGATCCAATTCATCTTTGCTATACACCTGATACTCATCCCAGATTTCTTCCAATTTCAAGGTGTGATAACCTTTTTCTGTTTTTCATACAAACGCAACCACCAGCGCATTGATCACACTCAATGGTGCTACACCAGCGAATCTACGATTGACGCCATATCGCTTCTTGCAATCAGATTGCAGGAAGAATACAGGTTCATCGGAGAATGTACACTGTCCGTCAGCGTAATCACTGTTGCTTTTCGGTTTTGCAAATTCCAGTGCTTTCAAAGTACGCATCGAATATCTGGGGAAAGCTGATCCCGATAACCACATCATCCTCGCTGACACGGATCAGTTGTTCAAAAATCTCACTAGAACTGTTCGTATTAACCGATACCACATCCTCACAGATCAGATTCAGATAAAACGTCAGGAACGAAGCCAGCGGCATTCCAACCACATAAATCTTTCTGGCAGCAAGGATTGTTTCAATATCCCAATGCAGAACCGATCAAACTGGCTGATTTACGTCACTTCCAATATTTTCCAAGGATTTCCCAAGCTTTCTTGATCTTATCGATCACCAAATCAGAATGTAATATCTTCGTAGATAAAATTTGCCTTTATCATAATCGGATAAAAATCCGCCAGTTTTTTCTGTCCTTTCCATACGTCATCTTCAGCAGTTCATTCTTGCGCTCATGCGATGTACCTCTTTTTCAAACAATATTTTATTATATAGCTTTGTGGGGAATAGTCAATTGGTGTTGGATTGTGGAGGTGGTGAATTTTGGATAAGAATTGTGAAACAAAACTTTTACTCCCATTATCCCTACATTTTTCGTGAACAGCCAAGTGTAGAAGTGCGCAAGTTCCAATGCATACGCAAGGCGCTTTACCGAGCCGTTGGTAGAAAAGTAGAACCGTAAAATAGATTTAAAGTATGCCACAGAAAACTTTTGTCCCGAAAAGGAATACCGAGGCGAAAGAGAAATCATCCAGAGTTTTCTCGTCCAGATAATATTCGGTTTCTTATTTTACGGTCTCATTCTGCTACGGATTGTAAGCGAAGTCCGCGGTGAGCCAGGCACTTCTACGCTTGGCGTCCGCTAAAACCTATACAGGATAACTACCATTCTCCGTATCCTGCACCGTCGCGTCCACCTTCGTCTGCTGTGCCTCTCTATACTTAAAAGAACTCAGCAGCAACCTGTGGGAACAGGGCATAAAGACGGTACGTCTTCATCCTGCTGGATCCGCTGTTCGCATTCTTTTGCGGGTGATATCTAATTCGTCCGGGAATCCAGGTCGCCGCAGGACGGCATGTGATGATCTCGGGATCGTCTCCCGAGTACTCTTGATTACGTCTGGATTCATCGGTTTTACTGTGTCTGTCCGTATTTTCCACTTAAGAGGTCTTTTGTCTCTTTTGCCAGCAACTTTGTAACGTTCTCCCATCAGTACGTTAAATACAGCCTCGATAGTGCCAACGATCTGTGATGAAAGATTAGTACAAGGAAGGGTGGTTCTCCAAAGGTCTTTACGTACTCTTGGCACTTCCTCAAGTACATCGTGAACTTGTCTTCAGCACCCTGCTCTTTTCTTTCATGATGTCAGGTTA
>VOFG01004509.1_pt1 | contig 44412 bp, 51 predicted proteins | sample 5384171 | NCBI WGS metagenome assembly VOFG01 (sample SAMN12384726, study PRJNA508395) | human gut metagenome | isolation source: healthy gut F | host: Homo sapiens
AACAACCGTGATGCCATTGTGCAACTTGACCAACGGCAAAGGGTACTGTCCACACATTGCGCCATAGACTGTCTGTTCTTCCTCGATGGACAATCCCAAGGCTTCTGTGAGTCCATCCATGTTGGCTTGTCCACTTTTCCCATGTCAATAGCCAAGACGTTACATTCGGATTTTACTACAGTTGCAGAGCTTGCCGCAAGGTGCCTTACTTTGTTGCGGTCGTGCATCCTTTTCCTGCCCTGGACTATGATGCTATGCTGTATGTGGTTCTCTCCGTTTTGTCCAAATGATTTAAGGTATTCAGCCAATTATCCTTGTGTCAAGTGGTGATTTGCTTGCCCTTACCGGGTAGTCGTCCATGATCAACAGCCATGAATGACGCGGCAATCCTTTGCTCCGATGCGTCCGATAGTGTGAGTGTAAATCATAATGTAAAAATGTTATAGTGGCAAGTTGGTTAGGCTTGCCGTTACCTTGTTATTAATATCCTTTCTTCGTCTGCCTTGTATTGGCGACAAAAGACTTGTTGCTGCCTGTGAGACTGATAGAGCCGCAATTAACAAACTCTCCGTCGGAATAGACTCTGTACTTCTGTCCGCTTACCTCATGCTTCTGTTTGATGCGCTCTCGCATCCACTTCTTGGCTGCGGTCAATGAGCAAAAGGTCTCGCTCTCCTTGGTAGTCTCGTCATATACGATGCACTGGGTCATACATGCTCCTCCTTCATCCATGCACCTATACTCGACGTGACATAGTCCAACTGACCGCTAAATATGTCACTTGGCTCTATGTCGTATTGTCCATCCCTCACTTCCTTGTCCTCTCCGAGAAGCGACAAGTTGCCGTCAGAATCCAAACGTGCCGCATCTATGACTATATCACGAGGCTCGTCAAAGAGATAACCTGCCACGATAGGCTGCTCTCCCTCGAAATGCACTTCAAAGCCTCCGTCCACTTCCGTGCCGTACTTGCGAAGAGCCGCTTTTAGTTCGTCCTGCTCCCGGAGCTTCAATGCCTGGAGTTGTCCGTGGATAGTGAGGTCTTTAAGTTCCGCCTCTCGTTGGGTGTGAGTCGCCTCGCCGGTCTTGCGGTCGATGTCGTACTTGTGGTAAACCACTGGGATATGGTCTGCCGATGTGACAAGCCATGTGATATTGTTCACTGAGAAGCCCTGTCTGGTGAGAAACTCCTCGATGTCTGAGCCGATAAGATGGTCGGCTACGTCAAGATACTCGATGCGTGCGTCAGCATCATGCAGGATGATAATCTTCATTGCCTTTCAATTTTTTTGTGATACAAATAAGTTTGTCGCCCATGTCGCTGGACTTGTTTCTCTTCCCTCCTTTCGAGGCCTTTCAGCCTGTGGAGGGATATTTTCTGCTTCCACAAGCCGCAAAAAAGACATAAAGACAAATTATGTGTGAAGAATACTCTTTTCCGAGGAAAAGGAAGATTGTTCACAGTCACAAGACCTCAAGCAGAATTTGACGATTGTCTCAGAGGCGGCTAACTTTGCAGGAAATATGCCTACCACTGCGCTGATTGGAAGAAGATCATTGATATTGTCTGCAAGAGGAATGATGTGATATATAAAGAGGTAAGAAGAAAGAGTTAAACAGGAACAGGGTGGGCAGTGAAGTGTTTGCAGGTCTGCTGTACCGACATAAAGCGAGTGTGTTGGCTGACCGGGATGCAAGTCATCAAAGCTTCAGCCTTGATAGCTTGTAGCACGGACAGACTATTCTCTCGCGTCGGTACTTCGGCATACTGTCAGCTTTGGCTAATAGAAACGTGTTGCCATCAGCCAAGGGTGTCTGTATGATGACAGACCATGTAACGCTTCGCTAAGGTGTGGGGCGTAGCAGTATAATTAAGAGGTAGATAGTAACGTATATCAGGTAAGAAGAGACAGTTGCGTAACGGACAAATCGGGCACTCTTGTCAGCATGACAAATGTGCCTTGTCCTTGCCGCAGGACACTGAGGCAGATTGGACGTAGCAGACATGTCTGCCACATTCAATATGCCTGAGTGGACAAGAACTGCCTCTTGTATAGCAGGAGAAAGGATGTAAAACAGTTGATTATTGGTATAAGTGGTATGGGTGGGCAGAATGACATTACACGTACATTGCCGAAGCCCAATAATGGGACAGCCAGACAGCAATAAAGGCAGTTATCAGAAGTGGCAGTTTCTGATAGTGCCATTGTTGGCTGCCTGTCACATGGGATACGTGCGGTGTCCGTACAGTAATGCCGTTCTGAAGGTGTGGGGCGAAGCGGTACAACGCATATGGACGGACACACCGATTATGGCAGAAGATATTTTGCAGTCAAAGAGAAGAAGAATAGTAAAGCAGGTGTGGGTGGGTAGTGAAGCTGTCGCAAGATTGACGGTCTGAATATCAAGGCGAGTGGATAGCCAGTAAAGGACACAATTATCAGAAGCCTCGGCTTCGGCATCTTGTGGCATAGATGGCAGTCCTCTCGCGTTCAGACCTTGGCATACTGTCTTTCTTGGCTAATAGCGACTTTGTTGCCATCAGCCAGGAATGTCTGCATGCCAACCATCTTGGTGACGTTTCGCAAATGGTGAGGGACGAAGTGGTTAGAATAAAGGAAGACGGCGTTGCCGTTATGGTTAATAAATGCACATGGTTGTTATTAGAGAAGATTATCACACGCTATAACAGCAGATTGATGTCCCTGAGCAAAACAAAAGCGACCTGAAGGTCGCCTTGTTATGAAGAGGAAAGGCTATTTCTTGCCCTTCTTGGTTGCTGGATTGGCCGGCTCTTCCGCAGGAGTCTCCTCCTTGTCGGGACACTCGTAGAACTTGGTTGCAACCATGATGATTCTGGAGTGCTTCACGCCATCCTTGTCTGTCCACTCCTCTGGCTTGAAGAAACCCTCGACGGTGAGCAACGTGCCTTTTGTGAGCTTGTCGAATGATTCGGTGTGCTCGTTCTTGCGCCATGCTTCCATATTCATGAAAGCCGATACGCGGTTGGTTTCCTCGCCGTTCTTCTCCTGACGGCCTACTGCCAATGAGAAGCGTGCTACGCTGGCGTTTGCGAACTGACGGATTTCTGCATCCTTACCTACGAAACCTGAAACTGTGAAGTTGTTCTCGATCTTTTTCATTTTGAATTGAATTTAAAAGTGAAACTTAATTTTTACATGCATTCAAAAGCAGGGATGTGGCACCATGTGGGAAGCACCATGAAAATCGTTCGCAATACTCGTTTTCTTGTTGGCGATGAACGACAGAGAGGAAGAAAAAGGAAGATTACGCACTATTTTATTGGTCACAGCGATAGCGGCCACACAAGAAGGAGGAAGTCCTTCGCAGCATCACGCTACCTTTGCATGGTAAAAATAAGTGGCTTTCAAATAACTCAATTCAGAAAAAGACGGGGCAAAACAATGGAACAAAGGTTGTAAGCAAGGAGGCAATCCGTATGCAACAGACAGGGGCACTGCTATGGCGGTATGCCTGGAGTAACGAAGCGGGAAATCCGACCTTATAGCTGTATCAGCAGAAGATGGAGGAGCATGAACAATGATGCACAATGAACGACAAGCCACAAAGGGTCAGCTTACCAATAGAGGCATCAAGCCAAAAGAGGACAGACATCAGAGGATTGGCGATAGCACTGTCATCATGCTAAGACCAAGTTCTGTGTCCGACAAGGAAGAGTCGCAAAAGACAGACGAGTAAAACCAAAAGGCGAAATGACCATTCCTATAACAAGGTGACGGGTTGCTTAAAACGGCGAAGGGACTTTGGCGACGTGTAGCTATACAGCTGTCGAAGCATCGCTTCTATAACAGGACTGGAGCAAGTGAGCAAACTGCACAACTTGCTCCCAAGATATTTCAGTTACAACAACCATAACCTCATTGGAGGATTGTCCTAAAAGAGTTTTTGCAGTCAAAGGAAGAAAGAGTCTGCAAGCCACATAGCCAACAGACTCTCTCCTGATTATTCACAGATGACAACATCATCCTTGTACTCCGTCACTTCCTTGCCGTTGATGAGCTGGACAATGACCTCACAACCCAAGTCCTCGACAATCGTTCCCTCTGTCTGACCTCTTCGGGGATAAAGCAAGGTGCAGAAACACCCTACAACGCCGTCCAACTGCTCCATGTCTATCGTTGCCATATCCGTTCCTCCTTGTTAGCCGAATGTGATTGGATTGATGCAGAAATTCGTGTCCTCTGCCTCATACTCGTATTCATTGATGAAGTCAATCATCTTCTGTTCGTTTCTTCCGTCCTGTGAGATACCTGTCTTTTCACACCACAACCTGATGGCATCGCCAAAGGTGGAGTAAGCACCCTCACAATCCTCAAAGAGTTCTCCGTAGGCAGTGACATAGCACTCTTCGGGGAAGAAGTCGTTCTCATCGTGCGTATAGAAGATGTCGCAACCTGGCTCAACCTCTCGCCAACTGATTGAAAGTTCGTCGCCAAGTGCCTTGTTCACCTCCTCAAAGAACAAGTCGCATGAAGACCAAGCACTTTCGGTGTCAAAGGACAAGAGGGCATAATCGTCTTCCACGTTCTCCTCAAACTCTGCCCAATAGATGTGTCCTCTCACCGAGATACCTTTCTTCTCGTAGTCAATGCCATAGTGTTCTGCCAAGAGATACAGATACACATTCTTACTGTTCACCTCCAACTCTTGGAGTGTGTTCCAAAGGTCTGCCACGGCTTTGCGTGAGCCTGTCACCTTGTACTGAGTGTCGCAAATGTTAGCCATAAGATAAAATTTTTATTTTCTTCCCTTATGTAGAACCAACTACCATCGGGATTGATTAAAGAATTATGTTGCCCCAAAAGGTGTTATGGCTCATCAATGCAAGGTTTTGCCGTCAAATACTACCTCTGACGCAATCAGAGCGTGGAGATTTCACGGACAAACCACAGGCACCGACCTTGCAGGATGAACGCCATGACGGGTACCTTTGCAACACAATTCTTATCAGAGCCCGATGGGGTGGTACATGGCAGACAGCATGGTACAGCAGTGCAACTGTACGCTACAAGTGGAGATAAGGCTATAAGAGGTTTTTGCAGTCAAAGGAGAAAAGAGTTCACGAAGTGCAGTATCGACAGGGCAAAAACACTTTAGTTTACCCTGGTTAGCTCTTATATATATGCTAACCTAAAGTAAACTATATATAGGTAGGCAGAAATAACGTCTGCTTACCATATCGAAAAAGAGGTGAAACAAGAGGTCGGAAAACACTTTAGTTTACCTTGGTTAGCTCTTATATATATGCTAACCTAAAGTAAAAAACGAGATCTCCTAATTGGAAAGCCGTATCTTTATCCAGAGGGATCAATTCATTATTCCGTTCAATAGCCACAACGATACCGTCGTACTTTTCTCCCAAATGAGACTGCGCAATGGTTTTATTTAAGAAACGGAATTCATCATCTACAGTGAAAGAGTGGAGAGTCATCTTTTTTATCCACTGCGTCCGTATCTTTTGTATTTTTTTACATCTTCTATTCTATTTCTGAACTCCTGCAATTGCATATCCGTACCGACTACAGTCAGTTTATCCTGCGGATAAATAGGTTCAGAACTTTTCGGAATGTATATATTCAAATCACCACGCGTGATTGCAACCACATTCACTCCAAAATTTTGCCTGAATGAAAGTTCTCTAAAGACTTGCCGATGTAATCGGAATAAGGCGATACTACGACAGACGTCAAATCAAGGTCCTTGTCATTGAACTCGCTATTGAAACTTGTTTTTAGCGGGTGTCGTTTTTTAGCAACCTCTTCCCGTCGGTTAAGATTGGCTAGGAATCTCGTTTCCAATCGTGAATATTGCGTGAGGTCTTCTCTAAGAATAAGAATCAATGCCACAACAGCTATGGCAATAATCACACTTATTCCCCAGTTCAGCTTGAAATAGCTGATAACTACGCTAGTGATAAAGAAAAGAGCAACAGATACACGGCCTAGAACGAGAGAAACCAGTCGTCCGTGATTGTAATTCTCATCTCTCCATAGCTTCAGGAATAATTCGGAAGAGTTGTATTTGTTGGAGATGAGTGCCCACAAAAAAAGGAGTCATAAGTAAAAGGGTACCCAGACACATCACCAGCTTAATCCATAGGGTAACAGGAGCAAACATTTCACTGATGGCGGGATAAATGATTTGTATAGACAGCAGCCAGATAGCAGTGAGCAATACGCTATAAATAATAACCCTGCCAATCATGTTTTTTAGTAATTTCTTCCAGTCACTATCGTGGTTCATGGTCTTCTTGCCGGAAGCATAACGATCTAATGTTTCCTGTATTTTAGTAGGCAATATTTTGTAAAGCCATTCGGCAAAAAGGATTGGCCAAACGGATAAAATAAGGAGTCGTGAAAGTGGTGATAACAGATACAGCCACAATGATTGGTGAAATAAACGGATCGAGCACTTTGAGCGAAACACCCAGTCCGGCAATGATGAAAGCAAACTCTCCAATTTGTGCCAGGCTGAATCCGGATTTGATAGAAGTATTTAGCGGTTCTCCGGATAAGAGTACGCCAAATGAAGAGAAAATGGCTTTACCGATAATGGTAACCAGAGTAATGATGATAACAGGCCAGGCATATTCTACCAATACAGCCGGATTCACCAGCATACCGACTGATACGAAAAAAATAGCTCCGAAGAGGTCTTTTACCGGTTGTATGATATGTTCGATGTGCTCGGCTTCGATGGTTTCGGCAAGGATAGATCCCATGATAAATGCACCTAACGCCGTTGAAAAGCCTGTATAGGTGGCCAATACCACCATTCCCAGACAAAGACCGATCGAAACAATCAAAAGCGTCTCATTATTCATCAGCTTCTTTGCTTTTTAAGAAAAGCCGGAATAACGAAAATACCGATGAGAAACCACAGGATTAAAAAGAAAACGACTTTGAGAACACTAATCAATAAGTCTTCACCCACAAAGTCCTGACTTACCGCCATTGTAGAAAGAAGTACCATCATTAAAATGGCAATCAGGTCTTCCACTACCAGAGTACCGAATACGATGCCCGTGAAACGCTGGTTGCGTAACCCCAAATCATCAAAGGCCTTGATGATAATTGTGGTAGACGATATAGATAACATTCCTCCAAGAAAGATGGAATTCATTGTGCCCCATCCTAACAATTGTCCTACCAGAAAACCTATGAGCAACATACTGACGACTTCGGTGGTGGCCGTAATAAAAGCTGTGGAACCTACATTCATGAGCTTTTTAAAACTAAACTCCAGTCCAAGTGCAAAGAGCAGGAATATAACACCTATTTCCGCCCATATATTGATATTTTCGATATCTCCCACTGTGGGGAAAATATTTATATAAGGCCCCGCTAGTAATCCGGCAATGATGTAACCTAAGACTAAAGGTTGTTTCATCCATTTGAACAACAAGGTTATTACACTGGCCGATATTAATATCAGCGCAAGGTCGGCAATCAAAGTTGGTAAATGTGACATTTAGTGATGGATTTATTCATTTTTTTCTTCCTGATAGTTAGACAGAAAAGAGCCAAGGGACATGGATGTTCAGCTCTTTTCTTTTTCGAGAGTGTCGGCAGTCAATTATTCATTATATTGTTTTCCTCTATAAAAAGAAGGAAACAATATAATAGATAGCTGCTGCCAGGAGTCCACTGACCGGAATTGTAAGAATCCAGGCAGTCATGAGGCTTTTTGTTATTCCCCAGCGAACGGCAGAGAGGCGTTTGGTTGCACCTACTCCGATGATTGCACCTGTGATAGTATGTGTTGTACTAACGGGGATTTTCAGCATTTCCGTAATGTAGAGAGTGAAAGCACCGGCTGTTTCGGCAATCACTCCTTCCAATGGGGTTACTTTGGTGATTTTGGTTCCCATTGTCTTTACTATCTTCCAACCTCCGGACATGGTGCCGAGTGAGATAGCGGTGAAGCACGAAAAAAAGCAACCCAGTCGGGAAGGTCATTGATGCTGTTGATACCCATACCCAATCCCATAGAAGGAGCGGCTATCATGGCAGCGGCAATAATACCCATTACTTTCTGTGAGTCATTCAATCCATGTCCGACACTGAAGAGGGCGGAAGAAACGAGCTGCAACCTCTTAAACCAGACTTCAGCTGTATGAGAATGTGCACGCCGGCAGATGTAAAGAACAAACAGAGTGAAACCGAAAGCAATCACCATTCCGATAAAAGGAGCCAGAAAGATGAAAGCTGCAATTTTAAGAATGATATTAAGTTGAATTGCTTCAAATCCGTTTGCCATAATGGCAGCTCCTGCAAATCCTCCGATAAGCGTATGTGAGGATGAAGACGGGATGCCTTTCCACCATGTCACCAGGTTCCAGGTGATGGCTGCTATGACTCCTGCCAATATAAGAGGGAAAGTGATATATTGTTCTACCACCGTTTTGGATACTGTATTGGCAATACCGAATCCGCCTATGATGTATTTGGCAATGAAAAAGCAACGAAATTGAAGAAAGCAGCCCATAGTACAGCTTGAAAGGGTGTAAGCACCCTGGTAGATACGATTGTAGCTATTGAGTTTGCTGCATCGTGAAAGCCGTTGATATAATCGAATATCAGAGCCAGAATAATGATAGTCACTAATAATTCCATGTGTTCCGGCTTACTTTATGCGTACTTTACAATCAGGTTTTTCAGAATCTTGCCTACGTGCTCTGCGGCATCGGTCGTTTTCTCCAGTTCATGCATGATTTCCTTGATCTTTATCAGTTCAATGCAGTCTTTTTCTTCTTCAAATAGCCTGGTGATAAAGAATTCATATACGTCATCTGCCTGATTCTCGATTTCATGTAATCTTGAGCAATATTCCCGGAGAAGAGTCGGTTTCTTACGGAATGTTTCAAGTTCGTCCATGGCTTTTTACAGATGTAGGTCGCTTCTTCCTGAATCAAACGGCTCAATTCTTTGCCGTTCTCCGAGATAGGACGGGGATTGTAAATAGAGATTCGTTTGGCACAACTATTTATTCCATCGATGACATCATCCATGCAGGAAGCTAAGTCATGAATATCTTCACGGTCGAAAGGAGTGATGAATGTAGTGCCCAATTCATCAAAAATCCGATGCGTCAGTTTGTCCCCTTCACGTTCCAGCTCTTTGATTTTCTTGTAGTAGTCTGCACGTTCTGTAGGTGAGTCATGTTGCAAGCTTTCTGTTAAAACAACGGATGCCTCACAAAGCACTTCTGAAAGTTGTTTCAGCAATGGGAAAAATTTGGGCTCCTTTGGAGTAAACCGGCTAAAAAGAATTTTTCATAAGTGTAAAAACTTTTAAATTGTTTTTCTTCTCTATTTATATTAGTAACAAATGAATACAGATTATAGTTTGGTGTTTTAAGACTTTAGTTTGGCCCGCACTACCTCTATGATTGCAGGCAATATAGAGATGAATATGATGGCAACGATCAGCAGTTTCAAGTTCTCTTGTACAAACGGAAGGTCTCCGAAGAAATAACCGGCGTAGCAGAATATGCCGACCCAAGCCGCACCACCCGCTAAATTATACATCATAAAAATAGTAATAGTTCATCTTTCCCATTCCTGCTACGAAGGGGCAAACGTGCGTACTATCGGGACGAATCTGGCAAGAATAATTGTTTTCCCACCATATTTCTTATAAAACTCGTGTGTCTTCTCCAGATGGCTTTGTTTGAATATCTTGGAATTGGGATTATTAAAAAGCTTTCGACCGAAGAAATGTCCGATCATGTAATTGCAGGAATCGCCTAATACGGCAGCGGCAAATAAAATGATAACAAGTATATGCACACTGATAGGCATGTCAGGTAAGGCAGAAATGGCTCCTGCAACGAAGAGTAAAGAATCAGCGGGAAGAAAAGGAGTGACCACTAATCCGGTTTCACAGAAGATGATAGAAAACAAGATGGCGTACGTCCAGGCATGATAATCACGCACAATCATCACCATATATTGATCGATATGAAGTATAAAATCCAATAAAAAGTCCATTTTATATACTTTGGTTATTATTGTAAGAAAGAATGTTATTGGCTTCCAGACCATAGTGAATACTCTTTTCACTCAAATGGAGGATGCAAACCGAAAGTGAGGCATCAAAGACTGGAATAGTCTTATGCCGGAAAAAAATATAAAATGGCTAAATGAGTATGTGGCCTAATGAATAGATATGATATCTATCAGAATATTTAAAAAAGATTGGTATAATATGAAAACCTGTCCATTGGTTTTGAGGAAGCTGGATCTTCAGAGAGCTTAGTATACGGATAGTGACAGAAGGAATATTGAATCGTAGTATCTTTAAAGGAGAGAGGTGGCGGAAGGAGAATGGATTTAAAACGCCATTATCGTTATTGTAATCTTGCTTTCCGGTGTATTCTTTTGTTTTGACTAGTTTCTGTTCTTTATCCAGCTGTATGATGCTGGTTTTGGAGGTGTATGAATTGGTATAGGTTTGTATGCTGGTACTACCGGTTTCTAACCGGTATGCCTCCTGTGCTTCATCGGAAATCAGATGGAATCCCCAATTCAGAAATACGCCTAATAGTATACAGAATATGTACTTCATCATAACGGTCACAAAGGTAGAAACTATTTTTATATGAAATACATATTCACAAGCATAATTAACAATTATATCAGTGACTACCGAGAATTATTCTTTGAGGCAACTCATCGTAAATTTCATCGGAGTATAGGTTATCCCGTTGGTACATTGTTTCCCGGCAATCTTGTCGAAACCCAAACTTTGATAAAAGGAATAGCGTACGTGGATGAATTAACTGTCATTTCATTTACCGGACAGTGATTGATCGCAAAATTGAATAATTGTCTGCCGATACCTTTACGGTGGTATTCATTCCTGATAAAAACAAAGATAGATGTTTTCCTTCATTCTTTGTCCCCATGATGCCGACCAGATTCTTATCCTCAAAAGCACCATAAATCACTAATTCATTCATCAGTTGCTCGCTGGAGATAAAGCTTTTAAATGAATTCAAACCTTCTTCATCGAAGTCTTCCGCTCCACATTGTATATATACCTCAATGCTAACGATGTAGCCAGAGCGTATTCGGTCTTGTCTAATTTGCGTATCATAGCGATTGCTTTTATCATTAATTTGCCGGGAAAATTACTATTAATTTCGGATATGGTATTGAAATCTGATTTCTTTTTTTTTTTTTTTGTAAAAGCTGTAGGGTATTTCCGGTTTGAGCGCTCTTATTAGTAGAAACGCAATTTATTTTACCTTTAAAAAGCATCAGTATGAAAAATGTAGAAAAACACTTAGTTGGATGGCTATCAGTTTGGTTACTGCTTTGTAGCTTTCAGTGTGGGCGCAAGGAGATGCCGGAGATTATCTTACGATCGTTGGTATGGTAAAGACAAGCAAAATAAAAAAGCTCTGGAGAACGTAAATGTATCGGTGCATGGTAGCAATATCGGTACTGTGACCAATGCGGAAGGAGAATTTGCTTTGAAGAAAAAAAAAACGGAAACCCCGCGTGAACTGGACATTTCACATATCGGCTATGTAAATACTCATATCTCTTTGGAGAAAGAAACAGCCGCTATGTTGACGGTTTGGCTGACGCCTCATTCAATCTGTTGAATGAAGTGGTGGTATTTGCCGAAAATCCACGTATGATTAGAGAAAGCAATCAATAAGATCCCTTTAAATTATAGTGATAAGCGTGATATGCTGACAGGATTTTACCGGGAAACCGTACAGAAAGGGCGTCGATATATCGGTATATCGGAAGCAGTGCTCGATGTGTCTAAAACAGCCTATACCAATAGAAATATAAACTATGACAAAGTACGGGTGGAGAAGGGACGTCGTCTGCTTAGTCAGAAAGCGAGTGACACATTAGCTGTCAAAGTTGTGGGTGGACCTAATCTGGGCGTCACTTTGGATGTCGTGAAGAACAAGGGAGCGTTACTCGATTTTGAAGAATTGAATAATTACGAATTCTGGATGGCAGAATCCATGTTTATAGATAATCGTATGCAGTATGTTATTAATTTCCGCCCGAAAGTCATTCTTATGTACGCTTTATTATACGGTAAATTGTATATCGATCGGGAACGGTTGTCATTCACCCGTATAGAAATGAGTCTGGATATGCAGAATAAATCGAAGGCGACTACCGCTATTCTGTATAAGAAACCTCTCGGTCTAAGATTCAAACCGCAAGAACTCTCTTACCTGGTCACTTATAAAGATGTAGATGGAAAAACGTATCTGAACTATATTCGTAACACGATCCGTTTTAAATGTGACTGGAAGCGGAAGTTATTTTCCACAAGTTATACGGTAGCTTCTGAAATGGTAGTGACCGATAGAAAAGAAGGAGTATTGGAGAATATACCCAACAAAGAAGCTTTCAGCCTGAATCAAATATTTTATGATAAGGTAGACGAATACTGGAATCCTGACTTTTGGGGAAACTACAATATTATCGAACCTACGGAATCTTTAGAGCACGCAGTGGATAAATTGAAAAAGCAATCGAATTAAAACAGGGATAGTTTTCTTATATTTGAGGTCAATCATAAAGAAAAGCAAGTATGCTGGATGAACTGCTCATACTAAAAAAAAGATAAAGGAAGGTGATATAAAAGCGTTTGAGGAACTCTTTCGCCGTTACTATTTTCCTCTTTGCTGTTATGCGGCAGGCATTACCGGGCAGATGGCGGTAGCGGAAGAGATTGTAGAAGAGCTTTTCTATGTGCTTTGGAAAGAAAGGGAGCGCTTACAGATTTTCCAGTCCGTTAAAAGCTATCTGTACAGAGCGACTCGCAATCAGTCTTTGCAGTATTGTGAACACGAAGAAGTTAGGAATAGATACCGTGAAGCAGTATTGAACACTTCTAATCCGGAGCAGTCGACAGATCCTCATCAACAGATGGAGTATGAGGAATTACAGAAATTCATAAATAGCACTCTTGAAAAGCTGCCAGTCCGCAGACGACAGATTTTTGAGATGCACCGTTTGAGGGGGCGGAAATATGTGGAGATAGCGACACAGCTTTCTCTTTCAGTAAAAACAGTAGAAGCTGAAATGACAAAAGCCCTCCGGACATTACGAGAAGAAGTTGAAACTTATATTCACATGAAGTGATGAAAACAGAAATTTATAAAATAAAGACAGATCAGGCATGGAACCGATTGTATAATCGCCTGGACAATGACCGTTTACTTGCGAAAGTTGATGAAGGCCGTTCTATACGCAAACATTCACAATGGATCAGATACGGAGCAGTTGCCGCCGTTTTGATAGGCGTCGTCTGGGGAGCTTTGTATTGGATGACCGGTTCTGAAAGAGAACCGGCACAGAATTTTCTTACACAGGAAAATCAAGGCATTTCGACTTTGGCAACGACTCTTGAAGACGGTTCTGTGGTACTTTTGGCAAAGGAAACCTCCTTATTATATCCGAAGCATTTTATTGCTGATAAACGGAAGTGAGTTTGCAGGGAAATGCTTTCTTCGACGTAGCAAAGAAGCAGGGACAACCCTTTTTGGATTGATACGGAACAAGCTAAAATTGAAGTTTTGGGAACCGCTTTCAGTGTACAGAGCGATGAACATGCTCCGTTCCGTTTATCTGTACAAAGAGGGATTGTGAAAGTTACTCTAAAAAAAGGAAATCAGGAATGTTATGTAAAAGCGGGAGAGGCAGTAGTGGTGCAATCGCAACGATTAGTCGTTCTCGATGCGGATAAAGAGAATGAAGAGTGGGGGAGCTTTTTTAAACACATACGTTTTAAAGATGAATCTTTGGCGAACATTCTGAAAGTGATGAACCTGAATTCGGATAGTTTGCAGATTCAAGTGGCTTCACCTGCATTGGAGGAACGCAGACTGACGGTTGAATTTTCTGATGAGTTTTCTGAAGTCGTAGCTACTCTGATAGCTAGCGCACTCGGTCTGCAATGTGTCCGGCAAGGGATATTCTTTTGTTATCAGAATAAAACTCATTTCAACTTGAGAAAATGAAACAGGCTTATCGCTATCTATCCATTCTATTCATACTCTTTTTCGTAGTCGATACGATGAGAGCGGATGGGGGCGATGTATTGGAACGGATAGTTCGGCTTCCAAAGACAAAAGGCACTATTTATTCATTATTAGGTAATGTCTCCCAACAGTCGGGATATATGTTTATTTATGACAGTAAAGTTATTGATAATGATGCTGTCGTGAAGATAAAGGGAGGAGAACGGTCTATTCGCCAAGCAGTGTATGATATAGTAGGAGAGACCGGTTTGGAGTTTCAGGTGATTGGTACTCATATTCTGATTACTCTCCCTTCGGAGAAAAAGATTCATATACAACAGGATTCCATTTCGGAGCAGCCTATTAACTTTTCCATTACCGGCACTTTGCTGGATAAGGAGACGGGTGTGCCCATCTCTTCAGCTACTGTTGGAGTGAGGCGGACATCTATCGGCAGCATAACAAATCAGAATGGAGATTTTAAACTGTCCTTACCCGATTCTTTAAAAACGATTCGATTACCTTTTCTCATATAGGTTATCTTTCACAAGATATAGAGTTTGCTTTGTTGATTGGACGGCACAATATACTTAGTCTCGAACCTAAAGTGGTTTCTTTGCAGGAAGTAGTGATTCGTCGAAGTGAACCAAAGAAACTTTTGCGAGAAATGATTGAACGGAGGGAACAGAACTATTCGCATACTCCCGTGTATCTGACTACCTTTTATCGTGAAGGAGTTCAGTTGAAAAACAAATTCCAAAACTTGTCGGAAGCAGTGTTCAAGGTTTATAAGACATCCTCACATTCTGCAATGCCAGATCAAGTGAAGCTGTTGAAAATGAGTCGGCTAAGCAATGTGGAAGCGAAAGATAGCTTATTGGTAAAAGTGAAGTCGGGGAATTCAGGCTTGTATTCAGATGGATATCATAAAAGATATGCCCGAATTCCTGATTCCCAGTATCGAGAATAGCATTTATACCTATACTTCGGAGGGCGTGACATTTTTAGAAGACCGGTTTGTAAATGTGGTGCATTTTGAACAGAAAAAGGAATCAGTGAACCTCTTTTTTGCGGAGAACTATTCCTTGATTCTGAAACGAGCGCCTTATTGCAAGCCCGTCTGGAAGTTCATCCTGTATATGTGAAAAATGCGGCGGGTATGTTCGTCGAAAGGCGCGCACGCAATGTACGCATGATTCCTCAAAAAGTGGTATATACCATTTCTTATAAACCGTGGCAAGGAACTTATTACATACATCATCCGGGGCGATCTTCATTTCAAAGTGAAACGTACAAAAAAATGCTGTTTGGCAGTCGCGACCTTCATATCTGGTTTGAGATGATTACTTGCAAGGTGGAAACCGGACAGGTAACCGCATTTTCCCGTACAGAAAGATTGCCTACCCGTACAATCTTCTCCGACACATATTTCAAATACGATGAGAACTTTTGGAAAGACTTCAATGTGATCCCATTGGAAGAAGAAATCAGCAAACTAATAGAAAAAATCTCTTTGAAGATAGAAGAAATAGGAGATTGATTTGTTTTGCCATTCAATGGGATTGCTGTACCTTTGCCCCGGTTTAAAAGATTGTATGTTATGGAATTACCAAAAGATCCGATGATGTTGTTCAGCGTCATCAATATGAAGTTGCGCGACTGCTATTCTTCACTTGACGAACTTTGTGAAGATATGAATGTGAACAAGGATGAATTAGTGAATCAGTTGAAAGCCGCAGGCTTTGAATATAGTGCGGAACACAATAAGTTCTGGTAATCATCTCCTTGTTTACAGCTTATAAATAGAGTATTTCTACTAAAAACATAGTGACGCTATCCGGCAAAGATAGTGACGGTATGAGACAATGATACCGTCACTATCCCGAGCATATAGCGTCACTATAATTTTCTACCTTCATCAGAACGTCATCAGGAATCATGCGTTTATTCCTATCGTATATACCGACAATGATTTCCGCCAGTTCTCCCTCTCTTGTTAATAAAAGCAAAATACCAAATCCCATATTTAACTTCGTCAGTCTTCTGCGTTCTAACTAATAAAGTTCAGAAAAGAATTGATGATAAACGAGAATAAAATTCGTGAAGCTTGTGCCTCGAATCGCGAACGGGGATTCAAGATGCTGATGGACTCTTTTCAGGTGCCGATATATAATTATATCCGTAGACTGGTTGTATCTCATGAAGATGCGGAAGATGTGCTTCAGGAAGTCTTTATCCGGGTATTCCGGCATATCGATCAGTTTCGCGAAGAAAGTTCACTGTCAACCTGGATTTACCGGATTGCAACGAATGAGAGTTTACGCTTGCTCAACGGACGTAAAGATGAAGGAGTTGTTTCTGCGGAAGATGTTCAGGAAGAGTTGATGGGTAAGTTGAAGGCTTCCGATTACATTGATTATGAGAATGAGTTGGCAGTAAAGTTTCAGGAAGCTATTTTAAGTCTGCCGGAAAAGCAACGGCTGGTATTCAACTTGCGTTATTACGATGAACTTGAATATGAAGAGATTGCCCGTGTACTGGATAGTAAAGTGGATACACTAAAAAGTGAATTACCACTATGCGAAAGAGAAGATAAAGGAATATATATTAAACAGATAGAACGATGAAAAAGGATTTTGATTTTGATGATATTGGAAAACGGACACCTTACCGTACCCCGATGGATTCTTCGAGGACGTGCAACGAAAGGTGATGGAACGTGCCGGAGTGAAGCAACAGCGGAAGTCTCATACGAAGCTGATTATTTCTACGGTGATTACCATAGCAGCCGTATGGGTCGGATTTCTGTTTGTTCCGTCTTTGCGACAGGCAGATGAGGTGACAACATCTTCTTCGAAAGTATTAGCCAATGGTACGGAACCGGTAGATAAATGGATTAAAGAACTATCAGATGAGGAGTTGGAAGAGCTCGTCAGCTTCTCTGAAAATGATATATTTTTGAATTAAGTAACTCAATTAATTATTTTAAACGTGAAGATTATGAAGACTAAATTTATTTATGTAATTTTGGCCGTTCTCCTGATGGGAAGCCAGATGACTTTGTCTGCACAGAATACGGATAACAAAAAAAAAACAGCGTCCTACACCGGAACAAATGGTGCAGATGCAGACTAAACAAATAGTAAATACGTTGATGTTGGATGATGCAACGGCAGCTAAGTTTACTCCGGTATACGAGAAGTATCTGAAAGAATTGCGTGAATGTCGTATGATGACTCATAAGGCGAGAACAGAGAAAACTAAAGCACAAGGCACAGACGCTAATGCTAAGAAAGAACGTCCGTCTATGACTGACGATGAGATTGCAAACCATGTTGCGAAACCAGTTTACTCAAAGCCGTAAAATGTTGGATATTCGTGAAAAGTATTATAACGAGTTCAGCAAGATACTTTCTCAGAAGCAGATTATGAAGATCTATCAACAGGAGAAAAGCAATGCGAATAAATTCAAAAAAGAATTTGACCGCAGAAAAGGTCAGAAACCGGGACAGGGACACCACCAGGGACAAAAACTCGTGCTCCGCGTCAAGCCCCCGAAATAAAAGATTAGGTTTATTTTATTATAGTTTTATTTTACTAAATCAACACAATTTGAACATAGGCAGCTATATTTATTCTTTTTCAGTACCGTTTGATTACTTGTTATGTCTTGTTACTGATTAGTTTGACTGTTTTGCTCAGTCCGGCAAAGAGCGTTTTCCGGTCGTGTGATTGATACTGAAACCAATCAGCCGGTACCGTTTGCTACGGTCCGGCTTTTTGGCTTTACTGGATAGTACCTTACTGGCGGGTGGGGCAACAGATGCACAAGGCAAATTTCAGTTAGCCGTCGTTATTCCTAAAAAGTAAATCCATTCTGTTACATATTTCTTATATCGGATATACCCCTGTTTTTCGGACTATATCAGCTTCAACAGATAACAAAACACCGATTTTAGGCGATATTTCTTTGACTCCGGAGAGCATTTCATTAACAGAAACCGTTGTTGTGGGACAAGCACCGATGGTTGTGACCGAAGGAGATACTACCGTCTTTAATGCTTCGGCCTATCGTACTCCTGAAGGCTCTATGCTGGAAGAATTGGTGAAACAACTTCCCGGCGGCGAAATAGACGAGGATGGCAAACTGTTGATTCATGGAAAGGAAGTGAAAAAGATTCTGGTGGATGGGAAGGAGTTCTTTTCCGACGACCCGAAGGCAGCACTTAAAAATCTCCCTGTAGAGATGGTAGAAAACTGAAAGCTTACGAACGCCAGTCCGATCTTGCCCGTCTTACTGGTATTGATGATGGTGAAGAGGAAATGATTCTCGACCTGTCGGTCAAGAAAAATATGAAACGGGGTTGGATGGAGAATTTCATGGGCGGATATGGAAGCAAAGACCGTTATGAACTAGCTAATACTTTAAATCGTTTCGAGTAACTCTCAATTGACGGTTATCGGGAATCTGAATAATACAAACAATCAGGGCTTTTCGGAGATGCAAGGAGAATCTGCCAGTTCCTCCGGTAATCTTCGCACTCAAAAAGGACTGACCACTTCCCGTTCTTTGGGAGTGAACGTCACTTATGACTGGCAGCGTGTCAAACTCCGGTCGAACATTCAATATGTGGGAACAGACCGGCTGGAGGATAGTCGTACTACAGTTGATAATTATCTTCGTAAAGACAAATCTATTACTGAAAGTACCGGACACAATCGCCAGGGAAATGATAATCTCGTAGCAAATGCTTTTTAGAATGGAAAATGGACTCCGTTACAACATTGATTTTCCGTCCTCAATATCGTACGGCTGTTAATGACAGAGGTAGTAGTGGCTTCCAGCAAGGGTGGGGCAATGACGTATTGCTGAATGAAAGGAAATCATCCGGAACCACTCATAGCTCTTCTTATAACATGACCATGATGCTTCAGCTTAGCCGGAAACTTAGCCGGATGGGAAGAAACATCGCTTTGAAGGTTGATTATGGAACAAATGCTTCTTCAACCGATAGAACGAATCTTTCTACTACGCATTACTTTAAGAATAACACGAAGAATGTTAAGAATCAGAGGATTGAAGATAAGGTGGACGGCTATAACTACCGACTGCAACTGGTGTACGTGGAACCCTTGCCCTGGCTTCATTTTCTTCAGTTTCGTTACAGTTATCAGCATCGGATTAACAATTCCGACCGGTTTGTTTATAACTGGGATAAGAAGACGGAAGAATTTGCTCCTGATTATGACGAAGACGCAAGTAACTGTTTTGAGAATCAGTACAGCAATCACCTGTTTAATCTTGCTATCCGCACTTCCCGGAAGAAATACAACTATAATATAGGTGCTGACTTTGAACCCAAAAGTCTGTCAGCCATTCTCTTTTAGAGAAAAAAGAATCGTTGGAAGAACCATTGGAAAAATCAGTCTTTAATGTTTCTCCTACCGTCAATTTCCGCTATAAGTTCTCCAAGCGTACCCGTTTGCAGATTGTATATCGGGGGAAAAGTCGCCAGCCCAATATACGCGATCTTCAACCGATAACAGACCGCACCAATCCGTTAAATATCAAGGTTGGTAATCCTTCATTGAAACCTTCCTATACGAATACGTTTACGCTGAACTTCAATTCATATAATGCCAAGCATCAACGGAATATGGTTGCTGCTGTTTTGGCGGAGAACACCATTAATAGTGTTACCAATCAGGTGACTTATGACAGTGAATCCGGTGTGCGAACCACTACTCCCTTAATATGAACGGAAACTGGCGTATTATGGGTTCTTTTTTCTCTTAATACTCCTTTCAAGAACCGGAATTGGAGGTTCCGTACTTATTCATATTTGCAATGCAGAAATCAGAACGGCTATAGCACAATAAACAAAGAAGCTCCTGTGAAAAGCACAGTGAAACATTTGACAGCCCGCCAACGCCTGCAATTAACTTACCGGACAAAAAAAATGGAAATCAGTGCCCGTGCGGAGTGACTTTAGAATAAGTCCCATAAGAATGTAAAAAGAGACACGTACGGAGACTTATGATTATCGTTTCGGAACAGAAATACAGTATTATTTTCCGTGGAACATAGAACTATTCAGTGATCTTACATATTTTCAACGTTCCGGTTATGGTTATAGTGGCTATGCTCGCGAAAACCTGATGTGGAACTGTCAGTTGTCGAAAGCTTTCCTAAAGCGGAAACAAATCCTTCTCCGCTTCAAAATATACGATATTCTTCGTCAGGACGTTTCAATGATACGCACAATTACTGCTACTGCCATTCGCGACACACATTATAATGCACTAGGTTCATACTTTCTGGTACACGCTATACTTCGTCTGAATATGATGGGGCACTGATTTTATCTTCTACAAATGAACTCGGAGTACAACCATAGTATTTCTTGAATGCTGTACTGAAATATTTAGCATTCGGATAACCTGTCAGATAAGCAATCTCTCAATACTATATTTGTGTTCACGCAAAAGCGTGGCAGCACGTTTCATCTTAATATCACGGATAAACTCCTGTGGATTTTGTCCTGTCAGAGACTTTATTTTTTGAAAAATACAGACCGGCTCATAGCCATCTCTATGGCTAGTGTATCAATAGAAAAGTCTTCATTCATCATCTTTTCTTCAATGTATTCCACTACCTGTTCCATAAATTGCTTATCCAGTTCGTTTACAAGCAACGACTCATCATTGAAAGCAGACTTGTCGATATATTTCTTTCTGTACAAGCTACGGTTATTGATTATAGAAGCAATTTTACTTTTCAATACCGCAGGATCGAACGGTTTTGTGATATAATCGTCGGCTCCTGCATTCAGCCCCTTGATGATGTCTTCGCGTTCGGCGAGTGACGTCAATAGAATCAATGGGATATGGCAGGTTTCAATATTCGATTTAAGTTGTTTGCAGAGTTCAGTTCCCGAAAGAAGTGGCATCATTACGTCCGAGATGATAAAATCGGGATTTTCCTTACGTACAACTTCCAAAGCCGCTTGTCCGTCTGCACTTTCTACAATAGAATAATCCTGTTTCAGATAACGGGCGAGGTATTCCCGTAATTCTTCGTTGTCTTCTACCAGCAAGATCTTGATTTTCCCCGCTTCATCTGGTTGTTTCTCTTGTTGTAGTTCTTTTTTCGGGTGAAAGTCTTTCTGTATAAGTTCCGTTTTGTTGTAGTCATTCTGTGATACAGGAAGCTGGATGCGGAAAGTCGTTCCGACTCCTTCCGTACTGGAAAAGTCGATGCTGCCTTTATGCAATAACGTCATTTTCTTGGTAAGCAAAGAGCCCGATGCCGCTACCGGTTTCTTTGGAGTTGGCAGCGTTTTCAGCACGGTAGAAACGGTTGAATAATTTCTTTTGTGCCTGGGTAGATATACCTATTCCGTCATCTACTACTTCAAGTACTAATTTCCCATCAGTGAGTGAACATTTCACCCATACATTCCCGTGCTGGCACGTATATTTGATTGAGTTAGAAATCAGGTTATCCAAAATAAGAGATACTTTCCGTCGATCGATAAAAATAGGATGTTCTCCTTCGGGGAGATTTGCGTGTGCAGGTTGATTCCTTTTTTCACGTGCAAGCGGTTCGAAGTTGCCTACCGCGCTGCCGATGAAAGCGGACATTTCTGTTTCTTCCACTTGCAGCGTCATCGCTTCGCGTTCTATCTTCTGGAAATCCAACAGTTGAGTTACCATATTCAATAACTTCTCCGTGTTGCGTTGTGCTAGGGTAAGAGCGGAGTGTCCGTTATCTGTCAGGGGCTCTTCTTCGATTTCATTCAAAGGAGCCTTGATGAGTGTTAACGGTGTGCGTATATCATGAGCTATATTGATAAAGAAACGAATCTTTTGATCTGAATCCCGCGCATCCATACGATCTTTATATGCTTTAATCAGGAAATAGACTAATAGTGCGGTAAGTAAAAGATATAACACCCATGCAAACGGGGTATTCCACCACGGATGAGCAATAGTGATGTGAATACTTCTCTCTTGATAATTCTTTTCATCGCCTCCGCTAAACACTTTGACACGGAACGTATAATTGCCCGGAGGGATATTCGTATATACAGCATGATGATGGTCGGTTGGTAAACTCCATGTATGGTCGAAGCCTTCCAAATACCAACTATATAGATTCTTGGATACATTCAAGTATCCTAAATTCAGAAAGCGGAAAGAAAAAGGAATGCTGTCCGTGAGTCAGGGCAATCTGTTCGGTGCGGTCAATCACAGTATGCAGGGGAGAACCTTTTTGTGTCGGGGCGAACCGGCACATTGAACAGAGCGAATTCTTCAAAACGGAGATTGAAAGAAGTCTCATCCTTTTGGGCAAATTCATCGGGGTTCAGTTCAAAAGCCCCTTCGGGAGTTCCCCATACGATATGGTTATTGCGGAACTGTGAAAAGGAACGGAAGTTGAGGATATTGTCGGGCAGTCCGTCCGCTTCATAAAACACATCGATCCGTCCATGTTTGGGATGCAGGCAGTTCAAACCGTTTTCGGTGCTGACCCAGATACGTCCTTGTCCATCATATTGTATTCCACAAATATTGTTGGAAGAAAGACCGTCCGCTTGTGTGTATTGTTTGGTTGTTCCGTCAGTCAACTGATAACAGAGTACTCCCTTTCCTTCTGTCCCAATCCAAAGTTGCTGTGGGGTGGAAGGGGGAATACAGAGGCTTTGAGTAATAAATTGCATACTCTTCTCTTTTTCTCCGACGGGCAGGTAATCACCTTTCTCTGTTTGGATATTGAAGATAATCACTCCTTTGGTAGAAGCAACGAATAGTGTATCTTTTCCGTAAGCAAGAAGTTGGTTAATGCCTTTGATAGGATAATAATCCACCTTGTGAGTGGTAGGATTATATCTCATCAGTTCGTTGATGATTCCACCTAACCAAATGTTGGCTTCCTGATCCTGCGTAATGGCATAAATATAATTCTTGGTTGGTTTGCTTCCTTCCTTTTGGGAAGATCGATGATGTGAATCCGGTCGTTACGGTCGATATTGATTACGTCACTGGCATAGCCTCCTGCCCATATGTTCCCTTCTTTATCCTGACAAAGTGAGAGAATGACGGCATTATCTTTCTGGTCATTCTGAAAAAAATGACGCCATTGACCATCTGTTTGATCATATCGGCTGATACCTTGGTTGGTTCCTATCCATAAGCGGTTGCGGTCGTCCTCCAGTAAACAGTTCACATGATTGTTGGCTAGCGATTGGGAGTTATTTTCTATGTGGTGATAAGTGGTGCTTACCAGTCGGTTTTTATTGTACACAAATACTCCGGCTGTATGTGTGCATACCCAGATAGAGTTTTTATTATCTAAGATATGATAGATCGTATTTGCCTTCAGGTACTTGTATCCGGTGGCATTGTGAGAATATTCTGTTTCACGTTCCCCGGTAAATCTGTTGTATTCATAAATTCCAGCCCCGTCTACTCCTGCCCAGATACGGTCTGTTCCTACGGAGGTGATGCTTCGTACCGGAACAGCTTGGTGAACAGCCTTGTCTGCAATCAGTTCTTTCTGTGGTTTGTTATAGATATAAATGCCGTGGGGAAAAAGTACCAATCCATAGATGATGAGTCAATGAGTCGTGATACAATGATTGTATCCGTTTATCGTTGAGTGCGGAAAGATATTTCTCCCTTCTGGGTAGATAACTTTCATCCTCCTGTTCGACAAGGTGGAAAACCCCTTTGGATGTTCCTGCCCAACCATGTTTTTCTTTTTTTCGAAAAGCAGGCAGTGAACAGCCACTTTCTGTTTGATGGATTGCAAGGTGGAATCGTTTGTATTGAATCTGTATAAATGTTCAGTAGTACCAATCCATAAATGTCCTGTCGGGTCGAAGGTAATTGCATTAATAGCTTCACGTTGCGTGAGATTGACATTGTTCACTTGGTGAAAAAGAGTCCGTTTCATAGGAGAACTTATAGATATTTGCTTCACTAAAAGCATAAATTTCTTTTTGATCGTTGATTAGGATGCCTCTGGGATGCTCTGTCACCTGATTTTCAGTAGATACTGATAAAGTATAATGCACAAAAAACTCTCCGTTGTATCTGTCAATCCCAGACCGGGTGGCAAACCATATATACCCGTTATCATCCAAAATTGATTCTTGCACACGATGGTTGCTCAAACCGTTGTCTGTCGATATTTCTTTAAACGGCAGTGCGTTGATTGTATCCGGCATTAATATGAGTGCCAAAAAACAGTAGTAGTAGCGTCTGTCTCATGGTTTCAAAATTGGTTTTTGTAGTCATCACTTTCAGACAAAGATAGCGAATTTAAGCATAGTAGGAATACCTCCTGTATAGATAAACCGGAAATGAAACCTATTTTATCGGATATGAAACCTTCCAGTTTGTCCAAATGCCTATCTTTGCCTTACACTTTTCATTTAATACTATTTAATAACAGTAGCACATGGATACTAATTATAAGATGATTTCCAGTTTGTTATTAGCAGGAGTATCTACCTGTGGAATTGCCCGGCAACCTATGCAAAACCCGATGGAGCCGGTGAAGGAAAGGCCCAATATTCTTGTCATTGTTTGTGAGGATATCAGTCCGTACCTGGGATGTTATGGAGATAAAGTTGCAGTAACCCCCTAATCTCGATTCTTTTGCGGCTCAAGCTATCTTGCATACTGATATGTATACATGCGTGGGAGTATCTTTCCCAGCCGTTATTCATTAATAACCGGACGGTATGCTTCAGCTGATGGGGCTAATTATATGCGTTCCAATTATTTTAATAAAGAGTTCGGAGTTGTTCCGCCTGCAGGAGTAAAATGTTATACCGAATTTTTGCGGCAACAAGGATATTATTGTACGAACAATGCAAAAACCGATTATCAGTTCACTTCACCTGTTTCTGCCTGGGATGAGCAAGGAGGAAAGGCACATTGGAAGAAGGCGCCTGCCGACCGACCATTCTTTTCTATCTTTAATTTGAATGTCACACATGAGTCTTTTATATGGAAAAATACAGATTTGCCTTTGGTGGTTTCACCGGAGGATATTGTTTTGCCTCCCTATTACCCTGACACTAAAATAGTGCGTCATGATCATGCTGTTCTTTACTCTAATATAAAAAAGATGGATGAACAATTCCGAAGACTCTTGGAGGAACTGGAAGCAAGCGAGCGTGCAAAAAACACCATTGTCTTATTCTATTCAGACAATGGAGGTCCTCTGCCGCGTGCTAAACGTGAGATTATGGATTCGGGGACTCATGTTCCTTTTATGATTCGTTTCCCGGACAGAAGAGGGGCAGGTACACAGAATACATCTCTGAATATGTTCGTAGATATTCCTCCGACGATATTATCACTTGCAGGAATAGTTCCTCCGTCCTATATGCATGGACAAGCGATGTATGGCCTCTATAAAGCGACTGAAAAAAGAAAATATGTGTTTGGTGCAACCGATCGCTTTGATGAACAGATAGAAAACGTGCGTCCATTCGTTCGGAACGTTATCTTTATATACGGAATTATATGTCTCAACAGTCGGTTTACCGTCCTGTGAAGTTCCGTTTGATATGCCGATGATGCAGGAGATGTTACGGCTCCATGAGGAGGGAAAATTAGATACTGTTCAAGAACGTTGGTTCATGTCACCGGCTTTTGAAGAAGAATTATATGATTGTACCGCAGATCCGCATCAGATTCATAATCTGTGTAATGACGCTGGTTTATCAAAAGGTAGTGAGACAGATGCGCGCTGCCTATCAGAAAGAATGGATAAAGCCGTTCAATATTGATTGGGAGCAGAGAACGGAAGAATATTTCGTGAATAAAATGTGGCCGGAAGGAACGAAACCTTGTTGTGAACGCCCTCGTTTGAGAACAGAAAATGGGAAAGTATATGTAGAGAATGATTTGAGTATTTATTCAGCTATTTACCGGATAAAGAATAAAGAAGGTAACTGGCATCTGTATACAAGTCCGGTTTTTCTCTGAAAGCAGGAGAATGCATTGTCTTGAAGCTGGAACGGATTGGTTATAAGGACTCCGAACCGGTAGAATTCCAATTTATGTAAAGTGAAATAATGATGTGTTAATTTTAAAATAAGTATATGATGAAGAATCTAATACCCTATTCAGTTGCAGTTTCCGCTTTGGCAAGTACTTGTCTGCCTCTTGTAATGAATGCACAAACTGTTATTGATGAAACGCAACTGTCCCGGAAAAATATATTGTTCATAGCTGTAGATGATCTTAAGCCTTTGCTTGGTTGTTATGGTGATCCCGTGGCACAGACTCCTCATATAGATCGTTTGTCCACAAGAGGAACCGTTTTTATGTCAGCTTATTGTCAGCAGGCGGTTTCGGCAGCTACACGTGCCAGCTTGCTTACAGGTTGGTGCCCCGACCGTACGCGTGTGTGGGATTTGAAAACATTGATTCGTTCACAGAATCCGGATGTTGTCACCCCTGCCGCAGTACTTTAAGGAGAACGGGTATAGAGTAGCAGGTATCGGAAAAATCTACGATCCCCGTTCGGTCGATAAACAACAGGATGCCCGTTCCTGGTCGGAAGAATATATGGAACATGCTCAGTTTGTAAATGCCGGATTCGAACAACCTGTAATGGCTCAATATCAAAGTCCGGAAATACGTGGACTTTATAATAAATACCATAAAGAAGCGCAGGCGAAAGGTATGGATAAGAAAAATCAAATAGAGAAATACATTCAGAAATATGTGAAACCTACCACAGAGTGTACGGATGTTCCCGACAATGCCTATAATGACGGAGCTATTGCCGACGGAGCCGTTCGTTTTCTGACCAATTGTCATTCGGATAAACCTTTCTTTCTGGCGGTAGGATTCAAAAAGCCTCACTTGCCTTTCTGTGCCCCCAAAAAGTATTGGGATTTATATCATCGTGAAACGATGCCTTTGGCTACCTACCGGAAAAAAGCGGTGGGGAGTCCGGAATTTGCCTACCATAAATGTGGTGAATTGCAATTGTACACTGATATTCCTCTCTTATTTCTTTCTCGGATATTGAGAATGTGAAGATTCCCTGATGAGAAAGCTCGTGAACTGGTGCATGGTTATTATGCCTGCATTTCTTATATTGATGCTCAAATAGGTAAGATAGTGGAAGCTCTTGAAAAGAGCGGTTGCCTGAATAATACGATTATTGTATTGTGGGGAGATCATGGCTGGCATTTGGGAGATCATGGATTGTGGAATAAACACACCAATTTCGAACAGGCTACTCATGTTCCATTTTTATTGATAGATCCTTCATCTCCTGCACAAAAAGTAACGACTCCGGTAGAGTTTCTTTCCATTTATCCTACCTTGTGCGACTTGGCAGGACTGAAAAAGCCCTTGAATTTGGACGGAGAAAGTTTAGTAGAGGTCGTGAAAGGCAAGAAAGATGTCGTAAACATTAAATCTTATGCAGTGAGCCAATATCCAAGAGTAGGTAAGATGGGATATTCACTGCGAGACGGCCGTTACCGTTATACAGTCTGGCTAAACTGGAAAGATAAGAAAACAGATACGACAAAGATACTTGCGGAAGAACTTTATGATTATGCTAAAGACCCGGATGAAACTGTTAATGTTGCAGCAAATAGTGATTATGCAGACGCATTGCAGCAAATGAAGAGGTATTGGGAAGAATATAAAAAAGACTCGAATTGTTAGAAATGAAAAATAATCGGAAACCATTAATTGACTACAAATAATTTATGAAACTAACTCTGAAACTCGTAGCGGCAAGCACTGTGATACCTTTGCGTGCGTGCAGGCTCAAAATACAATGCAGCATCCTAATGTCTTAATGCTTGTGGTGGATGATTGGGGGCTCACGACCTTTCTCTTACCGGTTCTAAACTATATGAAACAAAGAATATAGATCACCTGGCACAGGAATCCACCAACTTCTCGCAGGCATACGTGGCCTATCCACGAAGTGTACCGTCACGCTATTCGCTCATAACCGGTCGGCATTGTGCCCGTCCGCAGACAGGAGCCAAAACCGATGACCGTAAAGTAGATGCCGACAGCTATTGTATAGCTATGCCTTTTAAGGAAGCCGGATATAACACTTGTATTATAGGCAAATGGCATCTAAGAGCGACGGTAAAAACGATGCCCGAAGACAAAGGTTTTGATTTAAATATCGGTGCAGGAAAAGCCGGTTCTACAGGAACATATTTTGCTCCTTTCAACAAACCGGGAACTTCCAATCCGGATAAATTGATTTACGGTATGGAAGATGCTCAACCGGGTGAATACCTAACGGATTATATGACCCGTAAAATGGTTGATTATCTCAAAACACCACGTTCGCAGCCATTCTTCGCAATATGTAGTTTTTATGCCGTTCATACCCCTTTGAGGCAAAGCAGGAGATGATAAACCGCTATGAAACGAAGATTGAGAAATTGGGATTGAGAGAAGATCCTATGAAAAGGAAGAAGCGGGTGACTGTAAGACCCAGCAGGATCATCCTGTCTATGCAGCAATGATTGAATCTGTAGACGAGGGAATAGGAAAGATGATCGAAGCGTTGAAAACCACCGGACAGTATGACCATACAATCATCGTACTCATCTCCGACCACGGCGGACTATCAAACCGGGGAAACAAACGTGAATTGGCTACTACCAATGCGCCCCTGAAGGCTGGTAAAGGGCATCTTTACGAAGGAGGCTTACGTGTCCCAATGCTTGTTCATCTTCCGGGACAGAAGGAAAACAAAACATGCGACCTGCCCGTAATGAGCTTCGACTTACTTCCCACGCTGGCCGATCTTTGCAATGCACCCGTAGACGGGAAAGCAGAACTTGACGGAATGAGTTTAAAACCAGCCTTGACTGGAAAGAATCCACCTGCATTGGCTGCCCGTGACCTTTTTTGGCATAAAGCTTCGCAGCGTCCCACTTCAACAGGTGATTATGTTTCGACTGCTATCCGTAGCGGCCGATATAAACTACTCGACTTCTATCAGCAGAACCGCATTGAGCTTTATGACTTGCAATCTGATCCCGGAGAAAACCATAACCTGGCCATCGAGCAACCGGAAATCACCCGTCAGTTGATGCAAAAGCTGAATGACTGGCGGAAAGAAATGAATGTAAAAATGGCCGACCCTAAGACAATGAACCATAATGATAATAAACTGAATCCTGGAGATAATGCGAATGGAGATAAGAAATACGGAAAGAAAAAACAAACTCTGAAATAATAAATGCCTTATGAAACTATTAACAAAAATAACTCTCGGAGCTTTTGCGCTCCCGGCAATGCAGGTTGCAGCACAAACAACCAAGCCCAATATCATTCTGATAATGACCGATCAGCAATCTTATAATGCCATTAGTGCACATGCTGACATGTATGGCGGTTCCTATTTTTCCACTCCTAATATAGACCGCCTGGCCAAAGAAGGGCTTTCGTTTACGCGTACTTATTGTGCTAATCCGGTTTCCGTCCCCTCACGTTTTGCTCTTTTTCACCGGAATGTTCGGCGGACAATATGGTATTCGTGAGAATCAGTGTGCGGAGGCCGACGAAACCGAAGTCCGTGCGATGCTTGCTCAAAATGGAATGGGAGCAGTATTCAATCGTGGCGGATATGAAACCTATTACGGTGGAAAAGTACATTTGCCTTTCTCCGCCAAAGAGGGCAAGTCTAAATTTGCTGCTCCGGCAGGGTATGGTTTTGAAACTTACTTTACCGATGACGAACGTGACGGCTTGGGAGTGGCTGCCGGCAAACTGATTGAAGAAAAGGCGACACAACCACAAACAGCCGGAAGTAAACCGTTCCTGTTGGTTGCCTCTTTTCTTAATCCTCATGATATCTGCCTGGAATCATCGACCAATCTTTCTTCCGAAGTAATCGGTAAAAAAGAAGGTAAGAAAAGTCTGATAACCCAATGTGTCCGTCAGATGCGTGCCCGTGCTGCCGCAATCGATTCGGTAGAGTTTTACCGTGAACATGCTCCCGCACTTCCTTTTAATTTTGCAAAGACTGACGGTTTTCCTGATATGAAGAAAAGTCCTTATAAAGACTTCCCGGATTGGTATTGGCGCAAATATCGCTGGACTTATGGGCAATTGGTTTCTTTAGTCGATAGCCATATCGGTCATATTTTAGACGCTCTCGATCGGCATCCGGAATTGAAACGCAATACGATCATTGTTTTCACCTCCGATCATGGAGAAATGCAAGGTGCCCACCACACTTTATATTCACCCGACTTTTACTTCATGGCGTTGGGACAACCCCGATGCTTATTTACTGCATGCTAAAGAAAAAGGGCAGTTGCTTCGTATACATGGTCCTATCAGTCCGCAATGTTCTAAATGGGTGAAAGAGGATAAACGTACAAGTAAAGAACTGGTAAAGATGCTCGAAGAGTATATGACTCAGCTTTGTGTGCGTTACGGCAACCAACCTAATGTCCGTTGGATGGATGTGGTGAATGAGACCATTGCGAAAGAGAATGTAAATGATCCCGTATTTGGTCCACAGAAGAGAGGAGAATGGTTTGCTGCACGTCAGGGAACGGACAAATGGGAAAATCCATGGACAATCATCGGATATGATGAGACAAGCGACATCCGCACGCCTCTGTATATAGATATGGCTTTTGCACTTAGTAATAAATATGCTCCTGGAGTGAAGCAAATCATCAATCAGCATGGGAACTTTGAAGAAGTAGTGTGGGAACAGATGAAAAAACTGGTGAAATACCTGCGCGGTAAAGGTCGCCGGGTAGACGGTATAGGTTGGCAAGCACACATCGATACCGGCTGGGAAAAGACAGAGGGTAATGTGAAACGTTTGGACGATTTCATCACTTGGTGTCATGCCAACAACCTGGAGTTTCACATTACTGAGATGAATGTATGGATAAAAGACCTGGAAACCACCTCTGAAGCACAACAGGCGGAAACCTTTGCTACGGTGATAGAAACGGTACTGAAACATTATAAACAAGGCAAGGTAGGCGTCAATTTCTGGAACGTACGTGATGAAGACACTGCCAATTCTGCTTGGAACGGTTGTATCTGGCGTAATGACGGCACCCCCCGTCCGGCTTATAATCGTATAAAAGAAGTGTTGATTAGATATATTGAAAAGAAGTAGAAGAGTATAATTCTTAAATTATTTATATATGAAAAACCAACTGTTATTATTATTGTCATTCTTTTTACTGACAAGTATGGCTGCCCATGCCGTCAAAGTGGAAGGCACAGTGCTCGATGAGAATAAAGAGACTGTTATCGGTGCCACCGTACAGCTGAAAGGCGCTGCCGGTGTAGGTACTATTACGGATATGGACGGGAAATTCGTCATGCAAGTGCCCGATGTGAAAGAAGGCGTCTTGATTGTGTCTTATATCGGATATAAAACCAAACATATTCCTTTGCGGGGACGTACTATTCTTACTGTGGAGATGGAACCTGAGGTGACCGCTTTGGACGAAGTTGTGGTAGTGGGCTACGGTTCCATGCGCAAGAGCGATCTTACCGGTTCTGTGACTTCCGTCAAAACCAATGAGGCGGAAGCTGCACGTGCCACTTCATTTGATAAGATGTTGCAGGGGAAAGCAGCCGGTGTTATGGTATCTACCGGTAGTGCAGCTCCCGGCGGATCGGTCAGCGTGCGTATTCGTGGCACAAGTTCCTTGCGTGGTAATAACTCTCCACTCTATGTTGTGGACGGAAATATTATCAGTGATTTGGGGGATACTATGGATCCGATGGCTTCCGGTACTTCCGGCGGCAATTCCCGTATGCAGGAGCAGAATCCGCTGGCAGCTATCAGTCCGCAGGATATTGAGAGTATAGAAATTCTGAAAGATGCTTCGGCCACAGCGATCTATGGTTCGCAGGGTGCCAATGGCGTAGTGCTGATTACTACTAAGAAAGGAACTACCGGAAAACCGAGCGTTATGGTAAGCGCCAATGTCACCATGTCCAAACTGGCGCGTGAAATACCGATGTTGAATGCCGAAGAATATATAGCTTTCAATAATGCTTTCAAAGAGGATGGAGATACTCCTATGACTATGGAAGGACGTACTCCTGTCAACTGGCAAAAGGAATCTACTCGTCTTGCCGTATCACAGAACTATCGTGCCAGTGTAAGTGGGAAAAGCCAAAAAACAGGTTATTATTTGGCTGTTGGATATGCGGATCAGGAAGGCGTGATACGCAAGACCAACGTCAATAAGTATGACATCCGCTTTAATCTGGATCAGGAAATCGGTAACCGCATCACTTTGAGAAGTAATTCATTCTTCAGTACCATCAAGACATCTATGACTTCAGGCACTGATAAGCTGGCAAATACGCGTACCAGTATCGTCCGTCACATGATTTCGTACAAACCCTATCGTTCTGCCGTAGCTGAAGAAAATGAGAGCGATTTGTACGATGAGAACTTGACTACACCCGATGCCTGGTTTACCGATTATGATGATGATAGCGAAGAAAATGTGTTCAATACCAATTTGAGCCTGGATATAAAGGCGCTGAAGTGGCTGACGTTTCGTGTGAAAGGAGGCATGGTATATAAGAATAAAGAACGTGCCATGTGGTATGGATTATTGACGCATACAGGTGCAGAAGCTAATGGCAAGGCGGGCGTTGCCGGACTGACAAGCCGTTCGTACAATACGGAGGCTTTGGCATTGTTCAATCATACATTTAAGAAGAAACACACTATAAATGGAACAGTAGGCGTGGTTTACGACAATAAAGACGTGAAGCGTAAGGTGAGAACTTCTTTTCTCCTGAACTGCGTGCCGACGGTATTTCAAATGCGGCAAAACTATATCCTTATCAACTGGAGAAAACAGGTGAGCAATTATTCTCTGTGTTGGCACGTGGCGTGTACAACTATGATAATCGTTATGTGCTGACCGCCACATTTCGTGCCGACGGTTCGAGCAAGTTCGATAAATCCAATCGTTTCTCTTATTTTCCGTCCTTTGCTTTGGCATGGCGCATCAATCAGGAGAAGTGGATGCGGCAGTTCGACAAGATTTCCAATTTGAAGCTACGTGCAGGGTGGGGACAAGTAGGCAACCAGGCAATCTCTCCGTACCAGACGTTGGGTGGATATGTCGGCGGAAACAATTATGCTACGGCCGAAGGTATGCTTGAGCCGGGTATCATTCCGGAACGTATTCCCAATCCTGATTTAAAATGGGAGACTTCCGAACAGTACAACGTGGGCATAGATCTCGGCTTCTTCGACCAGCGGTTAACCATTACTGCAGATGCTTACCTCAAGACCACAAAAGACTTGTTACAGCAGATAGCTTTGCCTTATGCCAGCGGATATACCACAATGTGGATAAACAACGGTAAAATTGAGAATAAAGGAATTGAATTGACCATCGAGGGTACACCGGTAGCCAAGAAACACTGGAACTGGACTATCGGCGGCAATATCTCATTTGCTAAGAACACTATTAAGGAATTGGGTATAGCTCCCAGCGATTTCGGTATGATTAAAAGCGTAAGCGGATATTGGGGAGAGAATGTAGGAAACGGCAATGACAATAAATTTCCGGCCAATGCCTTCCTCGTAGGACATTCTATCGGCCTTTTCGTTGGTTATCAGACCGCCGGCATCATGCAAGAAGAAGAATATTACAGCGTGGAGAACCAGAAGAAACCTTTGAAACTGGCAAATTCCAAAACCGATATGTTGCCGGGTGATATCCGTTATATAGATCAGAATGGAGACCGCGTGATAAATGATAATGATCGCGTGATTTTGGGTAACCCGAATCCCGACTTTACCTTTGGATTAAACACAACTTTGAGTTATAAACAATGGACGTTGGATCTTGCTTTCAATGGTGTAGTGGGCAACGAGATTATAAATGCCAATCTAATTGACGAGACATTGGTGGACAATGCTAATAAGAATGTGCGCAAGGATGCCTTTTATCAGGCTTGGACTCCGGAGAACAAAAGCAATACCTATCCGAGGCTGGGCTATGAAACAAAATCCATGTTGACTGACCGTTATATAGAGGACGGCTCCTACCTGAAACTTTCGCAGGTGTCTCTGAGTTATCTGCTGAACTTAAAGAAATCGAACGTCATCAAGAACCTGACTTTCAACTTTACAGCTTCTAATGTTTTTACCATTACCTCTTATAGCGGATATGATCCGGACGTAAACACATTTGCCAACGATGTGGACCGGATGGGTATAGACTTAACCTCTTATCCTTCCGCACGTAATTTTACATTTGGTGTGGTTGCTAATTTCTAATCTAATAAAATGAAACAAATGAGAACACTTAAATATATAATAGGAATCAGTCTTGCTGTCGGGCTGGTTGCCTGTGACGACTTCTTGGTAGAGACACCTCAAACAGCTTTTGAAAAAGAAGGTATATACAATACGGTGGGGTCGGCAAATGCTGTTTTGTCAGGTGCGTACTCAACATTAGCGGAGTATGACTATTTCGGATTCAACTATTTCCATGTAGTCAATGTAACTTCAGGAATGGGGGTAAGCGTTAAAGATAATGATAAGGGATTGACCGCAATGAATATAGAGCCTACAAATACGAATATGACTAAAATGTATATCGGAATGTACAAGACTATTCGTGTGGTGAATGATATTATTGAAGGTATGAAGACAAGCGCTATCTCCTCCGAAGCGGAAAAGAACAGAATTGCGGGAGAAGCTTACCTGATGCGGGGCATGACCTATTTCAATCTGGTACGTTTGTTTGGAAGGGTATCATTGGTAATAATGCCTCCGACATCGTATGGCGATGCGCAGACACCGCGTGCGGAAGTGGCTGACGTATACAAACAAATTATTTCCGATTTGACGGATGCTTATAGCAAGCTTCCGCTGCCTGCGGACAAAGTGGTGGGACGTCCGCATAAATATGCTGCTCAGGCATTATTGGCCAAAGTTTATCTGACATTGGCAGGCAATGAGGAAGAATCGGAGTACTGGCAAAAAGCCTATGATGCGGCATTGGATGTTTATAAGCATGGCGGATACGAACTGGTTACGCTCGACAAGATGTATGGCAGCACCAATAAGAATAATAAGGAATCTATCATTGAAATTCAGTTTTCGGGTTCTGTCAATGACGGGCGTATGACGGAAACAACTTTCCCTTCAGGGCATAGCTTGATGAGCAATCTGCCTGCTAAAGGTAAGAGCTGGGGTAAGACCCGTCCCACGCAGCGGGCTTTTGACCAGTTTGAGGAAGGAGACCCGCGTCGTGAGTTCAGCTTTGTTCATACAGAATATAAGACACGTTTCCCCAGAGAAGGCAAACCGGATAGAGTGGCGTTATATCCTCTTCTTAAAAAAGGCAAAGGACAAGACTATATCAACAAAGATTCGGAATATCCTGCCTGGAAGAAATATGCCGATCCTACTTTGGTGATAGCTACCAATGCAAATTTTGTTTATTATCGCTATGCCGATTTACTGCTTGTCTTGGCTGAGGCTGCGAATGAAATAGGGGAGGATGCTATGCCTTATCTGAAATTAGTTCTGGATCGTGCACGCGATAGCAATGGTGACGGCAGTGTCGCTGCAGACGAAATTTATCCGAGTGATCCTGTAGAAACAGACAAAGCTTCCTTGCGTGAATTTATTTTTCGTGAACGTTTGAAAGAGTTGACCGGGGAATGTGACGAGTGGTATACGGTTCGCCGCAGAGGCGCTGGCTATTTAAAGAAGATTATGGAAGAGCATAATGCCCGCATTGAAGAATTGTATGGCAATAAGAACGTGCCGGTGATTTATGTTTATGACACCAGCAATGAAAACGTCACCAAGAATCTGTTGATGCCTATTCCGGCAGACGAAATCAATCGAAATGAAAATATGGGACAGGATGAACAGAATCCCGGATATTAAGTAAGTAACTAAAAACTGATTATGGATTTTTATAGGTTAGGGTTAATGGTATCTTCTTTGCTACTGGACTCCGTTTTGTCCGGGCGCAGGAAGTGAAAGAGCAGTCTAAAAAAGAATGTTTGCTACTGGACTTGAATTTTACGGTGTGAAATATAATGAAAAGTGCCGAATATCGACCGGCAGGCGCAGGAAGTGAAAGAGCAGTCTAAAAAATGTATTGTTTCTGATTGTAGATGACATGTAAATGCAGATCTTGGCTGTGGGGAAGCGTACGGAGTTGAATTTTGTTACGGTGTAAAGTATACATGAAAACGATGCCAGAGAACCTTGGGAATATCGACCGGCTTGCCGCGCAAGGTGTGATGTTTGAGAATGCATACTGCAATGTACCTGTATCGGGTGCGTCGTCGAAGAAAAGCGGACTCTTTTTTCGCTGCCGGGTTACGTCCCAAGAAGTATTGGGACATGTATGATGCCAAGACGATCCGCCTGCCGGAAACATTTGAGTTTGATCGTACAGGCATTCCCGACCAGGCTTTCCACACCTATAACGAAATACGATACTATAAAGATATTCCTTCCAAAAGCGATATTCCGGCAGAAGAAGCACTGAAGCTGATTCATGGTTATCGTGCCTGTGTCAGCTATGCCGACGCACAAGTGGGGAGGATACTTGACGAATTGAAGAAACTGGACTTGGACAAGAATACGATAGTAGTGTTATTGGGTGACCATGGTTGGAGTTTGGGTGACCACAATCAATGGTGCAAACACTCCAACTTCAACATTGTGAATAATGCTCCACTTATCATCCGCATGCCTGGAAACAAGAAGAAAGGTCCGGAAACGAAAGTGGTTGAGTTTGTCGACGTATATCCCACACTGTGCGAGGCTGCCGGACTTGCCATTCCTGCGCATACCGAGGGCGAAAGCATGATGAAGTTGCTGACAGGCGAAGATAAGGGCTGGAAAAATTGCGCTGTCGTGAAATGGCACAATGGAATAACTTACTTTGATCGTGATTTCGGTTATACCCAATGGAACGACCGCCAGGATAACTTTCAGACTGATATGCTTTTTGTCTATCGCAACGATTATCTGGAGACAAAAAATATGGCCGGTAATCCGGAGTATAAGGAAACCATTACTCGCCTGCAACAGGAAATCCGGAAACGCCGCGGCAAGAGCTTTATGGCAGAAACCCCGAAAGGAAAAACGTTCAGGCAAGAAGACAAATTAGCCAACAATAGAGGAAACAATAAAGGAAATAAACAGAATAATTAAAAATAAAAAGATTTGTAATGAGAAGCAAACAGCTATTATCCATTATGGGATGTGGCCTTGCAGCCTTATCATCCTGCGCCGCAGGCAAGAAGCAGGTTGCAGAGAAACCCAATATCCTTTTTATATTGGCAGACGATCATGCGCGCACTGCCATAAGTGCCTATGGCGGCATTAATTCAAAGCTGGCTCCTACGCCTAATATAGATGCTATCGGTGAAAATGGCGCCATTATGCAGAACATGCTCTGTACTAATTCTATTTCAGGTCCCAGCCGCGCCTGTTTACTCACAGGCAAATACAGCACCAGTCATGGATTTTATCAGAATGAAGGTGGTATTGTATTTGACAATACCCAACAGCAGTATCAGAAGATATTGCGTGACAATGGATATACCACTGCGCTTTTTGGCAAGTGGCATCTGTTTTCCGATCCTGCAGGGTTCGACTACTATAAAATTCATGCCAATGCCAGTCAACAGGGTACTTATTGGGACCCTATATATAGTACCAATGGCCGAAAAACAAAAGAGAAAGGCTATGCCACGAAACTTACCACGACCTATGCTTTGCAATGGCTTGACAGCTTACGTGACGTAAGCAAGCCGTTCTGCCTGATGTTGCACTATAAAGCACCTCATCGTCCATGGGAACCAGATTCCTGCTATCTGAATCTTTTTGACGAGGTGGAATTCCCTTATCCCGCCACATTTGATGATGATTATAAAGGTCGTGAGAAAACGCTCGGGCAGTCTATGGGGACAATTGAAAACCACCTTTCGCGTGGTGACCTGAAACAGACTCCGCCTGAAGGACTCTCCAAGCAGGAACGTAATAAATGGCTTTGGTGGGGTGGATCGGGTAAAGACCAGTTCTGGACACCGGATCCGAAACTGAAAGGCGAAGAACTGAAGAAATGGAAGTTTCAGACATATTTGAAGAACTATTTGCGTGTGGTCCGTTCTGTGGATGATCAGGTAGGTCGTGTGGTGGCCTATCTGAAAGAAAAAGGCTTGTATGACAATACCATCATTGTATACATGGGCGATCAGGGATTTTTTCTCGGTGAACATGGCTTGTACGACAAACGTTGGATGTATGAAGAAGCCTTGCAGATGCCTTGCCTGATAAGCTATCCTAACGGCATGAAGAAAGGAATGTGTTTGAAAGACTTGACATTGAATGTGGATATTGCTCCTACATTGCTTGATTTTGCCGGTGTCCAGATTCCGGAAGATATGCAGGGCAGGAGTATGAAGGGGCTGTTGCAGGATGATGAAGAGACGAAGAAAAACTGGCGTAGGTCTGCCTATTACCAGTATTTTGAGTATCCCAAATGGCACAATGTACAACCGCACTACGGTGTGCGTACCGATCGTTATAAGCTTATTCACTTCTATTATAATATAGACGAGTGGGAATTTTACGATATGGAAAAAGATCCGGATGAGATGGACAATCAATACGGCAATCCGGAATATGCGGAGATCATCAGCGAGTTGAAAACAGAAATAGATAATTTGCAGAAACAATACAATGATACTGTTTCGTTGGACGATCGTCGTAAAATGACAGACAAATATATGCTTAAATATGAAGAATAAATGATGATGAGAAGAACCTTATTGACACTGGCGGTGCTCTTTGCGGCACTGCTTGCCGTGGCTCAGAAGCCATTATATAAAGATGTCCGTCAGCCGATTGGCAAGCGTGTGGACGATTTGATGCAGCGTATGACTCTTGAAGAAAAAGTTGCCCAGATGTGCCAGTATGTAGGTCCCGAACATATTCGCGAAACGCAGGAACGCTTTAAGGGTACGAAGGTCGCCAAAAATGATGATGCCTATGGATTCTATCCGAACTTGAGCATTAACGATCTGTATCGGATGACGGAAGAGGGCAAAGTCGGCTCTTTTCTTCATGTGGTGACCGCTGAAGAAGCCAATTTGTTGCAGAAACTTGCTATGAGAAGCCGTCTGCAGATACCGTTGATAATAGGTATTGATGCGATTCATGGTAATGCGCTGGTAAATGGGACAACGGTATATCCTACACCTATCGGTCAGGCTTCCAGCTTCGATTTGGAGCTGATAGAGAAGTTGAGCCGGGAATCCGCATTGGAAGTGCGTGCCACCGGTGCCCACTGGACTTTTACGCCCAACATTGACGTAGCGCGCGATGCGCGTTGGGGACGTACGGGCGAGACATTCGGTGAGGACCCGTATTTGGTGACGCGAATGGGGGTGGCTACGATTAAGGGATATCAGGGAGAAAACTGTTTGGGGAGTGATGTGGCTCTGGCTTGTGCCAAACATCTGATTGCCGGAAGTGAACCGTCTAATGGTACGAATGCCGCACCGATGGATGTATCGGAGCGTACATTGCGCGAGGTATATCTGCCGCCTTATAAAGCAGCTGTGGAAGAGGCCGGTGTGTTTACGCTTATGGCTGCCCATAACGAACTGAACGGCGTGCCCTGTCATGCGGACAAATGGATGATGACTGATATTATGCGTGGTGAATATGGTTTTAATGGATTCATCGTGAGCGACTGGATGGACGTGGAGCGCATCAAGGAATTGCATTGCGTAGCTCCTACCCTGAAAGAGGCTTATCGTGAAACGGTTGAAGCCGGATTGGATATGCACATGCATGGTCCCGGATTTATGGAAGGGGTAGTAGAGCTGGTGAAGGAAGGACGTCTTACCGAGAAGCAGGTGGAGCGTGCCTGTCGGTCCATTTTGGAAGCGAAGTTTAAATTAGGCTTGTTTGAGAATCCCTTTGTTGATACGAAGGAGAGCAAGAAGGTCCTTTTTAATAAAGAACATCAGGCCACTGCATTGGAAGCCGCTGAAAAGTCCATTGTTTTGTTAAAGAATAATGGCCTTTTGCCACTTGATTTCTCTAAATACAAAAACATCTTAGTGACCGGTCCGAATGCCGATAATCATACCGTATTGGGTGACTGGACATTACAACAGCCGGATGAGAACGTTGTGACTGTACTGGATGGTATACGTCGAGTTGCCGGGAGCGATAAGGTGACCTATTATGACTACGGTGATGATGTTCGTCTGAATTCTCCGGAGAAAGTGAAAGCCGCTGCCGGTCTTGCAAAAAAAGCTGATCTTGCCATTGTTGTGGTAGGAGAAAATCCGCTTCGCTATCAGAAAACAAAAACCTGTGGTGAGAACATAGATCGCATGGGGCTTGATTTATTGGGTACGCAAGAACTTTTAGTGAAGGAAATTCATAAAACGGGTGTTCCCGTCATTGTAGTGCTTGTGGGCGGTCGTCCGCTTAGCGTAAACTGGATTGCACAAAATGTTCCGGCTTTGATACAGGCTTGGGAACCGGGGTCATTTGCCGGAACTGCCATAGCCAATATACTTACAGGCAAGGTGAATCCTTCTGCCAAGTTGCCGATAAGTATTCCCCGTCACGCAGGACAGATTCAGATGACTTATCATTACCTGTTACAGTTCTTCTTTAATCTCCGCCATGATTTTTTTGATTCTCATCCCAAGTGGTATTGGTATATCCCTCTTTTCCTGTTGATGTGGGGGAATACTTGTATTCGTATCCTGGTTGGTGAAGAAAATGCCGCTTATTACCGGCGGGGGGATTCCGCAAACACGTGGAGTTATTAATGGGAGGGTTGATTATAAGCATCCTTTTCTGGAATTGGTTGCGAAGTTTGTGGGTGGGATACTTGCATTAAGTACCGGATTGTCTTTGGGGCGTGAAGGACCTTCCGTACAGATAGGTTCGTATGTCGGATATTTGGTATCAAAATGGGGGAGGGTGCTTAGTGGCGAACGGAAACAATTATTGTCTGCCGGTGCAGGTGCCGGATTGGCGGCTGCTTTTGCTGCCCCATTAGCTTCCTCATTGTTGGTCATCGAATCTATCGAGCGGTTCGATGCACCTAAAACAGCCATTACCACGCTTTTGGCAGGAGTCGTGGCAGGCGGGGGTTGCCAGTTGGATTTTTCCCATCAATCCTTATTTTCATATTGATGCCATTGTGCCTGGAATGACTTTTTTGGGGGCAGGTGAAACTGTTTCTTTTGTTGGCGGCAGTAGTTTCTGTTTTGGAAAATTCTTTTTCTGTCACTACTCTTCAGATGAAACGTATTTATCCCGCTATTAAGCATCCTGAATACGTGAAGATGCTGTATTTGCTTTTTATTGCTTTTCTGATTTCTATGGCCGAGTTTAATCTGACGGGAGGAGGGGAACAGTTCTTGCTATCACAGGCCATGCATCCGGATACACATATTCTTTGGATTGTCGGCATGATGTTGCTGCATTTCGTTTTAGTACCTTTTCTTTTTCTTCGGGTTTACCGGGAGGAAGTTTTATCCCTACACTGGTGACAGGAGGACTTTTGGGGCAAATAGTGGGATTGATTATGGTTCAACAGGGAGTCATTGCCTATGAGAATATCAGTTATATCATGTTGATTTGTATGTCTGCTTTTCTTGTAGCAGTCGTCCGTACTCCTTTGACTGCTATCGTCTTAATAACCGAGATTACGGGACATTTGGAAGTCTTTTATCCTTCCATTGTTGTAGGTGGATTAACCTATTATTTTACGGAAATGCTTCAGATAAAACCGTTCAATGTAATTTTATATGATGATATGATTCATTCACCTGCCTTTAAGGAAGAGCCCCGTTATACATTGTCTGTAGAAGTAATGAGCGGGCCTTATTTAGATGGCAAGATTGTGGATGAACTTCGTTTACCGGAACGTTGCGTAATTATAAATGTGCATCGTGACCGTAAGAATTGGCCTCCCAAAGGACAGAAACTAATGCCTGGAGATCAGGTCCAAATAGAGATGGACTCACAGGATATAGAGAAACTGTATGAACCTTTAGTGAGTATGGCGAATATTTATTGAGTATAGGTGTTGGCAGTATAAATTCAGAACAGTATAAAAAGAATGAAACAGTGAACACGTTATATAATCAAAGAAAAGCCTTGATTCCTTGATGCAAAGTCTATGGGATAATTGGGATCACTCTATGGAGAAATTGTTTGCATTGGTGTCTCTACGGGGGAAACGACAGTATCCTTACGTAGAAACTGTCGTTTCTGCCTTAGAAACTCTCGTTTCCTACCGTGAAACCACAAAATTTCTAATGCCGGAAACGACAGTCACCCCGGAAGTTAATTATCCCATAGCTTTGCATCAAGGAATCAAGGCTTTTTCTTTGATTATATAACGTGTTGCAGATACTTTGATCTGCAACCTATCTGCTAACAGGTGTCTGCCACGCTCTAACTATCTATCAACTAGTGCATTACACGCGTTTGGTTGCAGGTGGCAGATGTTTTCATGTTTTTTCAGGTTCTTCGTCAAATTTGGTGGTAATCTCTTTTTTATTTCGATGGTTTTCCTCTTCTTCTTTCTTAATCCTATAAAAAGTTGTAGATATGTTTGCTTTTTAGTAACTTTAAAGACACCACATCATTAAGAGTTACAATGCAACAAGCCATATCTACAACGTACAAATATACATCAAAAAAAGAAAATCCTCCTACAAATAGGGGATTATTCCATGATTTCAGATTCAGTCCTGGCTACGATAATCTGCAACAAGATGGTATCTCTGAAGCTGTTGGTTCATTGACGGTCTTTTTACATACGGCTGGCAAGGGGGCTTCCTGTCCTTATTGCGGACATTTCAGTCACCGATTACACAGTTATTACTCCCGTCATATTCAGGATCTTGAAGTTTACGGTCATACTTTGGAGTTAGTCATAAAGGTTGGCAAATATTATTGCGAAAATGTTTCTTGTCCGCGAAAAATATTCTGCGAACCGTTGTCTTTTCTGGCTCGTCGGTATGGTAGACGGAGCTATCTTGTTGAGGAACGCATCAGATCGATAAGCTTGGAACTTACTTCCCGAAAGGCCTCTTCTCTTTTGCAGCTGTTCCATATAACGGCCAGTAGCTCTTCCTGCTTACGCATCCTACAACAGTACGGGCAACATAATCCTATGCATAATAAAAGTATTTATGTAGGTATTGATGATTTTGCCTATAAAAAAGGTAAGGATTATATGAGTGTGGTCGTAGACCAGATGACACACATGCCTATTGCTTTGTTAGAGGATAGAAACGGAGAAGCGCTTGATAACTGGCTCACCCGGAATCCTCAAATACAATATATAACGAGAGACCGTGGAAGATGTTTCACAGAGGCTATAAACAGAATAATCCCTGGTGTTACACAAATCTGCGACCGGTTCCATCTAACCAAGAATATGACGGACACGATGATACCGGAAATAGAGAAAATGATTCGTCAGACCAAGCAAAAGCTCAAATACGAATATCCTGACAGAGACACGGCTTCTTCGTTAATTCTTCAGGACATATTTAACATGGGAGATGTCCGACACAGAGAAAAAATTGAAGATATACAGGGAAAGCCTGAACTTAAAAATGCAGGGGATGACCATTGAGCAGACAGCCGCGCATTTGGGCAAGAAAAGTCGCTACATTTATAAGCTCATTCACAACAGGAGAATAGGGGCATACTTGAATGAGCAACAGAAGACAGCTCTTAAATATGTATCCGAACTGGCTACAATCATTAGTGCGGGCTGTATTACCCGAAAAATATTGGCACAAAAAATGGGGAGTAAAATCAGTGGCGCACTTATTGGAAGGATAACATCCAGCTTGCGAAAAATGTATCAACAAAAGAGGAGGGAAGTCAAGGAGCATAATGAGAGCATTGAAAACGGAAGTAAAACACAGAGAGTTTCACAGAATCAGATACGCAAATACATTCTAAAGGGAGAATCGGATAATCCTAAACTAGCGGAACTATATAAGTCCTCACCACAGATAAAAGAACTCTTAAGCGTGTGTCAGAATTTCAGAGATATGATTAATGGGAACACTTATGATAAGGATATTAGAAAGTGGATTGAAAAAGCGAAGGCAACACGGAATATGGCACTGACGAACTTTGCATATGGTATTGAAAAAAAGACTGGGAGGCAGTACAGGCAGCTATTGATATCCCCTTCAGTAACGGATTACTGGAGGGGACAGTGAATAAAATTAAAGCGGTAAAAAGGCAGATGTACAATAGGGCAGGAAGCAAACTACTGAGAG
>VOFG01004786.1_pt1 | contig 44334 bp, 59 predicted proteins | sample 5384171 | NCBI WGS metagenome assembly VOFG01 (sample SAMN12384726, study PRJNA508395) | human gut metagenome | isolation source: healthy gut F | host: Homo sapiens
GCCGCGAGTTCATCGAGCGAAATGCGCATTACGCGAATATCGACGCATAAAACGACAGTCAGAAAAAGGATTGCCCTCTTCAGGAGGGTGATCCTTTTTTTAATAACCACCGCAAATCGCATTGTTGAGAATAATCCGGACGACGGATGCCATAAAGTCCCCTCCGAGGAGGGGATTTAGGGGAGGGTCGGATTTGCAAACGACGCCGGAGGCGGCGAATAAAGACGGTCAGATGCGATGAAACGGTCTATAATATCAAAAACTTACTGATCTTATGAACGTAACGGTAATCGGAGTCGCCGGGGGAACCGGCTCGGGAAAATCGACGCTCGTCAAGCGTTTGCAGGAAGCGTTCGTCGGCGACGACGTGGTGACGCTCTGCCACGACTACTACTACAAGGCGCATCCCGAACTCACCTACGAGGAGCGTACGAAACTCAACTACGACCATCCGCAGGCCTTCGACACGGAGATGCTCGTGGAGCATATCAAGGCGCTGAAGAACAACGTGCCCATCGAACACCCGGTCTACTCGTTCGTCGACCACGACCGCACGTCGGAGAGCGTGAGCGTGAAACCTTCGAAGGTGATCATCGTCGACGGCATCCTGATCTTCGAGAACAAGGAGCTGCGCGACCTGATGGACATCAAGGTTTACGTCGACACCGACGCCGACATACGGCTGGCGCGGCGTATCCTGCGCGACGTCTGCGAGCGCGGACGCACGATGCAGTCGGTCATCACGCAGTACACCTCGACGGTGAAGCCGATGCACGAGGAGTTCGTCGAGCCGTCGAAGAAATACGCCGACGTGATCATTCCCGAAGGCGGCTTCAACTCGGTGGCCGTAGCGATGCTGATCCAGAACATCCGTTCGCTGATCCAGAGCAGCAAATAGGGAATCTAAATAGTAGCCTTAAAATGCTGAAACCATGAAAAAACTTATTGTTCTTTTAATTTTCTCGCTTTCATTTGGTTGGTTTGTCTTTGCTCAAAACAACAACGATGAAACTGAAAAAGCATCACCAATGCAAAATGCGGAATTAATTCGTAAAGTTTGTTTTCTTGATATAGAAGGTGAAGTATTAGTTGCAATCAAATCCATTAGCCCAGATGGCTTTTTTAGCGACAAATACAGGGTTAAATAAAAAACGGCAAAACAGTATGGAATAAGACTATGAAGAACGTCTATATGTTTTTTCAGATGGACAAATTCAGATTGAAGGCCCAAATTAGATTTATTCACAACAAATATGAGAAAGGCATAATAAGAGAAAAAGAAGGCGTGTATAATTAGAATAACACTAATCAAATAATAACACAAGCCCCGGACTTCTCGAAAAGAGGTTCGGGGCTTTGGTATATTCGACTTCCAGTATCGCTTTATCAGATACCAGTTATCTTCTTGATTTCGTTGAGCTTGTTCAACGCCTCGATCGGGGTCAGCGAGTTGATGTCGAGGCCCTTGATCTGGTCGCGGATCTGCACCAGCACGGGATCGTCGAGCTGGAACATCGACAGCTGCATGTTCTGCGGCCCGGCGCTCTCGGCGGCCTCCTTCACGGCCTGCGCCGCGGATTTGCGGCCCCGCTCCTTGAGGCTGCGGCTCGGCACGATCTCGTTGTTGCCGTAGACCAGTTCGAGGTTGCGCAGAATCTCGTCCGCCCGCGAGACGATCGACACCGGCATGCCGGCCATGCGGGCCACGTGGATACCGAACGAATGCTCCGTGCCGCCGCGCTCGAGCTTGCGCAGGAAGACGATCTGGTTGCCCATCTCCTTGACCGAGACGTGGTAGTTCTTCACCCGGGAGCACATCTGCTCCATCTCGTTCAGCTCGTGGTAATGCGTGGCAAAAAGCGTCTTGGCGCGGGCCGAGGGGTGGTTGTGAAGGTATTCGACCATCGCCCAGGCGATCGAAATGCCGTCGTAGGTCGACGTGCCGCGGCCGATTTCGTCGAGCAGCACGATGCTGCGGTCCGAAATGTTATTGAGGATGCTGGCCGATTCGAGCATCTCGACCATGAAGGTCGACTCGCCCTGCGAAATGTTGTCCGAAGCCCCGACGCGCGTGAAAATCTTGTCCACATAGCCGATATGGGCCGACTTCGCGGGTACGTACGAACCCATCTGGGCCATCAGGATGATCAGCGCGGTTTGGCGCAGCAGCGCCGACTTACCCGACATGTTGGGTCCGGTGATCATCATAATCTGCTGCTGCTTGTCGTCGAGCACCACGTCGTTGGGGATGTACTCCTCCCCCACGGGCATCAGGGTCTCGATCACCGGATGGCGGCCCTGACGGATGTCGATGCGCTTGCCGTCGTCCAGCACGGGACGCACGTAGCGGCGTTCGCAGGCGATGCGTGCGAAGGACTGGAGGCAGTCGATGCGCGCCACCGCGGCCGCGTCGCGCAGCATCGGCGCCAGCGAACCGCAGATGAACGCCATGATCTCGGCATAGATGCGCTGCTCCAGTATGAGCATCTTCTCCTCAGCGCCGAGAATCTTCTCCTCGTACTCTTTCAGTTCGCCCGTAATGTAACGCTCGGCGTTGGCGAGGGTCTGCTTGCGTATCCACGTCTCGGGGACCTTGTCCTTGTGAGCGTTGCGGACCTCGATATAGTAGCCGAAAACGTTGTTGTAGCTGATCTTGAGCGACGGGATGCCCGTGGCCTCGCTCTCGCGCTGCTGGATGCGCGCGAGGTAGTCCTTGCCGTGGAGCGCGATGCGGCGCAGGTCGTCCAGTTCGGGATCGACGCCGTCGGCGATCACGCCGCCCTTCTGTATCTGGTTGTTCTGCGGGTCGGGGTAAATTTCGCGGGCGATACGCTCGCGGACCTCCGCCAGAGGGTCGATCTGCTCTGCCAGCGCATGCAGGCGATCGTCGTCGGTGGACTCCAGCGCAGCCTTGAGCGTCTCGATGGCTCCGAGCGAGTTCTTGAGCTGCACCAGTTCGCGGGGCGTGACCCTCTGGGCGGCGATACGCCCCGCGATACGCTCCAGATCGCCCACCAGCGACACCTGCTCGCGGATGACATCCGCCAGATCGGCGTCTTTGATCAGCCGTTCCACCACATCGAGGCGCTCGTTGATCTTCGCGGGGTCCTTGATCGGCATGGCGATCCAGCGTTTCAGCAGGCGGCCGCCCATCGGCGTCAGCGTGCGGTCGATCACGTCGGCGAAACTGCACTTCTCGCGCGCGCCGTTCGACGAAAAGAGCTCGAGGTTGCGGATCGTGAACTTGTCGACCCACACGTAGTCGTCCTGGTCGATACGCGCGATGGAGGCGATATGGCCCGTTTCGCGGTGCTCGGTGAATTCGAGGTAGTAGAGAATGGCCCCGGCGGCCGAAATGCCGCTGGTGAAGTGGTCCACGCCGAAGCCCTTGAGGGATTTGGTCCCGAACTGCTTGCAGAGTTTCTCGCGGTTGACGTCCTCCGAAAAGACCCACTCGTCGAGACGGTAGGTGTAGAGTTTCGACCCGAACGAACCGGAAAAACGGTCCTCGTAGCCGCGCTGGTAGACGACCTCCTTGGGCTGGAGGTTCGAGATCAGCTTGTCGACATAGCTGTCCGCTCCCTCGGCTACATAGAACTCGCCCGTGGAGATGTCCAGAAAAGCCACGCCCGTCGTCTGCCGGCCGAAATAGACCGACGCGATGAAGTTGTTCTCCTTGTTGGCCAGGATGTTGTCGCCCAGCACGATGCCCGGAGTCACCAGTTCGATCACGCCGCGCTTGACGAGTCCCTTCACCAGCTTGGGGTCCTCCAGCTGCTCGCAGATGGCCACGCGCTCGCCCGCCCGCACCAGCTTCGGCAGGTAGGTGTCGATGGCATGGTAGGGAAATCCCGCCAGTTCGACGTACGTCGCCGATCCGTTGGCGCGGCGCGTGAGCGTGATGCCCAGAATGCCGCTGGCCTTGATCGCGTCGTCGCCGAAGGTCTCGTAGAAATCGCCCACGCGGAACAGCAGAATGGCGTCGGGATGTACTGCCTTGATGGAGTAATATTGCTTCATCAGGGGCGTCTCGACATATTTTTTGTCGATTTTCTTTTCGGAAGTCAAAATAGAATATTGTATAATTTATACAACAAAGATAGGCCTTTTTTGAATGCCGTGCAAAGCCGACATCCAATTTTTTTCGTCTGTCCGGCCGGTTCTTTCCGCCCAAGCGTCAGAGAATCCCGTTCTCGGAGAACACTTTGCGGTAAAACTCCGCCTTCCACTCCACGGGACGCGGGAAGGCCCGCGACGAGGAGGGCATGCGCCACAGCGTCAGGTCGCGCCCCGCAAAGGGCATCGGCACGCACTCCCCCACGGCCGGTTCGCCGCAGCCCGTGATGGCGCGCAGCGTGTCGGTGGCCTTCTGTCCCGTCGTGACGACGGCCCGGCAGGCGGGAATGCGGGCCAGCAGGGTTTCGAGATCGACTTCGCGCACCACTTGAAGTGACGCGTCCGACGCATTGTCCTTCAGCCGAATGACCTCCACGGCCGTATCGTAGAGCGCAATCCCCCGCTCACGGCAGAAGGCCTCGATTCGCTCCCGGTCGAACCGCCGTCCGCCCGGTTCCAGGAAGTGCATCTTGTCGCCCGTAGCAAGGTAGCCCACGATCCGCCACATGTCGTTTTGCAGGTTGGGATAGAAGAACTCCATCGACCAGCGGATGCGTTTGGGCGGAAAGCTGCCCAGCATCAGCAGGCGGGCGTTTTCGGGCAGGAAAGGTTCAAGGGGATGCCGTTCGCTATTCATAGAATTTTTCATCGAAATTTACAAGATATAATTTATCGGTGGCGCGCGTCAGGGCCGTATAGAGCCAGCGGAGCATGTCGCGCGACATCGGCTCGTCGCCGAACAGGCAGCGGTCGACGAAGACCGCCCGCCACTGGCCGCCCTGCGCCTTGTGGCACGTGACGGCGTAGGAAAACTTCACCTGAACGGCGTTAAAATGCGGATTCTCACGAATTTCCTTAAAGCGTTTCAACTTGCTTTTGATGTCCGTGTAGTCCTTCTCCACCTCGTAGAAAAGGCGCGTCGACTCCTCCCGGGTGAGCGACGGCGACTCCGAGGCGATCGTATCCAACAGAATCTTGCACTCGATCTCCGCATCGTTGTAGTCGGGAAATTCGAGCACGGCGTCGGCGAAGCGGAAGCCATAGAAATCCTCGAACCGTCTGAGGCGTTTCAGCCGCGCGATGTCGCCGTTGGCGATGAAGTTCATCGGGCAGTCTTCGGTGTGCTCGGGGAAGTAGTAGTTGTTCTTGACGACCATCAGCATGTCGCCGCTCTCGATCTCCTCCTCGGCATAGAGCACGTTGCGGCGGATACCCTCGTTGTAGCGGTTGGCGCGCTTGTTCGAGCGCGTAATGACGATCGTCTCGTCGCGGCCGTATCTGGCATAGCAATCCTGAAGTTTTTCGAGGAACTCGCCGCCCACGACCGCCTCGATGTCGGGAAAATCCATCTCGAAGCGGGGAATCTCGTAAAGGCCGTTTTCGAGCATGCAGCGCACCAGCGTGGCGTTGAAGAGGATGCCCGACTGCGCCTCCTGCCGCACCACCTCGTCCATCGTGCCGTAGACGATGCCGCCGTAGGCATCCATCGACACCGGGTCGAGCGCCGGGCTGAAATCGGCCCCGACGGGCGGCAGCTGCGCGCTGTCGCCGACCAGCACCAGACGGCATCCGCGGCCGCTGCGGACATACTCCACAAGGTCCGAAAGCAACGATCCGCTGCCGAAAACGGCTCCGCCCTGCGTGTTGTCCGAAAGCATCGAAGCCTCATCGACGATGAACACCGCCCCGCGTTCGGGGTTGATGTTGAGCGAGAATTTCGATTCGTAATCGGCATTCGTGCGCTGGCGGTAAATGCGTTTGTGGATGGTAAGTGCCTTCTCTTGAGCGTATTGGGCCAGCACTTTGGCGGCACGTCCCGTGGGGGCCAGCAGCACGGGTTTGATTCCCAGGTCTTTAAGCGCGCCGACAAGCCCGGCGATAAGCGTCGTTTTTCCGGTTCCGGCATAACCGTTCAGCACGAAAATCCTCGAAAAATCGTCGTCTGCAAGGTATTCGGACAACTTTTCTATAATTTTTTTTTGTCCGGGAGTTGTTTCGAAACAAATTTTAGCGTAAATTTGGGTCGCGATACGTGTGCTGAACATGCGTCGGTTTTTAATTGATGCAAAATTAATAACAAATATTTATTTAAAATGAAAAAACTCTTTCAAATCATTCTTGCCGTAGCAATCGTGGGTTTGGTCTACGTCATCTACGTCCAGATCTCAACTCCGATCCGGTTCGACAAAGAAACGAAGGCGAAGAAAGCCCAGGTTATCGATCGCATCAAGGATATCCGTACGGCACAGCGCGCCTTCAAATCCAAGTACCAGCATTTCACGGCCAGCTTCGACTCGCTGTCGGCTTTCGTGCTGACCGACACGCTCGAACTGGAGCGCAAGATCGTCGACGAAGACGACTCGGCGGCCATGGCCATGCTGAAGAAGTCGGGCAAAAAGAATATTGAAAAGTTCAAAATCGCTGTAATCGACACCATTTTCGCCCCCAAGAAGGTGACGCGTCAGGATGTCGAGAACTTCCGTTTCATTCCCGGAACCGGCAACAAGGCCCAGTTCATCATGGAGGCCGGCATCATCACCACCGAGTCGAAGGTCGTGATTCCCGTCGTGGAGTGCCGCGCACCCTACAAGGCGTTCCTCGACACGGTGGCTTACCGTCAGGAGGTGATCAACCTGATCGACGAAGAGCAGAACAACTTCAACCGCTATCCCGGCGTCAAGTTCGGATCAATGGATTCCGGTAACAATGAGGCAGGCAACTGGGAGTAACACGCCGCAGTCAGGCAATAAGGTGTCCATTCAGCTCTCGTTGGATGGACACTCTTTTTCGGTCCCTGCACTCTCGGAACTGCCTGCCGGAGAGGCCCCGGTGACGGTCGAGCTGCTGCTGCCCCGCACGATGCTCGTGCCGGGCGAACTCTTCGACGCGGAGCGGGGCGCCGAGATGCTCGCGGCCAACGGCATGCCGCCGACGGCGGAGGAGAGCGTCGTCGCCAGCGACCCGGAAGCGGAATTCGTCGCCGTCACTGCGATAAACCGCGAGGCGCTGCGGCAGGTGGAGGAGAAGCTGGGCGACAGGGCGCGGTTCACCACCCCGCTGCTGCACACCCCCGCGAATACGGCCAAAACCGTGTGGATGAGCCGCCGGGCGGGACTTCTATATATTAAGGTATACGACGGCGGCGAATTGCAGCTGGCCGAAGCGATTCCCGCGGCGACGGACACCGATGCCGCCTACTTTTTCGAACGGCTCGACGGCTGTTTCCCGTTAAAGGAATACGAACTCCGCATTGCGGGCGACAACCCGAAAGCGGCGCGCAAACTGCTCGGCAAACGATTCAGACAGACGACATGCGAATAGTCAGCGGAAAATACCGGGGCCGGGCGATCAACCCGCCCAAAAACCTGCGTGCGCGGCCCACGACCGACTTCGCCAAGGAGAACCTCTTCAACGTGCTGGGCAACCTGCTCGATTTCGAGGAGTGCGACGTGCTCGACCTCTTTGCCGGCACGGGGTCGATCAGCTACGAATTCGCCTCGCGCGGCGCACGGAGCGTCACGGCGGTTGAGATCAACGCCGTGCATCACGATTTCATCCGCCGGACGGCCGCACTGCTGGGGATCGAAAACTTCTACCCTGTCAAGGCCAACGTTTTCCTCTACCTGAAAAGCTGCGCCAAGCAGTTCGACGTGATCTTCTCCGACGCCCCCTACGACCTGGAGGGCAGCGAGCAGGTCGTGAAGCTGGTCCTGGAACGCGGGCTGCTCCGTCCGGGCGGCATCCTGATCTTCGAACATTCGAAAAAAATGGATTTTTCGGATCTCGATGAGTTCTGGCAATTAAGAAGTTACGGAAGCGTGCAATTTTCTTTCTTCAAAAAGCCGTAAAACCATTTGCCGATTAAAAAAAATACACTATCTTTGCATTCGCAATAACCGGAATGGTGCGTTAGTTCAGCTGGTTAGAATACGTGCCTGTCACGCACGGGGTCAGGGGTTCGAGTCCCCTACGCACCGCAGAGTTCGAAGAAACAAACCGAAGAAGCCTTGTAAACGGATCGTTTACAAGGCTTTTTCGTTGTTCGCGGCGGATGCCGGATTCGTCCTCCGCGAAATTCCGGATGCCCGAGGCGAATGCGATCGGCCCCGGCAAACGGACAAAAAGGCGGTTGCGGGCATCAATTCCGGCAAATCGCACCCGGCGCCCTGTCCCCCGCCTACTCCACCAGACGGACGAAGCAGGCGTCGCTGACATTGGGACCGTCGCCGGCAGTCCAGTCGCTTATCAGAAACGCATTCGACCCGAAATGGTTGAAATCGTATGTCGAAACATTGATGTCCCACGAGGAGGTTCCGTTCGACTGCCGGTTGCACCAGTAGAGTCCCCCGAAATTGGTGTAGATGGTATGGAAAAGCGGACGATAACGTACATCGGAAGAGGTATAGAGTGCGCTGCGGGCGGCGTAACGCAATACGCCGTACTTTCCATTCTCCTGGGCGCAATGCTTCCGGCGACCGTATCCGGACACGCCCACCGGGAAGAAGATATTGGCCCCGGCGCCGCCCGAATTGAGACTTCCCGCAGGATTGAAGACGAAACAGCCGCGCATGCCCTTGTTCGTGTTGCTCGCATTGTAACAGGCATAGCCGTTCACGTCCGACAGGTTCAGCGAAGTCTCGGTCGAAGCATCGTCGTAGAGCACGCCGAACGCAAACTGGCAGTTCTTCTGCAACGCCTCGAAATCCGCCAGTTCAGCGACATGGCACTGCCTGCCGCCGATGGTTTGCGGCATGTTGCTGAAGCCCTCCGAACTGCGCGACTTGCTCGTTATCCGGGTCTGCCCGGGGACCGCATTCCAGGTTCCCGTCAGCCCCGAACTCGTGGGAGCCAGCCGGAACGGAGTCGTGGCATGGTCGGCAAACCGGTCGAACTGGTTGTTGACGGCGTCAATGGGCTGGTCGACATTGCCGTAGCGGAAGAGCGAACCCTCCTCGCAGGGCGCGGCGGCCTCGTGATCCTGATATTTCAGGTTGAATGTGTGCCATTTGGCCGATCCGGCCACCCGGATGGGGGCATAGCCCTGACGCACGAAGATGTGGTGGTAGCACGACAGGTTGTGATAGCGGACCAGGATGATGCCGCACCGGCTTTGATCTTCGCCGATCGTACCGGCGGGCTGACAGGTAAAGCGGATTTCGGACCCGGTCGATCCCTCCACCGTGCCGCCCAACACGCCGTTGAGCTTGATCCACTCCTTGCCGACCTCGACCTCGGCCTTCCAGGGACCTTCGGTAAATCCCCGCCCCGCCGCCGGTTTGCCCTTCCGGCACGCCGCCGTTCAGACGCTTCAGCCGCAAAACGGCGGTCAACACCCTTCACAGGGCGAGACAGCGTGAAGGCGACAAAAAAAATTTCAATGCTTTTGTCCTTAAGAATTAAGCAGATTGGTGCGAATGCCGCCGGCGCGCCGCACAAAAAATCAAAAAAAAAGTTGCAGACTAAAAAAAATGTAATACCTTTGCACTCGCAATAACCGGAATGGTGCGTTAGTTCAGCTGGTTAGAATACGTGCCTGTCACGCACGGGGTCAGGGGTTCGAGTCCCCTACGCACCGCAGAAACAAAAGGAACTTTCGGAAAAGTTCCCACGAAAATGAAAATCACCCCTGTCAGAAATCTCTCCGGCAGGGGTGAAATCCTATCTATACCCCATCTTGTCAGACCCCCCTTTCACTTTTCACTTTTCACTTTCCACTTTTCACCTTTCACTTTTCCATCCCTCCTCCGCTCCGACATCCGCCGACTCAGATCCATTTATTTTCCATAGGAAATTTGTTTTGTCGGAAAATAATCAATACTTTCGCAACGTTATTTCAATGGAAAACGTAAACCCGTTATAAGATGAAACTGCTGAAACGACATTGGCCGACGCTGCTGGGAGCGGCGCTGGGAGCCTTGGGAGGCTATCTCTACTGGTATTTCGTGGGGTGTGCCGACGGCACGTGCCCGATCACCTCCTCGCCGCTCAACAGCACGCTGTGGGGCGCCGTCATGGGCGGACTGCTGTTGAGCATGTTCGAACCGAAACCGCCCCGGAAAGAGTGAAAAAACGGGCGCCCGGTCGGTTCCGGACGCCCGTTTTTGCGGCTGACGGCCGCTATCGCCCCGTCACGCGCATGTAACGCGCCAACGAAGTCCGGTAAGCGGCGCATGCCGAGGTGAAGTCGTTGCGGCTCCGGGTGTAGAGCGTCTCGGCGTCCAGCAGGTCGGTGAGCGGAGCCGTTCCGGCCTGGTAGAAATTGCGGTTCTGCCGCAGGTTCTCGGCGGCCGACGTCACGGAACGCCGCGTCAGCAGAATCTGCGCATAGGATTCCTGCACCTCGCTCCACGTCCGCTCGATCTCCACGGCCAGCATCTCGCGGGCCTGCAACCGATCGTTCTCGGCCTGCTGCTCCCGGATGCGGGCCTTCTTCAGGGCGTGCGCCCCGCCCCACCAGTCGGAGATGGGGACCGACACCTGGGCGAAAACCAGCCCGTCGTCCACATCCTTGTCCGTCACGTTGTAGTAGAGGTAGCCGGCCCCGACGCCCACCGTCGGCAGGCGTTTGCCGCGCTCCATGCGCTTCCGGTACTTCTGTGCCTCGACATTCTTCTCGGCGAGCCGGTACTCGGCCCGGTTGTCCAACGCCTCCTCGACCGGCACGTAGAACGCCGCGGGCGCCTCGGGCTGGCCGAACTCCGCCGCCGCCACGTCGAAAGCGCGCCAGTCGACGCCGATATGCTGTGCCAGCAGCATCTTCGAGACTTTCAGTCCGTTTTCGACCTTCAGGCGGTTCGACGCGATCTCCTGCTGCCGCAGTTCCACGCGCAGCAGGTCGTTCGTCGTCACCAGCCCGGCCTTGACCGAGAGTTCCACCTGGCGGTGAATCTCCTCCAGCTGGCGTTCCACGGCTTCGATGGTCGAAAGATTGTCGCGCAGCGACACGACCTGCCAGTAATAGGCGTCGGTCTGCTCGCGCACCTCGGACTCGGTCTTCTGCAACTGCAACCGCCCGACCTCCTCGCCCAGCCGGGCGAGCTTGTTGCCGTTGACGATCTTCAGCCCCGCGAAGACGGGCTGCACGGCCGTGATGCCGCCCACAATCCCCCGCTTGACCATCGACAGCGGCAGGTTCATCGTCCCCAGCTGCGGGATGGTCATGCCGAAATCGGCCTGCACCAGTCCGTGCTGGGCCTGGAAAACGCCTCCCGTGGCCGAGACCTGCGGGAAGTAGCCGGTCAGCGCCTCGCGGCGCGTTTGCAGGGCCGCTTCAAGTTCGAACCGGCCGTCGCGGAGCGTGCGGTTGTGCTCGGCGGCGGCTGCGCGGCATTCGTCGAGCGTCAGGGTCTGCGCTCCGGCCGGAAGGGCCGTGCAGCAGAGAATCAGATATACGAGAGCCTTTTTCATCACTTGTAGATTTTGGAGTAAAGAACCGGAAGGATCGTGACCACGAGGATCAGCGAGCCGATGCCTCCGGCGAAAATCGTAACACCCACGGGCGCCCAGAACGTACTGCCTCCCAACATCATCGGCACGACGCCCACGGCCGTGGTGGCCGTCGTGAGGAAGATCGGGACCATGCGGCGCTTTCCGGCGTCGTAGGCCGCCAGCTTGCCCGACCAGTGGCAGACCTTGCGTTTGTCCTCGGCATGCTGGTACATCAGGATCACGTTCCGCACGATCATGCCCAGCAGGGTGATGAAACCCAGCACCGAGGTCAGCCCGATGGTGAAGTCGGCGATCCACAGTCCGACCATCGCGCCGAACAGACACAGCGACATCGAGGCCATGACGACCAGCGTGATGCCGAACTTGCGGAAGTTCACGAGGATGAAGAAAAAGATGATGACCAGCGAGATGCTCAGTCCCGACGCGATGGGCGGAATGGTCTCGGCGTCGAACTCGTGCGCGCCGCCCAGCTCGGTCTCGACGCCCGGCGGGAGCGGAATCTCGTCTTTCAGCATCCGGCTGATGCGCGAGGTCATCCGCATCGCGTTGGCGCCGCGTTTCAGGTCGGCCGTCACGGTGATGCAGCGCATGCCGTTGCGGTGGACGATCTTCGACTGGCTCCACGCGGGTTCCACGTCGGCGATCTGCCGCAGAGGCACGCTCACCCCCGGCACGGGCGAGGAGACATAGGTGTCCCCGATGTCCGACAGCGAGCGTTCGCCCAGCCGGGCGTCGCGCTTGAGCACCACCGGGAGCCTGTAATCGCCCTCCCAGACCGAACCCACGGCCACGTCGCCCGACGCCAGGGCCATATTGGCGGCCACGACCGTGCGCGTGATGCCCAGCTGCGACGCCGTGACGGGATCGAGCCGCACCTCGGCGATCGCCCGCGGGTCCTCGTAATCGGTATGCACCCATTGCAGTTCGGGCATCTGCCGCATGCGGGCCATCAGCCGGTCGGCCGCGGCACGCAGCGAGTCGATGTCGCTGCCGTAGAAGCGGAATTCGAGCGACGGCACGTTCTGGTAGTCGAGCTGCTTGAACTTGACGTAGGCTTCGGGGAAACGGTCGGCCCACGCGTCGGCGTACTCGTCGAGAATGGACTCCGTATCGCCACCGACGTGGTGTTGACGATGAACTGTGCGTAGTTCTTGCCCGCGATCTGCGGGGCGTAGCTCATCTGGAAGCGCGGCGACGAGCACCCCACGAACGAGGTGACCGACTTCACCCGTTCGTCGGCCCGCAGCGCCCGGTAAACCGAATCGGCGACGGCCCCGGTGCGTTCCAGCGGCGTGTCGGGGCGCAGGTAGATCTCCACGGCGAACTGGTCCCGGTCGGCGAAGGGGACCATGCGGAACTTGAGCTGCGTGGCGATCAGCAGCGACACGACCACCGAGGCGGCGCCGAGCGAGATCGTCAGCCACCCGTGGCGGAAGGTCCACGCCAGCACGCGGCGATAGACGTCGTGCACCCGGTCGGTGAACGACCTGCGGCCGTCCCTGCGCACGTGAACGGCCGGAATGATCAGTATCTCGAGGAACGGAATGACCATCACGGCCAGCAGCAGCGACACCATCAGGTTAATGGTGATCGTCCACGGGAACCAGGTCAAGAAGTCGCCCATCATGCCCGTCATCGTGAAGAGGATCGGATAGAAGATCATGCAGATACAGATCGTGGCCAGCAGCAGCGAGGGGAAGAACTCCCGGGCGCTCTCCACGGCGGCGAACCACCGCGAATGGCCGCGCCCGAGGTAATCGAGGTAGCCGTCGATCACCACGATCGAGTTGTCGACGATCATGCCCAGCACGACGACCAGCGCGGCGAGCGTCACGGTGTTCAGCGGAATGCCGCAGAGGTACATCATGCCCACCGATATGAAGGTCGACATCGGGATCGTCAGCGCGGCGACGATGGCCGACCGCAGCGGGAAGAGGAGCATCATCACGACGATGATGATGGCCATGGCCACGAACAGGTCGCGCAGGAACGAGTGCACCGAGTCGCCGACGACCTTGGCCTGGTCGGCGATGCGCTGCACGCTGACATCGGCGGGAAGCTCCTCTTCGATGAAGGCGTGCAGCACCTCGTCGACCTCGCGGCCGTACTCCACGATGTTGTTCCCGGCCTGCATCTCCAGCGACAGCAGCACGCAGCGGTGGCCGTTGTTGCGGATATAGCTGTCCGGATCGTCGTACTCGCGCACGACGCGCGCCACGTCCTTCACCCGCAGGACGTGCCCTTCGGGATCGCTCCAGACGATCTGCTCGGCGACCTCCCGCTCCCCGGCCAGCGACGGCGCGATGTGGATCGGGGTCTCGGTCTCGGCATTGCTCACCGAGCCGCCCAGCGGGGTCAGCCCCTGCGCGGCCAGCGCCACGGAGAGCGTCTTCTCGCCGATGCCGTAGGCCGCGAGCCGTTCGGGATCGGCGTAAACCGAGATCTGCTCCTGCTGCACGCCGTAGGGGCGCAGGTTGGAGACCGACTCGATGCGGCGCAGACGGTCGCTCAAATCGTCCATATACCCTTTCAGTTCGCGGTAGGAGCGCGTGTCCGATTCGAGGGTGATCAGCAGCGCCGAGGTGTCGCCGAAATCGTCGTTGGTCACCACGGCCGCGACACCCGCAGGCAGCTGCATCTTGAACGCCGCCAGCCCGTGCTTGACTTTCGACCATACCTCGTCCTTGTCGTTCACATCGTCGTTCAGCTCGACCATCACGTAACACATGCCGTTCTGCGACGTGGAGGTGGTCTTCGCACGCTTCACCTCCTTGTAGGTCATCAGGAACTGTTCGAGCGGCTTCGCCAGCTGCTCTTCGACCTCCTCGGCCGTCGCCCCGGGATAGACGCCCACGACGACGCCCTGCCGGATCGTGTACTCGGGGAACTCCTGCTTGGGAATGCGCGCAAGGGCGTAGATTCCGAACACGAACAGGCAGCCCACGATCAGGAAGGTGATGCGAAAATTCCGCATCGACCAGGCTATTACGCTATTCGAACTTCTCATCGCCATACGACTTTACTGCCCTCGCCGATCTTCTGCATGCCGTCCACGACGATGCGGTCGCCCGCCGCGACGCCCCCGGTCAGCACGATGCCGTTGTTCACCAGCCGCCCCGTCGTGACGGCCGTACGCACGGCCGAATCGCCGCGCACGGTCCACACGAAACGGCTCCCGTCGCCCGCCTGCTGCACGGCGCGCAGCGGAACGGCAATCTCCTCGGCCGACTCTGCGGGCGAAACCGTCACGCGGCACACCATGCCCGGCAGCAACTCGCCAGCGGCGTTGTCCAGCGTGGCGCGCACGTCGTAGGTGTGGGCCGCGGGATTGGCCACGGCGCCCTTTTCGATCTTCCCGGCGGGGAACACCCGGTCGCCGAGCGCGGCGACGCCCACCCCGATCCGGCTGTCGGCGCCGAGCCGGGCGATCTCCTGCTCGGGGACCGAGAAGCGCACCTTGACGCGTCCGACTTCGAGCAGCGTCAGCACGGGAACGCCCGGCAGGGCCGTCTCCCCGGCCGAAATCCGCCGCTGGCCGACCACCCCGGAAAAGGGCGCGTAAAGCGAGCAGTCCTCCAGATTCTTCTTCGCGATCCCGAAGGCCGCCTCGGCCTGCCGCAGCCGGGTCTGCGCCTCGACCCACTTGATCTCGGGCAGGCTCTCGGCGTCGTAGAGCTGTTTCAGACGCGCACAGGCGTCCTTCGCCTGATTCAGCGCGGCTTCGGCGGCCTCGAAAGTCCGGCGCGCCGAGGTGGGATCGAGCTCGGCGAGCAGGTGACCTTTGCCGACGCGCCGGCCCTCGTCCGCAAAAGTGCGGGCGACGGTCCCGGCGACGGGGAAGCTCAAGGCGGCCGAAGACTCCTCTTCGATCGCACCTACATAAACGGCCGCCCCGACGTCGGCCGAGGGCGCGGCCACGATGGTTTCGACACGCAGCGGATCGACCGTGCGGTTCTTTTTCGGAGATGAACAGCCGGCGGCCAGCAGCAGCGCGGCACAGAAAACAGTTCGTTTCATCGGTTCTTCAATTTTTCGATGCAAAGTTCCCCTTTTAGCCCCCTCCGGAAAAGGCCGCCGTGTCGGTTAAATTAGCCGATTGGTTCGATTTCCAACCTTTCGACAAATCGTATTCGGCAAATTCGTTATATTTGCCCGAAATACGACCGATAAAATGAACGAAAAGGAGATTCAGAGCTTCTCGCTCGAAACATTGCTCACCGTCAACGAACCGCGCCCGGAAGACCTCTATTTCGATGGCTGTCTGATCGCTTCGCGCGTCAAGATCATGGACACGGTCAACATCGACCTGTTCCGCTACCCGACGCGTCTCGATGCCTTCGCGATCCTTTTTTGTTCCGAAGGTTCGATTTCGTTCACCTCGGGACTGCGCCGCCACACGCTCGACGCGAAGATGCTGTTCGTCTTCCTGCCCGGCTCGATTCTGCAAGTGGAATCCATCCGGCCAGAGTCCTCGGTCTACACGGTGATCTGCGAAGAGGAGTTCATCCGGCGCATCAACATCGACATCAAACTGCTTTCGAGGCTCTTTTTAAGCGTCGAGAAACAGCCCTGCCTGCGGCTCTGCGAAGCCGAATGGGCCGGCATCACCGGCTCGTTCGCCGAAATCCGCTCTGAGAGCCTGCCCCGCCCGGGCGACGTCTATTCGCCGGAGGTCCTGCGCTCGATGATCCGCACGCTGGCCTACAAGGTCTGCCGCATCATCGGGCGGCACATCGAGTCGCAGCCCGCCCCGGAGACCTCGGCCCGCAGCCGCAACGACGAGTATTTCAACCAGTTTATGAGCGAACTGACCAAACATTACATGCAGGAGCGTTCGGTGGGCTTCTACGCCGGGCAGCTGCACCTGACGCCCAAATACCTCACGACGATCATCCGCAAGACCTCGGGCCGCACCGCCGCCGAATGGATCGACGACTACGTGGTGCTCGAAGCCAAAAACCTGCTGAAATATTCGACGATGAGCATTCAGCATTTTGCAAAACCAGCGCGAGGCGTTGGAGAATCTCTCGCACGGGGGTCCACCACCCACGAGGGGCCCATAGCGTTGGCGACGGCCGAGGGACGTAGCGGATGCGGATGTATTTGAGGTTGTCAGGATCGAACTGGGTCGTCGGCCGGGAAATCACGCACCACGACCGCATCCCGAAACCGATCTTTTTCAAGCCTTTGTTCCAGCGCAAGGCGCCCTCTTGATGGGTGCCACCCATTGTTTGGGGAAAAGCGTATCGACGTAAAGACGATCTGCTTCTCCGGAACCACGAGCTCGCCGCGGGCGGAAAGCCTCCTGTCCGAGGAATCAGCCGCCAGCGGTTGGCCAGCGAGCAGGTGGTCAACCAGTTCCTCGCCGTCGGCCGGAATGTGCTGCTTCAGGGTGAGGAAAAACTCCCACGCGCGAAATCGGAGATACGCGGCTTCATCGGCTCCTCGGGCGCAGCATCAGCGTGCGCGTCACCTGAGCGTCACGGGTTTGTCGGAGAAAGAGCGTCCCGCCCAGCTTTGGAGTTTCCGCGCTCACGTTGTGGTGAGTCATCGAAGTCTTGACGGCGACGTTGTCCTCGAACGACTTGACATCGTAAAATATCCACGGTGGACTTGTTGGCCGAGCACGCACCGGGAGGATCGGGAAGCCGCCCTCCTGGATCGGGGAGGTCGAATTGTCGCTGCCGTTGAACAGGTTGCTCATGTCGAACACCACGGCCGTGCTGTCCCGGTTGTTGAGGCCAGCAGCTTGTAGCTCGACACGATCGGATTGCCGTAGTTCCGGCCTGGCGACGCTGCGCATCCGCTCGTCGTCGGTGTCGTAGCTCACGCGGAGTTGATCCGGTGCATGTAAACCACGCTGTCGCCCAGCGAGAACGAAATGTGCAGGGGCGTCTTGGCCTTGTAGCCGTCTACGGCCACCGTAGTTGTCGGTGGTCTCGGTCAACGGTCGTGGCCAGCAGCATCTCCCTGCCCATCTCGGCGAGGGGGCATCCGAAGTAGAGCTTGCTGCCACGATGTAGGTCATAAAGCCCTCAGCCGGCCCGCACTTTTGCCCCTGAACAGCTTTTCGTAGGGCAGATCTTTTTTCTTCTTTTTGACCGTGTCGGCCTGGCTTTGCTCGGTCTTGGCCGTTTTTCTTTTTTGTTTTGCCGCCGACGGCTGGGCATACAGCAGGGGGGCCCGTCGCAAAGAGGCATGGCAGATAAAGAGAGTCTTCTTCATTTTAGCGTGGTTTTATTTTTTCGGTTTCAATAATTTGTTGACGGAGAAAAAGTTGGGCCCGATGGTAGAACGGGATGTCGGCGGGATCGGCCGCATCGACAACCCGCTTTCAACAGCGTCTTCAGTTTTCAGCAATTTCATCTGTTCGTCGTCCATGCTGTACAGCTTTTGCGTGGTGCCGGGACGATCGGCTGCACATAGGAGCGAAGCGGCGCTTCGCCGTCCGGCACGATGCCGGCTACGGTCTCAGAAAGTCCCCGAACCCGTTGTCGGACGAGAGCGTGCCCAGACGACGGGTTCCGCCCACACCGGCGATACGCAGTTCGGAACCTCTCAGCAGGCCGCGCTGCAAGAGCTTGTCCGCGGCGGTCAGCTTGCGGTTCTCGATGCTGTTCTTCCAGCCGTTCTCGTAGATGTCGTCGAAGCTCCTCAGCGGGGATCGTCCGACAGGACATTGCAGTAAGCCAGCATATCGTGAAGAGCCCTGGGCTGCCCGCGATCAGGTTCGGCCTTGAGCGGCGAGGGACGTTGATGGAGAACTTCTCATTTTTACCTCGGGATTCTGGGCTGCTCGCAGCCGAGCAGCTGTCAGCACCTCCACCGAACCTTTCTGCACCTCGCGGGGCCGCTTATGGCGCCCGCTCCGTCGGGACAGTCCCCCGCGGTTGTAGACGTAGATTCCGCCACGTTGCTTTTCGTTTTCCAGATAAGGGCGATACTGTTTCACGGCTTGGTGCTCCACGCTCTTGCGGTACGCCCGTCGGGTCGTTGTCGGGCTATCCGACGGCGGGTTGTCGTGATATATTTCAGATTGCGGATAGCCGTACTCTCCGGCGCGGATCGCGTCGTCACCCAGGTCCTCGCCAGGGCGAGGATCAGAAACGGTGAACGATGCGTCCGCAATGCGGCGTACCGGCATCGGGTCGCCGGCATGCCCGGGGCGATCCGCATCGAGCGTCGCCCGCTCACCGCGGCGTCGGGCACGAACCCGGTAAAGCCAGCCGATGGCATACTCGTCGTAAACGCCCATCTCGGGCGGCGTGAGGCCCGCACGCCCTCGTCGCCGGGCTGCGCCACGTGGAGTTGAAACGGGCGTAATCCATGATCAAGCCGTCGTGCCGTATTTCTGCGTGAACGTCGCCGAGCGCATAGCGAATCGACCGGGATGGCCGACGATCCGGCCATGTTGTGGGCGAGCCCCAGGCAGTGGCCCATCTCATGCGCGGCGACATAGGCCAGCGACTCGTCCATCACCTCCAGGGGCATCACGACGTTGCGGACAGGAGTCGATCTGCGCCGTCTGCGAAACGCCAGCGGTTGATCTTCGCGGCGACGTGCTGGTGCAGGACCATCGTAGCGCCGCGGATCTCGCCCGTGCGAGGGGTCGGTCAGAAGTGGTCCTTCGGCATTCTCGATGTTCGACGGAGAGTACCAGACACTTTGGGATGTTGATGCCGTAGGGATTGAACGCGGGGTCGTCCTTTCGGGAAGTCCTCCACGGATCACCTCCGGAACCCAGCCTTCTCGAAAGCCCTGTTCAGCTCAGAATGCCGCGCTTCACCGGCTCGCGCCACGTCTCGGGCATATTCCGGGTCCGTACATCGTGATCGGGCGCACCGGGTCCGTGAGCTCGCCCGCGCAGGTAGGCCGCCGTATCCGCCGGAACGATGTTCCAGCGTGCGGCGTACTTCACCCTCGCCGACAGGCCCGCCCTCCTCGGAGCACTTGCTTCTTTTCGATCGTGAACAGGCCGATGCGGTCGTCGGCCGGCCGGGGCCGCATGCTTTCCTCGGGCATGGGAACGAGCGAGAAGACGACATCCCATCCACGGGCAGATTGACGGCCACCGGAAAGATGAACCGCCATTCGCTCACGCTGTACTGCGTCGAAGTGCAGACGTAAAGTTCGCCGTTCAAGCTCCGGACATCGGTCACGCGGGTCAGGCCGGTCTTCATCACGGCCGAAATATCGAACGGATCGTATCCTTCTCCGATCGGGGAGAGTTCCGGAATGTCCGTGCAAAAGAGCTCCGTGGCGTCGATCACCACGGCCGTCCGGTCGTCGTTGCAGACCTTGATCCGGTATTGCCCCACGATGTTGTCGCAGCCGACCGCGGCGACGGCCGTCCCGACGCGCTCCGGAAACGCCCTTCCGCAGCCAGGCGTCGTTCCGCCGCACCAGAACCACGGTGCTGTCCTCCAGATTGAACGCGACGTGCATCGGCGCCTGCTGCCGGAGCCCTGCGACGCATCCCGCGCACGTACATCGTCGATGCGGGGTCGTTCCCAGCAGCATATCCCGCCCCATCGAGGCCAACGGAATCTCGAAGAAGACCTTGCCGTCGATCTTGTGCAGGGTGACCAGCTCGCCGACGGCGGTCGTGTTTCCTGCCGTCGAAAAGTTTTTCGTAGGGCGTTTTCCGGACGGTCTGTTCCTTTCCCTCCTTCGCACGCTTGGGGCCCCGCATAACTTTCGGGCGTCGAGGCGACCGCCCATGCTGCCCACAGACGACCGCGATCAGTTTCATGTATTTTCATCATCATCTTGAAGAAGCGGTTATTTCAGGTTTCGGGAGCCGATCATCTGCTCCACGGAATAAAAGCATGGCCCGGTAGGCAGGTCTTTTCGTCCTCCGCCACCCGGGGCATCCGCCCGGTGAGCAGCGTGCGGCGCTTCGTCAGCAGGGTGAAGAAGGCCGTCTCCGTTTCGTCGAGCGCCGCAACGTCGATCGTCGGCTGCCAGCCGTACCCCTTGCCCAGCGAGGCGCTCTCCTCAGCGGCGGCCCTGGGTCGAGGCCGAACAGTTCCAGGTCCGCGTCGTCGGGCGCATAGGCCAGCATGAACAGCGCGTGACCGCCCATCGCCTTGATCTTCGAGTTGAGCAGGACGATGCTGTGACGCTGCATGATGCGGCACGGCGGTCAGGGGCTTCTGCCCCACGACATTTTCCCACAGCCTCGTAGACGACATCGAGGTAGTCCCCCGACCGTGAAAGGCTCCTCTGCGCCAGATAGGGACGACAGGGTCACCCCGGCGCACAGCGAAATCAGCCGCTTGGCGCATGGACTCGAACAGCGTCTCCTGCATGTAATTCTGATAATAGCCCAGCGGATAGCCCGTGGCATGGGCCTTCATGACCAGCCAGTCGCAGTCGCTCAGTTCCGCAGCACCCAGCGCAGCGAAGCCTCACTTGCACCGCCCGGCGTGGAGACGAAGCGCGTCCCCTCCCCGACCGAACGGCGGGAGTTGTCGAGCCGGATGCCGCCCACGCCAGTGCATCGCCATTAATAGATATAGCGGTGGTACTGATCGACCATTTTCCGAAAGAGATCCTTGCGCAGCTTGTAGTCGGGATCGCCGCCGCCGATCCAGTCAGCGTCCATGCCGGCGGCGATCAGCTTCAGGTTGCTCACGCCGTAGGCGCCCGACTTCACGGCATCGTCCCTGAGGTCCTCCTCGACGGCCGACGGGTCGTAGCGGCTCAGCACCTGCTGGGGCGCGTAGCGGTACACGGGTCGCCCTCCTTCGCGTCGATCAGCTTCTCGCCCTCGGCCTGCTCCTCGCGGACGCTCTTATCGCCCGGATACCAGCGGTAGAGCCACTCGATAGCGTAATAGTCGTAGACGCCCAGGTCCGAGGGCGCGAGCCGCACCCCTGTCCCCGGGCTGCGCCCGTAGTTGAAACGCGCGTAGTCCATGATCGAGGTGTGATGCCGTATTTGCGGGTGAAGGCCGCCGAAGCGGGAGCGAATCGGTGGGGAATGCCGACGAGGCAGCCATGTTGTGCATCAGTCCGAGGCAGTGTCCCACCTCGTGCGCCGCCACGCCGCTGAGGGTCTCCATCAGCAGCTCTTCGGGTATGTCGGCCGTGCGGACCCGCTCATCGACCTGCGCGGTCTGCAAGAAGCGCCAGGCCGCAGCCAGCCGGATCACGTCGTTGCAGATGAGGATCGAAGCGTTGATGATCTCGCCCGTCGCGGGATCGACCCACGAAGGCCCCCATTGCGTTCTCGACCTGCGAAGGACATAGCGGATACAGGAGTATTCGAGGTTGTCGGGGTCGAACGCAGGGGTCGTCCGCCGGGAAATCCTCGCACCTCGACGGCATCGGCGAATCGATCCTCCCGAAAGCGTCGTTCCAGCGCAGCACGCCGCGACGGATGGCCCCTTCCAGGCCGGCGGGAAGAGGCTGTCGAGATAGAACACGATCGGCTCGACGGGCTTCACCCGCTCCCCGCGGGCATAAGCCGCCGGATCGGAGGCTCCAACCGCCAGCGGTTGGCCAATGTTAGGTCTCGGTCGGCGAACCGTCCCGGGAAGCCGCTGCTTCGAGGTGAGGAACACCCCCGACACGCTGGTCGGAGATGCGCGGTTTCATCTTGTTCCAGGCAGCAGCAACAGCGTGCGCCGGGCCGTGACGGTCAGCGGATATTTTTCGTACATCACCACACCTTTGTCCTGACGCTGGTCCGGCCCGAAAAGCGGGTGGTCACCGAAAGGCTCTTGTCGTAAGCCCCCAGTTCGAGAATCGAAGTCAGCTTTTTTGTCCGGGGTGAAATAGAGGTCATACGTCCCGATATGGGGCGATACGGGCTCATCGCAGGGTCGCTGCAATCCGAAAGCAGTTTGGTAGCATCGAAAACGAGCGCCGTACTGTCGGGATTGTAGGCCAGAATCCGGCACCCCTCCCATACAGGGGTCCGCGAAGTTCTGCGCCGCGAGGGCCGCGGCCTGCGAATCTCCGTCGTCCGGGCGGTCCGGACGGGCGTTGACCCGGAGGATGGTCAGCAGCGTGTCCCGGACCGTGAAGCGCAGGTGCATCGGCGTCGGGTCCGGTAGCCCACGATGCAGAACCGGCTGTCGCTGGTCTGCACCGTCGCCGAGGAGAGCAGCATCTCGCGTCCCAGCAGTTCCAGCGGGAATTCGAGATAGAGTTTGCCGTTCACCTTGTGCAACGTGGCGAATGCCCCGGAGGCGCGCTTCTCAACCCTTTTTCAAACAGTTTCTCGTACTTGCCGGGCTTTTTCGCCCCGGCGGCACGCTCTTTCTTCGACTCCCTCTTCCGAAGGTCCGAAAAGGCCGATGCCGACGCTGTGCAGCACAACAGCACGCACAACGCCGACAAAGCCAGCAACAGATTGTTTCTCATTCAGTTATCGGCAGTTTTGGTTTTATTGCAGTTCCTCCCCGATCTCGGCCCCAAAGCGCTTTGAGCAGCGCATATTTTCCAGGATCAGCGGATAGTCCGCATATGTGGTCCCGAAGCCGTCGTCGTCGCCGAGCAGCACCTCGACCAGGAAGGTCTCCACGTCGCGGCGCTGTCCCACGGTCTTGTAGCTCCGCGAACCCGCGGTGTCGTTGAAGCTGGTGTCCGAGGTATCGTACACCGGGAACCCGTACTCCTTCAGTCTTGAAAACCGGGCTGGTGGCGCTGGAATTCGTCTCCTTGATGTCGTAAACATAGTCGTAGAGACTGATCTTATCGCCGCCCTGCGTGCTGGCGTCCGCCTTGGCGTAGAAATCTTCCAGCTCCGTGGCGCGCTCATTGACCAGATACACGGAGATGACCTCGGCCGCGATCTCGGCAGCCAGCCGCTTCTTCTCCGCGTCAGACATGGTTTTGATGGAGTTCAGGCGGCCTACGGCCGTCGTCATCATCCCCTGTAAGCCGAGGCTTCGCCCTTCCGGTTCTTCTTCTGGTCGATGTCGAGCCGGCCGACCAGCAGGAAACAGCGCGGATAGAGTTTCTCGGGCAGGATCGGAATCACCCGGTCGCGCATCAGTTCGAGACCCGCGATGACGGCATCGTCATCCTCGGAAAGCTCGTAGGTGGCGACCTCGGTACGGCTGGTGATGGCGTAGTTCGTCCAGCACCTCGTAGTAGACGTAGGGATTGCCCAGCGCGTCGAGCCCGCGGTCGATCAGCCGATGGTGTCATTACGGAACAAGGCGATACCCGTCTGCGAATAGATTTCGTAGCGGAGGTGATCGACGGGATCGCTCGAATCCTCCACGGCGAACCAGTTCCGGTCCAGCCCCGACGGGCTCAGGTCCTTGTCCTTGCCGCAGCCCGCAACGAGCAGCGCCGCGACAGCCGCATATATTGCTTTTTCATATTCTCTCTCATTATAAATTATTGTACCAGCACTCTGTCGGGACGATCGTTGTCCACCAGCATTCCTTCGTTGTTCTGCAACGCATGGGTCAGGAAAGGCATCACCCAACCCCCGTCGCCGGGCCATTCGCCCAGTTCATGATAACCGCTCAGCACGGCGGCATTGTCATACTCGTAAACGGCATGGCGGATCGTGGTCTTGAGCTGATACTTGGGCAGCACGGCATAGCGGCGCAGGTCGTACCAGCGCAAGCCGCAGAGGAAAGCCAGCTCACGGCGGCGTTCGGCGCGGATGAAGTCGATCATCTCCTGACCCGTAAAGGTCTCGTAGGCGACATCCTCCATTCCCGTCTTGATGCGGTTGTCACGAATCGTCTTGAGCGCGGCGGCGGCTCCCGTCAGTCGTCCTCCATAGCGGCGGGCCTCGGCTTCGATCAGGTAAGCCTCTCGGGCAGCGTGAAACTCAGCGGCGTGAAATAAGAGGTCTTCGCCTGAAAAGGAAATGCGAAAAAGCTTGCCTCGGACGACTTCTTGAAAACCAGTAAGCTCTTCCGCAGGTCATTGCTGGCATACGAACCGTAAAGTTCGTCCGAATAAAGAGGGCTGCGGACATTTGGTCGTATTCATAAGTATGACCTGCCAGCCGTTCAGGAAAATGTACTCGCTCAAGCCAAACTCCGGTCTGCCGTAGTCGCAGTCTGATAAGCGCTGGACGTGAAATCGTTCATGTTGCACATGCGGAACGTGGCGTTCGAAACGTCGGCGATGACTTCCCCGGCCCATTTCGGGCCTCGGCCCAGTCGCACATGTAGAGATAGCACCGCGCCAGCATAGCCGCGCCGCCGAGGCGTTGGCATAGAGCTTGTTGCTGCGCTCGACGGGCTGCAAGCACTCTACGGCCATCTTGAGGTCCTTGACGATCTGGTCGTAGGCTCCTGCACCGAATTGCGCGCGAAACCGCCGGCCTTGATCGCCGACTCGGTTTTCAGCGGCACGGCCGGGTCCGTCGAAGCCGTCTCGGCCACATAGGGCAGCCCCAGAGGTTCGTAAGCGTGAAGTAGTAAAGCGCGCGCAGGAAACAGGCGCTGCCCTTCACCTGCCGGTAGAGGTTCCGGGTCTTCGAATCCCCGGCAAAACGTTCGACCTCCTCGATCACGGCGTTCGTCACGGCGATTTTGACATAGAGGTCCTGCCAGGAGGGGTTGCCTCCGTAGGGAGCTCTGTTAGCCGTATTCTGCACCACCGATTTATCCTCCCACCAGGGATAGCGCTCCCAGAGGTAAATTCCCCGGATGTAGTTCATGGGACGGTTTCCCTCGTTAAAGTCGAACCACTCCTCCTTGCAGTCGTCGTCCATATAATTAATCCACAGATATTTTGCATACCTGGGAACGATCCTCCAGATAGGCGCCGCCGATCAGCAGTTCGTCGAGATCGGAGAGATCGTCCACATAGAGTGTCTGGGGGTACTCTTCCAGAAAGTCGCCGCACGAAGGCAGGCAGGCCAGCAGAACCCCAGAAAACAGAATAGCAAGTATTTTTTTCATAGCGGGCTGTACTTTAGAATGAGACATTGAGCGTAAACGAGTAGGTCGGACGGATCGACACGGCGATCGCAGAGCCGCCCGAGGTGGTCGGGTCCTGTCCTTTGAGCCGCGAATTGGCGAACGTGTAGAGGTTGGTGCCGGTGAACATCAGATACCCCGATTTCATCCGGATGCTGTTGCAGAACTTCCGCGGCAGCTGGTAGCGCAGCGAAATCGACTGGATTTTCAGGTAGTTGCCGCTCACGACGCGCGAATCCGAATAGTCACATCTGCCAGATGTTGGGGGCGAAACCGTCCTTGAAAAGATACGTCATGATATTCTTGATGTCGGTTCCCGACACACCGCTCTGCCACCAGGGGCTCAGCGTCTCCGTGAACTCGCGTCCGGAAAGAATGCCCGGAATGTTGGTGTACTTCTCGTCGCCCGCCTTTTGCCAGCGGCGAAGCCATTCGCGGCGGACGTTCTCCGTCGGCAGCGGCGCGATGGTGCCGTTGATTCCCGAGACGTTGGGATAAAGTTTCGTCAGACGGATTTTCGACCCGAGGCTGTAAGCCAGGTTGACGCTCAGCGTGAAATTGTTGTAGGTAAACGTATTGCGCAGGCTTCCCTGGATCGTCGGGACACGTGTGCCCGAATAGGACATGACGGTCATGTAGCGCTGCTGGTTGGTGTCGAAATACTCGTTCAGCCACTTGGCGCGCGTGATCTCCGTCTGCTCGCCGGTCTGGGGATCGGTGACGGTGACCATCTGGCTGAAATTGTCGAACGTCTGACGCCCGTCCTTGCCGTCGAGCCCGGTGAAACGGTAGAGTAGAATCCGTTGATCGGGACGGCCCACGACGTGAATCGTTCCGTTCAGATACCCGAATAATAGATCTCGTTATCGTGTTTGAGCGTCGTCTCGGGCGTCTGCACGGGCCTTGTCGATCAGCTGGTTGATGACCGACCCCAGCGAAGGGTCGAAACGCCAGCGGAAACCCTTGATCTCGCCGTTGACCTCCGTCAGACGGTTGATCGGCGTGAAGTTCAGCGTCAGATCGAGTCCCTGGTTGGTGAGCGTACCGCGGTTGACCGTGTAGCTGGTGATGCCGTTGACCTCCGAGACGCTCTGGCTCATATAAGCGTCGGTGGTCTTGCGGTAGTACCACTCGATCGTACCCGTGATCTTGCGCTTGAAGAGCGCGAAGTCCAGACCGATGTTGGTCGTGTAAGGTCTTCTCCCACTTCCAGGTCGGGATTGGGCCACTTGTTGATGCTCTTGGAATAGGAGTCGAAATATTTGTCGTAACCGCCCTCCTTGATCACCAGCCGCGTGGGGGACGCTTCGGCACATTGCCCTGCGAACCGAACGAGGCGCGCAGCGCATTATCGAATTGATCCAGCGGACATCCTTCAACACGTTCTCGGTGATGTTCCAGCGTCCCGCGAGGCCCACGTGCGCAGGAAACGCTCGTTGGCGCGCGAACCGAACTCGTTGGAGAAGTCGCTGCGCATGTTAAATAGGCGTGCTGAAGCCGTATAGGCGTGCTGAACGATTGATCGTGCGCACGCATCGCCTCGGCCGTTTGCAGCCAGTCGGCGTATGCATCGTAGTTGACCGGATTCTCCACTCGAGCTAAGATGATCGTCACGCCCCGCATGAGCGTCATGTAGGCCCAGCCTCGTAGGTTGTTCGAACGATTGATCGTAGACGAGCGCCGCACGCGCCGAATAGCCGCGGCGGTCGGTCCGGGTCTCTTTCAGCTCGCCGCCGACGGCAGCAGCGTATTCTCGTAATACTGATCGTCGGTCGCAGCGTTGTAGCGTTTGTGAGCGTCCGCCCGTACCAGGTATTCTGCCCGTGGTAGTTGCCCGTGTAGTTGTTCGACACGGAATAGGAGAGCAGCGAAGGGATCTTCAAGCAACGAGGTGATGTCGTAGTCAACGCCTGCGCACGCGCCGTCACGCTGTTGTTCTTCTGCTTGCGGTAGCTGTTCTCCATATCTTCGAGGATATTGAACGGATAGGAGTCGCCGGTGCTGGTGGCACTCGCCGAGGTCGATCTCAGAGACCAGTAATTGCCGTCCGCAGCGTAGACGGGCACCGCACGGCTGGTGTTGTAGGCGTAGTCGTTGATATTAAGGTCGGAGGGCTCGCCGTCGGTGTCCGTCACCGAGCCGTTCATGCCGAAAGTCACCTTTGAAACGCTTGTAGTTGCCGTCAGATTGAACGTCGCCGTGTAGGTCTTGCTCTTCTCCTCGCCCAGGGTCGAACCCTGCTGGTTGTTCATACCCAGCGAAGCGTGTGGTAGCGACATTGGAGGTTCCGCCCGAAAGGCTCAGCGTGTGGCGGTGCGACCAGGCGTTCTGCATCAGCAGGTCGAACCAGTCGGTGATGAGCGTCCGTAGTAGCTCGCCTGACGTGCGAATTCGTTGTAGTCGATGCTGCCGTTCATGTAGTCGCGGTGGTAGCCTCGTAGCCGAGCCACGACGTGATGTTGGGGATAGACCTGCCGGTTGTTCATCAGCTCGCGCGAAAACGAGGTGCGCTCCAGCGAGTTCATCACATCGACCGAACGGTCCGTATAGCGGGGCCGCTGGGTGAAAGTGCCCGAAAAACGAGTAGGTGACCACGGGAGGGCCCTGCTTGCCGCGCTTGGTCGTCACGACGATAACGCCGTTCGAGGCGCTCTTTCCGTAGAGCGCCGTGGCCGAAACGCCTTTCAGGATGTCGATCTGGTCGATGTCCTCGGGGTTCAGGCCCGACACGGCGCGTTGCCCAGCAGGTTCACGAAGTCGAGGTCGTTGATCTGCTCGGGATCTATGTTCACGGGATCGCTCTGCACGACGCCGTCGATCACCCACAGGGGCTCCTGCGAACCGAGGACGGTCGTCGTACCGCGGATGCGCAGCTTCGGCGCAGCTCCCAGCTGGCCGCTGCTCTGCATAGAGTCAGGCCCGGAACTCCGTCCTTCGAGCATCTGGTCGATGGTCGAAAGGCCGGGGTTATAGATGTTCTCGCCTTGATCGAAACGATCGAAGCCGCCATTTCGCGGGGCGTCAGCTCCTGATAACCCGTGTGGACCACCTCGACGTTGCCGATGTCGGTCGATGACTGCTGAAGGTTCACATACAGTTTCGCCCTCGACGTAGCTGATCTCCTGGGGCGTCATGCCGATAAACGAGAACCGGACGACCATATCCTTCTGACGGGCGCGACGATCTTGAACTCGCCCTTCGCATCGGTCGTGGTTCCGTAGCGCGTGCCCTTTGACCACGACGGAGACGCCGGCGAGCGACTTGCGGTACTCGTCCAGCACGCGGCCCTCGATCGTCACCTGGTCCGACTTGGCCTGCTGGCCCTCCTTGTGGCGGATGACGACATGGTCGTCGGTGATCTCCCAGACGAGGTCCGTCCCCGTGAAGCACCGTTTGAGAATCGCTTCGAGATCGGAACGCACGAGAAGTTCTTTTTGCCCAGCGCTCGATGTCGTCCGTCTGGTAGACGAACGAATAGTTGCTCTTGCTTCTCGATTTGCAGGAAAAGTTCGGTCAGGTAAGCGTCACGAATCGTGAGCGTGAAGAGCTTTTGGGCTGGCCGTAAGCGAGGGGGGGATACGTGAAGTGCGGAAATCAGCAGTACGGCAAGACACAGCAGCCGTTTCACCGCCATCCGTGTTCCGCAGCCGGAACGTTCTCTGATTTCCTTTTCCGGAGGTAAAGATTTCTTCATACGCAAAAGTTTAAAGGATTAATACTAACCTAACCGCCGAGGCACCCGAAGCGGAATCAGGCTGCCTCGCACGATTATTATAACAATGAATAAGCCGTTCGGGCTATCCTGAACGGCTTATTTTTGGTAAAAAGTGATTTTTTATTCCGGCGAAGTTTCAATCCGTAACCTGAAATCGGCCTTCGAAGCGGCTCAGTGACGGATTATTCCTATTTTCTGCCGGTTATGTCGAATCCCGTCGTTTTCCGTCTCCGGGCATGCGGAGAGATTTCGGACACGAGCCGCAGGACAAAGGCTATTTCAGTTTCCCGGCCGAGCCCGTCGGAAAACGCTCTTTTTTCCCCGCCGGCATACATGTCGATCCGCTCCTTTCCGGGCGTAACCCGGCTCACGTCGGGCCACCCGCCGTCCCGTCGGAGCTGAAAACCGGCTCGCGCCCGTTCCTATAACGGCAGGAATCGTGGATGAACGGAATGACCTCCCCGCGCCCCGGCTGTCCACGGCGCCCCCTTCCTGCCCTCCTTCTGCGCCAGCAACAGCGATTCGCCGATCCTGAAAATGCGGTCGTAAATGCAGGGAATGACCTCCCGGCCGCATTTGTCGATACAGCCCCCACTTGCAGGCGTCGGGGACTTCGTTCGGCTCGGCGATTTCGACCGGAAGCCCGTGGTTGCGGCGCGTCTCCACGACCACGGCCAACCCGTACGCCACCGGGCGGATCACCTCATAACGGGCGTAACGGCTTCGCCCCGGCGGTTTATCAGCACCATTTCGCTGTCGCCGTACGTCCACGGGGTTATGAATTCGCGGAGTTCGTCGCGGAAGGCGAACCGCACGACAGCCAGGTCTTTGTCGAAGCCCAGATCGCCGAAATTCAGGGGCGGCATCGGGAACCGATAAGGAATCGCCAGTTCACCCGCAGGGCCGATGTAGGTACTTTTTCGTCTCGCGGACCAGGGCCCGGTCGCCGCAGAAAGGATGCGCCTCGGCGTAACGGACATCGTTGAGCCGGTTGCCCGCCGTATCGGCATAGCAGTAATAGAGTTCCGGCCCGTTATGATGTTTGGACACGGTGTACTGGGACTTTCGGGCGACGCGGCTCCGTCAGCAGGAGCAATGCCGCAGCGGAAAAAAGGAACGGTTTTTTCATGATGGGCTCATTTATCGGTATCGAACCGAAGTTACACTTTGTATAATATAACAAACAAATCGGCCGCCCGGGCTACCCGAACGGCCGAAATTTCACCAAAAAAATGAGGACTTTACCGGAGGCGGTTTCAATTCATAACCGTAATCACCCGCCCGTCGCGTTTGAAGTTCACGCTGCGGGTCTTGGAGAGGATGTCCAGCACGGATTCGATGTCGTCGTAACGCTTGATCCGCGCCGTGATATTGACATCCCGCAGGGAGTCTTTCAGCACGTAGTCGATGTTGTACCATGCCGAAAGCTCCTCCATGATACTGCCCACGGGCTTCGATTCGAAGATGAAATAGCCGTCCTTCCAGGCTGTCTGATAGAGCGTTTCGACCTGCCGGACCTCGCAGCGGTCGCCGCGGACGACGGCCTGCTGTCCGGGCGTCAGCACCGCCAGCCGCTCGCCGCTGCCGGCATCGAACAGCCCGACGCTGCCCCTTCACGAGGTCGTGACGCTCTGCGCCCCTTGGCCGAAAAACGCAAAATTCGGTGCCGAAGACCTGAATTTCGGTCCGGCCGGTCCGGACGATGAACGGATGTTCCGCATCGTGGGCGACATCGAAATAGGCCCGGCCCGAAACCGTCACTTCGCGCCGCTCCCGGCGAAATAAACGGGGTATTCGAGCTGCGAATCGGCATCGAGGTAGACGACGGTTCCGTCGGAAAGTTCCACATTGTAATTCACGCCGCGCGGCACGACCAGCGTATGCATGGGGGCGGGAGCCGCCGCGACGGCCGAGCTTGCGGCCCGGGCCGCCGCTTCGGGCTTTTTGTGGAGAGCGTGCGCTCGCCGTCGCGGGCATCGACGACGGCATTCGCTCGGCCAGAACGACGGGACGCCTCGTCGTCCGCCAGGTCCACGACCTGTCGGAGGAGAGGATCAGTCGGGCCCCCTCGCTGTTGTGCATGATTTCGGGATGGCGCACATCGGTCCGGCCGCTCCCGCCGAACCTCGCGCCGAAGAAGGTCACGCGACCAGCAGCGCACGATCGCCGCGGCATACAGGGCATAGCGCAATCCCCGGCGGGAGCGACGGGCGCAGGCGCGGCAGCGTGCTGCGAAAAGTCTTTCTGCGAATCGACATCCACATATTCGCACATCCGCCTGCCCAGGCCTTTTTTCTGCCTGATCCGGTCGTACAAGGCCCGGTTCGCCGGTTCTTCGAGCCACTTTTTTTCAGGACACGCTCTCTTCGGGCGTTATCTCTTCGATCAGCTCCTTGTAGATCAGATCGGAGATCATCAAATTCATCAGTCATGCTATAATCGGTTTTCGCGGTTGGTCTTTTCAGGGTTCACAACATCTTTTTCACGCAGCTTCTTCACAGCCCGTATGCGGTGGTTCTTCACCGTGTTGATGGCTATATGGAGCAGTTCGCCAATCTCCTGGTAGGACTTGCCCTCCATGGAGAGTGTGATCAGCACCCGCCGGCACTCGGTCGGCAGCGCCTCGACGGCCGCCATCAGCCGCCGTTCCACTTCGGTTTCGATGACCATCTCCGACTCCTGGGCTTCGAAAGCGAGTTCTGCTGCACGCGGATCATCTTTTCGGTGGTCAGCGAGTTCTTTTTAAGCAGGTTGAGCGACCTGTTGCGGACGGATATATAAAGAAACGAACGGATCGTGTAATAATTGTTGAAGTTGTCGTGCTGAAGCCAGAGAGCGGCAAAACATCCTGCACGATGTCCTGGGGCCTCGCTCGCATCCCGCACATACTTGACGGCATAGATGCACAGCGGGCTGAAAAACTGCTCGTAAACCTTCCGGAAGGCCCACTCCTCCGCCCCGCTGAAACGCCTTTATGAGCTGATTTTTCATCATAACCATCCGTCTCTTCCCTTTCAAAGTCAGTATCCGTGCCTTGCAAATATAGACAAATAATCCGGGAGCGCGGCAATCCCGCCGATTTTTAACGGCCCCGTCTCAGAGCAGCAGGGAACGGTCGGACAGAAAGTCGAAAAAGCCTGCCGGTAGTTTTCGGAGATCGGGATGCGCTCCCGGCCGAAAACGATGCTGTTGCGCTCGATGGTGCGGATCTTCGCGGGCTGCACGATGTAGGAGCGGTGGACGCGGACGAAACGGTCGGCGGGAAGCTGCTCCTCCAGCGATTTCAGGCTCATGAGCGACAAGACGGGATGCGGTTCGTCCTCGACGTGGATCTTCACGTAGTCTTTCAGCCCCTCGATATAGAGATTTTATCCAGCTCGATCTGCCGCAGCCGGTATTCGGTCTTGACGAAGATGCTTCGGGCAGGTCGTCGGCGGGCGATGGCTCCCGGCACGGCGTTTGAGTTCGAACCATTCGAGGGCCTTTGCGCCGCCGTCAGAAAATCGGCGTAGCTGATCGGCTTGAGCAGGTAATCCACCGCCTGGACCCGGAACCCCTCGACGGCATACTGGCTGAAGGCCGTGGTGAAGATCACGCGCGTGTCGGCGGGGAGCATCCGCGAGAACTCCACGCCGTTCAGCCCCGGCATCTGAATATCGCAGAAAAGCAGATCGACCGGACGGTCGCGGGCATGCCGAAGGCCGCGACGCCGCTGCCGAACGAGCCCTGCAATTCCAGAAAGGGGGTCTTCCGGACGTACGACTCGATCAGTTCCACGGCCAGCGGCTCGTCGTCGATTATCGCGCAGCTCAGTTTCATTCATCCGGCAGTTCGATGCACAGCAGCGCCTGATAGGCGTCGCCGGCTTGTCCGTATTCGAAAGTATAGCGCCCGGGATAGATCATCTCCAGCCGTTTCGCAAAGGTTCGCAAGCCCGATGCCCGAGCCGCTGCGGTCGAATCGCCCGACTTGGGGAAACAGCTGTTCCTGATCCGGCAGACGAGCCGCCCCTCCTCCTCGTGGATGTCGATGCTCACGCAGGAGGGCGGTCGTTGTCGACGCCGTGCTTGAAAGCGTTTTCCACCAGCGAGATGAAGAGCAGCGGCGCGACGGGCGTCGGGCGACGGCTTTTCGGGCAGCGAGACGAAGACCCGCACATGGCGCGGCAGGCGGATGCGCATCAGCTCGATGTAATTGCCCAGGAAGTCCATTTCGGCCTTGAGAGGTACCGTCGGCCGGCTGCTGTCGTAGAGTACGTACCGCAGCAGGCTGCTCAGTTCGTGGACCGACCGCTGGGCCCGGTCAACGTCGATCTGAATGAGCGAATAGATGTTGTTGAGCGTGTTGAACAGGAAATGGGGATTGAGCTGGCTTTTGAGATTCTGCAATTCGGCTTCGGTACGGCTGTGCTCCAGCTCCTGCCGGGCCGTCCTCGGCACGGTACCAGCCTCCCGTCATCCGGATAGCCACGCCGGCGCCGACGACCAGCAGGTAGAGAACGGCATTTCCGGCGAAAAACCGCAGGGCGTCCTGCCACGTCCGCTCCATCGGCGGGCGGTGCGTGTCGGGCAGGAGTAGCGGAACAGCAGGTGCACGCCGATCATCACGGCCCGATCAGCAGTACGTTGTACCCCGCGAAGCGTCCGACACCGCCGCGTGGTGAGATAGCGGTCGATCAGCAGGAGGTAGTTCACGGTGTAAAATACTGCCATGAAGGAGGGGGAACCACCAGAAACCGCACGTATTCCCTGCTGTTCAACGGGTTCGCGCCGCCCGGTACGAAGGGAAGGCCGAAAACCACGCTCCAGGCCGCCAGGTGGAGCCGAAGTATGTCTGGATTGCAGGGATGTCATCCTGTTGCAACAGGCTTGTTTTCTGTATGGCGACGGCTGTTTCGGATTGCCGGTTTTCCGAAAAAAGGGTCGGTATCTTATCCTGAAAAGCGGTTATTCGTAGCGCATGTGCGTCGATGGGGTTGAGCATCGCGGCTTTCTGGGCCGGGTACCATCCGAAGAAGATGCCTGTAAGGGTGCAGACGGCGAACGAAAGGAAAACGCCCAGGGCTGGATATGGATCGGGAATGCCGCGAAGATATTGACGAGTACGGCGGCGCCCACGCCGACGAGGATGCCGATCAGCCGCCCGTGACGCTGATCAGGATCGATTCGATCAGGAACTGCGCCGAGGATGTCGCGGCTTTGGCCCCGATCGACATCCGCAGGCCGATTTCCCGTGTGCGTTCGGTGACGGAGACATACATGATGTTCATAATGCCGATGCCGCCCACGAGCAGCGAGATTCCGGCCACGGCCGCCAGCAGCAGGGTCATCATGTCGGTCGTCGAAGTGAGCATCGACGAAAGCTCCTGTTGGGAGCGGATCGTGAAGTCGTCTTCGTCATCGGCTTTGAGACGGTGGTTGGTGCGCAGGATGTCGGTGATCTCCCCGATCGCATCGTCCGTGTAGACCTCGCTCAGCGCCGAGCAGACGATCTGCAAGTGGGTGATGGCGAGGATGCGCTTCTGAACGGTGGTGTAGGGCGCGATGATCAGGTCGTCCTGGTCCATGCCCATGCTATTGTAGCCCTTGCTTTCGAGCACCCTGACGATGCGGAACGGAATGGTCCCGAAGCGAATGACCTTCCCGACGGGATTTCCCCGTTGGTGAAGAGCTCGTCGACGACCGACCGGCCGATGAGGCACACCTTGGCGGCGGTCTTGATGTCGTGTTCGGTGAACATGTCGCCGTCGGCCACCTTGTAGCGGCGGATGTCGAGGTAGTCGAGGTTCACGCCGTAGACCGTCGTCGGGGTGTTGTTGGCCCCGTAAATGGCCTGCCCGGCGCTGTTGACCGACGGCGAGACGTAGGTCACGTAGCGCGTGTCGGCCCGTATGTCTTCGAAGTCCTTGATCTTCAGCGACTGCATGTCGTCGGCGCTCAGCTGAACGCCGCCCCGGCGGTCGCCGCCCGGGTGGATCATGATCATGTTCGACCCCATCTCGCTGATCTCGGCCTGGATGCTGCGCTTCGACCCCTGGCCGATGGCCAGCATCGTGATGACCGACGCCACGCCGATGATGATGCCGAGCATCGTGAGGAATCCGCGCAGCTTGTTGTTGCTCAGCGCCTTGACGGCTATTCGGAACAGTTGGTGAAATTCATCGTTTATCCTCCTGTTTGGGCAGTTTGTTTTGCGCCAGGGCGTCGGCTGCGCGTAAGATATTCGTTGCGGATGTCGCTCGTGATGCGCCCGTCGCGCAGCGTGATGTTGCGGCTGCTGTACTGGGCGATCTCGGGTTGTGCGTCACGAAGATGATCGTGCGCCCCGCGGCGTGGAGTTGCTGGAAGAGGACCAGCACCTCGAAACTCGTCCGTGTGTCGAGGTTTCCCGTCGCCTCGTCCGCGAGGATCACTGCCGGGTTGTTGACCAGCGCCCGGGCGATGGCCACGCGCTGCATCTGTCCGCCCGACATCTGGTTGCTCCTGTGCAGCAGGCGGTCGCCCGAGCCCCACGGCCTAAGCGCCGCGACGGCCCGTTCGCGCCCGCTGCGCCGCCGAATAGCGGAGTTGTACATCAGCGGCAGTTCGACGTTCTCGATGGCCGTGCTCTTCGGCAGCAGATTATAGTTCTGGAAAACGAATCCGATCTTGCGGTTGCGCAGCACGGCCCGCTCGTTCTTGTCCATCGAACGCACCGGAACGCCGTCGAGGAAGTACTCGCCCGAGGTCGGGGTGTCGAGGCATCCCAGGGTGTTCAGAAGGGTCGATTTCCCGGATGCCGGACGTCCCCATGATCGTCACGAACTCCCCTTCGTGGATCGTGAACGACACCCCGCGCAGGGCATGGACCGTCTCGTCGCCGACCCGGAAATCACGCCGGATATTCTCCAGCCGGATGACCTCTTTCATGGCTATTTTTTTTGTTCCCCCCGGGGCCCGAGGGCATGAAGGGACTGCGTTCGACGGCGGCTGCCGGAGCGGCGCTGGCGGCCGTCAGCCCAACGGCCACCACATCGCCGTCGGAGAGCCCTTCGATGATCTCGGTCCGGTCACCGCTCGCCGCGCCCGTCACGACGAACCGCGCCGCAAGCGTCTGTCCCTCCTTCACCCAGATTTCGCGCCGGCCCGCAACCGTCTGCTCCGCAGGCTGTTTCGACCGTCAGGCCCATCCCCGAGATCCCGAGCAGTTCTGCGTCGGGCACGAAGCGCAGCGCCTTGGTCGGAACGACCAGCGCGTCGTCCTTCTCCAGCGTGAAGATCGTGACGTTGGCCGTCAGCCCCGGCTTGAGCTTCAGATCGGGGTTGTAGGCCGTGATGACCACTTCGTAGGTCACCACGCTCGACTCGGTCGTCGCTTCGAGACGGACCTGCTCGACCGTGCCTTCGAACGTGTCGTCGGGATAGGCATCGACGGTGAACTGCACACGCTGTCCGTCGGCCACCTGCCCGATGTCCGCCTCATCGACATCGGCCACCACCTGCATCTGCGTCAGGTCGGCGGCGATGGTGAAGAGCGTCGGGGTCTCGAATCCCGCCGCCACGGTCTGGCCCTCCTCCACGGCCCGGCTGATCACCACGCCGTCGATCGGCTACGTGATGGTCGCATAGCCCAGGTTGCGGCGGACCTTGACGATGTCCGCCTTGGCCTGCTCGTAGGCGTTGCGGGCCTTTTCGTAGAGATAGTACGCCTGGTCGTACTCGGCGTCGCTCACCAGCTCCTTTTCGTGGAGCGTCTTCGTGCGGGCGTAGGTCTTCAGCTGGTATTCGTACTCGGTCTTGCAGCTCGCCAGCTCGGCCTGCGACGACTCCAGCTCGGCCTGCAAGGTCACCTTATCCATCTCGGCGATCAGCTGCCCGGCCTTCACCACGTCGTTGTAGTCGGCGTAGAGCTTGTCGATGATGCCCGACACCTGCGTGCCGACCTCTACCTCGGTGACGGGTTCCACCGTGCCGGTCGCCGTCACGGAGTTGCGGATGGTGATGCGCTCGGTCGGGGCGGTTTCCAGCGTGATGCCGCTCTTTCCGACGGCCGCAGCGCGATCCAGAGGCCGGCGGCGGCGACGAGGACACAGGCCCCGATCAGGATGTTGCGTTTTTTTCATCGTGATTATGGTGTTTGATTTATTTTCCCTGGTAAATGTCGAGCAGTTCGATGTTGAGCAGCGCCATGTACTTCGCTTGCAGGACCTCCTGCCGGGCGGCCGTCAGTTCGTTCTGCGCCGTGATCAGCTCCACGGTGTTCTTCATCCCCACACGGAACTGCTCGTCGGTGAGGTCGCAACTCTGCTGGGCATAGCGCTGTTTTTCGCAGGCGGCGACGTACTGCGACTGGGCCGACACGGCGTCGAGATAGGCCGACTCCACCTCCCGGAGCAGCTCCTTTTCGAGGCTCTGCCGCTCCAAAAAGGCTGTTCGAGACGGCGATGCGCGCCTTGTTGACCGCCGTGCGGTTCTTGCGGTTGAGAAGATCGGGATGCTCACCGAGAGCCCGACGTTCTCGTTGAAGCGGTTCCAGACCTGCGAACCGCTTTCGAACGAGCCGCCCGACATGTGCCCGGTGCCGATGCCCGCGGAGAGGGAAACGGAGGGAAAGAATCCTGCGCGCGCCTGCCTGATGCCCAACTCCGCCGATTCGACGGCCAGCTCCCCGCGTTTGATCTCGGGCATGGCGCCCAGCGCCGTGGCATAGATTTCGGCTTTGGCGGAAGGGCTGACAACACCTCACTCTCCTGGATGGCGGGCGCCGCAAGATTCATCTCCTCCGTTATGTCGAGTTCGAGCAGCTGCTTGAGCTGCAACTTGTAGTTGTCGAGCGACGCAGAAGCCACGACGACCTGATATTCGTCGCTCGCGTACTGGCTTTCCAGCTGTGCGAAATCGACCTTGCTGATCGACCCGGCCTGCCACATCGCCTCCGCGCGGTCGCGCGGGCCTTCGAGGCGTCGGCCGTGGAGCGGTTCACCGTGACGGCCTCGGCGGCGTAGAGGCACTGCATGTAGGCTTGGACGATGGCGATGCGGATGTCGTTGGCGCCTCCTCGACCGAAAGGGCGTCGATGCGGTTCTGCACCTGCTGCCGCTTCACGGCCGTCCGCAGTTTGCCGCCCTCGTAGAGCGTCATGCCGGCGTTCAGCCCGTATGTCCCGGTGTAACTGTTGCGGTCCGTGGCGTTCGACGAGGGGTAGTTCGTGAAGCCCTGCGTCACCGAAGCCGTCAGCGACGGAACAGCGCGGCTTTGGCCTCCCCGGTGTCCTCGATCCCCGAAAGATAGTCGTTGCGGCTCTGCCGCAGCTGGATGTTGTTCTCCAACGCATAGTCGAGACACTCCCCGAGCGTCCAGACCTTCAGCGAGTCCTGCGCCGCCGCAAACTGCCAGCCGAGCAACGCGACGCACGCTATCCACACTCTTCGTTTCATGGCATTTTCATTTGACGCAAATTTACCGGCTGCCTTCCGTGCGTACAAATGAAATAGACGTTCGCCCCGATCACCCCCGACGACGGGGCGGATTTCACCGACGAGCGTTTCACGCCCCGGGCTTCGCGTGCCGGCGGCGGTATTCGCCGGGCGAAGCGCCGTAATACTCCTTGAACTGGCGGCTGAAATGGTTCGGATTGCAGTAACCCAGTTTATAGGAGATCTCCGAGGCGGTCATCGCCGTCGTTTGCAGCCACCCGGCCGCCTCGCGCATCTTGATTTGCAGGATGAAGTCCGAAGGCGTCCGGTCGGTCAGCCGCTTGATGCTGAGATAGAGTTGCGTGCGGCTGATATTCGCGAAACGCGCCAGTTCGTTGACCGACAGCCCCGGATCGTCGAGGTGGGCGTGGATATAATCCGTCACCGAGAGGATGAACCGTTCGTCGGTGTTGTTCAGTCCGGGGTCGTGATCCCGACACTGCCCGCCGCCATGTAATAGTCGCGCAGCACGTCTTTCGTCCGCAGCAGGTTATTCAGCCGCAGGAACAGTTCCTGCAAGTTGATCGGCTTCTGGAACATGGCGTCGGCGCCGCATTGCAACGCCCGGATGCGGTTCTCGCCCGAGAGCTCGAAACTCTCCAGGATCACCGGGATATGGCGCGTGCGGTTCGAGTTTTGATCATCCCGCACAGGTCGAATCCGTTCGTGTCGGCAAGCTGCATGTCGCAGATAACCACGTCGATGCTCTGGGATTTGAGCAGCAGCAGGGCTTCGTCGCCCGTCGCGGCGCTCGACACGTGGAAGTGTTTTTTGCAGCCGTTTTTCCAGCACCCGTTTCGAATCGGCGTCGTTCTCGACGAGCAGGATGCGGAATTTGCGGTGCCCCCTCGGCATCGAGGAACCGGGGCTAAGGGGAGACATCCTCGAAATAGCTCGTGTTATCGACGATCCTCCCGACGATGCCCGTCGCGGCATCGGGCCGTTCAGGCTCGGCCCCGTCATCCTGCCCGACGGCCATCTCCATCCGGAAGAGGTTGCCCCTGCTGCGGCAGCGACTCCACCGACAGGCGGATATCGAACAGCCGGGCGATACTCTTCACCAACGCCAGTCCGATGCCGCCGTTGGGCAACCCCGCCGAGTTGTAGGGCTGGAAAATGGCTTTCTTCTGCTCCTCGGTCAGGCAGGGGCCGCTGTTGAACAGCTCGACGACGGCCTGCCGCCCGTCGAAGGTGAGTTTCAACGAGCTCTCGCCGCCCGGCTGCAACCGATTTGAAGGAGTTGTCCAGCAGGTTGCCCACCAGCATCTCCATCTTGGCGGCGTCGAAGAGCATCGGCAGCGACTCCACCCCGGCATGGAACCCGTGCGCGATCTGCTTGCGGTTGTAGAGGGGCAACGAAAGTCTCGTAGATATTGCGCAGGAAAGGCACCAGATCGTATTTGCGGATCGAAACCGAGATATTCCGCGACTCGATGTTGCGGAAGTCCAGCAGCTGATCGACCAGGAAGTCGAGCCGTTCGATGTTGCGGCGGGAAATCGCCGGATCGCTCCCGGCATCGCCGTCCGGCGGCGGCAGCACGCTGTCCTGCAAGGTCGAAATGACCGACAGCGGCGTCTTGAACTCGTAGGAGATGCTGCTGAAAAAATCGAGCTTCATGGCATTGATCCGGTCGCGGGTCTCGCGCTCGCGGCGGGCCTGCTCGACCAGTTCCCGGGCATGCCGCTGCCGCCGCACCAGCCGCACGAACTGCCAGACGACGAACCCCAGCACCGACAGATAGAGCGCGATCATCCATCCGCTGAGCAGCACGGGCGGCCGGACCCGGAGGGCGATCCGCTTTTCGGCCAGCACCCCGCCGTCGTCCGCGACCAGCCGCACCGACAGGCCGTAACGGCCGGTGGGCAGCCCCGTGTAGGTGATCTCGCCCTGCGGCCCCAGTTCGTACCAGTCGTCGTCGAAGCCCTCCAGCCGGTAACGGCACGAATAGGGCGCCGTGCGGTAGATGTCGTAGTCGATCACGGAGACCTCGAAGGTCAGGAAGGTCTGCTTGTGGGCCAGCGTGATTTCCTGCGTGTCGTTGACGGGGAGTTTCAGCACGCCGCCCCCGATCTCCACGGGCTTGTTGAAGAGTTTCAGCCCGGAGATGAAAAGCGTCGGCTGCTGCCGGAGGTCGTTTTCGAGTTTCGCGGGCCAGAAGCAGACCAGCCCGTTCGTCGTTCCGAAGCAGATCTCGCCCTGACGGCCCGCATATCCGGAGCGGACGTTGAATTCGTTGATGCCCATGCCTTTGGCGAGGCTGAACCGGCGCAGGCGCCGGGCCGTGTCGAGCCGGAAAAGGTCGTTTCCGGCCGCCAGCCACAGATTGCCGGAGGCGTCGCCGCGCATGCAGGCGATCCGCCGTTGATCTGCGTATGGTTTTGCACGGCAGGCGAAAAACGCCCCTCCTCGAAGCGCCAGATGTCGCCCTTGGTCGTCCCCAGCCACAGACAGCCGCCGCCGTCCACCCAGCCGCACTGGATGTAGGGCCGCGTATCGGTCTCGGGAAGCTGGAACTCCTCGATCCGCCTTTGCCGACGGTCGTAACAGAGCACCGAACAGAAATTGATGAACCAGACCTTGTCGCCATGAATCTGCGCGTCGTAAAAGGCGAACTCCTCCTTGCCGCATTTGCAGACCGGCCCGAACGAATCGGTCGCATAGCGGTAGATGTCGATCCCCTTTTTCGGTGGCCACGAAGAGCGTATCGGCGTTGAGCGGACACAACAGCAGGACGTTTCCGCGCGAAATGGACGCAGTGTCGCCGGCGCGGCTGGTGTAGTGACGGATGCGGCCGTCGGGGGCCAGGCAGTAGAGGCCGCTGGCGAGGGACCCCGCCCACAGATTCCCGCGGACATCGCGCTGGAGGGAGAGGATATTGTCGTTGATGTCCGCATTGCGGCTCGATATGCGTCGCAGGAAACCTCCCGACGGATTGAGCACGTTGATCCCGCGCTGTTGGTGGAGACCCACCAGTTTTCCCTGCGCATCGCGCTGTATGCCGTTGGCCGCGACGTTCCGGGTGCGGAGCGAAGGCCCGAGGTGCCCAGCGTGTAGTACTCCACGCCCGAATCGAGGTTGCCGACCCGGAACAGCCCCGAAAAATAGGTCCCCAGCAGCATGTCCTGCCGGCGGGTCCGGAAAATGCAGATCACGGTGTTGAGCAGCGCATTGTCATTGAGCTCGCAGACGTAGTTGCAGAAGAAATCGTTGTTATAGTCGTAGACCGCAACGCCGTTGTTGTGGCCGATCCACAACCGGTCGTAACGGTCCTCGCTCAGGCTGGCGATGTTCTCGGATCTCCGGAACACGGAACCCGCCGGGCGATGGGCTCGCGGCGAAACTCGCCGGCCGCCCGGTTGTAACCGGAAGAGCCGTCTTAATCGTTCCGACCCAGACGCACCCCTTGAATCGGCATAGAGGCTCACACCACCGGCGACCGGTCGGCGCTGGTCAGGTCATAGGTCGCCGCGACGCTGAAATCTCGCCGATGCGGAATACGCGCTCCTTGGAAAGCCCCCACAGCTGCCCGGAATTTGTCGCAACAGAAATATTCGTAGGGAGTCTCCTTCGCCACGAGCGTCAGCCGGTCGCCGTCGCAGCGGTACAGCTGCTTCGGGGTCTTGAGCAGCAGGTCGTCCCCGGCGCACGATCGTGCGCACATACCCCCGTCGCGGCCCTCGCAGGTCAGGCGCGAGAAACGCCGCTGGCGTAGTCGTACACCCCGAGGGAAGCGCGGCGTGCCGATCAGGATACGGTCGCCGGTATCGTGGAACGACCATACTTCCAGCCCGTTGTACTCCTCGACCATTCTGCAACCTCCGTCCGTCGTAAATGTTCAGTCCCGCGAGGTTCCGATCCAGATCCGGCCGTACGCATCATCGCACAGCGCCGTGACGCGGTTGCCGGTCGAAAGCCCGTCGTTGCGGCTCAGATGCTCGTAGTTCCAGATGACGCCGTCATGCTGGGCCGATACGGGCGTTTGCAGCAGCAACAGCCATGACAACAGGGTCAGAAGTCGTTTCATACATCCTCATTTTTCCGAAAGTTAACATATATATTTGTATTTACACCACGCCGAAATTGCATATTTGTTCACAGAACCTATAAATTCGTTCAAATCGTCCTGCCGGAACCGCCGTTAACCCAGCCTGCACGATTTCTTAACATCGGGATAGCCGAAAGTGGCCGAGTTCGCTTACTTTTGTTGCAACCGAAACAACGACCCATGAACCGACCCACCCGTCTTATCGTCCTCCTGCTCCTCACAGCCGCATCCGTACCATATGCCGCAAATGCCGCACGCCGCACCGTGCGGGTGTCCGACTACGGCTGCACCCGGCAGCGGCCGGAACGCCCTGCCGGTCGTCCGGCGGATCATCGAGGAAAACAAGGGTGTCCGGGGCTTGCAGATTCGTTTCGACGAGGGCGTTACGACTTCTACCCCGACGCCGAACGGCAGGCGGCCGGCAAACCGACCACGGCCTTCGCCCTGACGCAGACGGACGGCGTGGAGATCGACGGCGGCGGATGCGACTGGATCTTCCACGGGCTGATGAATCCCGTGCGCTCTCGGGGTGCCGCAACACGACGCTCCGCAACGTGCGCATCGACTGGCAGCAGCCCTACAACTCGCAGGCGACGATCGTTTCGGCGACGGACACCTATTTAGATATGTGGAGATCGACGCCGGGCGCTATCCCTACGTCGTGGCGGGCGACTCCCGGCCTTCGTCGGCGAATACGGCCTGCAACGGATCGTCCCCGAATATACGAACCTCTACGACGCCGCGACGCACGAACTGCTCTACCAGACGCGCGACGTACCGCTGGGCCGCGACATGTTCCGGGCCCGGGTCACCGACCTCGGGAACAACCGGGTGCGTTTCCACTACCGCCCGGCCATGAAGCCCGCCCCGGGAACCGTCGTCGTCTTTTTCCACGGACGCTACATCACCAACGGCATCGAAATCGCCGACTGCCGGCAGACCCGCATCGAACAGGTGACGATCCACCACACGCTGAGCTGCGGCGTCTTCGGCGTCCGTTCGCACGACGTTGCGATGGTCGGCCTCGACATCGTGGCCGACGAACGGTCGGGGCGCGTTTTTCAGCACCATCGCCGACGCCACGCACTTCATCGGCTGCACGGGCGACATCCTGTTCGACGGCTGCACGGTAAGCGGTTCGGGCGACGATTTCACCAACGTCCACGGCATGTACGCCCCGTCGCGGAGGTCTGCGGCGAACGCTCCGTGCGGATCGCGCCCACGAGCCGCGACCAGGATTCCGCCCGGGCGAACAGGTATGGCCGCTCGATACGGCGACCATGCGCGCAGCCGTCCGCTGACATCGGCCGGAACGGGAGCGCATCGCGGGATCGCGGGACTACGTGCTGCATTTCCGGGAACCGGTCGCCGGACGCATCGCTGCAGGAAACATGCTGGAAAACGCGACGCTCTGTCCCCGGCTCACCGTGCGCAACTGCCGGATGCTGAAACAGAACCGCGGCCGTTCGATTCTGGTGACCACCCCGGCCAAAGTCCCATCGAAAACAACTATTTCCGCTCGGCCGGAGCCGCGGTCCTCATCGAGGGCGACACGGAGCTCTGGTTCGAATCGGGCGCCGTATGCGACATCACGATCCGGAACAATTCTTCGAGGATTGCTACACCTCGGCAACAACATCATCGACGGCCC